>SMVA01309918.1_pt1 | contig 18883 bp, 15 predicted proteins | sample 2456451 | NCBI WGS metagenome assembly SMVA01 (sample SAMN11095933, study PRJNA526329) | marine sediment metagenome | biome: Marine sediment; feature: Surficial sediment; material: Deep marine sediment; isolation source: Hadal surficial sediment | place: Pacific Ocean | collected 2014-05 | depth... | reverse complement strand
GCAGACGAGCCGCGTGCCCTTCGTCGGACTGATTCACAGTTGCGTCGACCATTCCCGAGATGGACGTTCGCGCGACGATTCGCTCGGGCCGATTCGAATGCGCGGATTCGGCCGCTTCGCGAAGGGGGACCGATCACGCCTCGATGCAGATGACGGCAACCCGTCGGAGATGGGGCCTCGCGTGACCAAAATTCTCGAACGAGCGATCCAGGACGGGGACCAGAACCGCTCCCCCTTTTTCAAAGGGAGCACGGACGAGCCCTGCGTGACGCCTCGTATCCTGACGGCCGCGGAGCTCGAAGCGGTGGAGGCGGCGCGAGACGGGACGTAGCGAATCGAGGCCCCCGAGTCGGGATTGGTAATATGGCACCTACAGTGTCATAATGTGCCCGCAGCACGCGCGCCCAAAACGAATCGAGAGATGGAGACACTGGATGACGAGTGAGATGAAGCTCGAGAGCGAGCCGATTTCGGATGGGAAACCGGAACTTGGCTTCGACCCGGATGAATTGCGTGAGAAATATCGTCAGGAGCGCGACAAGCGAATCCGACCCGACGGCAACGATCAGTTCCACGAAGTCACGGCCGATTTCTCTCATTTCGTCGAGGACCCCTACGTCGATCCGGGTTTTACGCGCGAGCCACTCGAGGACGAAGTCGATGTCGTCGTGATCGGGGGTGGTTTTGGCGGATTGTTAGTGGGCGCGAAGTTGCGAGACGCCGGTGTCGACGACATTCGGATCATCGAGAAGGGCGGCGATTTCGGGGGAACCTGGTACTGGAATCGCTATCCAGGTGCGGCATGTGATGTCGAATCCTACGTCTATTTGCCCTTGCTCGAAGAACTCGATTTCATTCCGAAGGAGAAGTACACGCGCGCGCCCGAGATTTTGGCGCATTGCAGGGCGATCGGAGAGAAATACGATCTCTACCGGAACGCCTGCTTCCAGACCGAAGTGACCGACATGCGTTGGGATGACGGGGCGAAAAGGTGGATCATCTCGACCAACCGGAACGATCGGATTCGGGCGCGCTTCGTCAGTATGGCCAATGGACCGCTACATCGGCCGAAGCTGCCCGGAATCGAGGGAATCAATTCGTTCAAGGGACACACCTTCCACACCAGTCGCTGGGACTACGACTATACCGGCGGTGATTCGACCGGGCGTCTGACCGGCCTTCGTGGCAAGCGCGTCGGAATTATCGGGACCGGCGCGACGGCCGTTCAATGTGTGCCGCATGTCGGCGAATGGGCCGATCGGCTCTTCGTATTTCAACGCACGCCTTCCTCCATCGACGTGAGGGACAACCGCGACACCGATCCGAGCTGGGTCGACAGTCTGAAGCCCGGCTGGCATCAAGATCGGATGGAGAATTTCAACACGCTGGTCTCGGGCGGCTTTCAGGAAGTGGATCTGGTGAACGACGGCTGGACCGAGATCATCCGGAATCTACTCGTCATGGTTCAGACGGAAGAGACCGCCGACCTCTCCGCCGATGCCCTCGCAAAGAACATGGAGTTGGCGGATTTTCAGAAGATGGAGCAGATCCGCAATCGAGTGGATTCGGTCGTCAAGGATCCGGCAACCGCCGAATCCTTGAAGCCCTACTACAGACAATTCTGCAAACGACCCTGCTTCCACGACGATTACCTCGAAGCCTTCAATCGCGAGAGCGTCACGCTCGTGGATACGAAGGGGCAGGGCGTGACGCGCGTGACCGAGAAAGGCGTCGTCGTCGACGGCGAGGAATACGAGCTGGATTGTTTGATCTTCGCGACGGGCTTCGAAGTCGGAACCGACTATTCCCGGCGCAGCGGCTATTCCCTCCATGGTCGGGACGGCCTTGATCTGACCGAAAAATGGGCAGACGGCGTGAGGACCTTTCACGGGATGCATGCGCGAGGTTTTCCGAATTGCTTCATCATCAGCAATGTTCAGTCCGGCTTTACCGTGAACTTTCCGCATGCGCTGAGCGAACAGAGCCAACATATCGCGTATATCATCAAGCACGCCCTCGACAACGACATCGAATGCATCGAGGCGTCGGAGCAGGCGGAAGCCGAGTGGGTCGATACGATCATCAGCCTTTCGCGAGGTAGCCTCAGTTTCTTGGAAGAATGCACACCGGGCTACTACAACAACGAAGGCCAGCCCGGCGAACGCAACGGTCAGAACGGTTTCTACGGCGGTGGATCCGTGGCTTTCTTCAAGATTCTCGATGATTGGCGAGCCGAAGGTGGACTGAAGGGGCTGGAGCTGAGCTAGGGTCCGGGTCGCCCGTCCATCCGGAGGTTCAAAATGCGTCTCTACACCGCCGCCACGCCCAACGGCCGAAAAATATCGATCGCCTTGGCAGAGCTTGGGATCGAATACGACATGACCTGGGTGAAGCTCGATCAAGAAGATCAGATGAAGCCCGCGTTCCTGGCGCTGACCCCGAATCACAAGATTCCCGTCTTGGAAGACGACGGGCAAGTGATCTGGGAGTCGGGCGCGATTCTCTTGCACCTCGGTGAGAAATACGATCCGGACGGAATCATCCTGCCCAAAGATGCGAAGACTCGGATGGACGCAATTCAATACGCGTTCTTCCAGACCGGCGGGGTCGGTCCGAATCTGGGCCGTCTCGGGGCGGCGTTGCGCAAGGAAGGCGAAAAAAACCTGGAGATGATCGAGATCTTCTCGTCGGAGATCAAACGTCTGATCGGGGTGATCGATCGGATTCTGGCAGACGACCGAGAATATCTGGTGGGCGCCTACAGTATCGGCGACATCATGCATTTCCCGTGGCTACAGATCATGAAGGATCTCGGTTCGCGCGAGATCCTGGATGTCGAACGTGTTTCGAATTGGCTTGCCCGAATCGAGGCGCGACCGGCGGTCCAAAAGGGAATGGCGGTTCCGGAGTAGCGCGTCGCCGCGCTCAGCGCCCTTCGTCCGCTTTTCGTTTCTGCGCGACGAGTCCGTCGAGGATGATCTCTGCGATCGAATCGGCTGCCTCGCGCGCCGAATTCTGAAGGATCCGGTCTACGTCGGGCCTGGCGAATTCACGACCGAGTCGTCCGAGGACCAGCGCGAGCGCGGCCGTGTCGAGCGGTGCGACGTGTTCCGCTTCGACCGCCTCATCGAGAAGCGCTCGCGTGATCGCGACGATATATCCGGCGTGGGCATCCGCGAGCTTTCGGGCGCCCCGCAACTTGTCGAAGTCCATCGAGAAGACCATGGTCGTGGGTTGCAATGCGAGATTCGTCGCTCGCAAATAGGCGCGCAATCGACACAGCGGATCCTCGTCGAGTTCGAGTACTTCCATCGCCTCTCGCCCGATGCGTTGGAGATGTCGATCGGCGACGGCCAGGACCAATTCCTCCTTGCTCGGCGCGATGCCGTAGAGCGTACGCAACGAGCAGGTCATCCGTTTCGCAATCTCCGCCATCGTGAGGTCTGAGAAGCCGCCGCTCAAGACCGATTCGTCGAGGGTGTCGAGGATTTCCAACTGGCGCGTTGTGAGGGATTCTTCGCTGCTCGACGAGAGTCGTCGTTTGGGCGCACGGATGTGGGAGAAGTCGCCCCTTCGCTTGACCGAAGGCTTCTCGCTGAGATTCCTTTCGGAGGCCGGCCGCGTCACGGCAGGAGCGCCTCCGGGATGTCGACGAAGCGCGCACGAAGCCACTCGCCGAGGCTCTTGGCCTGCGCGTCCTGGCGGGTCGCGGCGGCAACGCCTTCTTCCAGGATTCCGTGAATGACGAAATTGAGACTTCGCAGGGCGGGAAGCCGAGTGCGGTCCACTTCGAAGCGAGCCACCTCTGGAAGCAGCTCTTGAAGGCGCTCCGTCGTGAGAAACTCGTCGAGCCAGGCCCAGGCTGCGTCGCTTCGTGCAAAGACGCCGAGGTTGGCGTTGCCGCCTTTGTCGCCGGATCGAGCCCCGAGGACCCGACCGATCGCTGCGCGTCGACTCGGCCCGCCGGGTAGCGCCTCGGTTGGACCTTCCGCCGCCACGATCGTCACGTCGCCGGGTGGAATCACGGAATCGATTTCCCGAGAATCCCCGTCGATGAAGACGACTTCCTGAGGCACGGCGTTTGCCGGTATGCGAGCGGGTTCGTAGATACCGAAGGGTCGACCGCCGGAGGGACCGCCACCGACGCCGAAGAAACCGGGAATCGTCGCCAGGGCGAGTTCCGTCATCGCATTGGAGAAGGCGCGACCCACCTTCTTTTCGTCCGGGTCCTTGACGCTCAGGTGCAGGATCGCGACGGCTTCTTCGTTGGTTTCCGGATCTTCTTTGTGGGTTCGGATGAGTCGCGTCGTGACCTGTTGATAGTCACTCGGCTGATAGGGGCACGCGGCCCAGAAAGCCTTCTCGATCAGCGCCGCCTTGGCCTCGATGTCCAGACCGGTGAGGCAGGTCCGCATGTCGTTGCGGAATCCGCCATTGCGGTTCATGCAGACCTTCAAGGTATCCGGCGGCGGTTCGCCCTGGGTGTTGTAGATGCGAATTCGATTCGGCCCCTGCTCCTCGAGTCGAATCGTGTCGAAGCGCGCCGTCACGTCCGGTCCGAAATACTCGACGCCGCCGATTTCGTAGAGGAGCTGTGAGGTGACCGTGCCGATCGACACCTCTCCGCCCGTCCCGTCGTGTTTACCGATCACGCAGCTGCCGTCTTCGGCGACTTCGGCCCAGGGGAAGCCGGCCCTTTCGAGACCGGGAACCTCGCTAAAGAACGAATAGTTGCCCCCGGTGGCCTGGGTTCCGCATTCGATGACATGGCCCGCGACGACCGCGCCGGCGAGTTCGTTCCAATCGGTGCGCTTCCAGCCGTGGTGCCAGGCCGCGGGTCCGCAGACGACGGCGGCATCGGTGACGCGGCCGGTGATTACGATGTCGGCCCCGCGATCGAGCGCGTCGACGATGCCCCAACAGCCGAGATAGGCATTGGCCGTCATGAAATGGCTCGTATCCTTGATCGGCTCACCGGTTTCGAAATGATGCAGCTGGTCGCGCGCGATCAGGTCGTTCATTCCGGGCATCAAATCGTCGCCACGCACATAGGCGATTTTCGGATCGAGGCCGAGCTTCTTTGCGACCTCGTGAACCGCTTCGGCACAGCGATCCGGGTCGAGGCCGCCCGCGTTCGTGACGACTCGGATTCCCTTGTCGAGACAAAGACCCATGATTTGTTCCATTTGAGTCACGAAGGTCCGCGCATAGCCCGCGCCGGGTCGTTTCATGCGCGTGCGCGCGAGGATCAGCATGGTCAGTTCGGCGAGCCAATCGCCGGTCAGAACATCGATCGGTCCGCCCTCGACCATTTCCCTGGCCGCCGAGAGGCGATCGCCAAAAAACCCAGAACAGTTCGCTATGCGAATCGGATCGGCCATGGTTCTCTACTCCTTGTTCCTACAGCGACCGCAAGGCTCAGCGGTCGTCGGTCTCCTTCGTCTCCTCGTTCGCATCGGGCTCGATCACGAGAAGCAACGCTTCGTTCTCGACCTGTTCGCCGAGCTCGACACGAATTTCGGCCACGATCCCATCGGTCATCGCGCGCATCGGATGTTCCATCTTCATGGCTTCGAGCAAGATCAGGGTCTGACCCCTCTCGACATGGTCGCCCACCGCGACTCGCAATTCGATCACCTTTCCCGGCATCGGGGCGACGACTCCACCGGAGGCGGCCTCGTCACCGGGAATCGTGAAGCGTGGAATCATGCGGAACTCGATGTCGCCGCGCGGACACTGCACGATCAGGCGGTCGGTCATGCGGGTTACGCGGGAGCGTTGGCGTCGTCCGTCGATTTCGACATCGATGGAATCAACGTTCCAGGCGAAGAGGCGGGCCGTGGCGCCGTCCTGAAACTCGAAGGATCCATCGCGCCGCGCTCGATAGCGGATTTCGATCTCGCGCTCGCCTGTTGCGAGCGCGACCCGTTCGAAGGGCATGGGTGAATTGCGCCAGCCGGTCGGAGCGGATTCGAGGACGAGCGCTTCGGCACGGTTGGCGCTCTGGATCCAGAGCGCGGCCACCCGGGCCACATGAAGGAAGTCGGCATCCTGGAGTACGAGCGAACGCGGCGGCGCGACCCGTTCGATGAAATCGGTCGTCGTATCGCCGGCCAGGAACTCAGGCGTTCGCAGGGTCGCGACGAGAAAATCCCGGTTGGTGACGATGCCGCCGAGATGGAGTCGTTCGAGGGCCAGCGCCAGCCGGCCGGCCGCTTCCGCGCGCGTCGGGCCGTGCGCGATCACTTTGGCCAGCATCGGATCGAAATCCGTTCCGACCACCGAGCCCTGCTCGACGCCCGTGTCCCAACGTACTTCGGGAACGTCGGCCACGGCCCACGCATCGAGCCGCCCGGTCGCCGGCAGAAAATCATTGGCGGGGTTCTCGGCGTAGAGACGGGCTTCGATTGCAAAGCCATCGAATTCGATGTCGTCCTGGCTGAATTCGAGCGGCTCGCCCTGCGCGATCCGCAGTTGAGCACGGACGAGGTCGATGCCGGTGACGGCTTCGGTGACGGGATGTTCGACCTGTAGTCGTGTGTTGACTTCGAGGAAGAAGAATTCGCCGGTCTCTTCGTCGACCAGGAATTCGACGGTTCCGGCCGATTCGTAGTCGAGCGCGCGTCCGAGTCGCAAGGCCGCCTCTCCCATGGCTTTGCGCATCGCCTCGTCGACACGCGGCGAGGGCGACTCCTCGATGATCTTCTGGTGGCGTCGCTGGATCGAACATTCCCGTTCGCCCAGATGCACGAGATTGCCGTGCGCGTCGCCAAGAATCTGGATTTCGATATGGCGTGAGCGGGCGACATAACGTTCGAGGAAGATGCGATCATCTCCGAACGCACTGGCGGCTTCGCGCTTGGCGGAGGCGATCGCCTCCTCGAGATCCTCGGGGCGTTCGACGATTCGCATGCCTTTGCCGCCGCCCCCGGCCGCCGCCTTGACGAGAATCGGGTAGCCGATGTCGTCGGCGTCCGCTGCATCCTCACGACCGACGAGGATCGGGACGCCATGCTTCTCTGCGAGGGCCCTGGCGGCGAGCTTGTCCCCCATCTCTTCGATGGCTTTGGGCGAGGGCCCCACCCAGGCGATGCCCGCCGCTCGCACGGCCCGGGCGAACCCAGCGTTTTCCGAAAGGAATCCGTAGCCCGGGTGGATTGCATCTGCGCCGGTCGTCTTTGCGGCTTCGAGGATCGACTTTGCGTCGAGATAGCTGTCCGGCAGGCGCACGGCCTCGTCCGCATCGGCGACGAAGGGTGCCTGGGCATCGGCGTCGACATAGACGGCGACGCAGTGGATCCCCATATCGTGTGCGCTTCGAATCACACGACGCGCGATTTCACCTCGATTGGCGATCAGTAGGGTCGTGATGCTCACAGCCGGAACACTCCATATCCCTCGGTGCCCTCGATCGGACGGTTTCGGACGACGGAAAGACAGATGGCCAGTACCGTTCGCGTATCCCGCGGATCCAGAATGCCATCATCACTGATCGCGCCGGTGGCTTCGAGCGCGACTGAGCCCTGCTCTTGTTTGACTGTGACGGCCTCGACGAGTCGCGCATCGGCTTCCTCGTCGAATTCGAGACCCTTGCGCGCGGCTTGCCCTCGGCGTACGAGCGACATCACGCCCGCGATCTGTTTGCCACCCATGACCGCGATTTTCGCGCTGGGCCAGATGAAGGTGAAGCGATTGTTGAACGCTCGGCCGGACATCGCGTAGGTGCCCGCTCCGTAGGACGCGCCAATGATCACGGTGAGATGGGGAACGGTCGAGTTCGTCACCGCGTTGATCATCTGGGAGCCCTTCTTGATGATGCCCGCGTGTTCGTAGTCTCGTCCGACGATGAATCCCGTGAGGTTCTGGAAGAAGAGCAGCGGGGTGTCGATCTGGTTGCAGAGCTGGATGAAATGGGCCGCCTTTTCCGCGGACTCCGGGTAGATCACACCGTTGTTGCCGAGGATGCCCACCGGGTACCCATCGATCGAAGCGAAGCCACAGACGAGTGTGTTGCCATAGCGCGGCTTGAATTCTTCGAAACGAGATCCGTCGACGATGCGTCCGATGACATCTCGGATTTCGACGGGACGGCGCAATTCCGGGCTGACGATGCCGAGGAGTTCTTCGGGATCGAGTACGGGTGGATCGGCGCGAAGGCTCCTCGGCCGGCCGGTCTTTTGCCAGTTGAGATGCGACACGACTTCGCGACACATTCGCAGCGCGTCGGGCTCGTCCTCCGCGAGGTATTCGGCGAGGCCGGAAATCTCGGCGTGCATTTTCGCACCGCCGAGGGTCTCGTCATCCGAAATTTCTCCCGTGGCCATTTTGACGAGCGGTGGGCCGGCCAGAAAGATCTTCGACTTCTCCTTGATGACAACATTATAGTCGGACATGCCCGGCTGATAGGCGCCGCCCGCCGTCGACGACCCGAATACGACGCAGATCGTCGGGATCTCGAGCTTGGACAATTCGATCATCTCGTAGAAGAAGCGACCCGACTCGGCAAAATGGTTCGTCTTGGCGGGCCGACGTTTCTTCTTCCCGTCCTTCGAATCTGAATCGCCGTCCATGCGGAGATCGGCGCCGGCGGATTCGACGAAGCTGACGTAAGGAATGCCGTTGTCCCGCGCGATTTCGAGTGCGCGCATCCACTTTTTCGCGACATAGGGGGTGAGGGCGCCGCCGAGAACGGTCGGATCGTTGGCGAAGATCACACACTCGACACCCGCGATGACGCCGATTCCGAGGATACCGCCCCCCCCGACGACATAGTCGGAGTTATATCCGGCAAGCGAGCTGATCTCGAGGAAGGGACTGTCCGGATCGAGTACCAAAGCGATCCGCTCGCGGACCGGCAGCTTTCCGCGTTTCAGGAGCCGCGCATGGGCTTCGGGCCCTCCGCCGCGCTCGGCTTCCTCGAGCAGGCCGTCGATCTCGCCGAGCCGGTCGAGCATGACGCGCCGATTGTCGACGAACTCCTCGCTTTTCACTTCCAGATTCGAGCGGATCGGGGGTGCGAGCAGGGCGGGCTGCATGGCCTCTCCATCTTTTGATTGACACCTTCCTAACAGGTCTGGTAACAAGAAGCAATAAATATTACCGACTCCTTGTGGCGTCGGGGACATCGTTGCTGCGATGGAGTGGATCGGTCGAGTCAGGGCGAATGCCGGAGGAAGCGCATCGATGGACGTAGTCAAGGTTGCCAAGGCGCGGGGTGTCTTGACGGCGACACTCGCCGATGTCGAGAACCGAAACGCACTGGGCGCCGAGTTGCTCGAAGGTCTTCGAAGTGCGATCCGCACGGCGAACGAAGACGCGTCGATACGGGCGATTGTCATCACGAACGAAGGCTCGACCTTCTGTGCCGGCGCAAATCTGAAACAACGATCGGCCGAAAAGAAACCAGCCAGGGGCGGTGGTGGATTCGTCGAATTGCTTCAAGAAATCCAGGCCTCTCCGAAGCCGATCGTGGGCCGCATCGACGGCCATGTCGTTGGCGGCGGGAATGGTCTCGCCTCCGCCCTCGATATTTCGATCGCGCGCGAGGATGTGAAGTTCGGCTTCACCGAGGTACGGCTCGGCGTCGTACCAGCGATCGTCTCGGTCGTCTGCTTGCCGAAGATGCGGCGGGGTGAAGCGATGGAAGCCTTTTTGCGGGGCAATCGCTTTTCCGCGACACGCGCCGCGGAGCTCGGGCTGATCAATCGTGCGGTTCCGGGCGATCGGCTCGACGCCGCGGTCGAAGAGGTTCTTGCGGACCTCCGGCGCGGGGGTCCGCAGGCGCTCGGACTCGCGAAGAGCCTGGTGTACGAGGTTCCCCTGCGGACTCGCGAAGACGCGATCGAGTGGACGACGGCGCTTTCGAATCGGCTCTTCGCGGGCGATGAGGCGAAGGAAGGCATGCGGGCCTTTCTCGAGAAACGTTCGCCGAGCTGGGCGGAATCGGACGAGGACTAACATTGGGGTTCGCAAGAGTATCTGGACACGAAGAGAAAGAGAAAAGGGAGAGCGAAGCATGAAGATCGATGCAGGACTGATGAATACGGCAGATCTTTCGAAGGTCCCCGGCGTTGTCAAGGAACTCGAAGCACAGGGTTATGACGGTCTGATCACCGCAGAAATGAGTGGGGATCCCTTCTTTCCGCTCTTGCTCGCCGCCGAGCACAGCGAGCGGATCGAATTGATGACTTCGATCGCGGTCGCCTTCGCCCGAAACCCCATGATCGTGGCCGGCCTGTCGAACGACCTGCAGGCCTTTTCGAAGGGTCGTTTTATTCTTGGACTCGGCTCCCAGATCAAGCCGCATATCGAGAAGCGCTTCAGCCAACCCTGGTCGCATCCCGCCGCGCGGATGCGGGAGTTCATCCTGGCGATGCGTGCGATCTGGGGGAGTTGGTACGACGGCGAAAAACTCGACTTCCGAGGCGAATTCTACTCGCACACCTTGATGACGCCGATGTTCACACCGGTCAACAATCCCCACGGCGCACCGCGCGTCGTGCTGGCGGCGGTCGGTCCGAAGATGACCGAGGTGGCCGGTGAGGTCGCCGATGGCATGATCGTCCATGCCTTCACGACGGCGCGTTACCTGCGAGAGGTGACGTTTCCCGCGCTCGAAGCAGGGCTTCGAAAATCGGGTCGCGAACGTTCGGATCTCGAAATCTGTTACCCGGCCTTCGTCGTGACGGGCCAGGATGAGCGCGAATGGGAGGAAGTGCGGACGGCGGTATCGCGGCAATTGGCGTTCTACGGCTCGACCCCGGCCTATCGCGGCGTACTCGAAGCACACGGCTGGGGCGAGTTGCAGACCGAGCTGAACGTGCTTTCGAAGCGCGGTGAATGGGTTGCGATGGGCGAGCGTGTGACGGATGAGATCCTCGAGGAGTTTGCCATCGTCGCGGAGCCGGCCAAAGTGGCGGGTGCAATGAAGGCGCGCTTCGGCGGGATGGTCGACCGAGTGGTCTGCAGCGTCCCCTTCGCGAGCGATGCGGATCGTTTGGCCTATATGGAAGAATTGCGTTCGAGTTGATCGAGTTGATCGAGCCAGAGGAGAAGGCCCAATGACATTGCAGATCAGTCAGGATCTTCGTGCGGAGACGGATGAGTTTTACACGTTTCTGAAGACCCTCGACGAGAAGGATTGGGAGACGCCGACACTTTTCATGGGTTGGACGCCGTGGGATATCGTCGCGCACCTCCATTTCTTCGACGACGTCTCCTTGGCCTCGTTGGCGGGGCGCGAGGCGTTCGCGGCCAGTCAGAAGGCTCTCGTCGAAGGGATGGCCGCCGGCTCGAGCGGACGGGAACAGACGCGGAGTGCACTCGGCGCTTTCGATGCCAAGGCGCTGCTCGAACGTTGGAAGTCCTTCGGTGATGACATGGCCTCACAACTCGGCGCGTCCGATCCCAAGCGTCGACTCCCCTGGTTCGGACCCGACATGGGCGTGCAGATGTTCACGACCGCGCGCTACATGGAGACGTGGTCTCATGCGCAGGCGATCTACGACCTCAAACATGTCGAGCGCGAGCATACGGATCGAATCAAGAACATCGTGGCGATCGGAATCAAGACCTTCGGCTGGACCTTCGTGAATCGAAAACGCGAGCCGCCCGGACCGGCTCCCTACGTCAGGCTGACTTCACCCTCCGGTGAGATCTGGGAATACAATCGCTTGGACGAGTCGCCCGATGGGCCGAGTTCCGAGGAACGAATCGAGGGCACGGCCGTGGACTTCTGTCTCACCGTGACCCAGGTTCGAAACGTTCGAGACACGGATCTCGAGGTCGTCGGAAGCGTCGCGAATGCCTGGATGGAGATCGCTCAATGCTTCGCCGGGGGCCCCGTCGATCCGCCGAAGCCGGGCTACCGCCTGGGTCGATGACGCGACCGATGCGAACGATGGCGGGGCGCGGCAGCACGTCCGCCGGGGAGGAATCGATCGGATGGATCTGGAATATGCCGAGCGCTACGAGACGTTTCGCAAGGAAGTGCGCGCGTTTCTCGATGAGCACAAGGACGACCGGCCCAAGGCCTCGTTTTCCGAGGCCGAACCGTCTGCGGTGAGCGATTGGCTCTCGCTGCAAATCGAACATGGCTATTGGGCGCGTACGATTCCCAAGGAATACGGCGGCTACGGCGCGGAACCCGATCTGCTCGAGACGGTGATCATGGATGAGGAGTTCAACCGCGCGCATGTGACTCGCGGATTCGCCGCGCAGGGGCCGGCGATGCTGGTGCCGACGCTGCTCGCGCATGGCACGGAGGAGCAGAAGCGGCGCTGGGTCGCACCGACGCTGAGGCGGGAGACCATCTGGTGTCAGGGCTATTCCGAACCGGATGCCGGAAGCGATCTTGCGAGTCTGCAGACGAAGGCGACGGAAGACGGCGACGACTTTCTGATCAATGGCCAGAAAATTTGGACGAGCACCGCCGACACATCCCATATGATGTTCGCTCTGGTGCGCACGGAACCCGATGCGCCGAAGCACGCCGGCATCAGCTACATCCTCTTGCCGATGGACAGCGAGGGAATTGAGGTCCGGCCGCTGCGCACGATGTCGGGAAAGATCGGCGAAAATTCTTTCAACCAGGTTTTCTTCAAAGACGTGCGCGTGCCCAAGGCCAATGTCGTTGGCGCTCGTGGCGAGGGCTGGAAGATTGCGAACACCACTCTCAAGCACGAACGGAATTCGCTGAATTCGAATAGCGCGGGAACCTTCCTGCGCCTCGTTCGTCTGATGCAGAGCGAAGAGGTCAACGGCGTTTCGCCGATGGCGAGTCCTGTCTACCGGGATCGATTGATGAGGCTCCAGGGGCGTATGTTGTCGATGAAGCATCATGGCATGCGCATTCTCACCTGCACGCTGAGGGGCGAGCCGCCGGGCGTTGCTGGGTTGATCGTCAAGCTCCAAAATTGTCAGCTCAACTTTGACATGGCGTCCCTCGCGATCGATGTCATGGGCGAGCTCGGCGTACTCTACGATCACACGAAATACGAAAGAGAGAAGGGCTTCTGGCAGGCCCACTCCTTCCTATCGTTGGGATTGATCATCGGCGGCGGAACGGCGCAGATCCAGAAGAACATCATCGCCGAACGCGGACTGGGACTTCCGCGCGAGCCGAAACCGGCCAAGGCCTGATCGGATTCACAAGGAGATCGTCAGCATGGATTTTGGACTCTCGGAAGATCAGACGATCCTCGAAGCGACCGTTCGCGGTTTTCTGGCCGAGACCGTACCCATCGAGCGGGTGCGCGCATTGCGCGACGAGAGCTGTCCCAACGATCGCACGATCTGGCAGGCGATGGCGGAACTGGGCCTAACGGGCATTCTCGTTTCCGAAGAATTGGGCGGCAGCGCGCTTTCCTTGTTGCACGCGACCTTGGTCTCGCAATCGCTCGGTCATGCCGCTACGCCGTCGGCCTTCCTCTCGTCAGCCGTGATTGCGCCGTTGATGTTGGGGGCGGTCGAGCATGCGAATGCCGATCCACTCCTTGGGGACATCGCGGCGGGGAATCGGGTCGTCGGCGTCGCCCTGACGGAACTCTTCTCGATTCGAGAAGGGGCGGGCGTTCGGGTCGATGCGTCCGGGCTGCACGGGAAGGCCATGATGGCGCTGGATGCGTGCGGAGCCGATCAAGTCCTGGTGGCGATCGATCGGGACACCTTGGCCCTGGTCGATTGCAACGCGAAGAACCTGAAAATCGAGCGCCTGCTCACGACGGACGAGACTCGCTGTACCGCCGAGTTGGTCTTTTCGGGTGTTGAGCCCGAGGCCCTCTACGAAAATGTCGCTTCGGCGATCGAACGGGGCCTCGATGCGGGCCGGATCGCGCTTGCCGGGGATATCTTGGGCGCCTGTGAGTCGATGATCGAACAGTCGGTTCGTTATGCCAAGCAGAGGAAGCAATTCGGCCGTCTGATCGGATCGTTCCAGGCCGTAAAACATATGTGTGCCGAAATGATCGCCGAACTCGAACCGGCGCGGTCCTTGCTCTGGTATGCTGCACATAGCTTCGACGCGTTCCCTGACGAAATGCCGCTGATGGCAAGTCATGTTCTTGCGCACGTCTCGGAGATGGGTCGAGAGATCGCCTCGGTCTCGACCCAGGTACACGGCGGCATCGGATGGACCGACGAGCAGAACCTGCACTTCTGGTTCAAGCGTATTGGCGTCGCGCGTCATCTGCTCGGTGGGCCGGAGTTTCTTCGCGAGCGCGCGGCGAGTCTGCAAGCCTTCGGCATCGCCTCGTAGTCGGCCTGCTAGACTTGGCCTGAATCGATTGGGGAATTGCGAATGAGGACCCGGAGCGGCTACGTCGTCGAGATTTCTGGATGGATTGTCGCCGTTGCCGTCACAGGCCTGGCGCTCATGCCCGCTGTCGTTTTGGCTTCGGCTACGGATGCGGGGGAAGTCGAAAGCCGACTCAGCTACGACGGCCTCGAGCGCGTCGAGACGAGCAAGGTCTCGAAGGCCTACATCGATCCCGAAGCCGATTTCAGCGTCTTCAAGCGCGTCAAGATCTTGAAGCCCCATGTGGCTTTCAAGAGCAATTGGCAGCGAGACCAGAATCGACAGCGAACGCGACGTGTCACGGCCAAGGACATGGAGAGAATCAAGGCGGATGTGGCGGCTCTCTTCGAGAAAGTCTTCACGGAGACGTTGGAAGCGGACGGGGGCTTCGAAGTCGTGAACGAAATAGGCGACGACGTCTTGCTCCTGCGGCCCGCGATCATCGATCTGGATATTTCCGTGCCGGACACGCAATCATCCGGCCGTTCAAGAATGCTTTCGACCAGCGCGGGCGCGGCGACGCTCTATATCGAACTCTTTGATTCCGTGAGCGGCCACATCATTGGGCGTGCAGCCGATCGGCGCGCGATCCGTGGCGCTGGCAACAGTATCGGGTGGAGCAATCGTGCAATGAACGCGGCCGAAGCGCGCCGCGTATTCAAGAGCTGGGCGGAGCTGTTGAGGAGCTTTTTGGAACAGCACTACACGAAGTAGGCTTGGCCGCTTGCTGCGATCTGGGTTTGCGAACGTGTCGGTTCGTCCGAACGAGAGCGACGGCGCGAGCGCGGCAATCCGAATCCATGGGGGGACGACGTGAACGAGACGGCCAAGAAATTTGGATACCCGCAAAGCGTGCTTCGTGAGTTCGATTTCTGGACCGTTTTGCTTCGGCCCGTGCAGATCACGATCGGAAGCCTCGTGCTCGTGTGTCGTGAGCCGGTCGCCCATTTCGGAGAGATTTCGAGCGAAGCGTCGGCCGAGCTCGCCCACGCCGTTGCCACGATCGAGTCAGCATTGGGTCGCGCATTCTCCTACGACAAGATCAACTACCTGATGTTGATGATGGTCGATCCCGATGTCCATTTTCATGTTCTGCCACGCTACGAAAGCGTGCGACGTTTCGGAGAGCAGGAGTTTGCGGATGCCGCATGGCCCGGGCCGCCCGACATTACCGCGAATCTCTTGCTGGCCGAAGAAACCCAGACCGCATTGCTCGAGCATCTGCGGGGATTCTTTTGATCTGAACTCGGGCCGGCCGCGGGTCGGCGCCACGACTCATTGAAGACCGCGCTAGGATCGACGGGGGCGTCATGGGTCGCGTGAGTGGTGTGAGAGGGGCGGGTGTGTGAGCGGTACGAGCGGGGTGAGTGGTGTGAGTGGTGTGGTCAGCGGGGGAGTCTGTGTGGTCGCCGGCGTTGGGCCGGGTACGGGTCTGGCTTGCGTCGAACGATTCGCGCGTCAGGGCTATCGGGTCGCGATGCTCGCCCGCAACGAAGAGCGCCTCAAGGAATGGGCCGGGAAAATTTCGAACACGCAAAGTTTTCCCTGTGATCTGACCGATCGCGAGAACGTTGCCGCGACCTTTTCGGAGATCCGAGGCCAGCTTGGGCCGGTCAACGTGCTGGTCTACAACGCCACGATGGGCGCCTTCTCTGAATTCATGGACCTCGAACCCGAGACGCTGGAACGAAATTTCCAGACCAATACAATGGGCCTGCTTCATTGCGGTCAATGCGCGGCGGCCGACATGTTAGTGGCGGGCGAAGGGTCGATCGTGGTGACCGGGAATACGAGCGCTCGACGAGGCAAGGCCCTCTTCGCCGGCTTTGCGCCGACCAAGGCTGCACAGCGCATCCTGGCCGAGAGCATGGCCCGTTCGCTCGGTCCCCAGGGCATTCATGTGAGCTATCTCGTGATCGATGCGGTGATCGACCTCGAATGGACTCGCAAGCGAATGCCCGACGCCACCGACGACGACTTCGCAAAACCCGCCGACATCGCGGAGTCCGTCTGGTACCTGGCGCACCAACCTCGGAGTACCTGGACCTTCGAAACCGAGATCAGACCCTTCGCCGAGAACTGGTAGAACAGAGACTTTCGAGTCAGGGGCAGGGTGTGCCGAGGAGATGCGCTCCGTTCGTGAAGGTACAGCCGAAGTTCGGGTCGGCGACGGTCGCCGGGTTGAGCCAATCGTCGCCGGCCGGTTTGATGCCCGCTTCGACCCACGTGACGAGATCGATGAAGGCGGTCGCAAATTCGGCCGCAGTGAAATCGCAGTGGCCGACGCCGCGAATCGCACGCTGAACGAGCAGGTCGCTCTTCCCCATCGCCTGCACGCGAGAGGCGTATTCGACTTCGTTCAGCACGGGCACGAAAAGATCGCCCAGGTTGTGAAGCGTCAAGACGGGAACGCCGATGTCGCCGGAAATCACCGGCACTTGTGCCAGACCGTCGGGCGCCGGGCCCTGTGGATCCGCGGCGATGCGGACGATTCCATCGTTGAGTGCTTGCTCGGCCGGGGTCAGACTCGGGTCGCTGTCGAATTGGTAGACGACGCCGATGTTGTCGACGCCGACGCCGGGCGCGCGCGGTAGCGTGCCGTCTCCCAAGCCGAGATTGAAGAGGAAATTGCCCGATCCCGTGTCCGTAGGGATCGAGTTCCAGAACGCGAAGGCTTCGTCGAAGTTGGGACGCTCGCCTCCCGAGCGCAGTTCGAGAAGGTTCTTGAGATTTTGCCCCACGGCGTTCAAAGCGAAGGGCCACCCGCCGGGCACGGCTTCGAGGTTCGCTTTGATCTGCGGAACGGTCAGGCCGATGTAGATCGCGGGCTGGACCGGGAAAATCGAACTCCCGGTTCCGAGCTGTTGCGCGGCGGCGTTGAAGTCGAGGAAATAGTCGAAAAGGGCGTAGTCGGCGACGACGCCACAGATCGGCAACGCGCCGTCGTAGGACCTCGGGTATTGCTCGATCGAGACGGCCGTGATGTGGCCACCCATCGAGGCCCCAACGAGATAGACCTTGTCCGGATGCCCGACCAGACCATTGAAGAGCTGAACCAGCGCATGCGTATCCTTGACGCCTACCGAAATGTCGTAGTCGTTGCGGCTGTAGCTCGAGGAGGCCCAGGCATAGCCCTGAGCGATCAGGAGGGGTCGCAGCGGGGGGTTGTCGACCGTCAGCTCGAGGCCTGTCCCGCGGAATCCGTGCGCCCAGACGACGAGATCGCCATTCCAATTGGCGGGCACCTCGACCCGGTAGCCCGCTCCGGCGTGCACGCCCCATTGGGCGGTCGCTCCCGGAAAAGCCGCGAAGGGAAGCTTGCTCTCGTCGACGAAATAGGCCGGCGGAGTGCCCCCTCCGGTTCCGGCGGCGACCGCGGAAGCCAGAAGCGCGGTCGAGAGAAATGCAGCAATGAATGAGAAGAGTCGCATGAGGGAGTTCTCCAGGTCGGGGTATCTCACCACTATGACGCCGCAAACTCTTCCAATGTCCAGCGAATTTGTCGAATCGATCGCCCGGCCTGCCGCTGGCTCGGCGGAAGGAATTGCCGCATGCTCGGTGGGGATCGAAGATCGTCGAATTTTTGATTCGAAGCGAAGGGAGGAGGCGTCTTGGAACTCAGCTACGCGACGTTGTGGGAGGCGATCTCGGATACGATCGGGGACGATGACGCGATCGTCACTGGCCCGATCCGGCGCACCTGGAGCGACTACGAAGGACGCGCCTCGCGCCTCGCGAAAGCCTTCGGTGATGCGGGGCTGGGGCCGGATTCGAAGATCGGGATCTATCTTTGGAACGGCAACGAATACCTGGAGACCCAGTTCGCGAGCATGAAGATTCGCGGCGTGCCGATCAACATCAACTATCGCTATCTCGACGACGAACTTCTCTATCTCCTCGAAAACTCCGATGCCGAAGCGTTGATATTTCATACCAGCCTTTCGGATCGCGTCGCGCGAATCAAGGATCGAGCGACCGGCGTGCGGCTGTGGATCCAGGTCGATGACGGCGGCGAGTCTATGCCAGGCGCGCTGGACTACGAAAAGGTTCTCGAGGGTCATGATCCGGCGCCGCGAATCACGCGCCAGGCGACGGACCTCTACATGCTCTACACCGGCGGTACGACGGGCATGCCCAAGGGTGTGATGTACGAGACCGGCGGCATGTTGCAATCCTTCGTCGGAATTCTCTTCCCGATGCTCGGTCTTGGAGTCCCCGACATCCAGGAAATTCCCGCTCTCGTCAAGCGCTTGTCGCAGCAGGGCGAGCTGGCCGTTTCGATTCCGACTTGCCCTCTGATGCATGGAACAGGAATGTGGCTGGGCGCGATGCTTCCCCATTGCGCGGGGGCGCGCGTCGTCCTGCTCGAGAGTCGATCCTTCGACGCGAAGGAACTCCTGAAGACGATCGGGATCGAACGAGCGACCCAGCTGGTGATCGTCGGCGATGCCTTTGCGAAGCCGATTCTGGCGGCGCTCGAGGAATCGCGTCGCGCCGACGACATCGTCGACTTGTCGAGCGTGAAGCTGATGATCTCTTCGGGCGTAATGTGGACACGCGAGGTGAAGCAGGCCCTGCTCGAATGGCACG
>SMVA01022400.1_pt1 | contig 18885 bp, 15 predicted proteins | sample 2456451 | NCBI WGS metagenome assembly SMVA01 (sample SAMN11095933, study PRJNA526329) | marine sediment metagenome | biome: Marine sediment; feature: Surficial sediment; material: Deep marine sediment; isolation source: Hadal surficial sediment | place: Pacific Ocean | collected 2014-05 | depth... | reverse complement strand
CGGGGTCGGCGTCGCCATAGGCGGTAATCGAACCGCTCTTACTGCCCACATAGTAGGTGTGGTCTGCATCGAGCACCGTATAAAGATTTGCGAGGTTGCGCAGCTTCTGCATTTCACTGAAGGCATTATAAATAGCGAAGATGCCATCGTTGCTGTCATTGAAACTGGCTATGGATTCCTCCGCCTGGGCGGAGTCATAGCGCTGGACACCGGGGAAAAAGTACTCGGCGACAATGTCGTGACTGTCGTAATCCAGCTTGACGATACGATCCAGGCCGCTGCCCCAGAAAACCCGCTTGCCATCTTCATATACGCCCGAGGTGGCGATGCCGAAAAATCCCGGTCCGGTATGCACATACTGAATTTCATCTTCACTGAGCACCCGGCTTGGCCCACTGGGACCGTGCTGGGGCATGGCATCCTGTTGGGCGGGATCGCCGTGCGCCATGGAATAGCTGGAGTCAGCCAGGTAGGAGTTTTTAGGAGGCATTTCTGCGGCCTGGCTGCTCACGTGTATGGTCAGTGCGGCCAGTAGTAGAGTGGCTTTCAGGAAGGGTTGGGTGGTAATCACAAAAATAACCTCGCTTCGATAAGATCGATAAATACTTGCATGGAGTCCATGACGTTGCTGTGGCCCAGGCCTGTACTCAACAGGGAGATGCCGACCGCGGCGCCCATAATGGCGATGACCTGGTCCTCCGGGCTGGCCCGGTCGGTGATTTCGCCGCGCTGCTGGGCTGCTGCGAAAGCTTTGGCGAGCAGTTGCAGCGTTGCGTTTTGTCGGTCCAATAGCAGCTCGGCGAGTTCCGGGTGGCGGCTAATTTCCATGGGAATAGCTCCCAACAACCCGGTGATGGAGGAATCTCTGTTGTGAGCGGCTGCTCCTACCAAAAGAATCTCCCGCAGTTGCTCACGCAGGGTGTGCTTGTCTTGTATGGCGGCAATATAGTCCGTCAGCAACAGGCCCTGGGTGTGATCACAGGTTGCCTGGTACAGGGCGGCCTTGGAGGGGAAGTAGGCATATAGTGCGGCGTGGGTCACTCCGATAGCCTTACCCACCTCCTTGAAAGTGGTTTTGGTATAGCCAAGTTCTGCAAACAACTTCCGGGCGGCAGGCAGTATGCGTGCCAGGCTCGCTTCTTTGTTGCTGCCAACGGGTCGACCGGCCCCCCTGGTGGGCCTTGTAGCGGTGTTTGTTGTTGCTGGCATCAATGCGCCTCTGGTACTCAAACTTGATTGAAGTCAGGATCATAACAAATAATTAACTTACATGTTAATTAATAATTGTTTATGCTTTTGAAATGTTAACAAGAGCACCCATGCAAAGGCTGGCTGGACAAGACGCCATTTTTTTATATCGGGAGACGCCGACTTCGATGATGCACACCTTAAAAGTGCACCTGGTCAAGCCAGCGGACCCGCATGAAAGTTATGAGTCTCAGTATCAGAAGCTGAAACAAAGCCTGCTGGCTATCCCGGTACTGCGCAAGCGTATTGTGCCGGTGCCCTTTGGCTACCATCACCCGGTGTTGATCGACGACCCGGATTTTGATGTCAGTGCGCATATATTCCGGGCGGCGATTCCCGCGCCGGGTACCATGGTTGAGCTGGATGACATGGTGGCGCAAATCGGCAGTACTCTGCTGGATCGGTCGCGTCCCCTGTGGGAAATGTGGGTGCTGGAGGGGCTGGAGAGCGGACATACCGTGCTGGTGCATAAAATGCATCATGCTTTGGCTGATGGCATGACCTATGTCGGTCTCCTCAACAAAAGCTGGAACATTCCGGTTGGCGATGGTGCTGAGGAGGCTGCCCGCCCTGTGGCTGCCCTGCCCAGTAATCGGCGCCTGCTCTGGGATGCTACGGTTGATCATGTAAAGCACGATATCTGGAACCTGTGGCCGATTCTAAAGTCTTTTGTCGGCAACCTTTTGGAATTGCGCCGACGCAGACAGGCCAGCACTGAGACTCTCATTAATCCATTAAAGGAAGAGTTTCCACGCACGCGCTTTAACTATGCGCTAGGTGTTAAGCGACGCTTTACGACCTGTCAGGTGCCACTGGCTGATATCAAGGACTTAAAAACCAGGCTGGGCGTCACTATGAATGACGTGGTGTTGGCAGTCGTGGCCGGCGCATTGCGCCGCTACTTTATTGCGCACGATGAATTGCCCGCCAAGCCGCTTTCCCTGGCGGTGCCGGTGGGGGCCGATGAGCCCGGTTCCCGGCGGGAAATGGGCAACCGGGTGACCTCACTAATATCCATGCTGCATACCGAGATCGAAGACCCGCTGGAACGGCTCTACGCCATCAAGGTGCAGACTGAACAGGGCAAGCAAATACTTGAGGTGTTCGGCAAGCACCAGTGGGGTGACTTGATGGAATATGTGCCGCCGGCCTTCATGAGCTGGTACTGCCGCAGGAATTTCCGCCTCAAGCCAGCCAATAAACCGGACTTTCATGTTACCAGCAACCTGGTGATATCCAATGTACCGGGACCGCGCGAGCTGCTCGCCAATGACAGCTTTGGCGAGCTGAGTGCGCTTTATTCAGGGGGTGTATTGGGAGAGGGCATGGCTTTGAATGTCACTGTTTGGAGCTATGTCGATCAGCTTAATTTCGGCGCACTGGCCTGCGCCAAGGCTATGCCGGACCTGCGTCTTTTGACGGACGCCATACCCCTGGCGGTGAAGGAATTGCAGCTCGCTGCGGAGACCGCCGCAGCCCAGCGGAGAGCCGGAAATTGATGATGGAAGCTACAGTAATCGAACCAGCGCTGAAGTGGGTTGAAGTCAGCGGCAGCCAGGCCGTGCAACTGGCAACGCAATCCAGTGGTACCGGCCAGCCATTTATGTGGGGGCATTCCCTGCTCGGCAGCATGGCCCAGGATCTGGATGGAGGTGTGCTGGACTGGTGTGAGCTAACAGACATTGCACAGGTTATTCGTTTCGACGCACGCGGCCACGGGCAGTCTGGTTGTTATGGACGGCCGGAGGATTTTGCCTGGGATCAATTGGCACGCAATATGTGGCAGGTGGCCGATAGCTACATCTGTGGACAACTTGTGCTGGGCGGCGCGTCCATGGGCTGTGCCACGGCACTGCACGCAGCCTGCCAGCGTCCCGAGCAGGTCAAGGGGCTGGTGCTGGTGATTCCGCCCACAGCGTGGGAGTCCAGGATCAAAATGAAACGCAACTACCGCTTTATGGCAAAGCTGGTCAAGGTCACCCGGGCGCTGCCTTTTCGGTTATTGGGTCTGGTCCCCGAGGCCGGAGCCGGCGCGGGATTTCAAAGGCAGATGCTTTCAGTAATGGCACGGCATTTGAGCAAGGTTAAACCAGAGGGTGTTGTCGGCGCTATGAGCGGGGCGGCACTGTCAGATTTACCGGCGCTGGACGCACTTGAAAAACTGACTATGCCGACACTTATCCTGGCCTGGCCCGACGATGCTACGCATCCACTGGCAGTCGCGGAGCAATTACACAACACCCTGACAAACGCACAACTTCACGTGATGGAAAAGAGTGATGATCCCTACCGTTGGCCGCAGCTAGTGCGCGAATTCATCACTTCATTGCAGTAACACCGAATTATTTTTGGAGATTTACCATGGCTAAATATTATTACGAAACACTGGCACCAACTGACTACGGATTCCTGGTGCACGAGTCCCCCAAGCAGCATATGCACGTGATCGGGTTGGCAACATTCAAGTCGGGCCCGCTGGCGAATGACGATGGCGGAATAGATTTTGAAAAACTTAAAAAGGCGGTGGCAGATGTTCTGCATCGGGTGCCCATGTACCGCAGAAAGCTCATGTGGGTCGAGGAAAAAAAGACCTCTATGCTGGGTAAGGTTGCCGGCTGGATCCAGCCCAATACCGAGTATCCACCGGTGTGGGTTGACGATAAAGATTTTGATATTGACTACCATGTACGTCACACCAGCCTGCCGCGCCCGGGCAATGACGATCAATTGAAGGAGCTGGTGGGTCATATTATGTCGCGCCAGCTGGATCGTTCACGGCCCTTGTGGGAGGTGTATATTATCGAGGGTCTGGAAGATGGTGGCTTTGCCTGTGTTACCAAGATGCATCATTGCATGGTAGACGGTGAGTCGGGTATGGGCCTCACCGCAGTACTGATGCATATTGATCCTGACCATGTTCCCGAAGATGGCCCGGTTTACCGGCCCCGCCCGGCACCGACCCAGGCCGAGCTCAAGAAGGAAATGCGCAAGGCGCAATTTCGCAAGCCCTTAAAGGTGCTACAGGATTTACGGGAATACCAGCGTGAGTCTGACAATGTAGCTAAAAACCTGTTGGAGCGCGGTAAAGCCGTGGGAGAGATGTTTTCGGGCTCTTTGACTTCGCAGCGAGTAGATAGTCCTGTCAATGGTGAAAGCAGCGCGCAGCGTAGCTATGAATGGCTGGATCTGCCGCTGGACGAGGTACGCAAAACAGCAAAACTGGCAGGTGCCACCGTCAATGACGTGGTGTTGACCATTGTCACCGGGGCGGTGAAAAATTACTGTGGCGCGCGCGGCTTCGACACCAAGACCGAGCCCTTCCTGGTGTCGGCACCGGTGAGCATGCGCAAGGGCACGGGTAAGCAAGTTACAGAGGGCGAAGGGGGCAATGAAGTTACCCAATGGACGGTACCGTTGCCCATTCATTTGAATTCACCCAGCAAGCAGTTGGCTGCCATCCACGAGGAAACCCTGGCCCTGAAGGATTCCTCGGCGGTGCTGGCGACTGAGACACTCACCAGTATATTGTCGCTCTCGCCAGGCTTGATGGGCTCGATGATGGGTATGGCAACCATGGGCGTAAATAGCATGGTAACCAATATGCCCGGGCCGCAGTTCGCGCTCTATCAGTGTGGCGCAGAAATGCAAGTGGCCAGACCCGTGGTGCCTCTCAATAGTGGTCTGGGTGTTGTGGTCGGCGTGTTGAGTTATAACGGCACCATCAGCTTTGGTCTCAGCGGTGACCCTGCGATCATGGATGACCTGGGTGAGTTCCGCGAGGCGCTGCAGCAGTCTTTTGATGCCTTGATCAAATCCGTTGCCAAACACCACAAGCCGGTTGCAGAAAAACCGCCGGTAAAGAACAAGCCCCGCAAGAAAGCCGTCGCTAAGGCTGCGCCAGCCAGGAAGGCGGCACGCCGGAGTACCGGCCAGCGGCAGCAAGCAGATTGAACCCGTTGGCTGCGGTGTCGGAACGCCGGCCCCCGGACCATTTCGCACCCACCGGTGTGTTTGTGGATCTACCCGATTCAGGTACCTGTTTTTATCGACAACACCTGAACCCGGGGAAACCGACGGTGCTGTTGTTGCATGGCATGGTGGCCAGTTCCGGCTTGAACTGGTTTCGAGCCTTTCCGGCGTTGGCCAAACACTTCAATATTATTGCACCCGATTTGCGCGGTCATGGCCGTAGCCTGCGTGGGAAAAAGCGCTTTACCATCAGCCGCTGCGCCCGCGACATGGCGCTGTTGTTGGAACAACTGGATACCGGCCCGGTTATCGTGGTGGGGTATTCCATGGGCGGTGCGATAGCGCAGAAAATGTGGCGCAAGCATCCCGATAAAGTCGCCGGCCTGGTGCTGACCGCAACCGCTTTCAGGGCCAGGATGGGCGTACACGAGCAAATGCTGGCCCTGCCAGTGTTTGCCGCCTTTGTTGGCCTGGGGCGACTCAGTGAGTTGTTTAACCATTTGCCCAGGGGGGTGATCAAACGTTTCCTGCCTGCTATGGCCGATCGCCTGCACGAGGATGAACGTCGCTGGGCGTTGGATGAAATGCGCCGTACCAGTCTGCGGGTGTTGCTGGAGACCGCGCGCGAGATGGCCTTCCATGACAGCAGTGAGTGGCTGCACGAGATTAATGTACCCACCTCGGTGCTGGTTACCGAACGGGATCAGGTGATAGAACCCGAGCACCAGTATGAGATAGCCAGGCAGATAGAGGCATCCAGGCTGTTTCGATTTGATGGTGGCCACGCCTCTTGTACCGACCCCAAATATGGTGAAGCGCTGGCACGTGCATGTCTGGATGTTGCCGGGCGCTTGGAATAGAGAGGAGAAAACCATGCAATTTAATATTGCCGATTTATTTGAAAGTATTGTTGATGCCTGCCCGGACAAACCGGCGCTGGTATGTGAGCAGCGACGCCTTAATTATGCACAGTTGGATGAACGGGCTAACCGCCTGGCCAATTACTGGTTGTCATTGGGTATTGGCAAGGGCGACCATATTGGTCTGCAGTTACACAACGGCAGTGAATATATTGAGGGGATGCTGGCCGCCTACAAGATCAGGGCAGTACCCATTAATATCAATTACAACTATGTCGAAGCCGAGCTGGCCTATATCTATGATAACGCCGACCTGGTCGGTTTGGTCTGTCATAAACAATTTCTGCCCAGGGTGGCCCCCACAGCGGCGCAGCAGCCAGGGCTAAACAGTATTCTCTGGGTTGCGGACGATACCGATACACCCATTCCCGATAGCGCTGTGGCCTACGAACAGGCTCTGGATGGGGCGTCGCCAGCGCGTGAATTTGATGAGCGCAGTGAAGATGATCTCTATATCGTCTATACCGGTGGCACTACCGGCATGCCCAAGGGTGTTATGTGGCGTCATGTTGATATTTTCTTTTCCGCCATGGGCGGCGGTGACCCGGACAGTAGTCAGGGTCCGATCAGTACACCCGAGCAGTTGGTGGAGAGAATACCGGCCATGGAAATGGCGGCCTTGCCAACACCACCGTTTATGCATGCGGCTGCGCAATGGTTGGCAATGAACACCTTGTTTGCCGCCGGTAAAATAGTCATCCCTGCCAGCGGCGCTTTTGATGCCAGCAAAATTCTACAGGCGGTTAGCGACGAGAAAGTGCTGCTCATTGTTATTGTGGGCGATGCCATGGCGATTCCCCTGTGTGAGGAGTTGGAGAAAAATCCGGACAAGTACGACATGTCCAGTCTGTTCGCCATCGCCTCGGGTGGTGCCCTGTTTTCACCGACCACCAAGGATCGTGTGCTGGCTCTATTGCCGGGTCGGATGATTATTGACGGGCTGGGTTCTTCGGAGACCGGTGCCATGGGCAACAAGTTGAGCGCTGAAAGTGGCGATTCAGATGAGCCGCGTTTTATGATTGGCGACAACATGGTGGTGCTGGACGATGACGATAAGCCAGTAGCGGCGGGTTCCGGTGTGATTGGCAGACTGGCCAAGAAAGGCCGCGTTCCATTGGGATACTACAAGGCACCTGAGAAATCAGCAGAAACCTTTGTGGAGATAGATGGCGATCGCTGGGCCATTCCCGGTGATATGGCCTCGGTGGAAACAGATGGCACGATTTTATTGCACGGTCGGGGCTCAACCAGTATCAACACCGGTGGTGAAAAGGTTTTTCCCGAAGAAGTCGAGGCCGCCTTGAAAGCTCACCCCAAAATTCGCGACACATTGGTGGTGGGTGTGCCGGATGAGCGCTGGGGTCAAATCGTGGTGGCCTTGTACCAGAGCGAAGACGACGAAGATATTGAACTGGAACAAGTGCGCGATTTTTGCCGCGGCACTATCGCCAGCTACAAAGCACCACGCGCGCTGGTGAAAGTCGATCACATCAAGCGCGCACCCGCCGCCAAGGCCGATTATGTGTGGGCTAAACAGGAAGCCATTAGCCAGTTGGATAGTCAACAGATATCGTAGGGCCGACAAATTCGGCCAAAATCATCAAACACACGGACAGCATGGACGAATCCCGTAGGGCCGAATTCATTCGGCCAATAACCCTGCAAAATCACGGACAACGCAAACCATGAAAGCAATCAGTTACCTTCAGCGCTTCGATAATGTTGAACTCGCCGTCAGGCAGCGCGGCAGCGGTATTCCCCTGATATGGGGACACAGTTTACTGGGCAGCATCCGGGTGGATGACCAGGCCGGTATCTGGGATTGGGAGCAGTTGGAGCAGCACGCAAAGCTGGTGCGTTACGATGCCCGTGGCCACGGTAATTCTGATGGCAGTTACGATGCCAGGGATTATCGCTGGGACCATTTGTCCAACGATATGTTATCGGTGGCCCAGTCTGTTGCAACTTCGCGTCAGCGCTATGTGCTCGGGGGTGCGTCCATGGGTTGTTCTACAGCCCTGCAAGCTGCCCTGCAGCAGCCAGACCGGGTGGCCGGCTTGATACTGGTGCTGCCGCCAACTGCCTGGCGCAGCCGCGCCAGGCAAGCGCGCAAGTATCGGAGGCAGGCCTGGATGTCTGCTGTACTTGGGGCAACTCCCTATCGTGTCCTGGATTTCCTCCCCGACAGGCACGCGGAAGAAGATGCACAGCGGCGCTTATCGGCCACCGTTGCCAGGGAATTAACTACGGCCAATCCTCTCTACGTGCAGGCGGCCCTGCAGGGCGCTGCGCTGTCGGACCTACCCAGCAAGCACAAGCTGAGAAAACTCGATGTGCCAACTATTATATTTACCTGGAGTGGGGACAAGGTTCACCCGGTCAGTACGGCGAAGATTCTCGCCGATCGACTGCCTAACGTGACGTCCCTGGTGATTTCGGATTCCGATGATGTGCGCGGTTGGACGGCGCAGGCCTGCCAGTTCCTCGATCAAATCAGCAAACCCGCCCGGCGGCGCAAGTCGGCGGCATGAGCCACTACCAAACGATAGCGGCGTCCGAGCTTGGGCTCAGTCAGGAACAGCTGGACGAGCTGATAGAACGTGCACGGCGCGCTGTAGCACAGGGACCACTACCTTCGGTGCAAATTGCGCTCGCCAGAGATGGCAAGCTGGCTTTGTTTGAAACGCTGGGCAATGCTGACAGTAGTCAGCGCTATAATATTTTTTCCTGTACCAAGCCGCTGCTTGCATCCGCGATATGGATGTTGATGGCCGACGGCAAGATCGATATCAACCGGCCTGCCTGTGATTATATTGCCGAGTTCACCAGCCAGGGCAAAGACCAGATTATTGTTGAACAATTACTGTGCCACACGGCTGGCATTCCACATGCACCGATGGGTCCCCCGGCCTGGTTGACACCCCAGAGCCGCCTGGAAAAAATGCAAAGCTGGCGGCTCAATTGGCAGCCGGGTTCACGCATGGAATATCACGCCACTTCTGCGCATTGGGTGCTGGCCGAAATCATCGAACGTGTCACAGCCACGGATTACCGCCGTTTCATCACTGAAAATATACTCTCGCCGCTGGGCCTGCATCGTTTTCAGTTGGGTGTGCCGGCAGGGGAGCAGGCTGATATAGCCACGCTCTACTCGGTGGGTGCGGCCCCAAGTCCGGCTGAACTGGAGAAAGTTCTGGGAGTGGCAATGGAGTGGCCGGAGGTATCAGACGAGGCTTTGCTGCACTTTAACGACGTTGAGACACGTGCCCTGGGTGTGCCCGGTGGCGGTGGTATAGCCGATGCTGCATCGGTCGCCTTGTTTTACCAGTGCTTGTTGCACAATCCGCAAGAACTTTGGAACCCGGCCATCCTGGCCGATGCCACCGGCAATATCCGCGTTGACTTTGTTGACCCCGCGACTGGGGTTGCTGCCAACCGAGGCCTGGGTGTTGTTATTGCCGGCGATGACGGCAAGGCAGGAAGACGTGGTATGGGTAAGGGTGTGTCTGCGGCGTGCTTTGGCCATCAGGGCGTGGGCGGACAGTTAGCCTGGGTTGACCCAGGGACGGGCATTTCCTTTTGTTTGCTTACCAACGGCCTGGATGCGAACCCCATTCGAGCAGCCAGGTTCGGTGCATCACTTAGCGCTATTGCAGCTGCTGCCCGGCTGGATTGCTAGCCAGTGCTTTTCACTTGTTCACGATAATAGGCAATGCTCTCAGTCATGCCGTCAGCGACTGACTTGATCGGCTGGTAGCCGAAATCACGCTTTGCTGCGTCGGAAGATACCACGTGGGAAATGGTTAGTTTGTTCAGCTCATGGGGCGTGAACAGCGGCTCGGCAATGCCGATTTTAAAGTGCAGCCATTCCCAGGCTTTCATCAGCAGGTAGACCGGTTTGGCAGGGATATTGGCTTTGGGTACCTGGTATCCCAGGCCTTCAAAAAACGGTTTTACGAAATCAAACATGGCGGCCGGTTCGCCGTCAGATATAAAGTAGGCGCTGCCAGCGACGGGGCTGGCTGGCGTCAGTGCTTTGGCAGCTAACAGGTGGGCGTGAACCAGGTTGTCCACATGTACATGGTCGTGTCGGCCACCCTGGCCACCGATGCGTGCCACCATATTGCCCGCTTGTAACTGCTCGACCAAGGTGTCCAACATGATACTGCCGCCGGTGCCCCAGATACCGTCCGGGCGCAGGGCGCAGGTCAACAGGCCAGCCGGATCATTGGCCGCCAGAACAGCCTGCTCTGCCTGGATCTTGGTTTCTGTATACAGACAGATAAAATGGGTGGCATACGGTGTGTTCTCATCCATATGCAGGTTTACTTCATTGTTGAAGCAGACATCGACCGAACTGGTGTGTACCAGGCGTTTGACCCCCTGCTCCTGACAGGCCTTGATAACATTTTGCGTGCCTGCCACGTTGATGGCAAAGGCCTGATCCCGATAGGCGGCGGTGGCACCTGCACCTCCCAGTAAGGCAATGTGGGCGGCCACATGAAATACCGTGTCGATTCCCTGGCAGGCCAGAGCCATTTGCGTGGCGTTCTGAATATCGCCGTTGATGCATTGCAGATTCTCATGCTCCATCTCCAAGGGCGTATTGCGTACCAGCGCGCGCACCTGGCAACCGCGTTCCAGTAAGGCTTCAACCAGATGGCGACCAACAAAGCCGGCTGCGCCGGTAACCAGGCATTGGCCGAGATTGCTGTCAGGTGTTGGTTCGATGTTAGCTTCCATGGTTCATCCTTTACTGGGCGATAGTACTTTCTTGATGAGAGCGTCCGCCCAGCGAGTGGGTAGATATTCCAGCAGGCTGCGCGCGCGGTCTGGTTTTACAGAATAGGCAGGCTTTGGAGATGCCACTGTTAATGCTTCGTGTATCACCGCGGCCAGTTCGGCGGGGTCGTGGCCTTTGGCGCCTTCCTGCACAGCTTTTTCCTTCATATAGGCAAGTACGTCACCGAACTGCTCAGAAGCCGCGGCGGCCTTGCTAAAATTGGTTTCAATACTGCCCACCATCTCGGTTTTAAACGGTCCTGGCTGAATCTTGATGACGACAATATCCAGCAGTGCCAGTTCACGGCGCAATGAATCAGTATAGGCTTCTATGCAGTGTTTGCTGGATGCATAGGCGCCGTTGAAAGGCGCGCCGCTCTGCCAGCCAGTTTCAGAGCTGATATTAACGATGCGTCCGCGACGGACCTTGATCATTGGGAAGAACACCCGGTTAACGCGGAAGGTTCCCATAACATTGACGTCCAGCACCCGCGCCATGGTGGCTTCCGCAATTTCCACCATCGACCCTATAGCCAAAATACCGGCAAAGTTCACGATGGCGTCCAGACCGTCGGCATGTTCCTGTACGGTTGCCAGTGCCGCCTCGATTGTTGCTGTATCGGTCACATCAATAAATACCGGTGTGATGTTGGGCTGCCCTTCCAGCTTTGCCAGCGCATCCCTGTCAAAATCTGCCGCAAATACATGCCAGCCGTTTGCCACCAGCTGTTGGCTGATTGCATGCCCCAGTCCGCCTGTAGCGCCAGTTATCAATACAGTCTTTGTTATGAGCATTTAGCCTTCCGTTTTTTCTCTCGTAGGGTCGAATGAGCCTGCCCCATGACCGCAGGGAATGCTGTGGGTATCATTCGGCCAATCCGGGCTGTTCGGGAGCATTAGAGTGTGGGTTCTGCCCCAGGGTGCCGACACAGGTGTGTTTGAATGGAATGGCCAGAATGAATTAAAGCAAGTTGGAGGGTAGAAGGTAAGTACAGTGAAGGTCAATAGATTGACATTTTAGGGCGTGATCCAATGAGTATTCACACTTGCTGTCCACGTTATCTACTTAGCGTGATAAGGCACACAATAGCGTGCGTGGGAGTCCTGGTGTGTTTATTGAAAAGCGTGCTTTGACTTGTTAGCAGTAAATTTCAGGCGCAATACTTGCTGACCAGTAGGCTCGTGCAACTTCTCTTCCACATGTTTAAAACCATACCGTGAATAAAATTTACGACCTATTGAGTTTTCTTTGAATACTTCAACCTCAAGGTCGCCATGTAATTCTCGCGCTTTATCCATTAATAAGATTAGGGTCAGAGTAAGATTATCTCTTTTTCTTGGGCTTCATTTAAGCCAAGATGACGTTTATCTTACTCTGACCCCGATTACTGTGTAACTCAATCTGTTACTACTACACCCTTAGTTTTAGCCGTTGCGCGACAGATTTTTTCCGTTTCCGCTTTTGGGGAGCCATTTGTTCTATCAGCAACACTTCCGCCTTTGTATGCACAATCACAGTAGGCTCTACAATCAGTTAATTTTTCTGGGTAATCTAATGAACACTGGCTTTTGCATTGAGCAATACCTGTTGTGGGTTTTTTCATTGCGCAAGCACTAATTAGTACTGAAGTTGCCAATATTGCCATCAACGCTGCTCTTTTTCTTGTCATAACATATCCCTCTTATGGCGTGTGTATCTCTTTCTTGAAGAAATTTTATACGCTTTGCTGCTTTCGTGCTACACAATCTCCCATACCAATTTCTCTCTTGTTATTTGGCACCACTGTGAAGTCACAGCTGTGCAAGTTGCGAAGCGAACGCGAAGCCGCAAACAACGAGTGGCACCAATGAAAAATTCCTTGCACTTGCCATAGTCCATGAACTTCAAGATAGCACACCCAGAATCGGAGACACGTTCCCGCGGGAACGTTTTCTGGTTATAAGAAGCGCCAGGATAGAACGAAAAGTTTGACCCGTCACGTGGCGGATCTGATGCTGGTAACTCTGACTGATGCGACACCCTCCCTGGTTATCTCGAAAGAATTTCTAGAGCGTGAGTGCCCAATAACGCTTGCAGCAGTGGAAGCGTAGCGAGCGAAGCGTTCCTGCTGGCTGCGATTGTTAAGTGGTTGTTCATGCCAACCACTGATGTAAGCCTACGCCACCTAAAACTGGCATTATGACCATTAGAGCCAATACACCCAGGCAACCACCTCCCTGGCTTTGCATCGGGGCATGCTCTTGCCGTGGGTTATCCTTCAACCACTGAAGGTGGCAAGCGCTACAGTACAGTTTAATAAATCCATTATTCCAAGATTGGATTGTTCGTGAGTCATGCTCTACGACCTTTCTGCAACGCGAGCAATGGAAGGATTTATCTTTAGGTTTTTTCTGACGATTTAAAATGAGAAACGAAACTACCGCAGGAACACCAAAGGGCCATGAGTTCTCTATTGCATTCGAACGGTAAAATTCAAACCCAGCGGCAGCAAGCGAGCCTACAAAAACCAGAATTGAAATGTAGTCAACGGCGTTTTTAGTCGGTGATTCTGTTCGAATAGTCCGTTTTTTGGTTGGAGAACCTGAGCCTTTGGAAACGCCTTCGATTACAACACCCTTAGCTTTGAGTCTCTGTTGAGAATCGCGCATTGACTCATAGAGCACGCTATCTCCGACTTGGGGTCTACGGGCGTCAGTCTTGACACTAGACACATGGAAGAACAACTTCTCAGAGCCGTCATTGGGCTGAATGAACCCAAAGCCCCTATCATCTTTCCATTGGGTAACTTTGCCTTTCATATATCTAGCTACTCCTTGCTTGGGTCTAAGCCATTTAACGAGGCTGTAGAAAAACTGGGCCGCAGGCAAGATACAACTCAGCCCCAACTTGCGATTGCCGTTTGAGTAATTTCATTGACTACAACATCCTCCCACAGGTTTACGCTTTCTCTGCCAGACTCAACTCTATATGAACGTTCTTGGGCTCATTATGCTGCCAGAGTGCCATAGTTGGCCAGCTTCTCTATGTTGTGCACCAGGCAGAACAACCGCCACTGGCTTTGCGCTTTTTCCTTACCACGCAGACTGAAACGATTCAGTCTTTTGTTGGTGCCAATATTGGCGAACACAGGTTCCACAACACTCATCCGATGGCTATAGATTAGCTTGCCACGGGCACTGTCCACACGATGCTTCATCCAGTCCGTATGCGTGGGCTTGCGCAGTGCATTCAGAACGAAGGAGACCTGCCTCCCGTTTCCCTTTCTATGGTCGGCGGCAGCGGGGTTTTGCATGCATCGGGTTTTCATATCGCAATGCCAGCACTGCAGCAACTTGCCCTCGAAGTAAGCCTTGGGTAAACCTGTTTCGGTGTCTCTAACGCTCCGCAAGCTCAGACGATTACCCGCAGGGCAATCGCAGGTCCATGCCTATAGGGTCAAAGACAAATTCCCTGGCGGGGATCACGTCTCGCTTCCGATCTTGCTTGAGCTTCTGGTGTCGCTTGCCGTGCTTCGCCTTTTGATTCTGGAATTTGGGATCACGAGAACGGAACTGATTGTCCGGGATATACGCGTTGACCTTGTTCTCATGCAAGTACTTCATATTGGCTTCATTGGCAAAGCCAGTGTCGGCCGTGATAATGGGCTTGTATCGCCCCTTAAAAATATCCTCTCTTATACCCAGTCGTTTGAAGCGGTCGCGTACTGCTTCCAATACCGGACGCAAGGTGTGATGTTCCTGTCCTTCGCCAAAGGCCTGAGCATCAATGATGATCTGGTGTTTCTTATCCACTGTGACCACACCGTTGTAGCCCTGGATGGCACCCTTGGAGGTGGTCATCTTGGCAGACTGATTGTCCGTGACATTACTCTTTACTTCCTTCACCCGTTTCCCTTGCCCCATCCTTGGGGTTTGCGTCTTTAGAAACTGGGCAATCCTGTCGTGGGCATGATTGAGCGTATTAATGGCCTGCTCTGATCGCTTGATACGCTCAGTATCTCTGCCTTCATTTTTATCAAGGCGCTGGTGCTCATCCAGGTGGTGGCGTATTTGACGCTTGAGTTTCCGCTGTTTTGTTTCCAGCTCTTTATGGGTGCCGGACCATTCCTTGGCGGCATTGGATGACATCTTGCACCCGTCGATCGCAAAGAGCTCCTTGCCCAGCAAACCCTGCTCATCGCAGATCAGCAGTATCTGCTCGAACAGGGATTCGATTGCTTCAGGCTTACTACTGATGAAGTTGGCAAGGGTGGTCCAGTGCGGCACGCTGTCGCATGACAGGGCCTTAAAGATGATATTGGTTTCGCAGCACCACTGAATTTCCCGGCTAGAGGTAATGCCTTTGGAATACGCGAACAGAATAATTTTCAGCAAGATAGCGGGATCGTATGCGGATCTGCCACCGGCGTCATTCTTATAGCTGGGGTAGAACACCGACAAATCAAGTTTGCTATCAATCAAGTGATGCAGCGCGTGCTCGAACGTACCGGGTTGCAATTGATCCTGATAATTGACGACCACCATCGAGGTTTGATTGTAGTCGTAGGGCTTGAAATTGGGCATTGGCGCAGCTCCATGTGCGATATGCCATTTTAGCTATATTTGAAGGGGCTTTGGGGTTTTTCTACAGCCTCAACGCCAGCATAAAGGGCGAAAAAAACCGCAGGTTTTTTTCGTCCCAGAGAGCGTAGCGAACGATTTAATGCTTTTGTTATAACCAACTATCAACTGTCTTCAACTCATCTAACATTTTGAAGCCCATCTGCAAGGCCTCGTGTGCATCCCCTTGGGAAATATTTTGGCCGTGAATAGCTGCATTGGATACGATTAAAATGAAATCGAACGAGCTGTACATACCACTGTATTTTGGGAACATTTTGATGAACTCGCGGAAAAGAGATCGAACCGATAAGAACTTTCTTTTCATTTTAATTGGGTCGTCAGTATCTAGACGTTTAACTAATATCCTTCGCAATTATTTTTCTATTTCCGTCCTCAATTTCGATAATGCATAATTAAGGTTATCATCTTCTTTTGCTACAAAACTGGCTATTTCTGTTTCGAGTTCCCCTATAGGAGTTGGATTTTCAATTGTGTCATCTAGCTCGTCATTTGCTTCCTGTATTTCACTTTGCCCAGGGAAAGTGATATTTACATTTTGGTTAATTGTATTACTTACTGTATTTATAAGATTGTTTTGCATGGACAATATCTGACGTGTTTCTTCCTTAAACTCTTTAACTTCATTTTTAATTTCATCAACCTTTGATTCATGTTCTAATAATTTTCCGATTTTCCGATTTTCCGATTTTCAGCTTTTTTGCAAACGGAAGTAGGAAAAAGAATATTGAAATTACCAAATATGTGATTGATGATGAATTCAATTCTTGTGCTGGAGGGAACCCAACAATTGAATGGAATACATAGAAGAAATATGTTGCAAGAATTAGCGATGCAATTTTCATAATATTTTCAAATATCCATTTTCTCAATGTGTTCACCTAGACTCGAATTGGTTATAACAGCTAAGTATATTGACCGGTCTTGTGAACACCGAATCCCAGTATGTCAGATATGTGCGCCAACCCCTCATGGCGTTTTTGCAGCCTACTACAACATAGATCAAGAGCCCATTGGGCAAAAGAAATACACCAATTTCGGTCAACTTATATTTCGATAGGTTTGGATAAAAATTCCACAAATTCAGTAGGTTGGAATTGAGACGGACTCTCGAACGACGAGCGGGTCCCCTGAAAAAGGGGCTTGCGTCCTACAAACTGCCCAGGCGCGCACACTTTTACAAATCTTATTCTGAAATGATCCATGATATTGGCGCACCGTGAATCAAAAAGCAGGCTATTGGTGTGGTGAATGATTACTGCAATGTGTGCACGCTTTCGACTCAAAGTGGGCCTGAATGTGTCAACCAGCGTTTTAGTAATTCTACTGACATTCAGGCCTGACCCCATGAGTAAATATCGCTAAACTATATGTCAAATGTAAGGCTTGGCCCCATGAGCAAAGACCCCGTCGACAACATACTCAGTGCTGCGCGCCAGTGTTATTTGAAGGCGGGCATCAGCAAAACCGGTATGCGTGACATTGCGCGGGTGGCGGGCGTTGCCCGATCAACCCTCTACCGTTATTTTCCCAGCCGTAACGATGTGCTGGTGGCAACCACCAAACAGGAGATGGACGCGCTCAACCTTACCCTTCAGGAGCGGCTTGACAGTTATACCGAACCGGCTGATGTCATTGTAGAGGGTTTGATCCTGGCCATACGGGAGATTCCCCGGCGGCCGCTGCTGCGGGCCGTATTTGTGTCAGATGAAGATGCCAAAGCGCGGCGCACGGTGTGGGGGTCAGAACTTATCGTTAGCTTTGGTGAGCAGTTAATGGAAAACGTTATACAGCCGGCACTGGACGCGCAAATGCTACAAGACCAGGTGCCGCCTGAAATCATGATCGAGTGGGTGTATCGGGTGTTGCTCTCCTTCCTGACTTTGCCCAGCAACTGGATCAAGGATGAACAACAGTTGCGCCTTACGCTGCACGCACTGCTGATACCGGTGTTGTTGCGGTAGTGTCTCCCACTGCATGGGCAAATTGCATGACTTCATGAGCGCAATTGTAGCCGGGCAGAAAGGTAACACCGGGTCCAGGGTGGCAGGAGGCCCCACACAGGAACAAATTTGTAATGGGTGTGACATGCCCGGTGCCCTCAATCAGACAACGCTCGCCAATCATTTGCTCCGGATGCAGCAAGCCGTGGGTCCAGTCACCGTTGGTGACACCGTGCATGCTGGCGAAATGGTCCGATGAGAAAATGGCCTTATCGACGATCAATTCCCGAAATTCGGGCAGGTGTATGGAAATATGGTCGATGATCATCTCACCCATCTGGTCGCGTAGTTTTCCGCGCTCAGATTTGTCTGCATCACAGGGAAAGTAGAAGCCGTAGGCACTGGCAATATGGTATCCCTGCGGGGCCAGGCTGGCATCCATTACCGTCGGAATCTGGAAAGCCAGCGGGACTTTGGCGGGAAGCTCGCCTCGCAGGCAGGCTTCAAAACTGGCTTGCATCTCCTCCGGATCAATAACCATGGCACCACCAAAGCTGGCACCGGGGATTCTGTTTAGCTTGTCCAGGTGTGCGGAGTAGGCAGGCAGTCCCTTCAATTTGAACAGCATGTGTACAAAAGCGCCACGGTGTTCGAACCCGTCTACCCGTTGTTGCATGGCTTCATCCAACGGGTGATCAGCCAGTAGGCGGTTGAAGGTGGCGGGTTTGTCGAGGCCGGAAATAATCACATTGGCGTACAGCCGCTCACCGTTTTTCAGTTCCACACCTTTGGCCCGACCATTCTCGACCAGTATGCGGCTGACCTGTTGTTTCAGGCGCACCTCACCCTTGCGCGCCTGGACCTGTTGAACCAGGGATTCTGACAATTTCCCCATGCCGCCTTTAACTCGCTGCATCAGCCCCTCGGAACCTTCCTGGGCCATGGTATATATTAGGCACAAACCTGAACCGGGCGTGTAGGGCCCCTTGTAGGTGGCCTGTACCGCGGCGAAGGCCATATTGGCGCGCAATTCCCGGTGCTTGACCGGATCCGGGAAAAACTTGTCGATGATGTCCATGGCCGAACCTTTGAAGGCCAGCTCCAGTTGCGCGCGTTTGCGCGGGGTCGGTGCCTCGGCAATCAGGTCTTCCAGCTTGCGCGGCGCCTTGCGGGCGGTAAACCGGTCCAGAATCTGGGCCGGGTACTGGCAGAATTTCAGCAAGCGAATAAAGCCGAACATGGCACCGAAGCCAAAAGTGCCTACCAGGTTGAGAAACAGTTTGAGCGGGTTCTTGTAAAATAGCAGAGGCCTGCCATCGGCGCCGCACAGGTTAACAGCCATTATCGGCAGGGGGATCAATTCGACCCCGTTGGCCTCGAAATCAAAATAGTCCTTGATCTCG
>SMVA01293970.1_pt1 | contig 18912 bp, 15 predicted proteins | sample 2456451 | NCBI WGS metagenome assembly SMVA01 (sample SAMN11095933, study PRJNA526329) | marine sediment metagenome | biome: Marine sediment; feature: Surficial sediment; material: Deep marine sediment; isolation source: Hadal surficial sediment | place: Pacific Ocean | collected 2014-05 | depth... | reverse complement strand
TTTTGATCGTAGCCTGCATTCAATACGGCAGAACGCGCGATCACCGAACCTTGTTCTCCAACAGGTGCCGTGCAACCGAAAATAACATCATCGACTTTGCTCGTATCCAATTCATTGCGATCGCGAAGGGTCGCAAGTACCTGGCCCGCCAGATCCACCGGTGTTACCTCGTGCAACGAACCGTTTGATCGGCCACGGCCGCGTGGACTGCGAACGTGATCATAAATGTATGCGTCTGTCATCTTTATCTTCCTGGCTTTAAGTGTCTGTTAAGAGCGAAATCCGCAAACGCGTTTTCATATCATCGTTCGCACTGCGAAAATTAATTGATCCGGGGTCGATGACCCAGAGATAGGTCATGCCGGAAATATAAGCGATGTACTGCGCGGCAACGCTGTCGGCATCAACATCCGTCCGAATACTTCCCTGTGAGATACCGGCGCGTACCCACTCGGCGACATCCTTACGTTGCCGGTCATGTATGTTGACCGCAGTTTGCCGGTACTCCGCTGCCGGGCTGGCCGCACCGCAATAAAGGATCTGCAGAACGCGAGCGTCTCGGGGATAGTCTGAAACAAACTGGAAAAACGAATCGAGGGCCGTGCACATCGCTTCCACACCGATCTGATCGCCGACTCCGGCCTGCAGATAGTTGAGCCAGTGCCGTCCGATCGACTTGCAAATCTCGTCGAATAGTCCGGCTTTGGAACCGAAGCGGTAGGTTGCCAGACCACGACTGTAGCCCGCCTTCTCACCAATGGCCTGCAGGGTCGTTTTGTCCGTACCCCGCTCCAGAATGAGCTCGATCGCAGCCTCGATCATCGCCTTGTCGGAGATGGCCGTGCGTTCCGCCTGGGTGCGGGATTCGATCGGATCAGTGGACAAATCAGCAGCCCTGAATCGAGTAATATTTAAAAATAACAGTAAGTTACTACTGTTAAATAGACAACTTGTTGTCAACAAGCAAGTGAGTATACGCCGTCTGGGCCAGTCCGGCAATACCGGCCGGTTTACTTTGAATCGCTCCTGGGCTCTGCTGCGCCAAGCGTGCCGGTGCGTTCCAATTCAAGGACCTCCGCGGGCGATATCCCCCAGGAATCCAGTATCTCCTGATTGGCGGGCGTCGCCGCTCCGGCCGGGCTACGGATCTCCGATTCGGTTCGCGAGAATCGCGGTGCCGGAGCAGATTGGGGAATGCCGTCTATGGTAATGAACGTATCGCGGGCCTGATTGTGCGGGTGTGCATACGCTTCTGACATGTCCAGCACCGGCGCAAAGCAGGCGTCGGTACCTTCGAGTAACTTGCACCAAAAATCGCGAGACTCGCTCATGAACCGACTTTCAAAAATCTTGATGTGTTCTGGCCATTTACTAACATCGAATTGATCTGCAGGATCGATACTTTCGATTTGCAGGATTTCCACCAGGGTCTTGAAGAACTGGCGCTCTATCGCGCCTACAACAATTGCCTTGCCGTCTTTTGTCGCATAGGTCCTGTAGAAAGGGGTCGCGCCATCCAGCAGGTTGGCGCCGCGTTTCTCTTGCCACATGCCGGCAGCCGAAAGCCCTTGAAACAAAGTCATCATTGAGACGACACCATCGATCATTGCCGCGTCAACAACCTGACCCTTGCCTGACTTAGCCGCTTCCAACATTGCTGCCAGCATTCCGGTTGCAAGATAAAGTGCGCCACCGCCGAAATCAGCGACAAGGTTTAGCGGGAGAACCGGCAAGCCGTCTTTTTCACCAATTGCAGACAGGGCGCCAGACAGTCCAAGGTAGTTCGCATCGTGACCGGCGGAGTCCGCAAGCGGCCCGCTCTGCCCCCATCCGGTTACGCGACCAAACACAAGTTTCTGGTTGCGGGCCATGCACTCGGTCGGGCCGAGGCCGAGCCTCTCCATTACGCCGGGCCTGAAGCCTTCGAATAATGCGTCCGCGGACTCGCAAAGTTGCAGAACGAAATCGATTCCGGCCGGGCTCTTCAGATCCACCGCGATGGCGGGCCTGCTGCGATTCATTAGATTAAATTGTTGCGGAATATTTACGCCGGTATTTGCCGAGCTTAGGCGCTCGATTCGAATAATCTCCGCGCCCATGTCGGCGAGAATCATTCCGCATAATTGACTCGGGCCAATGCCGGCAATCTCGATGATCTTGATTCCCTGCAACGGGCCCACGTGTCCGGCTCCGTCAACCGATGCCGCAGAGCTGCCCGCCATCAACGGCGATGATGCTGCCCGTCATATAACTACCCGCATCGGTCGCCAGCAACAGCAAGGGGCCGCCCAGCTCGGGAAGATTGCCAATGCGCTTCATTGGAATCATGTTCGCCAGGTATTCACCTTCTTTTGATTTCAACTGCTCCTCGTTCATCTCCGTCATGAAGTAACCGGGCGCTATTCCGTTTACGCGAATACCATGCCGAACCCACTCAAGTGCCATTGTTTTGGTCAGACTGACCACGCCTGCTTTCGCAGCGCTATAGGATGCCAGCGACTTTGCAATTGCAAACCCCAGAATTGACGCGATATTAACAATGCTGCCAGGCTTTTCGGCGTCGAGCATCGCCCTTGCCGCAGCCTTGCCAACCATAAAAACACCTTTGAGATCCGTATCGAGGACGATATCCCACTCCTCTTCAGTTTGATCAAGCAGGTAGTTTTGCTTGGCAACGCCTGCGTTGTTTACCAGCACGTCCGGTGTTCCGACATTCGAAATAATTTCAGCAAAACAATCGCTAATCGACTCTGAACTGGTGACATCAAGATTCACGCAGTGAGCGGTACCGCCTTCTGCATTAACTTCGTTGGCTGTCTCTTCCAGTTTTTCCTTTCGTCTCGCTGCAAGCACTACGGTCGCACCTGCCCCGGACAGTGTTTTTGCAAACTGGCGGCCCAAACCGGATCCAGCACCGGTTATGAGCGCGATTTTTCCATCAAGTCTGTAATTATCCAATGGGCACCTCGGATTTTCGTGGTTGTCGTTTGAAAGTGCCGGTCGCAATCGCGCACAGGCGATTGGAGTCAGCGTCGAAGAGTTTCGCTTGCGCAAAGAACAAGCTTTTGGTCGATCGAATCAACTCGCCCTCCGCCACTGCGATGGCACCCTTGTGCGGCGCCATGAAATTGGTATTCAGGTTTACTGTTACCGAAACCATCTCGGTGGATATGCCATGACTGCCGGACACGGCGCCGGCAATGTCAAGTAACGATGAAATGATGCCGCCGTGCAAATAGCCGACTGTATTTCGGTGGTTGTTGCGCACCGGCATTTCGAGTCGGGCGAAGCCTTCTTTCCATGAGGTCAGGCGAAATCCGAGGAACTCGAGGTAGGTACCCTTGTACAGGGTTGGGTTGTCGAGGAAGTTTTGCGTGGCGTTTTCGGTCATTTGTGGTTCTTGTTTTGAGCGTGGAGCGGAATTGTAGCAAGGTCGGAGTCTTATCGCCCGCTGGGCGGGCTCCCACAGGTAAGGCGGGTCTTGCGGGGACGATTACATGTTGCGGCGATATTCGCCGCCGACTTCGTACAGCGCGGCCGATATTTGACCTAGCGAATTGGATTTGACGGTGGTCATCAATTCCTCGAATACGTTGCCTCGCGACCGTGCTACATCTTGCAAGCTGGCTATCGCCGTCTCGGACTCGGCTGCGTGCGTATCCTGAAAACCACGAACGTGGTTGATCTGATCCTGTTTCTCCGATTCGGTCGAACGAATCAGTTCCTGCTTGTGCACCTCGTCTTCCTGCCCCTTCTTCGGCAGGAACGTATTGACGCCAATCAACGGTAAAGAACCATCGTGCTTCTTGCTTTCGTAATACAGGCTTTCGTCCTGAATTTTTCCGCGTTGATACATCGTGTCCATCGCACCAAGTACACCGCCTCTTTCAGAGATGCTATCGAACTCCTTGTAAACCGCTTCTTCAACGAGGTCCGTCAGTTCATCTACGATGAACGACCCCTGCCACGGGTTTTCACAGAAATTGAGGCCGAGCTCACGTGAAATCACCAGCTGAATGGCAACCGCACGCCTGACCGACTGCTCGGTCGGCGTCGTAATGGCTTCGTCAAAGGCGTTAGTGTGCAGACTGTTACAGTTGTCGAACATTGCATACAAGGCCTGCAAGGTTGTGCGAATGTCATTGAAACTGATTTCCTGTGCATGCAGGCTGCGGCCGGATGTTTGAATGTGATATTTGAGCATCTGGCTGCGGGCACTGGCGCCATAACGCTCGCGCATTGCGCGCGCCCAGATTCGCCGCGCAACCCGGCCTATAACGGTGTATTCCGGGTCCATGCCATTGGAAAAAAAGAAACTCAAGTTTGGCGCGAATTCATCGATGTTCATGCCACGTGCAAGGTAATACTCAACAATCGTGAAACCATTTGACAAAGTGAACGCCAATTGGCTGATTGGATTCGCGCCCGCTTCGGCGATGTGATATCCACTGATCGATACGCTGTAGTAATTTCGAACCTTGTTGTCGATAAAATATTGTTGAACATCGCCCATCATCTTCATGGCGAATTCGGTAGAGAAGATGCAGGTGTTTTGCGCCTGGTCTTCTTTCAGGATATCGGCCTGGACGGTTCCGCGAACTGACGCCAGCGTTTCCTGTTTGATTTTTTCATAAACTTCGGCCGAGACCAGCTTGTCCCCGGAGATTCCCAGCAAAGCGAGCCCGAGGCCGTCGTTGCCGTCCGGTAAATCGCCGACGTATTTCGGCTGTGTCCGATCCGCGAAGTATTCCTCGATCTTCTTTTCTGCGTTTTCCCATTCACCTGTTTCGTTCAGATGTTTTTCGACTTGCTGGTCAATTGCGGTATTCATGAAAAAAGCAAGAATCATCGGTGCGGGACCGTTGATGGTCATGGAAACCGAAGTAGTTGGCTTGCACAGATCGAATCCGGAATACAGTTTTTTCATATCGTCTACAGAGGCAATCGATACACCTGAATTGCCAACCTTGCCGTAGATGTCGGGCCGCTCATGGGGGTTCTCACCGTATAGTGTCACCGAATCAAAAGCCGTCGACAGTCTCGCAGTATCCTGTCCGTGTGACAGGTAGTGAAATCGCCGGTTCGTCCGCTCGGGTGTGCCCTCGCCTGCAAACATTCGGGTCGGGTCTTCGCCATGTCGTCGGTACGGGTAAACGCCGCCCGTGTAGGGATAAGCACCGGGCAGATTTTCTCGCATCAGGAACGACAACAGCTCGCCCCAGTCTTTATAAGACGGCGTTGCGATCTTGGGTATTTTTTGCTTACTGAGGCTTTCCAGATAGTTGTCGCCGGTTACTTCTTTGCCGCGCACCTGGTAACTGAATTTCTCCGCTTTGACACCTGCCTTTCGTGCCGGCCACTCACGCAGCAGCGAGACAGCCTCGCTGCCGAGGTCATTCAATGCTTCCTGGTAGCGCTGGCGCAGGACAAGCAACGACTGATCGGAATCGCCGGTCAAGTCCGCGGCAGCGAATTCATACAACGGCTCGGGAAGATTGGGGTCATCGAGCGCTTTCATCGCTGCATAAAAGTGTTGCAACAAACTGGCCGTTTCTGCTTTTTCGACTATGCTCGCGTTAATATCCCTGCCTTGTTCGCTAATCTCGGCCAGGTATCGGATACGGCTTCCGGGAATAACAGCCATCGCTCGTGGCTCTTTTTCCGTCGTGTCCAGATCCGGCGTCCATCGTGCCGAATCCAGTCCCAGTTTCTCGGACAGCCGCCGGCACAACTCCGTGAACATCCAGGTAATGCCAGGATCATTAAACTGGCTGGCAATGGTTGGATATACCGGAATCTCTTCCGCGGATGCCCCGAACTTCAGGCTGTTTCGTTTCCATTGCTTGCGGATATCACGGAGCGCGTCCTCAGCACCGCGTTTATCGTATTTGTTGAGTACTATCAGATCGGCAAAATCGAGCATGTCGATTTTTTCCAGCTGGCTCGCCGCGCCGTAGTCGCTGGTCATGACGTAGACGGCGTAATCCACCATGTCCACGATCTCACTGTCACTCTGGCCTATGCCCGCCGTCTCGACGATGATCAGGTCGAAGCCCAGTGACTTGAGATAGGAAATATTGTCAGCCAGCATTTCACTGGTCGCGAGATGTTGACGACGAGTGGCTATCGATCGCATGTAGATACGTTCCGATCGCAAACTGTTCATGCGAATACGGTCGCCCAACAGAGCGCCTCCGGTACGTCGCCGCGTTGGATCAACGGCAAGCACCGCAATACGCATGTCGGGGTAACAGCCGAGAAAACGATTCAACAACTCGTCAGTAACGCTGCTTTTTCCGGCTCCGCCTGTGCCGGTAATGCCGATTACCGGCACCTGACCGGCTCTTACCTGCCAGGCTTTGCGTAACGAAGTCAGTTTTTCTTCATCAAACCGACCTTCTTCAATCGCCGTAATCATCTGTGCGATTTCCAGCGAGTCATCGCTTGCTTTGTCTTCCGGCAGGCTAACGTCTCGACGCGCTTGTTCGGTGCGGTTCATCAGGTCCTGGATCATTTCCAGCAGACCCATTTCCATGCCGTCATGTGGGTGATAGATCCGCTCGACGCCGTAGTCTGTCAATTCGGCGATCTCATCGAGTGTGATGGTTCCGCCACCACCGGCAAAAACACGAATATGCGAAGCGCCAAGCTCTTTGAGGCGATCGATCATGTAGCGGAAAAACTCGAGGTGGCCGCCCTGGTACGAACTGACCGCGATGCCGTCGGCATCTTCCTGAATCGCCGCGCGGACGATGTCATCAACGCTGCGGTTGTGGCCAAGATGTATGACCTCTGCGCCCTGGGCCTGGATCAGGCGGCGCATGATATTGATCGCGGCGTCATGTCCATCAAAAAGGGATGCTGCCGTAACAAATCTTAAGGGCGCCCTTGCGGTATTGCCGGACTTGTCCGGTACGCCTGGCAAATCGCTGGCTGCAGTGCTCATGACGTCTTGTCCTCCGACAGAAATGCGCAGGAAAACACCGAAATATTCGGTGTTTTTCCATATTAATCAATCGCTTCTGTCTTTCAAAAAGTTTTAATATAGATTAAAATAATGCACTATGGAGTGGAAAACAAGGGCTGGTGCAGCATTTTCGCCTGCCGCGGCAATATGAGGGATATAAACGTTGGCTACACCGGTAAAAGAAACCCGATTTGAACTGCAGCGCGACCGCGTATTGAAGGCTGCCGCGTCCTGTTTTAACCGGAAAGGCTACAGTGGAACGTCCCTAAAGGACGTTTCCAGGATTCTCGGCCTCACAGATGCAGCACTTTATTACTACGTAAAGAACAAAGAGGAGCTGGTTTACCTCTGCTACCAGCGGGCTGCAGATCTTGGGCGCGAGGCGATGCAACGCGGCGTCAAGGATGGACAGAGCGGTCTTGAACAAGCGCGCCTGTACATCCAGTACCACGTTGAGATCATGGTGGGCGACAAAGGCCCGGTTGCGATCATGAGTGAGATTCCGTCTTTGAAACGCGGCCACCGCAACGAAATTCTAGAGGTGTCGCGAAAACACAGCATGGGGTTTGAGGCGATTCTTGAGACGGGAATTGCGGATGGCAGCATTGGCGAGTGCGATGTCCGCATGACAGGCAACGCGATTATGGGCGCGATTAACTGGATACCGAAGTGGTATCACGGCGATGCGAAGACGGCGAAGGGTCTGGTCGGCGGGTTTCCGGAGATACTGACGAAAGGGTTGGTCGTCTACTAACCGTGAGTCAATTGCGCCTGTAGAGGCGCTCCAACAAGGCCCGTTGGAGCGGGTCTGCACCCGCGATCCGCGAAGCGGAAATTAAAACGGCCGGCCTACGAATAAATACAATGCCGACTGGCCGCCTTCTGCCAATCCGCCGGCAAGATACACCGGGCCAACAAACGTATCGGCGCCTAAAAAGAGCGACCCTGCGAATATTGAATCGCTAAAGGAAATGTCGCTGGAGTTCGCCCAGGCGTTACCCAGCTCAAGTGAAACTCCGGCATAAATCGTCGCATCCAGAAACCCGCGCAACGGATTTGCGCGCAACTTCTGATAAAAGATCGCGCGCCCAACCGCGGTATGACGACCGCTTAGCTCGTCGCGTTGATAACCGGATAACTGAAACAGACCGCCCGTGGTCAACAGGTTTTGTGCGCCCTGTACGTCTTCGAGCTGCGACTGCAGGGTGACGCCAGCAATAAAGGTCCGGTCTCCCCAGGTTTTCGCTGTACCAAATCCGCCGCTGACAATATCGACATCAAAACTTGCGCCGGCAGACTCGCGTTGTCCAACCCAGCTTATGCTCGCCCTGGTTCCCTTCTTCGGGAAATAGATATTGTTGTACGTGTCAAATTCCCAGGAGAGCAGGTAGCCTCCAATGTCAAAATCTGACGATGGGATTCCGATGCCGATATTCGAAGCTGACGACCCTGAACCGCGCAGGATACCCGCGACCACTTGCGCCGAATTGCCAAATATTCTGCCGACTCCAAGCTGGGCAGTCGTCTCCCGAACACGAGCCTGGCCAAGAATATCGCCGTCCATGAATATGTTTACATTACGATCTATAAATCCCAGATTCACGAACGAAAAGTACCGGCCTGATCGCACTATGGGTTGATAGAATTGCGTGGACACCTGTTGAGTCTCGCCAATTCGAAACACATTTCGCCATTCGCCGCCAAAGGCGTTTAAATTTGTCCAGGTCATACTGGCTGATGCGGTGTAGGAGCTATTACCATTGAAATCATCTGCCATTTCTATACCGAAGCGCCAGAATTTATTGCCTGCCTGGCTCTCGATAGTTGTCAACTCCAGAACCGACGACTCGCCCAGATCACGCAAGCTGAAGTCGACTGACGAAAATGAACCGATGCCGTAGATTCTGCGCAAATCTTCTTCGAGTTTCGAGCCATCCAGTGGCTCGTTAAGCCCTTGGCTCACATTCGACAAGATGACCGCATCGTCAACTTGCGAATTGTTGATCAGCGAAATCTCGGAAATGATCGGGTTAAGTGATCGCCGCTCCATTCTGCTCACCTGCAGAGCTGCGAACTGCTGTTCGCCAAGTGCCAGCGATTTCAGCACATCTGAAATCGCAGCAATCGACTCCGCCCCTTTTTCTACATTGACTTTTGGCTCGGAAACGTCTGTTTCTTTGTTGGGCCGCAAGTCCGGACGTACCAGAATATCCCGGTCCGACAACTGAGCGATACCGGCCTCGCTGCTTCGTAACTGAAACAAATGACCCACCTGGTCGACAATGGCGAAAATTGAACTCAGGTCGTCCGCAGTGCGAATGTATACACCGATATCCACCACGATAATCACGTCTGCACCCCACTCGCGTGCAACGTCCACAGGCAGGTTATTCACAAGACTGCCGGTTATCAGCGAATGATCGCCGATCTGAACCGGGGGCAGAGTGCCCGGCGAGCTGAGCGTTGCCAGCATCGCCCTGTCCAGAGCACCCGACTGCAATACGACCTCGTTGCCCGTTATCAAATCCATTGCTACCGTCCGAAACGGCACGGGCAAGTCGTCGAAATTTTCGACGCCCTTCGTGTTGGCAGTGGCCGACTGCAGGAGCTGCGCAAGTTTGTCACTTGGCACCAGCGACGTCGGCAACTGCGCCTGCCCATTTTTGACGCCGACACTGACTTTGACCAGAAAATCCTGATCATCGCGTTTGCGACGAAATGACAAGTCCTCCCGACGGGTATCCGGGTTAAAGACGTCGTCCCAATCGGTATCAAAAAGAAAATCGTCGATCTCTGCGATTGGCATTCCAGATGCGTACAGCCCGCCAATAACGCCACCAAAGCCCGTGCCGATTACAAGATCAATGGGAATTCTCTGTCGCTCCAGTTCTGCGAGAACACCCAGATGCGCTACACCGTGCGCGCCGCCACCGCCAAGAATTACGGCGACCTTGGGACGTGAAGAGATTGTGGCTTCGACCGAGTCGTCCGATGCAGCAATTGCGGCACAGAAAACAGACGACAAGGCGACTAGCGATATTAGTCGATGGACCATAGCGAACTCCGAATAAAATGCGATTATCAGCCATTATTCGGCACGCCGACGACGCTTGCAAACTGCCGCGCGATGCCGGCGCTATTCGTACATTTGTGCAGATGAATGCTAGTTGGCTTGTCGCCACACTTCAGATTTTTTCTCGCTGGCACCTTCGATGATAATGTCGCCAATCTTGCACGGCGCTACGTTTGCAACCTCATCGCATTCGGGCACATTTCCAAGAAGCTCATTATGCGCTTCTTGCGTAAAATCCGGGGTGTCACTGATTGCTGGAATCTGCCCCCATCCGTCACTGTCCGCGAGTGCGTTTTTTACGTCTTCCGGAGATCTGAAAATCTGCTGCTTTTTGGCCGTCGGCAAGCATCTCGATTTTTCCTTGTTGACGATAATATTTTCCGCACTGTCTTTGTGCGCCAGAAGTTGCTCAAGCACGATATCGCAGTCGCCTTTATCGAAAAACTCATATCGAAGTTCTTGTTCCTGGCAAACTGTTTTTCCTGCCGGTGCAACGCACTCGGTTATGACAAGTACGAATACCTGTATCCATCCGCTTTCCATCGACTTCTCCTAATCTTTCGGCGATTTTCTTATTGTTATTTGATTTTACGCCTGTTGCCGGCCAATTTCATGCTCAGCTATCGCTGAAGTCCGGTTCGCGCTTTTGCATATTAGCCATAACGGCTTCTAACTGGTTCGGAGTTCCCATCAGCGAGCTTTGCAAGGTGGCTTCCAGCTGCAAGGACTCGGCAGTATCGGTGTGCCAGGTCTCATCAAACAACTTCTTGATCGCACGAATGGCATGCGGCGAACGCGCCGCAATCTGCCCGGCCAGCTCTATTGCAGACGCCAGCGGGTCAGTTTTGACGTCTGTAACCAACCCTGCAGCATGCGCTTCGCTGCCGCTGATGATTCGTCCTGTAAATGCCAGTTCCTTGGCCTTGTCGATGGGCATCAGGTGATGCGCCGTAACCGATATCGACATGTCGGGAATCAAGCCCCACTTTATCTCCATCACGGAGAGTTGCGCGTCGGCCGTCGCATATCGTATGTCAGCGCCTAGCGCTATCTGCAGACCGCCGCCAAACGCAACGCCTTTGATCGCAGCGATGACAGGTACCGGAATTTCCCGCCACGCGTAGGCAGCCTTTTGAAAAAAGTTTGCAGGCGAACCGTCAACAGGGTCCATGCGGCCACTGCCGGCGGCGCCTATGCCTTCACCTTTGAAAGCGGACAGATCGATGCCGGCACAAAAATTGTCACCTGCACCGGTTAATACCACTGCGCGGATATTTGAATCTGCAGCAAGCCTGGCGCCCGACTCCATGATCGCCTCAAACATTTCGAAGTCTATCGCATTATGCTTTTGCGGCCGGTTCAGCCTGACGATTGCAACGTGTCGATCAATTTCAATATCCAGTCTGTCTGACATTCGTACACTCCCGGGAAAACGGCTTTCAGTCTATCATTGTTATACCTATGTCGATCCATTGCTGACGGCGTATGATTGCAGCTGTCGCCCACTCGGGAAGCAAACAGTGATTGTGCGTGCAATTCTCTTTCTGCTATTGATTATGACGCTGTCACCGGTCGCTTCAGGCGATGATTTGCAGCGCTACGTGATTGACAGCGATCGCAGCTGGATTCGAGTACTCGTGTATCGCGCTGGACTGATGTCGATATTTGGTCACAACCATGTTATCGCCAGCCACGAGATATCCGGGGCGGTGACTTGTGGCGCGGATGTTAATGACACGACCGTCGAGATGTCCTTTCCAGTTCAGTCATTGCTCGTGGATAGCCCGGATTTGCGAGATCTTGAAGGGGATGACTTTTCTGCCCGTATTGCCGACAAAGACATCCGTGGCACGCGCAAGAATTTACTTGGCGACAAAGTTCTCGACGCGGAGAGCCACGCATTGATTCAAATCAGGACAACCGAAGTCACAGGAGACATGGAGTCCTTGTTGGTTAAGGCGGACGTGATCATCGCCGGCCGAACAAATTCGATATCATTTCCAGCCAGTGCGACTTGGTCTGGTGATGTGATTACGGTTACCGGGACTGTCGGGCTTAGTCATGCGGATCTGGGTTTGAGACCGTTTTCTGCTGCCTTTGGCACTTTGAAGGTGCATAAGGAGTTGACGATACGGTTTGAGATTACGGCGGTGGTTGAGTGATACGCCCGATGTTCTAGGCCGCCAGCAAACACTTGCCATTATTCAGCACCACCGATTTCCGGCTTTTGACATGGCAGCGAAATGAAACAACATTTCGCTCCTGCCACATATCGGTTGTTAAAACGTCGCCAGGATAGACAGGCGAGGAAAAACGAGCCTCGAAGCCATTGATCAATGTAAAGTCATAGTCACAGATCGTAATCAAAATCGCACGACAAGCGATGCCATAGGTGCACAGCCCATGCAGAATCGGCCTGTCGAATCCTGCGGCACGCGCTATGGAAGGATCGGCATGCAGTGGATTGCGATCACCGCTGAGTCTGTAGAGCAGGGCCTGATCGGGCCGAATGTGCAAGTCACAACTAAGATCGGGCTCACGTTCCGGCAATTTGTGCGGCGCCGGCAATGACCCGGTGGGGCCGCCGAATCCACCATCGCCGCGCGCAATTAACGTGCTTTCAACCGTAAACATCGCTGTGTCGTCGCGCTTTAGCCTGGCCTCCATCATCATCTTGATTACGGCACCACGGCCAGCACCTCGATCATGTACAGAAGCAACACGTGAAGTTGTCAGCAACTCGGCGGCCATCGGTAATGGGCGATAGAGTTCCAGCTTCTGTTCGCCGTGTAACACTTGCGCATAGTTCCAGCCACAATTCTCAAGAATTTTTGAAGGCGTCAGGGTCGTAGCCATTGTCGGCACGGTGCAGCGGCCCATCGTCTCAACGACATAGGGCAATTCTTTCTCGTTCAGTGGATCGGCGCCGAAGCCAACCCCAAGTGCATATAACAGCGAGTCACGTTCCGTGTAGTTGCACCGCACGTCCGCGGCGCCCAACTCCATGAGTTTTTCGTAATTAAGGGTCATTTCAGGCGCAAGTCAGGCACCGGCCTGCTTTGCATACATCCAGCCGAGTTCGGCAATGGCGGGTACGATCCTGGCGGACTTGGATGCGTGCGCACTGCTTGCCGTACCGTCTCTGACCCGGCCTGCAATCCCCTGGACAATGGCGGCAATACGAAAAAAGTTAAACGCGGAGTAGAAATCTCGGTTGGCGACGCCATCTGGCCGCTGCGTGCGCTTGCAGTACAGATCAACATACTCCTGCTCGCCTGGAATCCCGAGCGCAGCCAGATCCTTGCCGAGAAGACCCGCAGATCCGATGCCGATCTCCGGCATCTGCCAGGACATCAGATGATAGGTAAAATCAGCCAGTGGGTGACCAATCGTTGATAACTCCCAATCGAGAACAGCGATAACCCGGGGCTCAGTGGGATGCAAAATCATATTGTCCAGGCGGAAGTCCCCGTGCACGATAGAAGTAGAGTCGTCTTCAGGAATATTCTCGGGCAGCCATTCAATCAGCCGATCCATATCGGCAATCGAATCTATCTCCGATGCCTTGTATTGCGTCGACCAGCGTGAAATCTGGCGGGAAAAATAATTTCCGGGCTTGCCGTAATCTGCCAGGCCAATGGCCTCGTGATCGAAGTTATGCAGATCAGCAATGGTTTGATTCACATTGTTGTATATCGCCCGTCGCTCGTCCGGATCGCAGGCTGGAAGGTCCAACTCCCAGAAAATTCGTCCATCGACAAAATCCATGATGAAGAAAACGGTACCGACCACGCTTTCGTCTTCACACAGTACATACGGCTTGGGAACCGGAAAGCCGGCCGCGTAAAGCGCGCTGATGACTCGAAATTCACGGTCTACCGCGTGCGCGGATTTGAGTAGTTTGCCAGGCGGCTTCCGCCGCATGACGTAATGGCCGGACGCCGCTTCAAGAAGATAAGTCGGATTCGACTGGCCACCTTTGAACTGCTTGATCGTTAATGGTCCCGCATAGCCGTCCACGTGTTGCTGCAAGTAGTCTTCGAGTGGACCCGGATCGATCTGGTGCTCGGCGCTGACCTCGCGTGTTCCTGAATTTTCTTCCTGGCGTGATCCCACGAGCTCTCCGGTGATTCGTAGCTTGTTCGCTCATAGGATGAACTCCTACATGGCGCAAACGATCGCTGCAGGAGCTCATCTTATGAGCGAAGAAGCCGCATCATACCTTACATACGGAAAATGCCGTAAGGCGCTTCGCCATCACGTGGCCTGTTCATCGACGCAGAAATTGCCTGACCAAGAACGCGACGAGTATCGACCGGGTCGATGATGCCGTCATCCCAGAGACGCGAGCTCGCATAATAGGGGTGACCCTGCTTCTCGTATTGGCGCGTAATACCGCGAACGAAATTCTTTTCATCACGCTCGGACCAGGTTTCACCTCGCGCCTCCATGCCATCGCGCTTGACCGTCGCCAGCACCAGGGCAGCTTGCTCGCCTCCCATGACGGAAATACGCGCGTTCGGCCACATCCATAACATTCGCGGATTGTAAGCACGCCCGCACATCGCATAGTTTCCGGCACCAAATGATCCGCCGACGATTACCGTGAATTTTGGTACTGACGCGTTCGCGACCGCGTTGACTATCTTGGCCCCATCCTTGGCGATGCCGCCATGTTCATACTTCTTGCCCACCATAAAGCCGGTAATATTTTGCAGGAATACCAGTGGGATGCCGCGGCGATTGCAAAGCTGTATGAAGTGCGCGCCTTTTTGTGCGGACTCGGAAAACAGAATGCCGTTATTGGCAACGATGCCAATCGGGTAGCCGTAAAGATGCGAGAAACCGCAAACCAGCGTCGGACCATACAACGCCTTGAATTCCTGAAAGTCCGATCCGTCCACGATGCGCGCAATGACTTCACGAATATCGTATGGAAACTTAAATTCACGCGAAACCACGCCATACAGTTCTTCTGCCGGATACGCCGGTTCTTCCGCTTCCTTTAGCGCCAACGGAATTTCTTTTCGCCAGTTCAGGTTCGACACAATCTCCCGCACCATATTCAGCGCCTCTGTGTCGTTTTTGGCCAGGTAGTCGGTTACACCGGAGATGCGCGAATGCACGTCGCCGCCGCCCAGGGTTTCTGCGTCCACCACTTCGCCGGTTGCCGCCTTTACCAGAGGTGGTCCGCCGAGAAAAATGGTGCCCTGATTTTTGACAATGATGGCTTCATCGCACATTGCCGGAACGTAGGCGCCACCCGCTGTACAGGAACCCAGCACCGCCGCAATTTGCGGAATACCTTGTGCCGACATACGGGCCTGGTTAAAGAAAATGCGGCCGAAATGCTGGCTATCCGGAAAGACCTCGTCCTGTTTTGGCAGAAACGCACCGCCGGAGTCGACCAAGTAGATGCAAGGCAATCCATTTTGCTCTGCTATTTCCTGCGCGCGCAAATGCTTTTTTACCGTCAGGGGATAATAGGTACCACCCTTCACCGTTGCATCATTGGCAACAATCACGCAATCGATATCGCTGACCTGGCCTATGCCCGCAATGATTCCCGCGGACGGAACTTCATTGTCATAGTGGCCATACGCCGCAAGTTGTCCGATCTCCAGAAACGGTGCGCCGCGATCGACCACCGACCGGACTCGATCTCTTGGCAACAGCTTTCCTCTGGCCAGGTGCTTGTCTTTCGCCCGCTGGCTGCCGCCCTCCGAAATTTTTGCCTGTAGTTCTCGCAACTCGGCGGCAAGTTTTCGGTTTGCTTTGTCATTCTGTCCGAAGTTTTTCGAATCGAGTTTGATTTTCGAAGCAATTTTTGGCATTTCTTGTTTGCTTTAAATCCCGGTAGCGTCAAACAACTCACGACCAATCAACATGCGCCTGATCTCGCTGGTGCCCGCGCCGATTTCATAGAGTTTCGCGTCCCGGAACAAGCGCCCGGAACTGTATTCATTTATATACCCATTGCCGCCCAATGTCTGGATTGCTTCTCCCGCCATCCAGGTCGCTTTTTCAGCCGCTAGCAAGATGCAACCGGCAGCGTCGAAACGTGTCGCCTGCGCCCGATCACAAGCGCGGGCCACGGCGTACACATAGGAGCGGCACGCATTCATCGTGGTATACATGTCGGCGATCTTGCCCTGCATTAACTGAAACGTGCCAATGGGCTGACCGAATTGCTTACGCTCATGTATGTACGGCATGACAAGGTCGAAACTGGCCCGCATGATGCCCAGCGGCCCTGCGGCCAGCACGACTCGCTCGTAGTCAAGACCACTCATCAGAATCGCCGCACCGCGGTTGACGTCTCCGAGCAGATTTTCAGCCGGGATCTCGCAGTCCTGTAATACCAGCTCACAAGTGTCTGAGCCGCGCATTCCAAGTTTGTCCAGCTTCTGCGCCGCCGAAAATCCCGCTGTGCCGCGTTCAACAATAAACGCGCTGAGCCTGGGGCCCTTTTCATGCTTGTCTGTAACCGCGTAAATAATCGAGACATCAGCTTCGGGACCATTGGTGATCCACATCTTGTTGCCATTCAGGATCCAGGTATCGCCGCTTTTCTTCGCCTGCGTTGACATACCCATGACATCGGACCCCGCACCGGCCTCACTCATGGCGAGCGCACCCACATGCTCTCCTGAAATGAGTTTCGGCAGATACCTGGCCTTCTGCTCTGCGCTGCCCCAGCGCGTCAGCTGGTTTACGCAGAGATTGGAGTGCGCGCCGTATGACAGGCCTACGGATGCAGAGGCACGGCTGATTTCTTCCATTGCTACAACATGCGCCAGGTAGCCTAATTCGGAACCGCCGTATTCGGACTCAGCGGTTATACCCAGCAAGCCCATCGAACCCAATTCGGGCCACAGGTCTCGTGGAAACAGGCTTTTCGAATCTATTTCCCCAGCGCGCGGTGCAATTCGGTCATTGGCGAAATTCCAGACCGTCTCGCGCAGCAAATCAAGGTCTTCACCGAGACCGAAATCGAAATCAAACATGGCGTTCTCAAGATTGTGTCGAGGACCCTGATTTTCGCCGTTTGGAGCGCTTCCCTGAATACCCTTTAAACGGTAGTGCCAGCGGGCTGCAGCTCAACGGGCCCCCAGCTTGTCGATAAACAGCGAGAACAGCTCATATTGAGAACCTATGTCGAGTTTGGCGAACAAATTGCGCTTGTGCACCATGACCGTTCCCGGCGCTATTTTGAGTACGCGCGCTATGGACTTGGACGAATGCCCGCGCAGCAATAACTGACTGGTCTGCCTTTCCCTGTCCGTCAATACAGACTCGCCAAATCGTTCGAAACAATCGATGAGCTTGCGATGCAAGGCATCGTCGGTACTCACATTGCCCTGACGTTCTTGCCACTGTTCCCAGACCTGGACAATACTCGCCTGGATGGTTGGCGTCATAAGCTCCAGTCGTTGCAATTCAGCTCTGCTAAACATGCGCTCGCGTTTGCCGACGACAAGTGCCACCGTGGTTCTGTCATTCACCGTTGCCAGGTAATCCATCTCATCGAGCAAATGCGTTTTTTCGCAATACTGGCGGTAATATTCGCTTGACCGAAACCGGTCCGGCAACTGGTCACGAAAGCGGCATGCGCCTGGCTTTTCGTCCTGCATCGCCAGCTGGTACAGGGGATCCAGCAAGTACGGGCCTGCCACGTAACGCTCGACATAGTGTTTGCGACCAGCGGGCTCAAGCGTGTGATGGATGACATCCGGGCTGGCATCTTTGTGAAATGCCAGCAAGCACGTGCCTTCATGGCTGACCACGGTGTCGATCGCCTCGATCAAGGCAGACGCAGTGCGTTGATCGCTGTCGGCACGAATGATTTTCGCGACCGCCTCGTGCCATTCGATGGTGCTGAATTTATCCGCCATTCAGATCGCCTAGCCTGGCTGGTACAAGCCAGTCGCATCAGCAACGCTGATATCGATCCAGCCGACCTTGCCGAGTTCAGTCTTGTCCACCTTGTACCCCCCGGGTATTGCGTGAATCAGTGATCAGGATGACCAATACTGATTATGCCTGCTCTTCGGCTTCAAGTTCTGCCCAAATGGTCTCTACCCAGCCTTTGATTTGCAACGATTCCTGCCAGCGATCCGATAATTCCAGGCGGTCCCCATCCGTCATCGCGTACGGGGGTGGCCCGAGCTCGCACAAGAATCTCAATGTCGCAGCATCGTCATTACGCTGGCGCCATTGCCGCATGCCCTGTTTCCACCAGCCCTTGAATATTTCGACCCACTCCTGGTGTTGCGGAAAATTGATCTGCAATTGCACTTGTTCCCGGCCAGCGATTCGCCCCTGAAAACAATCAGAGCGCTCAAGAATTTTTTCCACGTAAGCCTGGTCAACTTCGGGAATGGGCGCGCGAAACTCCCGATCAACAACAAAGTGTGACAGGTCCGCGCAGAGCCTCATTTCCGGAACTTTGTCTATCAGCTGCAAAGTGAAATAGAGGTCATTCAGCGTGCTGTCGCGATGTGTTTCGAACAGTAATTGAATATTCGCTTTCTCAGCATCGTCCATCCAGCGATAAATTACCGGTATCACTTCGTCTACTGTCAACGGCATAACGCCGCCGATAACATTCGTCATACACGCGTCAAAATCGATCGCCAACTCGAGTATCGGTCGCAGATCGTCAACTTTGTAAGGAAATGCATTGACCATGCAGCCAAGATCGTGTTTTTCGAACTTGGTTTTCAACTGCTGGAACTCTGCTATCTCATCTGCGCCGAAATCGATGCACATACCATCGAAACCGGCTTTCGCAACCATCGCGAAATTTTCCTCAGCCGTGCGCTCGTCCCGAACGGGTGATCGCAATTCCATCCCCCACAGAGATTGGAAT
>SMVA01298663.1_pt1 | contig 18918 bp, 18 predicted proteins | sample 2456451 | NCBI WGS metagenome assembly SMVA01 (sample SAMN11095933, study PRJNA526329) | marine sediment metagenome | biome: Marine sediment; feature: Surficial sediment; material: Deep marine sediment; isolation source: Hadal surficial sediment | place: Pacific Ocean | collected 2014-05 | depth... | reverse complement strand
CTGGCTGGGGCGCAGGGATTCGAACCCCGATTACTCGGTCCAGAGCCGAGCGTAATGCCATTATACGACGCCCCAACGGCGATCTGCGAGCCCGGTCTCCTCGCCGGCGGGGCGCCCCGTTCAGGTTGCCCGCGCGTCGGGAGCGCCGACCGGGCGCCGCGCTGACCGCTGCTGGGCCTTTTGTAGTCAATGCGGATGGTCCATTTCAACCGCTTTCGTGGTCCGATGCGAACACGCGCCGCAATGGGGGGCCGGTCAGGAACCGGCTGGGCTGGCGTGCGGCCGGGGAATGCGTCTAAGATATCGAACGCAATCGAACGGTCCCCAGCGCTGTGGCAACAAACAGCGGCAGGGCGGGCGAGTAGGGATGGGTATCGGGTGAGCGACCCCGCGAATTCAAGATCCGGCCGGAACGGCGAGGACCGGCGTGTCGGTTCGGCCGCGCGCCAGGTGCCCGGGCGCGCGATCTATGCCGCAATCGACCTGGGCACCAACAACTGCCGTCTGTTGGTCGCGCGACCGAGTGCCGATGGCGGCTTCCGGGTCATCGACGCCTTTTCGCGCATCGTCCGCCTGGGCGAGGGCCTGGGCGCCAGCGGCCGCCTTTCCGAGGCCGCCATGGCGCGCACGCTGGAGGCGCTCAATATCTGTGCCGCGAAGATGCGCCGGCGCCGGGTCACCTGCGCCCGCGCAGTGGCGACCGAGGCCTGCCGGCGGGCTGCGAACTGTGACGAGTTCCTCCAGCGGGTCGCCCGCGAGACCGGAATCGAGCTCGAGATCATCACCAACAACGAAGAGGCGAACCTGGCGATTTACGGCTGTGCGCCGTTGCTCGACCCCGGCGTCTCCCATGCCCTGGTGTTCGATATCGGTGGTGGCAGCACGGAACTTGGCTGGATGCAGGTGCCCGGCGGGTCCGGCGCGACCGAAGGGCGCGTGGAGCCGGTGCCGTGCGGCTGGCATTCGATCCCGATCGGGGTGGTCACCCTGACCGAGCGCTACGGCGGCCGTGAGGTGTCGGCCGAGGCCTACCGGGCCATGGTCGCCGAGGTCGCCGCGGCGGTCGCCCCTTTCGAGGCCGAGCACAATCTGGGGGCCCTGGTCGCGGCGGGCCGGCTCCAGATGCTCGGCACTTCGGGCACCGTCACCACGCTATGCGGCGTGAACCAAGGTCTGCGCCGCTACGACCGGGCGCGGGTCGATGGCTGCTATCTGGATTTCGAGTCCGCGGGCCGGGTCAGCCGCCGCATTGCGGCCATGAGCTACGAGGAACGCGCCGCCGATCCCTGCATCGGGCCGGAGCGCGCCGATCTGGTGATCGCCGGCTGTGCCATTCTCGAAGCGCTGTGCGATATTTGGCCGGTCGGGCGCCTGCGGGTTGCCGACCGGGGCTTGCGCGAAGGCATCCTGTTCATGCTGATATACGGCGGCGATTCGGCGCGGACCGGGCCGGTCTGGTCGAGCGGCTCCGGCGCGGCGTGAGCGGTTCCCGGTGAGCGCTTCAGGCGACGGCGGGCGCCGCGGCCCCGGGAGCTCCAAGAAGGGCGGTCCCAATAAGGGCGGGGCAAAAAAAGGCCATTCCGGGCGCGGCCGTAAGCCGGCCGCCCGGCTCAAGACCGCCAAGGGCCGCTCGGTTTCCTCCACGCGCTGGCTCCAACGTCAACTGAGCGATCCCTACGTTGCCGAAGCCCGGGCCCTGGGCTACCGCTCGCGCGCGGCCTTCAAGCTGGCTCAGATGGACGATAAATATGGGTTTCTCAGGCGTGGTGCCCGGATCGTGGACCTGGGCGCGGCGCCGGGCGGCTGGTGCCAGGTGGCGATCGAGCGTTGCGGCGAACAGGCCCAGGTGATCGCCATCGACCTCGTCGAGGTCGAACCGCTGCCGGGTTCGATCTGCCTGATCGGGGATTTTCACGACGCCGAAACCCAGGCGCGGATCGCGGCGGCGCTCGATGGCCCGGCTGACGTGGTGCTTTCGGATATGGCGGCGCCGGCGAGCGGTCACACCGCGACCGATCATCTGCGCATTATGGCGCTGGCCGAGGCAGCGTTCGATTTTGCCGAAGAAACCCTCGCTCCCGGTGGCGCCTTCGTGGTCAAGCTGCTCCAGGGGGGCGCCGAAGCCGACCTTCTCCAGCGCCTGAAGCGCGCCTTCGCGAAAGTGCGCCACGTCAAGCCCGCCGCAAGCCGGGACGATTCCGCCGAACTCTATCTGGTCGCCACCGACTTTCGGGGCGGGAGCGGCGGCGATCCGACTTGAGGCGACGGATCTCCACAGAGAAGTTTCCGCCATCGCACCATTATTTGGTGTATATAGAAAATAAATAGTCCTTTAAAGGGCGTACTCGCGCGCCGATCCCGCATTGCAATTTTGGGGAGGCAGAGGCATGTCGATAATCCGTCTATCGTGTATCAAAGACACCATCTATGCGCCGCATTCCAACGGGGACCTGGACCCGGAAGCTTATAACCGGCGCCGGTTGCGCGGCCGGATGGACAAGCTGGTCGAACCCCGAATCGCGCCGGCTTCGGCGCTGTTTCGCCATTATTTGCAGAGCAAGGTCCGCCGGGCGCCGGTGGATCTGCCAGCCGCTCAGCCACCCTTGGTGATGGTCCATGGGTTCCTGTTCGATCCGAAGCAAGCCGTCACGCCCGACCCCGGGGACACCGACAATCCCCATGGCCGTATGTACCATTTCAAGGACACCGGCGAGCGCAACGAGCAGCGGCACCACACCACCGGCTGGCCGCTATGGATGGGTTACGAGGAAGCCGACCAAACCGGCGCCAGCGGCTTGGCGATCGCTTTCGGTTGGCACAGCCAACCGGGCTTTGCGTCGTCTCTGATAAATCGCTTCCAAAACTTTTATGCCCGCGCCTACGAAGTCGCCGGTACGACCGCTTGGGTCTTGGTCAATGTGCTGGACGAACTGGCCAAGACCGTGCCCGGCCGCCGCATCGACATCATGGCCCACAGCCTTGGCGCGCGGGTCGTGGTGCGCGCGCTCGCCTTGGCCGCCAAACATCACCCCGATCTGACCGAGCGCATTAACCGGGTGATATTTCTCGGTGGGGCCGAATATGTCGTCGAGGCCCAGTTGATGTACCGCCGCCTGCACGATCTCGACCGGGCACAGCGTCCCGAGATCTACAATATCGTCAGCCGCGAAAACGATGTTCTCGACAAGCTGGGCGAAAATTTCGGACCCAGGACCTTCGGCAACTCGCAAGTCATCGGCCACAATGGCCTCGACATGAGCGATCGGGCAGCCAAGAACGTGCCCAACTGGATCGACCTCCAAATCGACAGCGAGCCGTTGCAGGATTGGATGTTGAACCAGCATAACATCGAGGTTTCCGGCGACCGGCCCGGCAACATATGGGACCACTGGTACTACTACACATTTCGTGGGAATCTCGAACTCTATCGCGGAATTTTCCGGGACCGGCCGCAGTGGAACATCGCCGCCCTGCGCGCGGCCAAAGTTCCCGAGGGCGTGAGCCGCCGCTGGTACAATTTCGGCGACTGATCCCCGACCGATCCGTGGCCGCAATCGGCTTGGCACGGCGGCGGCAATGTGTATGATGCAGCGCCATTCACCGAAACGGGGTATGGCATGGAAATCCGCGAAGCGCTGACGTTCGACGACGTTCTTCTAGAGCCTGCGGAATCCGCCATACTGCCTCGCCAAGCCGACACCACGACCCGCGTCACCCGGACTATCGAGCTGGGCATCCCGCTGTTGTCCTCGGCGATGGATACGGTCACCGAGAACCGCATGGCCATCGTCTTGGCCCAGGCCGGCGGCATGGGCGTCATCCACAAAAACCTCGAGGTGTCGCAGCAGGCCGATCAGGTACGGGCGGTCAAGAAGTTCGAGAGCGGCATGGTGATCAATCCGGTGACCATCCATCCCGAGCAGCCGCTTGCCGACGCCCTCGATCTGATGGCGCGGCACAGCATCTCGGGCATTCCGGTCCTGGAGCGGGACAGCGGCAAACTGGTCGGTATCCTGACCAACCGGGACGTGCGTTTCGCCGAGAACACCCAGCAGCCGGTCAGCGAATTGATGACCCACGATAATTTGGTAACCGTGCGCGACAGCGTCGCGCCGGACGAGGCCAAGCGGTTGCTGCACCAGCACCGGATCGAGCGGATAATCGTGGTTGATGACGACTACCGCTGCATCGGCCTGGTCACGGTCAAGGACATCGAGAAGTCCCAGACCTACCCCAATGCCTGCAAGGACGAGCAAGGCCGCTTGCGCGTGGCGGCGGCCACCGGGGTTGGTGAGGACGGCTTGCGGCGCGCCGAGGCGCTGCTCGAGGCCGGGGTCGATGTGATCGTGGTCGATACCGCCCATGGCCATTCGCGCGGTGTGCTCGAAGCGGTCGGCAGGATCAAGCGCCTGTCCAACGAAGCCCAGGTGCTGGGCGGCAACATTGCCACCCGCGACGGCGCCAAGGCGATGATCGATGCCGGTGCGGACGCGGTCAAAGTCGGCATCGGCCCGGGGACCATCTGCACCACCCGCATGGTGGCCGGGGTCGGCGTTCCGCAGTTGACCGCGGTCGTGGACGCGGTCTCGGTCTGCCGTGACGCCGGCACGCCGGTGATCGCCGACGGCGGCGTCAAGTTCTCCGGCGACTTGGCCAAGGCGGTGGCGGCGGGCGCCGACTGCGTCATGGTCGGCTCGCTGCTCGCCGGTACCGAAGAGAGTCCGGGCGAGGTGTTCCTCTATCAGGGCCGCTCCTACAAGGCGTACCGGGGCATGGGCTCGATCGGCGCCATGGCGCGCGGCTCCGCCGACCGCTACTTCCAGGAGGAGGTCCGCGACCAACTGAAATTGGTGCCCGAAGGGGTCGAGGGCCGGGTGCCCTACAAAGGGCCGGCCAACACGGTGCTGTTTCAGCTGGTCGGCGGCTTGCGCGCAGCCATGGGCTATACCGGCAATCGCAACATCGCCGAGATGCAGCGCAACTGCCGTTTCCTCAAGATTACCGCGGCGGGCTTGCGTGAAAGTCACGTCCACGACGTTTCGGTAACCCGCGAAGCCCCCAACTACCGCCCGGACGTATAGCGATAGGTCCGGCGCCGCGTCCTTACTGGTGAGTTTTGCATGACCCCGGGCGCCCGAATTCAGGCCGCAATCGAGATGCTGGGCCTCATCGAGGCGGCGCCGGTCCCCGCGGAGCGCGTCGTGACCGCCTATAATCGCGCGCGGCGCTACATCGGATCGAAAGACCGGCGCGCGATCGGCGACCTTGTCTACGCCGCCCTGCGCGGCCGGGCGCGGCTCGACTGGTGGCTCGATCGTGTGGCGGCGGTGGCTGGCGATGGTGCAGACCGGCCGCGCCGGGTTGCGCTCGCCGTGCTGGCCCTGAGCGAGGGCCACGGGATCGAGGATTTGGCCGGGTTGTTCGACGGCGGCGCCTATGCCCCGGCGCCACTCGATGATCGGGAGCAGGCACTGGTCGAAGCACTTTCGGGCCAAAGCCTGACCGACCCGGCGCAACCGCCCTGGATTGCCGTCGAGTGCCCGGAGTGGATCTGGCCCGAGTTCGAGGCCGGCTTGGGCGCAGCGGCGGCGGATGAACTCGCGGCGCTGATCGGCCAGGCCAGCCTGGATCTGCGGGTCAATACGCTCAAGGGCGTGCGGACGGCAGCGCGGGCGGCGCTCGCGGAAGAGGGCATTGCGGCCGAGCCCACGGCGCTCTCGCCGCTCGGTCTGCGGGTTACCGGCCGTGCCGGTCTGAGTGCCGGCAAAACCTTCGCAAGCGGTCTGGTCGAGGTCCAGGACGAGGGCTCGCAACTGGTCGCGCTGCTGACCGATGCACGCCCCGGCATGGCGGTCGCGGATTTCTGCGCCGGCGCCGGCGGCAAGACGCTCGCGCTTGCCGCGGCCATGGCGGGCGAGGGACCCCTGAGCGCGCTCGATACCGACCAGCGCCGCCTCGATCAGGCGGTACGGCGGTTCAAGCGCGCCGGCGCGCACAACATCACGCGGCGGCGGTTGGTCGGCGAGGACTGGCTGGCGCAGCGGGCCGGGGTGTTCGCGCGGGTACTGGTGGACGCGCCCTGTTCCGGCTCCGGCGCCTGGCGCCGTCAGCCGGACGCGCGCTGGCGCCTGAGCCCCGAAAAATTGGAGAGCTACCGGCGGACCCAGGCTCAAATCCTGGCCCAGGCGGCAGCCGTGGTGGCCGGGGGCGGGCGCCTGATCTACGCGACCTGTTCATTGCTGCCCAGCGAGAATGAAGCCCAAGTCGCGGCCTTTCTCGACGCGCGCCCGGATTTTAGCATCCTCCCCATGGACCGAATCTGGGCCGAGACCATCGTGCCCCTGGGCGGGCCGGCGGCGCCCGAACCCGCGCCGTTCTCCGGGCCGTTTCTCCAGCTGACTCCGGCGCGCCACGGCTGCGACGGTTTCTTCGCCGCCGTATTCGAGCGGCGCAAGCGAACGTGACCGCGCCTATTTTCCTGCGTCCGGCGCGCTCCGGCGATGCGGCCGCGATTGCCAAGGTTCACGTCGAGACCTGGCGCGCGGCCTACGCCGGCATCGTACCCGACACCTATCTGGTGTCCCTGACCGAGGCCAAGCAGGCCTTGATGTGGAACAACACGATCCGCTGCGCGACCGCACCCGAGGCCGTCCTCGCGGCCGAATCGCCCGACGTGCCGGGCGGTGGGATCGTCGGCTTCGGTAGTTGCGGGAGCGCGCGCGGCCAATCTGGAAGCGGAGAAATTTTCACCCTTTACGTCGCGCCCGATTGGCAGGGCCAGGGTATCGGCCGGCTGCTGCTGGAAGCGCTGTTCGGGCGGCTGCATGAGGCTGGCTTGAGTCAGGCCATGCTCTGGGTGCTGAGCGGCAATCCGTCGCGATTCTTCTACGAGGCGCTCGGCGGTCACCGGATCGCGGAACGGACGGAACGATTCGCAGGCATCGATCTTGCGGAAGCCGGATACGCCTGGAGCGACCTCGGAGCCTGGCTCGCGGCGCAAAATGGGAGGTAAGTCATGTATCTGGAAGGTTCTTGCTACTGCGGCGCGGTCGGATTTTCAGTGGAGGCTTCGTCGCCGGTACCCTTCTTACGCTGCTATTGCTCGATCTGCCGAAAGACCGGCGGTGGGGGCGGCTACGCGATCAACCTTGGCGCCCAGGCCGCCAGTCTCGAAGTGCGGGGCGCCGAAAATATCACCGTGTTCCACGCCGAAATCGACGGCGCGCGGAGCTCGGCCGAGCGCCGTTTTTGTTCGCGTTGCGGCTCGGCGCTCTGGGTTTGGGACCCGCGCTGGCCGGAATTGGTGCACCCCTTCGCCAGCGCCATCGACACGCCGCTGCATGTCGCGCCGGAACAGGTCCACATGTTGCTCGATTCCAAGCCTGACTGGGTGCGCCTCGATGCCGCGAAGAGCGAGGCGCGCTTCGACCGGTACCCGGAAGAATCCCTAGACGATTGGCACCGCCGACACAGTCTGCGCGACCCAGATTAGCAACCTACTGGGCCTCGGTGTTACTTTTGGGTCAAGCGGAACTCGATGCGCCGATTGCGCCGGAACGCGTCTTCGCCATCGCCGGGATCGAGGGGCCGGAAATGGGCGAAGCCGGCTGCCATGACCCGTTCGGCGGGTACGCTCTGATCGATCAGGAAACGGACCACCGAAATCGCCCGCGCGGTCGAAAGCTCCCAGTTCGACGGGAACTCCGGCGTTTGAATGGGGCGTGCATCGGTGTGGCCATCGACCCGCAGGACCCAGTCGATATCGCCCGGAATGGTGGCGCTGATCTCCTTGAGGGATTCGGCGAGGCTTAGCAGTTGCGCGCGGCCCGGTGCCTCCAGCTCGGCTTCGCCAGTGGCGAACAGCACTTCGGATTGGAACACAAAACGATCCCCGACCACGCGCACGTCCGCGCGCTCGCCCAGGACCTCGCGCAGGCGGCCTAGAAACTCGGAGCGATAGCGCGCCAGCTCGCGCACCTTGGTTGCCAACGCCAGGTTTAGCCGGCGTCCAAGATCGGCGATCTCCGCTTGCTGCTCCTTGGTCTGGCTATCTGAGGTTAGAAGCAGGCCGCTGAGCTCGGCGATCTGCGTGCGCAGGGCCGCCAGCTGCTGGCTTAGCCCCGCAATCTGGGACTGGGAGACTGCCAGTTCGTCTATCAGTCCATCGCCCCGCGCGGTGGTCGCGACCACTTCGTCGCTCAGCGCATCGTTGCGCAGGCTGGCGGTGGTCAAATCTTGTTCGAGCCCCTGGTTGCGGGCCCGGGCGCCGTCGAGCGATTCCCGGGTCGACACCAACTCTTCGGCCGTGCGGTCCAGGCGTGCCGCCAATGTGGTCCGGTCGTCACGCAGCTCGGCAATATCGCTCTCCAGCACCGCCAGCCGCACGAGCTGGCGCGCCGACTGGGCCTGCCCCGTGGCCAGCGCCACGCGGATCCGACTAAGGCCGGCAGTGGTACGGTCGCGCTCCTCCAGGCTGGCGCGCAGCGCGCCGGAGCGATCCTCCAGGCTCGTGCGCAGGCTGGTCGCAACCTCGCGCTCCAGGGACAGCAAGGTTGCGAGGTCGCGCACCTGGCCCTCGAGCCGGGCGAAGATTTCGTCCTTCTCTTCGGTCAGTCGGGTGACTTGGAAGCCTAGTTGGTCGCGGTTGGTGGCCACGGCCTGCAATTCGTCCGCAAGGCCGCGCGTGGTCTTGCGCAGTTCCTCGGTTTCGAACTCCCGGGTGGAGAGCTTGCGGATCGCCGCTTCGACCTGGTCGGACAGGAACGCCATGGCCGCATCGGTATCCACGGCGGTCGCGTTCATGCCGTCGACCCGGGTGCGGATGCTCTCGAGCAGCGCGTCGATCTCGCCGAGATCGACCACCGGGGTTTCCGGACTCCCAGGGTCGGCGGCTTCCTGGGCGACCGCCCAGCCCGGCACCGCCGCGCCGAGGAGCAGCGTCAGGCACAGCGCCTTCAGGGTAGGTTTCTCGATCGCTCCCATGTCTTTCCAACCGCAGTTCGGTTGCGCGGCGCCTGTCCCCTCTCCAAGCGCTGTTTCGACCCCTATCATGCCGATTTTGCCAAAAACCACAACGGCTGGAGGGGACCGCGGGGTTGTGGGCTATTCGCCGTCTCCAGCGACTGCCTCGGGGGCCAGGCCGACGATTTCTCGATAGAGCTTCGGATCGGTCGCGCCTTCGGTGCCGAACACCAGTATCCGGGATCTGGCGCCGAGGCCGAGTATTCCGGCGATTTTCGGGTGCTGCAGGGCGCCCAGCGCGCCGGCAAGCCCGGCGACCGCGGACTCCCCAGCCACCACATTTGGGTCGCCTGCCACCCCCCGGCTCAGCAAGCGCATGACTTCGAGGGCGGCCGGATCGGGCACGGTGAGGAAGTCCTCGGCCCCGGCCCACAGCACTTCCCAGGCCAGCATGGAACACGCGCCGGCCGCGAGTCCGCCCATGACCGTCTCCAGGCCGCCCTCGACCGTCACTGGCCGGCCGGCCCGGGCGCTGGCGAAGAAGCAGGCCGCGGCCTCCGGCTCGACCACGGCAAAGCGTGGGCGCCGGTCGCCGAAGTGCTGCCACAGCCGGGCGCAAACCGCCGCCGCCAGACCGCCGACGCCGCCCTGGACGAAGACGTGGCTCGGTACGGCTGCCTCAGAAAATTGTGCGATGGCCTCGGCCACCATCACGCCGTAGCCGTGCATGACGTCGCACGGGATTTCGGTGTAACCGGGGTAGGTGGTGTCGGCGACCACGAACCAACCCTGGGCGGCGGCGTCCTGGTCGGCCTTGCGCACGGCATCGTCGAAGGTGCCGTCGATGCGCCGCACCTCGGCGCCGTAGTGCTCCATGGCGCGCTGGCGCCCCAGGCTGACCGCGTCCGGGATGTAGATCACGCAACGGCTGCCGAACAACTGGGCGCCCCAGGATACCGAACGGCCATGGTTGCCGTCGGTCGCCGCGCAGACCGTGAGGCCGGCAACCAGATCGCGGTGGCGGCCGGCGCGCAGCTCCGCGGCGGTGACCGGTCCCGCGCCGCGCCGCGCCGCCACCTCGCGGGCCAGCACCCGGCTGACCGCATAGGCGCCGCCCAGTGCCTTGAAGCTGCCCAGTCCGAAGCGGCCACCCTCGTCCTTGTACCAGATTTCGGCCACGCCGGCGGCCGCAGCCAAGCCGGAAAGGCGGTGCAGCGGGGTCGGCGCGTAACCGGGCCAGCCCGAAATTTCGCGTCGCGCCGATTCGAACCCCTCGGCGTTCAGGATCGCCTGCAGCGCCGGGCCATAGGGGGTCTCTGGCGTCGCATTGGGATTGTGAACCTGACCAATCGGAAATGGTCGGATGGTGCCGCTCATCGCGTATCCCTTGGGCTGGCGAATTTCGATCTTGGGTACGCGTCCGCTACACAAGGCACAAGCGTTTCACACCGTATTACTTCCTGTTAGTGATGGGGCGGCATATGGGGAGCTCTCAACATGTCCACTTCGTCTTCGGAGCCGGCGGCGAGCGGGTCGCGGGTCATCGTCATCGGCGCCGGTATCGTCGGGACCTGCTGTGCGCTGGAGCTGCGCAAGAAGGGCTTCGACGTGACCCTGGTCGATCCGGTGCCGCCGGGCGAGTCATGTTCATTCGGCAACGCCGGGGTGCTGGCATCCTGGGCCTGCGTGCCGGAGTCGCTGCCGGGCACCCTGACCAAGGTGCCGCGCTGGCTGTTCGATCCCGAGGGGCCTCTGTCGATCCGGACCGCCTACCTGCCGCGGCTCGCGCCTTGGCTGCTGCGTTTCCTGCGCGCCGGCCAAGCGGCACGCATTCCGGCGATCGCAGATGCCTTGATCGCCATCAACGGCCCCACGGTCGCGCTATATAAAGAGCTTGCCAAGGAAGCGGGCGCGCCGGAGCTGGTCCGCGAGTGCGACCATCTGCAAGTCTCCCGCGACCCCGATTTCTTTGACCTCGACGAGATCGGGTGGCGCCTGCGGCGGGACCGCGGCGCGACCCTGACCCCGCTTACCGGGGACGAGATTCGGGAGATCGAGCCGGAGATCGCGCCGGCCTACAAATCGGGAGTCATGGTCGCGTCTCAGGGCTACACCACAAATCCAGAGCGCCTGGTCAAGGCCCTGGCCGAATACTTCCAGCGCCTGGGCGGCAAACTGCGACAGACTGAGGTGCGGGGCTTGCGGACAGGACCTTCGGAGGTGTGGCTGGAGACCGATTCGGGAGAGATGCGCACGGCTTCCCTGGTGATTGCGGCCGGCGCCTGGTCGGCGCGGCTGGCCGCCCAAATCGGCGTCAAGATACCGCTCGAGACCGAGCGCGGCTACCACGTGACCTTTGCCGAGCCGGGCATTGCGCCCAAGGTCACCGTGACCGAGGCGGCACGCATGTTCATCGCCACCCCCATGGAGCCGGGTTTGCGGGCCGCGGGCACTGTCGAGTTCGCCGGCATCGAGGCGGCGCCGGACTGGCGCCGGGCGCAGGTATTGGGGCGGATGGTCAAGGAGCTGTTCCCGCGACTCGATACCGCCCGGCCCAGCGAGTGGATGGGCCGGCGTCCGTCGCTGCCAGATACCCTGCCGGTCATCGGCCCGGCGCCCACGGCAAGCAACGTGTTCTTCGCCTTTGGCCACGGTCACACCGGGCTCACAGCAGCACCCATGACCGCGCGCATCGTGGCCGGGATGGTGGCGAACGCGCCGGTCAACCTGGATGTGCAGCCCTACCGGGCCACCCGATTCTGATCGCTGATTTTATACCGTCGCAGATTGGGGCGCGGCGGTGCCCGATCCGGCGGTCGCCTCGACATCGTCTGGCTGCGTGCGCAGCATGTAACCGCGGCCCCAGACGGTCTCAATGTAATTCTTGCCGCCCGAGGCCTCGGTCAGTTTCTTGCGCAGCTTGCAAACGAAGACATCGATGATTTTGGTCTCCGGCTCGTCGCGTCCGGCATAGAGGTGGTCGAGGAAGGCCTCCTTGCTGAGCACCACGCCCTGGCGCTGGCACAGCAGCTCGAGAATGCTGTACTCCTTCGGGGTTACGTAGACGCGTTTACCGCCGATCTCGACCAGTTGGGTGTCGAAGTTGACTGTCATGTCGCCGGACCGGACCACCGTATCGTCGTGACTTCTAAAGCGCCGCCGCACCGCCTCGATCCGGGCCAGGAGTTCGCGATTGTCGAAGGGTTTGATCAGATAGTCGTCGGCGCCGATGCTAAGCCCCTTACTCTTGTGAGCGACGTCGTCCAACCCGGAAAGGATCAGCACCGGCACACTGACGTGGTTGGCGCGCAGCCGGCGCAGCACCTCCATTCCGTCTATGTCCGGCAACATCAGATCGAGCAGGATGACGTCGTAGTCGTAGAGCCCGGCTGCGGTCAGACCGTCTTCGCCCAAGCATTTGATGTCGCAGGTGTGGTCCTTGGTCTTGAGCATTGACGCGATGCTCTCCGCGGTGCCTTGGTCGTCCTCGATCAACAGTACCCACATAACTCGACGTTTCTTTCTAGATTCGGCCCGCGACGTTTGCGTTGATTTCCCAGAGACCTGGTAATCGAGACAAGAGTGCCGCCGGTGCCATCAGGTGGCGGGCGCCAGCTTGGTATCGTCGCGATTTTTGGTGCGCCACCCCTCGCCGGCGGCGACCATGCAGGAGGTGCCATTCGGCATTGAGACGATGATGGTCCAGGTATTGCCGTCGCCGGTGGTCAGGACTTCGACCAGACCGCCCTTATTGGTGACCCCAAGGGCCACCGGGGCCTCGCCGTACTTCTTGGCCAGGTGCCCGAGCACGTCGGTGCGCGGGCTGCAAGGCGCCTGCGCCGCCGCTTGCGCCGCCGTCTCGATCGAGCCCAGTGTCAAGGCGGGAACCAGTGCCAAACCCAGATAGGCTGCCATCCACTTAATTTGCATCGAACTATCTTCCCATTGATGGTGTTACACTCGACAGTCGGCATGGCGACCGTCTCATCCACCATGGTTAACCGGATAAATTAATATTCTTTACCGCCGCCCACTGTTTTTTGTATTGCTTTGTAACCGAGCAGCGGATTTTGCCCCTGGGAGGTGAATCGCGTATCATTGCACCGATTTCCGGCCCGGACAGGGTGTTGTCGAGATGAATGAGACCAAGCGACCGGCCAGGCATATCGTGCTGACCTCCCATCCCCGCGATGGCGAGCGGCGTTTGCCGATTACCTGGGGCGCGGCCGACCCGCGGGCGCGCGGACCGGTGATCGGCAGCTTGACAGACCCGGGCCAACGCAACGTGATCGGGGCGCATTCCGGCTCCTATGCCCTCTACCGGGCACTGGCGATCGCGGCGGGGAGCCTTTCGCCCCTGCACAGGCCGGACCTCACCGACACCGCCCCACCCGTGGAACTGGGGCCCCATCCTCAGTGGTCGGACCCGGAGAAAATCGTTGCCCTCGATCCCTTTGGCCATCTGGCCGGCGAGGTGTTCAAGGACCTGATCGCGGACGGCATCGACATCCGCCCGACCATTGCGGTCGCCAAGGCGCGGCTCACGGTCCCCGAATTCAAGGAGGAGATGCGCGCCGGCCGGCTCGAGCCCGACGGCAAGGTCGTATTGGAAAGTGGTGAAATCAACTGCATCAAAGTGGCGATCGAGCCGGTCTGGTACCTGCCCGGCGTGGCGCAACGCTGCGGGACCAACGAGCAGGACCTTAGGCGCGCGCTGTTCGAGCACACCGGCGGCATGTTCCCGGAATTGGTGACCCGTCCGGACTTGCAGGTCTTCCTGCCGCCCATCGGCGGCGTTACCGCCTATATCTTCGGCGATGTTTCGGCGATCGCGGACCCGAACCGCAAACTGGCCTGCCGGGTCCATGACGAGTGCAATGGCTCGGACGTCTTCGGCTCCGACATCTGTACCTGCCGGCCCTACCTGGTCCATGGCATCGACATCTGCGTGCGCGCCGCCCAGGAAGGCGGAGCCGGCTTGATCGTCTATAACCGCAAGGAGGGACGGGCGCTCGGCGAAGTCACCAAATTCCTGGTCTACAACGCGCGCAAACGCCAATCCGGCGGTGACACCGCGGACGCCTATTTCGAACGCACGGAATGCGTCGCCGGGGTCCAAGACGTGCGCTTCCAGGAGCTGATGTCCGACACCCTGCAGTGGCTTGGCGTCACCCGCATCGACCGCTTCGTGTCCATGAGCAACATGAAATACGACGCCCTGGTGCGCCAAGGCATCGAGATCGTCGAGCGTGTGCCGATCCCCGACGATCTGATCCCGGAGGACGCCCGGGTCGAGATGGAGGCCAAGAAGGCGGCCGGCTACTTCTCCGAGGAGCCCATGCCCGACGCGGCCGGCCTGGCCGAGACCAAAGGGCGCAGCTTGCCGGAATATTGAACATGCCGGACTTGAGCGATCCGGTTGCGGCGGTCGCTTGGCTGCGTTCTCCGGCAGCGATTCGCGAACGTTGCGGGATCGTTCTGGCGGCGGCGCGGGACGACCGGTTGGACCACTTCGCGTATCTCCCAGAACGCCTCGATCCCACGGCCGCCTATGTCGCCGAGACCATCGCCGAAAACTATCCCGCTCTTGAGGTCCCCACGCACAGCCGCTGGCGCCACTTCGCGGTCGGCGGGCACGACCGCTGGGCCGGGTTGGCGGCACAGCTCGATGGGCTTTCCCGCGAGGAGGTGGGGCGCATCCGCTTCGATCTCGCGGTCACTTCGGTATTGCTGGACGCCGGCGCCGGTGCTGACTGGTGCTACCGGGAGCCGTCCACGGGGGTGACCTATAGGCGTTCGGAGGGACTCGCGGTGGCGAGTTTCGATCTCTTCCTAAGTGGGGCGTTTTCCGCCGACCGCGCGCGGCCGCTGCGTGCGGACGCCACCGGGCTCGCCGGGATGACCGAAGCGCGCCTGGCCGCAGCCTTCCAGGCCGGGCCGGAAAATCCCCTGGTCGGACTCGACGGCCGGGCAGCTTTGCTGCGCGCGCTCGGCGCGGCGCTCGAAGCGGCGCCGGTGCTGTTCGGCGTAGAGGCGCCACGGGTCGGCGCCTTGTTCGACTATCTGGCCCGAGGCGCGGGCCCGGATGGCGTCGATGCCGCGGCGATCCTCGGGGCGGTGCTGGCGGGACTGGGGCCGATCTGGCCCGGGCGGATCGGGTTGGGTGACGTCAATCTAGGCGATGTTTGGCGCCATCCGGTTGCCGCCACTGGCGATCTTACCGACGGTTTGGTGCCATTCCACAAGCTGTCGCAATGGCTGACCTACTCGCTGATGGAGCCGCTGGAGGACGCCGGGCTCCCGGTGACGGGGATTGCGGCGCTGACCGGCCTGCCGGAGTACCGCAACGGCGGTCTTTTGGTCGATCTCGGCGTGCTCGAGCCCAAGCATTCGGGCGTCTTCGGTGAGATCCACGAAGTTGGTTCCGCGGTCGTGGTGGAGTGGCGTGCGCTGACCGTCGCGTTGCTCGACGAGCTGGCGCCCTTGGTGCGTGCGCGTCTGGGTAAGACCGTGGCGGAGTGGCCGCTACCCATGGTGCTCGAAGGCGGCACTTGGAGCGCCGGTCGCCGCATCGCACGGGAACGGCGCCCCGGCGGCGGTCCGCCGATCGCGGTGGCCAGCGACGGCACGGTGTTTTAGAGTTGAATGAGTCACATGAGGTGAAGAGAAAGTGTCGGTTTATGAGTGACGCTTATGCAACAGGGAGGGGAACCTGACAATGAATACTCTTCATTTGCGCTCCAGTCTAATCGCAGTTTGGCTCATTGCGGTTGCTGCATGTGTACTTCTTTACGGAGCTCCGGCAACCGCTGAAACCTCGCTTGAACGCGGCACCTACCTGATGAGGTCAATTGTCGCTTGCGGCAATTGTCACACGCCGAAAGGCCCGACGGGAGAACTTCCCGGTATGGAGTTGGCCGGTTTGCCCAACCTTGAGGTCACCCCGGTTTTCACGGCCAACGCGCCGAACATTACCCCCGACAAAGAAACCGGCATCGGCAGTTGGACCGATGCCCAGATCGCCACGGCGATCCGCGAAGGAAAGCGCCCGGACGGCTCTATCATCGGACCGCCTATGCCAATCGGCCTTTACCGCGGATTGTCCGACACCGACGTCAATGCCATCGTCGCCTATCTGAAAACGGTTAAACCTGTAAAAATCAGAATTCCGAAATCGGTTTATAGAATGCCCCTGCCGCCATCTTACGGGCCGCCGGTCAGCCATGTTGCCGACACGCCCAAAAGCGACAAGGTCAGCTATGGCGCTTATCTTGCCGGTCCGGCGGGCCACTGTATCGAATGTCACTCGCCTATGGGCGAGCGTGGCCCCGATACAGATGGCCGCCTTGGCGCAGGGGGATTTGAGTTTCACGGACCCTGGGGTGTCAGTGTATCATCCAACATCACACCGACCGGCCTAAAAAACCGCAGCGACGCCGAGATTAAAAAAATGATCACCACAGGTATCCGCCCGGACGGCAGCCCCATGATGCCGCCCATGGCCTTCTCCTATTATGCGAACATCAAACCAACCGATCTTGATGCTATCGTCGCCTACCTGCGCACCTTGCCGCCAAAATAAGGAAAAACAGCGTTGCCAGCCACCACAGGGGCCCGATCTTGCCCGCACCGCTGATTAGCATTGCGTAATCCGGCGCGGAGCCGGCAACAGGTTATCAAGGGGGGATACATGTCCGAGAACGTGACCGTCGTCGATCATCCGCTGGTGCAGCACAAGCTCGCATTGATGCGGCGCAAGCAGACCACCACGGCGGAGTTTCGTCAGCTTCTGCGCGAAATCTCGCTTCTGCTGGGCTACGAGGTGACCCGGGACCTGCCGCTGACCACGGTCGAGATCGAGACTCCGATCGCCAAGATGACCGCGCCCCGGCTCCAGGGTAAAAAGATGGTTCTGATCTCGATCCTGCGCGCCGGCAACGGCCTGCTCGACGGCATGCTCGACTTGATTCCCCCGGCGCGGGTCGGGCATGTCGGACTGTACCGCGATCCCCAGACCCTGGTCGCGGTAGAGTACTACTTCAAGGTGCCGCGTGACTTGAGCGACCGTCTGGTGATTGTGGTCGATCCCATGCTGGCGACCGGAAACTCGGCAATCGCTGCAGTCGACCGGATCAAGCAAGAGGGCGCGACCAACATCAAGTTCGTTTGCCTGTTGGCCGCGCCCGAGGGAATCCAGGCGTTCGGCGAGGCCCATCCCGACGTGCACATCTACACTGGCGCCATCGACGACCACCTGAACGACCACGGCTACATCGTGCCCGGCCTCGGCGATGCCGGCGACCGCCTCTACGGCACCAAATAGGCATTAGCGGAGGAGCGGGCCATGCCGATCATCGAGGCGACCGAAGAACACCGCCGCCTGATGCGCCGCGCCTATGCGGAGGCCAAGGCCGGCTTCGAGGAGGGCGGACTGCCGATCGGTGCGATCCTGGTGGAGGGCGGCGAGGTGGCCGGCGCCGGCCACAATCGGCGCGTCCAGGACGGCGACCCCATCGCGCACGGCGAAATGGACTGCCTGCGCCGCGCCGGCCGGCGGCGGCACTACAATGCGACCACGCTCTACACCACGCTCAGCCCCTGCATGATGTGCGCCGGGACCATCGTCCAGTTCGGCATTCCCCGGGTCATCGTCGGCGAGGACCGGAACTTCGACGGCAACATCGGATTCCTGGCCGAGCGCGGCATCGAGGTCGCATTGCTCCAGGATCCAGACTGCATCGAGATCATGGGCCGCTTTATCCGCGAGCACCCGGAGATCTGGAACGAGGACATCTCCGAGGACGGATAACAAGCATCCACACGAGGTCGGTGCCGTTATTGCGTGTGGCCGTAGTTCGCCGGCCCTATCCTCGCAGCGCGGCCCTGGTCGTGTTCGAGAAAAAGCCCGGCCGTGTTTTGAACAAGACCTGGAAAATCGGCGGCGATGACATGTTGTGCCGCACCGTCGGCAAAAGGATCAAGGAAACCTGCGCCAGGATCGCCGCGCTCGGCGGTAACGCAATTAAGTTCCTTAAGCCCGACGGCAACACGCGCTTCGAAGCGGCCTTGCTCGAGGGCAAACAACTGCCGAAGTGAGCGCTCGCGCGAATCCGCAACTAATCATGGACCCCATCCCGTTACCCCGCAGAACTCGACACTTGCCGCCACAGACTCCCGCGAGAGCGGTTTGGTCCGTTGACCCGCAGCGGAAGTGCGGCGAACGTCCATAGCTAAGCTCAGCTAGGTTGATGGGCCATCGAGCACGCTTCGCACCGCTCGGGCGAGGTCTGCCCTACGGAATGGTTTCTGCAATAGCTTTGCATCAGCGTCTAGGCGGCCGTGATGCATGATCGCATCCTCGGTATAGCCAGACATATACAGCACCTGGATCCCCGGAACGCGCCGCGCGATCTCGGTGGCCAACTCGCGCCCGTTCATGCCGCCGGGCAGCACCACGTCGGTCAGCAGGAGATTGACCCGCGTTGTCGTTCCCAGTTCCGCCAGCGCCGCAGCCCCTGTGGCCGCCTCCATGATCTGGTAGCCGAGTTTACTCAGCAGCGCGACCGCCAGGGTGCGCACGTCCGGGTCATCCTCCACCACCAACACGGTCTCGCCTTGGGCGACCGGCACCTCGTCCATCGCCGGCTTCCGCTCGACATCCCCCGCCCCGGCGGAACGCGGCAGGTAGATTTTGATCGTCGTGCCTTCGCCCTCCTCGCTGTAGACCGTTACATGCCCGCCCGACTGCTTGACGAAGCCGTAGACCATGGAAAGGCCGAGCCCGCTGCCGTGGCCGACCTCCTTGGTGGTGAAGAACGGCTCGAAGACATGCTCCCGAACCTCCGGCGGCATCCCGGTTCCGGTGTCGGTCACGGCCAGCATGACATACTGACCCGGCGTCACGTCCGCCTGGGCCGCGGCATAGTCGTCGTCGAGCCGGGCATTGGCGGTCTCGAT
>SMVA01422604.1_pt1 | contig 18932 bp, 16 predicted proteins | sample 2456451 | NCBI WGS metagenome assembly SMVA01 (sample SAMN11095933, study PRJNA526329) | marine sediment metagenome | biome: Marine sediment; feature: Surficial sediment; material: Deep marine sediment; isolation source: Hadal surficial sediment | place: Pacific Ocean | collected 2014-05 | depth... | reverse complement strand
TGTCGGGCGCGGTCGGTGTCTTTGCCGCCATCGACCCGGACGTGGAACAGCACGTTTGCAAACAATTGGGCTTGGTGCCAGCGCCTGTGTCCAGTCAGGTGATCCAGCGGGACCGCCACGCGGAATACTTCAGCACCCTGGCGCTCCTGGCAAGCTCTCTGGACAAGTTCTCGGTGGAGATTCGTCACTTGCAGAAAACCGAAGTGTTGGAAGCGGAGGAATACTTTTCCAAAGGACAGAAGGGGTCGTCCGCCATGCCACACAAGCGGAACCCGATTGTCACGGAACAGATGTCGGGCCTGGCGCGGTTGGTTCGTGGCAACGCTCTGGCGGCGTTGGAAAATGTTGCCCTCTGGCACGAGCGGGATATCAGCCATTCATCAGTGGAGCGGGTGATCGGCCCGGACAGCACCATATTGGTTCATTACATGTTGAAGAAAATGGTGCGGTTGGTGGACCAGTTGATCGTTTATCCAAAGAACATGATGAAAAACCTGGAGCTCACGGGCGGCTTGATTTATTCCGAGCACGTCCTGCTGGCCTTGACGGGCAAGGGCTTGGCGCGGGATGTGGCCTACCGCCTGGTGCAGAGAAACGCCATGCGGGTGTGGGAAAAGGGCGGCGACTTCAAGGCAATGTTGAAGAAGGACAAGGATGTCAAAAAATATCTAACCGGCAGAGAAATAGATAAGGCGTTCAATTTAAAAAATCATCTTAAAAACGTAGACCGCATTTTTAAGCGGGTTTTTTAGGAATAGCAAGGTTTGTTTATGAAACGTATGGAGCAGTTGTACGAAGGGAAAGCGAAAATTATTTACGCGACGGAAGACCCTGATCAGGTGATTCAGTATTTCAAGGACGATGCTTCGGCGTTCAACGGAATCAAAAAAGGAACCATTGTTGATAAAGGGGTGATCAACAATCACATATCCACCACGATTTTTAAATTTCTTGAGGGCCAGGGTGTGCCCACCCATTTCGTGGAACATTTAAACGACCGCGAGATGCTGGTTAAAAACCTGGATATCATTCTGGTGGAAGTGGTCCTGCGCAATGTGGTGGCGGGAAGCCTGGCGAAACGCATGGGATTGCCGGAGGGGCAAAAACTTAAAAAACCGATTTTAGAATTTTATTATAAGAGCGATGAGTTGGGCGACCCGATGATCAACGAATACCACATCATCGAGTTTGATTTGGCGACGGCTGAAGAGATCCAATGTCTTCGGAACTATGGTTTCAAGGTCAACACTTTGATGATGGAATTTTTTAAGGAGCGCAAAATCCGGCTGGTGGATTTTAAATTAGAGTTCGGTCGGCACAAAGGGGAAATTCTGCTGGGCGATGAGATCAGTCCGGACGGTTGCCGGTTGTGGCATTGGGACACCAATGAAAAAATGGATAAGGATAGATTTCGATTCAACCTGGGGAAGGTTGAGGAGAAATATGAGGAGGTGTACCACTTGATCTGCGGCAAATCCTAGGCACGCAGGCTATAAAAAATTCACAGTTCCTTGCATTCGACTTTGGTGGGCGGTGTCATGCCGCACTCCATGGATTCGGTTCTGCCGTTGGCCGCGTATGCGCAGGCCGTGCTGATTCCTGTTTGCACCGTATCACTTTTTTCCATGCCTTCCACTTTTTGACACACGTCGAACCCGTTGTAGAAAATACAAACTTCGCATTCGTATTTGCTTCCGGTCGAAATAATTATCACAGAAAATGCGGCGATCAAGCCTAAAAAACCCAGGGTCAATACAGTGCCCTTTTTCATTGACTCTCAGCGCTGGAGGTTGAGGGATCAGCCAGCAGGGAATTCCCGCTAACAAAATAATGTTCCCGGTAAAAAAGCATCTCGTCGATGGATTCGCGGATATCTATCAGGGCCATGTGGGCGTCACTTTTTTTGGGCATTTTAGGGCCTTTAGGGTACCAGCGTTTGACCAGCTCCTTGACCGAAGTGACGTCGATGTTGCGGTAATGAAGAAAATCTGTGATCTCCTTCATATAGATGTCGAGAAATCTCCGATCTTGCCCAACCGAATTGCCACACAGTGGCGAGGTGTTATGTGGAACGTATTTTTTGATAAAGTCTAAGGTTTGTTGTTCGGCTTCCAACACGCTGGTCTTGGAATCTTTCACCCGCTGGATCAATCCCGAGGCGGAATGGGTTTTTTGATTCCATTCATCCATTCTGCTCAAAATATCATTGCTCTGATGAATTACAATGCTGGGGCCCTCTTCTAAAATATTCAGCTCGCTGTCGGTGATGATGGTGGCGATTTCGATGATGACCTCTTTTTCGACGTCCAGTCCGGTCATTTCGAGGTCCATCCAAATCAGACTTGAGGGATCTATTTGACTCATTCCAATTCCAATTTCAAAAGCGATTGCGGATGCCAAGCGGCTTACCGGAACAGCCCGAGTCTGCCTGCTTGGGATTGAAAAACCGATTGTACCTCAAAATCTAATGGCTTCCAATACATTCCCTAAGTCATCTCATCAATTTCAGCATAACAGCTTTTTGCAAGTGCAAACGGTTTTCCGCTTGGTCGAAAACGATTGAGGCGGCGCCGTCAATGACGGAAGCACTGACTTCTTCGCCCCGATGGGCGGGCAGACAGTGCATGAAGACGGCGCTGGGTTTGGCTGCGGCCATCACTTGATCGGTGACGGCGTAATTTTTAAAAACCTGTTTGCGGTGCGCGTCTTCTTCTTCCTTCCCCATGCTGGTCCAGACATCAGTATAAACCGCGTCCGCTCCAGCGAGACCTTGCTGGATATTTGAGGTGATGGTGATATTGAGTTTCTTGGCTTCGGCTTCGTTTTGGATCATGGCCTGGACTTCCTCATCAATCGTGTATCCTGGTGGACTGATGAGGGAAATGTTCATGCCTACTTTAACGCATGCGAATAGCAGAGAGACCGCGACATTATTGCCATCTCCAAGGTAGGCCAGTTTGAGGCCCTTCAAATTGCCGAATCTTTCCTGCAGGGTCAGCATATCGGCCAACGCTTGGCAGGGATGATTGAAATCTGTGAGTCCGTTGATGACAGGGATGGTCGCATGCTGAGCAAATTCGACCACATCCTTGTGCGAGTAAGTGCGGATCACGATGCCGTCGAGATAACGCGATAAAACTTTGGCTGTGTCTGCAATGGTCTCGCCGCGGGACAGTTGTAGATCGTCCGGCCCGAGAAAAATTCCGGAGCCTCCCAACTGCGTGATACCGACCTCAAAGGAAATCCGGGTTCGTGTGGATTTTTTCTTGAAGATCATCCCCAGAGTTTTGCCTTCCAGAGTGGATTTAAAATCCTTCGGAGATTGTTTGATCTGCCGGGCAAAGTCCAGCCACTGATGGATTTCTTCGGAAGAAAGGTCATTCAATGAAATGAAATCTTTTTTCATAAAAATTGTCGGGAGCAGAAGTTTTATTGCGGTAATAAGGGCACTGGCAAGTTATTAGTTTACACGATAACGGGCATTTTGGTACCCATCCGCTGGCCGGTTGTCGTTATAAATCCAATGATTCCTGAAAGGCTTTAAACACGGAGGATTCGAAAGTGTCCCGAACAATTTTTAAATTATTGGTCAACCACAGGTGGGCGAAATCTGGAGGGTAAGCGGCAAATCCTTTGATCTGGCCGATCATGATGCGGACGTTTTGGTGCCAGGCGACGTTTTTCTGTTGTTTGAAAAGCGATCGAACTATTCGGAGTGTCTTGACGGCGGGTGCAGGCTTTTGTTCCCCGAAAAAACTGAGTCCCAGACCGACGTATCCCAATCCTTCGTCGGGCCGCAACTGCACTGCTTTTTCGTAGGCCCGCGTTGCCTCGGGGAATTGTCTCAGTGTCGTCATCATATTTGCCAAATGAAAATTAACCTCAAAATGATCGGGGTATTTTTGGGCCAGGTCGCGGGCGGAGTCTCTCGCTTTCAGAAATTTTCCGGTTTTGTGATACGCGATGCCCATTTTTATCTGAGCAAATATATGAAGTTTTTTTTCCGGTTGGGTTTGCAAGAATTTTTGCCAGGGCTCAATGGATTCTTCAATAAAGTCCTGGCGGTCCAGTTCCATGGCTTCCTTGAACAGGGCCGGGTCGGCAGAAACCGCGAAGCCCATCAAAAGCCATCCTGCCAGGGCCAAGGTGATGGGAAGAAGTAATCCAGAATTCATGCAACTGTTGGGAGCGCTCATTTAAGGTACCGGTTGGTCAGGGAATATAGGCTCTGGGTGGACCAGGGGGGCCAAAGTTTTGGCGAGAAGTTTTTTAAATTTTTGCTCTTCGCGCATTATTTGGCGCACATCTTCCGGCCGCACATAAAAAATATTGGAGGCGGTTCCATAGTTTGTGTGGATCACGGATCGTTGTATTTCCATATTCAATTCCGCAAATACTTTGGTTTCCATCATGACGGTTCCAATAATATCATGAGTCTCAACTTTCACCGCATTTCCAATGAGAGAAATTTTCAGTTTGATATCCCGGTATTTGCCCTCTTCGATTCCTGTGGTCAGCGGACGTCCCTGGTAAAGCGAGGACATCGGAATATTTTCGATGAAAATTTTATTCAGGTCTTCCAGTATCTGTTTCTGCACGAAAAAAAAGTTGGAGAACTCAACAGGGTTCCCTGAAATATCGCAAACTTTGAACACATCCAGAACATTATTGCCCAGGGTATGAATATTGGCTTCGACAATGCTGAGCTTGTTGAAGGCCAGCACCGCGGAGATTTTAAAAAGGAGACCTTGGTGGTCTCGACTGCAAACCACCAGTTGGGAGGGTCGCTCCTGTTTGAAAAACATCTCCGCTACAAAACCATCCTTGGATTTTTTGAACTCATTATAGGTTTGAAGTTGAGACTGTAAATCCTTGGGCAGGCGGATCATGCTGATGAATTCGTGTTGCACCGGTTTGGGAACGGTCACCTTTTTTTTATGGTGCAGAGTGTTCTGGTAGAAATACTTGAGTTGGTCAATTTGGCTTTTCGACATCCGCATCTTGGTCCCGGCACGATCGGCATAGGTGAGCAGAATGAGCATTTTCAATCGATCAACATCTTTGTTGACCAGATCCCAAATCATGTCATAGGTATCGTCTTCATCCGGGTCGAGCAACATCAAATCCTTCATCATCAAGTGTTTCTCAACCAGGAAAGCCACGTCTTTTATCAGCTTCTGGTTTTTCACGTAACCCAGGTTTTCCAGAATGAGCGGCACGGCATGAGCGCCCACCAGTTCTTCATTTTCGCCCTTGGTTTTGATTCCTTTGCCGATGTCATGGAGAATCACGGAAAGTTTGAGGGTGGTCCGGTCCCGCAGGGATTGATATAGCTCTACCAGGAACGGGTCGGCCTCCGAGGCAATCTCCAGTTTATTGAGTTCATCGAGCGCCGCCAGCACATGGATATCGGTGGGAAACATGTGCACAAAAATGTCCTGAAGCAAACCGCTTAAATTTTTAAACTCAGGAATGAAATACTGCTCGAGCAGTTTAAATTCGTGTAGGTAGCGAATGGTCTTGGCAAAGTATTTGCCCCGAATGAAATTCTGGAAATAAATCTGCACTTGAGCCTTTTCCGCGGAGTTCTGGAATAAGGGTGTCATGCGGTCTAAATTGAGTTCGATGCTCCGAATGACAGGATAGGAAAGGAAATAATTTTTGCGTGCCACCCACAGGAATATATCAAAAACGGCTGTCGGAGGGTCCCAGGAGTGGTTCTCATGACCTTCGGAAAAAATGATCTGGTTTTCGGAGTTGAGACCGAACTCACCGGAAAGTTTTTTGGAAGGACGGGTCGTGAAGGTAATGCTTTCCCAGAACAGGTTTCTGCAATACCGTTTCATGGGCAACGCGGCTTGAAAATAATACTCGCGGAAAAATTCCCGGACCTGGTTTTTAAAACCCATCGCTTCGGCGACCACTTCGCGCACTTCGTAACTGATCACGTCCCGGTGGGCCCCGGTCTGATGGCAGTGCAGGATCAGCCGGACCCGGGATAGAAAGTTGAGGCCATTTAGCATGTTTTTGAATGCCAGGGTGCTCAGCTTCTGTTTGTTGTAAAGCTCGGACAGCAGTTCGAATTGATTGATCTTCTCGTGAGACTCGCGAATCCGCACCAGGCTGGTGGCCCAATACAAGCGCTTCAACTCTTCTTTGATATTGGGTTCTTGTTGAAACACCGTGTTTTGAATCTCAAAATAGGTTTTGTGTTTGAAGCATTCTTTCAAAATCTGTTCTTTGTGGACCAGGCTGGCGGCTTTGATTGAGCCTTTGAATTCGCTGTAAACCCAAGGATTTCCTGCCACCATGCGATGTTCCATCAGGGAATAAAAAATGGAAAGGCGGGTCTGGTTGTATTCCTCGTCTTCGGTATTGAGTTGGGAGGGCCCGGTGCCGGTGGTGGTGGGGAAAATATCCTGATAGACGAGCAGGTAATCGAAATAATGGATGACCTGATCCGTCTGATTTATTTCTTTTTCGCTGGCGCTGGTTTTTTGGATGATGTGGATATCCACATCCGAGCTGTAATACATTTCCTGGCGTCCATAACCTCCACGGGCCACTAATGCCAGAGGCAGGCTGTCCTCTTCAAGCGGAATTTCAAGATCACGATTGGCCAGCCAAAGGGCAGTCCGAAAACTGGTTTGTACCACGGCATCGATCAGACCGGTGCGCTCCAACAGAAGCAGGTGGCTGTTGTCCGTATGCAAGAGTTTCTTTTTTTGTTTTTTGGTTTCGTCTGCGACGAAATTAACGATTCTTTTTTTGAATTCCAGGTAAAAGGTCTGCAGGTCGGGGTCACGGCATCCTGGCAACGTATCGGGTCGAATCAAATTGTTGAGTTGATGCAGGAGTTTTTGGTGGTACTGTTCGGCGTGAGTGCGATTGGAGAGATACAAATCGGTCATTGAAAATTAGTTTCCATGGTGTGCGCCCTTGGAGACCCTTTCTGGAACAAAATCATTCAACCAAATCATAGCTGGGAATGCTCCATCAGAATATAGCATAAGGCGGTGAGATTCAAGGAAATGCCTCGCAAGGTCCCAGGCTTTCAATAAATTGTGGGAGGGGGTGGGGTGACTCACAAAGTCCTTCCCATCAATTTGATGAAGGGACGGATGTTTTCCACCAGAGCCGCGAATTTTTCGGGCTTCAACGATTGCGGCCCATCGGAATAAGCGTTGATGGGGTCCGGATGCACTTCAATCATCAGGCCATCGGCGCCCGCCGCAATGGCGGCGCGGGCCATCGGTTCCACCAAGTCCCAATGGCCGGTGGCGTGACTCGGATCAACAATGATGGGCAAGTGGGTTTCTTTTTTCAAAACAGGAATGCAACTGAGGTCCAGCGTGTTGCGGGTTGCCGTCTCAAAAGTCCGGATGCCACGCTCGCAGAGGATGACTTGCCGGTTGCCTTCGGACAGAATGTATTCCGCGGACATCAAAAACTCCTTGATGGTGGTCATCATGCCGCGTTTGAGCAGAACCGGTTTGTCCACTTTGCCGAGTTCCTTCAACAGGGAAAAGTTTTGAACGTTGCGTGCTCCCACCTGCAGGACATCCGCGTAGCGTGCCACGAGGTCCACCTCGGTGGAATTCATGACCTCGGTCACGATGGGCAGGCCGGTCAGTTCCTTGGCTTCTTTCAGCAGTTTCAGCCCCTCCTCCTCCAGGCCTTGAAAACTGTAGGGGGACGTTCTGGGCTTGAATGCGCCGCCCCGCATCATGTTGGCGCCGGCTTTCTTAACGGCCTCGGCGGTGGCGCACAACTGCTCCCGGCTTTCCACTGAGCAGGGCCCGGCCATCAGGGCGATGGTGTTGCCCCCGACCTCTACCCCGCCGCAATTGATCACCGAAGAGGCATGGTGCATCTCGCGACTGGCCAGTTTGTAAGGTTTGAGGATGGGGATGACGTCTTCCACGCCAGCCATGGATTCGAGCACCTGTAAACGGTCTTTGCGGTGGTCGTCCCCGCCGACCGCGCCGATCACCTGGCGCTCCACACCGATGATCTCATGGGGCTTATAACCCAAATCCACGATCTTTTGTTTAACCGCTTCAATGTTTTCCGGGGTGGCGCCTGGCTTCAATACAATAATCATAATGGGCCTCGTATTCCTCGGTAAGAAGGTAGCATGGTGAATTTTATAAAGTCAAGATAAAGCCTTTTTTTGCGGTATTTAAGTGGCGGGTGGCCGCGGCGCGGAAGGGATTTCAGGGTTTGAAATGATCGGGGATCGGGTGGGTTTTGCAAGCTTCTGGGTGGCGCAGATAATTGTTTTGACAGGTATTTTTATTTGTGTTAATTACAAATCGGATGATCGCATTTTAGCCTACCCCCTCCCGGAGAAGATCTATGGAAATCAAAATTGATCGTGACATTTTTCTGACTGGCATGCAAAAAGTTCAGGGAATTGTTGAATCCAAGGGGACCATGCCCATCCTTTCCCACGTTCACATCGCTACGGAAAAGGATGGGATCTTGCTTCAGGCCACCGATCTGGAAATTGGTATCAAGGGGTTCCTTCCTGCCCAAGTGGTGGCCGCCGGGGCGGTGACGCTCAACGCGAGAAAACTGTTTGATATTCTTAGAGAGCTCCCGAATTTGGAGGTCCACCTGGTGCGCGGCGACAATGATTGGGTCAAGCTGAAATGCGGCAAAGCCAAGTTTCGACTGCCCGGCCTGCCCGCCTCGGACTACCCCAAGCTTCCTGAATACAGTGAAGAAGCTTTGATAGAATTTAGCGGAAAGCAGTTGAAGGAGATGATCCGCAAAACTTATTTCGCGATTTCTCCAGATGAAAGCCGACAGGCTCTCAATGGCCTTCTCCTTGAAAGAGAAAAAGACCATGTCAATATGGTGGGCACCGATGGTCACCGATTGGCTTTCATCAAACGCCCGGTCAAAGGCAAGGCGTCCACGGGCGAACCGCAGGGATTTCTGCTCCCCAAAAAACTACTCTCTGAGCTGCTCAAACTGCTGGAAGACGAGGACGCATCTTACGCGTTTTCAGTCAAGGACAATCAGTTGGCCTTCATTCACGGCAAAGAGGTTATTTTATCCAGGAAGATCGACGGCAAATTCCCCAATTACCGGCAAGTCATTCCATCCGATAACGACGTGCGGATTCCGGTCAACACTCAGGCGCTGATTCATGCGCTCAAGCGGGTGGCGTTGCTGGCCGATGAAAAATCTAAAATGGTCCGGTTTGAATTCGAACAGGGCCTGCTGACCCTGATTTCAGACAACACCGAGCTGGGTGATGCCCGTGAGGAAGTGGAAATCAGCTACAAGGGGCAGGACATTTCGATCGGACTCAACGCCAAATACGTGTTGGATATTCTGAGTGTCGTTGAGGATGAGGAAATCACTCTGAACCTGAAGGACCAGAACCACTCCTGCCTGATCACGTTGGATCAGGACAAAGATTACCTGAGCATCGTGATGCCAATGCGCTTATAAATCAAAAAACTGATCCAGTTTTTGATCGGCCCGGGGCAGTTGCCCGGTCACTCCCTCCCAGATTTCTTTCGTTTCCATACAGAGATAGATGTTCAAGGCCTCGGACCGTTTTTTCAAAAGAGCTCGAATGGTTTGGTAAGCATGATTTCTCAAGGGCCGCAGGTAGCGGAACTTGCCATCCTCACCAGCGACATGCTCTGCAATAAACAGCCGGGTGTCGTGATGCCGCTCCTTGATGATTTTTTTTAAGTTGGGCCGATAGCGAAAACTTCCCAGGCTGACCCACTCGATTTTCGAAGCAATCGTTTTCTGGAAAACCAGATCGATCAATTCTTCATAGGCACGTTCCCATCCGGGAAAGAGGAGGATCGGATCGAAATGGAAACCCACCCGGTAGCCTTTTTCCTGACACCGGCGAGCCGCTTCCAGCCGCTGTTGGACACTGGCAGTGCCTTTTTCCTCCTGCGCCACGATCTCCTCAGGGTTCAGCGACCAGGAAATTATGATGTTGGTCGGGTCTTTCTGTTGCAACAGATTTTCCACACAGTCGGATTTGGTTTTCAGTTCCAAAACGGCATTGGTTTGTTTATTGAAAAATGGAATCAGGGTGTCGGAGTAGGGGAGCATCGCCTCAAGGGCCAGGCTGTCCGTCAACTCTCCCGTGCCGACCCGGAAAGTACGCTGAGGATGGGCGGTGAAGACCTCTTCCAGTTCCTCTATAAGGTCTTCCACGTTGACGAAGGCGCTGAGCACAGGATTGTTCTCCAGGAAATCCTGGAGGAAACAATAACTGCAATCGTAGATGCAATTTTTAATCAGGTTGACGATGTAATAATTGCAACAGACCATACCGGGGCTGATACCGGGACATTTTTTGAGAAACGATCCTTTGAATTTAGACAACACCAGTTGCCTTTTCCCGGCGCCGAACACGTCGGCGGAGGTTTGCCGGACCTCCGACACCACCTCGCTCATGGGCCGGCCACGCACCACCGGCGTGTGGGGAAAAGACCGCAAGACCCGCTGAGCCAGGGGATAAGCTTCGGCCTCGGGTTCCAAATAGATGATTTCCGGCTCAAACGGCATCTTATAATTAATTGAAAAATTTAGACTTATTTGATTTTCTCTGCTTGTCAGGCGGTTGCTGTTCTGCGATAATATACAAGTTTTTTAAGAGGAATGAAACAAAATATGAGGCTTTGTTACGGCATTGGCCCATGTGAACCTCACTCCGCCCACGCATTGTTATGAGTTTATTTCGAATCTCCCGGGAACGTCCCTCACTTTTAGAAAAACAGGAATTGCCCAAGAAAAAACTTCCTTTATTTAAAGGAGTTATGATATTTCTGTTCAACCTGATGTTGGTGAATGCAGCGTTCTATTTTTTTTCCAAGGACCAGAATTTTTTTGACCCGGAGCCGGTTCATAAAGCGGAGTTGTTGAATGTGATGGCGGAAACGGCTGTTTTGCCCGCAGGCTCCGCGATCCCGGCGCAGTCGATCGCCGCCCCGGGTTTAAACTTTGTAGAGCAGTTTGAACCCAGGAAAGTGTCTTGGGTGCCGTCGCCCAGGATTTCCCACCTAGGTTGGCGCACGCTCAAATTAAAAGTGAAAAATTCTCTGAGCTTTTCGGTATGCCGGAAAATAGCCCAACCCGATTGCGTTCGCCTGACGGCGCACATCGCCCGTCTGCTGGCATGGTTTGTGGACATTCACAGCGAAATGCGTCCGGGGGACAGCCTGCATATAATTTATAAAATGATTGAAGGCCCGGAACATTTTCGAATCCTGAAGTTGGTTTATGACAGTGGTTATTTGAAGAAAAAGTTTGAAATCAATTTTTTCAAGGCGTTTGCTTCATCATCTGGTTCCTATTTTGAAGCCTCGGGAAAAGAAGCATTTCCTCGGCTTAAGAAAAGCAATGCTCCTATCCACGATTACTCGGAGATCACCTCTCTGCCGGGGGATTTTCGAAAAGGCAAGGTCCGGGGGCATCGGGGAACGGACTTCAAGGCTCCGGTGGGCACTCCCCTGTTTGCCAGTTTTGATGCCCGGGTGACCCGGGTCAACTGGAACCGGGAGAAAAACGGTTACTGCATTGAGCTCGATCACCCGGCAGAGGGCGTGAAGACGCTCTACCTGCATCTCGACAAAGTGCGCGTCCGGCGCGGTCAATACGTGAAGCAGGGAGAGCGTATCGGGGACTCCGGAAACACCGGGCGGAGTTTTGCCCCTCACCTCCATTACGAAGTTAACAGCCGCGGGCCTGCAAAAACGGTTTATAATCCCTTCACATTTAAATACCATAAAAAATATCGACGGCGTATTCCCCAACAGGCCATGGCGGAATATCAAAAAGCGGTCGACCTCTACCAGGCTCACCTTTCCGCAAGTTAGTGGTGGTGCTGGCAGGCAAAAACGGGGCTTAAAGCCCGCAACCGCACCTTTCGGCGAGTCAGTTATCAGCGCTGGCAGGGAGGTCGGCGGATTCCTTAAGTCCGCAACCGGGCCTCTCGGTGGCGTGTGCGCGTTTCCGGCGTGCAGTGCCATGGGCTGTAGAAAAACAGCGGCTCTGCGAACCGAGTGGGATGGCCGGGCTCCGAATAATTTCCCCGATAGGAGAGGCAGTTCTTATGAGACTTGGGATATGGAGGTGGCAACGGAAACTGAAGCGGGCCTCCTTTTGGGGTCGCGTGTTCAAGGTGACAGTGCTTCTCAGCCTGATTTTTCTGTTTGTCACCTTCCTGCCGGTGTTGATTTACAAGGTGATCGATCCGCCCACCACGCTTCTCATGTGGATTCGTTGGGCGGAAAGCGGTTATGAAAAGCGTTATCCTCGCACCGTGAAAAAATGGCGGAAACTTGATCGAATTTCGAAGCCCTTCCTGCGGGCAGTGATCGCTTCCGAGGACCAGAAATTTTATAGGCATAACGGGTTTGATTGGGATGCGGTGAACAATGCGATCCGGGTCAACCTCAGCACCCGCCGAAAAATTGGAGCGAGTACCATTTCCATGCAGACCGCACGCAATGTTTTCCTCTGGCAAAAGCGGAATTGGCTGAGAAAATCTCTGGAAATATATTTTACGGTGTTGATTGAAATGACTTGGAGCAAGCAACGTATTTTGGAAGTGTACATGAATGTGATCGAATGGGGCGATGGCGTGTTCGGTTGCGAGGCCGCCGCTCAGAAATATTTCAAGCATTCGGCAGGCCGCGTCCAGCCTGCGGAGGGCGCTTGGATGGCGGCTATTCTTCCCAATCCAAGAGCCTGGCCCACGCCCGCCTACCGCAGTCATGTAGGCCAGCGTCAGACGCGAATATTGAATGCCATGACTTCGGTCAGGCTTTATGCGGTGTCACCTTGAACCGGAGTCCCTGCCTTGGTTTTGAATCCACGAATCCATAAGATAAAAATTTCAAAATCGCTCCAGGTCAGGATCCGGAAAGGTTTTCCCTGGGTTTATTTTTATCAAATCAAAAACACTGGCATCTCCGGCCAGCCCGGCGACTTGGGAGCAATTTACGATTCGCAAAACCGGTTTCTCGCCATGGGTCTGTACGACCCACACTCGGACATTCGCTTGAGAATCCTGATCACCCGCACGCCCCAGGAAATCACCGGCGAATTTTTCAGGCACCGTTTAAAAAAAGCGTTGGCTCTGCGCGCCGATTTGGCCACGCCGGAGACCACTGCCTATCGCGTGGTCAATGGCGAGAATGACGGTTTCCCCGGCATGGTGATGGACCGCTACGCGAATACGCTGGTGGTGAAATTGTACACCAGCGCCTGGATGCCCTACCTCGATGAACTGGTTCCCGTCCTGCAACAAGAGATGAAGTTGGAGCGAGCCATCCTGACATTCAGTCGTCACGTCCAGCGAACTTTGCCCGATCCCAAAGAGGCATCGCGAATGTTGTTTGGCCCGGAATTAAAAGGACCCATACGCTTTCAGGAAAACGGATTGGAGTTCGAAGCGGATTTATTAAAAGGACAGAAGACGGGATTTTTTCTGGACCAACGTGAAAATCGAGAAAAAATTCGCGGCTTGGCGCAAGGCCAGTCGATATTGAACGTGTTCAGTTACACCGGAGCGTTCAGCGTTTATGCGTTTGCCGGAGGGTGCCGGTCTGTTCTGGAGATCGACATCAATGCTCCTGCCCAGAAGGCGGCCCTGAGGAATCTGCGACTGAATTTTCCTGAGGAGAAATTTTCGCCTCCCCGATTCGAGCAAATTCAGGGAGACGCCTTTGAACAGTTGAGTCGATTGGAAAAAGACGGGAAAGTTTTTGATTTGGTGGTATTGGACCCACCAGCATTTGCCAACAGCAAAAAAAATAGAAAGAATGCGATTCAAGCGTATATTCGACTGGCCAAAATGGGAGCCAAAAGCACCCGGGCCGGAGGCACCTTGATGGCGGCTTCCTGTTCTTCGCAGGTCGAGGCGCAGGCGTTTTACCGGGCAGTGGAGTTGGGCATCAAAGCGGCGGGCCGGTCGTATAAAAAACTGCTGAAAACCGGCCACGCTCTAGACCATCCGGTGACCTTCAGGGAAGGGGCTTATCTCAAGGCAATTTACTGTAAGATAGAGAGTTGAGGCAGACTGCAGGAAGGAGTTCGTTTTTAAAGAGGACTGAATTTGTTGGGTGGGTGCGGCGAAATAAGGTAGATTTGGGCGCTGAAATAAAACCTTGTTTCGATGGTACTGATTTGTAATCCGCGATAGAACAGCTACAAAACTACTTGCGTTTTGCCGCTTTCTTTTTTGCTTTTTTCTTAACTACTTTCTTTGCCTTAGGTCGAGCTTTAGCTTTTTTCTTAACTACTTTCTTTGCCTTAGGTCGAGCTTTAGCTTTTTTCTTAACTACTTTTTTCTTTGCTTTAGCCTTAGGTCTGGCTTTAGCTTTTTTCTTGGTTGCCATCAAGAACTCCTTTCGTAAAAAATATTTGGTTTTTTTCAGCGCCCAAATATTTAATTAATTGTATTCCATACGAAATTAAAGTCAAGATAATATTGACATCAAAGTCTTTGAAACCAGTGGGTTGGAGGATGGAGTGGGTGGTTGTGTCGTGCGATGATATATTAAAAAAAATAGAGCCAGCCGGAAACTCTTGTCAGGACTGGCGATTAAAGGTGGTCTTCTTTTATAATGAGTTTGTTTTATGAAAATAAAGTGCAACTCTTGTAGTGAAGTACCAATCAAAATTTTTTAATTTTTTTTAAAAATTTTAAGAGATGAGTCATGCAACCCTTTCATATTGATGCGATTCAAAAATTTCCGCGATTCGTTCACGGATTCAGTCTGCGCAGTTTTGAGTCCGGGAAGGGAACTCAAACTGAATTAAGATTGGGACGGCACGGTTCCCCTGAAACTTCCGTGCAACACACGCAATGGTTTTTGAAATCTCTAAACATTATTTCTGGAGAGATTTTTATTTTGAATCAGGTGCATGGCAACCGGATTTATGTTTTGGAGGATCCCGCTTTGACCGCGGAGCAAGTGGCGGCGGTCGAAGCGGATGCGTTGATCACTCAGTTGATCGACAAGCCCATCGGTGTTTTGACGGCGGATTGCGTTCCGGCCATTTTGTATGATCCGAAGCGACACCTGACCGGGGTCGTCCACGCCGGACGTAAGGGCACTCAGCAAAGGATTCTATCGCAAACACTGGCCACGCTGGTCCGGGTTTTTGGAAGCAAACCGGCTGACATCATTGTAGGTTTGGGTCCTGCTATTGGCGGTTGCTGTTATGAAGTGGATGCGCCCTGCCTCCTCCCGTTTCAAAGTCAATATGCCGATTGGGAGAGGTTCACCCGAAAATCAGCGGACGGCAAGTATTGGCTCAACCTGCTGTCCGCCAACAAGCTGGACGCGCTGAGTGGAGGTGTGGAGTCGAAAAATATATTTGATCTGGGGGAATGCACTGCGTGTCATCAGGAGCGATGGTTTTCATATCGTAAGGAGGGACCTACCGGAAGAATGGTCAGCCTGGCCATGCTCCGCGCTCCATGAGGAGGTCGAAGCGCTAATCGGAACTGGGTGCGCTCTCACTTTCGGCAGGATGGTTCTTTTCCCGTTCCAAAATGGCGTTGACCCGTGGCTCAAAATCTTCGCCGATGGGTTTGACAATGAAATCCGCCCCGCCTTCCGAGATGAATTGTTTGATCAACCCGGAGTGGGCGTAAGCGGTGACCATGGCGCAGGGCACTTCAGGTTTTAATTCTTTCATTTTTTCAAACGTTTGCATTCCGTTCATGTTTTTCATCATGAAATCCATGAGTATCAGATCGATGGCCTTGGATTGCAGGAGCTTGATGCCTGATTTCCCGTTGGGTGCTTCAATGACCGCGTGACCGGCCTTTTCCAAGCGTCGATGCAGGGTCTTCCGCGTTAATTCGTGGTCGTCCACTACAAGTATTGTACTCATGAGAGGTTCCTCGTTAAGAATTGGAAGGGATGTAAAAAGTAAAGAGACTGCCTTTCCCCGTCTGACTTGTCACTGAAATCTTTCCGCCATGCAACTCGACCAATTTTTTGGTGATGGCCAATCCAAGGCCGGTCCCGGAGGCGGCGCGAGTGTTGGATGCGTCCACTTGCCGAAACAAGTCGAAAATTACCAACTGGTCATCTTCCGACAAGCCGCACCCTGAATCTTCCACAGTGAACTCAGCCCGGTCGTCTTTTTTGAAAACTCCCACACGGATAAAGCCTGCATCGGTAAACTTGATAGCATTACTGAGCAAATTAAACAAAATTTGTTTCACTCTCATTTTATCAGCTGACAACTCAAAAGTCTCCACCTGCGATTCTATGGACAGATTTTTAGGATCTGCAATCACCTGGCAATCGGAGATCACATCCTGAACGAGCTCATGAACGGCAAAGGGCTCGCAATTTAAATCCATCTTTCCGGCCTCAATTTTTGAAAAATCCAGGAGATCGTCGATCAAAGCCAAAAGATGTTTGCCGGATTTCTCAATATCGGTGGAGATCGAAGCGATTTCTTTTGGTTCGGGCAGGTCTTCAGGGTTTTTCAGCAGGGGAGTGTTGCCCAGCATGACCGTGAGTGGGGTGCGCAATTCATGGGAAATGATGCCCAGAAAATCGGATTTGAGGCGGTTGGATTCTTCCGCCTTCTGAGCGGCCCGGATCAGATCCCGTTCGACCTTTTTCTGATCCGTGATGTCTGTTCCGAATCCGATGATATCCGTCAACTGATCATGTGCATCGTATCGCGTGATGATACTCCAGGTGACCACTCGTTGCTCCCCTGAACGGGTGGTCAGAATCATTTCATGATTCCGGACGGGGCCTGCCTCGATCAGCTTGAGCAGATAATCCACCTGCCCGTAGGAACCTCCAGGAAATAAAGTGCGCCACCAGTTTTTGCCGATGATTTCTTCAGCGGAGAACCCGGTGGTTTTTTCGGCCGCCGGGTTAACGATGCGCGTGACACCATCCAGACTCAGGCCGATCACCAATGCCGGAGTGCTCTCGATGATGCGGGTCACATAATCTTTTTCGTTACGAGAGATCTCCTCGAGTTGTTTTCTTTCTGTGATGTCACGAACCATGGCAATGTAGAGGCTCGCTTGGGTATCCGAATCGGAACGGGGCGGCTTGCGTCTTTCCGGTATCTGAATTTCACTGATTGCCAGATCCATGGGAAAAGTGTCCGCACTTTTATGCTGACCGGTGATTTCGCTCAATCGGCCCACCATGTTTTGCTGGCCCCGCATCACATCCCCATGGATAAGATCACGCTCCCGGCATAGGTCAGGAATGATGGATTTTATGTTCTTGCCGATGATCTCGGACTCTGCATAGCCGAAAATTACCTCCGCGACCGGATTGAATGAAGCGATGACGCCGTTTTTATAAAAAGTGAGCACACCTTCCAGCGCGTTCGCCACGATGGCCCGGAGCCGTTCCTCACTATACTGGAGCGCTTCAAAAGCTCGTACCCGATCAATACCGACGCTGATTTCACTGGTGGCGAAAACCAGACCCTGGGTGCGGGCCTCCGCCAAAGGTTCCCGGAAAAATATTTCCAACGCGCCCAGAATACGATTGCCAATCACCAGAGGGACGACAGAGTATTGTTGGACTTTGTTTTGCGCCATCCAGGCCCAATAATTCTGAAGCTGGGGTTGCTTGCAGGGCGCATGAGAAAAAAATGGATTCTTAAGTTCTACGATTTTACCGAGACCTTTTTCTCCCAAAGCGACCTTCGCCGGCGGCAGGTTGCTCAGCCCCGGACTTTTGGCGCTGGCATGCACTTCCAAAATTTTTTCCTGCGAATAGAAAATCCAAAACCGGGTCAAAATCCCGCTATAAAATTCTTGAATGGATTCTGCGCTGAGGTCGAGGATTTTCTGGATGGAATCATTTTCCGCGGCGATACTGCCAATATTTGTGTGGAAATCAGACAACTCCACCCGTTCAGCCAACGCCGTTTCCATTAGTTTGCGTTCAGAGATATTTGTCCCGATACCCAGTATGCCGATGACATTGCCGCTTTCGTCAAATCGTGGGGACAAGGCCAAATTCATCAAAAGCCGTTGGCCCGATTTGGTGATCTCTTCGACTTCGCAAGTGGACCCTTTTTTGGAATCAAAAATGTAACGGTGCACCTCATGGATGGTTTTCAAGGTTTCACTATCCTGTGGATAGAGCACGCTAACCTCTTTCTGGCCAATCATCTCTTCCGCGGTATAGCCCAGGATCTTTCTCGCCCCTTTATTCCAAAAGACTATGGTTCCCTGAATATCGGTTCCGATGATGGATAAGTCTCTGGCGCTTTCCAGAATATTCTGCAGGACCATGTTCTTTTGAAACAAGGCTTTTTCTTTTTCATGTTGCTGGTCTTCCTGCTTGGCGAGCCGACTCACCTTCAGGCGTAAAGCCTCAATTTCTTCAACAAGTTCCAATTTGCTCTTACGAATGTGTTTGGTGTCGACCATGTTCGGGGTAGAGGTTTTTTGAAATTTGTTATAAAAGTATGAGTCAACCAAACGATTTTATAGTATTTTTATAGAATCTAAAGTCTATTATCCTAGAAAAACATTTAAGTCTTTTAAATACAAGGATTATCATTTATCTTCAGGGGGTGGGCGACCGGGCCGCAAGGCACATATTTAAGCCGTATATTTATAATGAACCGCTCGGACCCGGATTTCAAAGGTGGGGAAGGAACTCTTACAGGCAGTAGGAATGGCAGATAAAAAAAATATTATTAGTGATTTGAAGGCTGGGCGATTGCCTTTCCCGATGGCATGGTTGAGTGATCATCCCGGAAAGGTGGAGACCATTTTGAATAGTTTGTCGGTGGTCGACCAGGCACGGTGCGTTCTGCAGATGCGGGGCAAGCAACAGCAGGATCTGATTCTTTTGTCCTCGCAGGCGCCTGCTGTGGTGCGCGCGCTTCCTGTTGAGGAGGTGTACCAGATGGTGAAAGAAATTGGC
>SMVA01075915.1_pt1 | contig 18947 bp, 18 predicted proteins | sample 2456451 | NCBI WGS metagenome assembly SMVA01 (sample SAMN11095933, study PRJNA526329) | marine sediment metagenome | biome: Marine sediment; feature: Surficial sediment; material: Deep marine sediment; isolation source: Hadal surficial sediment | place: Pacific Ocean | collected 2014-05 | depth... | reverse complement strand
GGCGTTATCCAGGTGGCTGCGTTTTCCATTTATCGTTGAAATTCAACAAAAGGACATTAGCAGGGAATCAGGCGCTTATGTTTTTTTATTGAGAATCAGTTGTGTCTAATTTGATTTAACGATTTACGATCTCTGATTTACAAGCTACTTTTCTGCACAATCCGGACACGAAACTCCTGGCACAAACTCCGGCGATTGCTGCTCTTCAACCGTGACCGGCTTAAAACAGCGAGCGCATTGAGCCGTTCCGGTTTCTGCTAATTGGCTGTTAAGTGAAATCCGTTCGTCAAAAACAAAGCATTCGCCTTCAAAATGAGACTCGCCGCACGCTTCAAAATATTTTAAGATGCCGCCCTCAAGTTGATACACCTGCTTGAAGCCCTGCTGCTGCAGCAAAGGCGTGGCTTTCTCACAGCGGATGCCGCCGGTGCAGAACATCACCAGCGGTTTTTCTTTCAGTTCAGGATCTAATTTTCCGGCGGCGTCCGGGAAAGAACGAAATGATTTGATATCTAAATGGCGCGCCTTTTTGAAAGTTCCGAAATCAACTTCAAACCTGTTTCTCGTGTCCAGCAGAGTAATATTTCGCCCTTCATCAAGCCATCTTTTCAGCTCTTGCGGGGAAAGATGGGTGCCGTTTGATTGCTTCGGCTGAAGGGTTGCATCCATGGGGATGATTTCATCTTTGATTTTCACCCGCATCCGTTTGAACGGCTGGCGATCGCTTAGACTGGTTTTGTAAGTCAAACCCGAAAACTCTCTGTGATAGAGAAAGCATTGCCAGAATATTTCGATATCTTTTTTAGGTCCGGCGAGAAATAAATTGATTCCCTCTTTGCTGAGTAAAATCGTGCCTTTTAGATTGCTCTTTTTTGACAAGCCATTTAATTCTTTTTTTAATTGAATGAGACGCTTGCCGGTCAGCGCAACGAATTTGTAAGCTGCGATGTTTAGAATTTTTACCCGGTTTGTTGTCATGTTGAAAGAATTATTAGCCACAGATTCTCACGAATTCGCACCGATGATTGTGAAACATTAAAGTTTTTTACTTATAACGACTAGCATCACAAGTTGCTGGCCCGATGCGAAAATTTAAAAAAATGCACCAGCTATCTTTTTGAATTCAATTGTTAGGTACTTTCTAAGTTCCACTTTTTTATTTGATAAATCTGTGAATCGCTTCGTTAGCGTTATCCTGAAATGTTTTGTTGTTCAAATCATCAAAAATTGTCCCCTGATCTATTGTTGGACCAGTGAGAACTGACTTTTTACTCCCGTAAAAAACACCGCTCTTATACGACTCATCATTTAGTCCGTCTACGTATCGCTTGGCGCCTTCTTCCAACTTGTGCATTAAACCAAACATTGGCATCAATCTAAGACCAACATGGGTAAACATGAACTTCATAAAAGGAGGAAGATCGTTCATTACGCCCGTTCCACTGGTTCCCCCTGGACTCATGGTGACAAATCGAATGTCTGGATACTTACGAGCTATCGAGGACATCCACAAAGCGGCCATGTATTTGACCGGTCCATATGCGACCATAGGGTCAATCTTTTTTCCAAAGAATGATCCGTCACATATAGACTCAAATTCGTTCACAGATGACGTTTTTAGTTCGGGTCGTTTCATGCCCATTTTGGGGACGCCTCTGGCCGCTTCCGATCCTGCATACAATGCCATTTTGGTCAACTTCTTGGCTTTCAAAAGCTCCTCTGCCAAAACCACGTGTCCCAGAACGTTTACGGCAAACAATTGCAGGACTCCGTCCACAGTCTTGTCACCGAAATTTTTTCCACCCATACCCCCTGCATTCATAACTAGGGCTTCAACCGGTTCGTCCAATGACTCAACAGCAGATCTAACGGAATTCAAATTTGAGACATCCATAAGAACAATTTCGAACACTGATTTGCCCGTCGACTCCTCCAACGCCAGTTTGGCGGCCTTCGCTCTCTCTTCGTTTCTGCAAGCCAAGTAGATTCTTTCAGTTCCAGCCTGTAAAGCTAATTGCCTTGCGCACTCTTTGCCTAACCCTCCATTTGCGCCTGTTATCAAAATACTTTTCATCATTCTTAACTCCTTTTCTCAAAGTGCCATAGTAAGAGGTCGGGTCTCGTCTTCACTTGCCCACAAACTTGACTCATTCGCCGGTGGTCTCCTCTTTAACAATACCCTCACGCTTTCTATCCCAAAATTCTGCAAAAGCCATATTCCCCAAAAGTGAGGTACTAGTTCTTCGGATCGTCAAAGTTGTTAGACCAATGTGCGCCGTCACAAAATGGTTTGTTTTTTGAGCCGCCGCATCGGCACATTGTGAAATGTTCTTTTGAGGCGCCTTCGCCACGTTCGGTATCGAGAAGATCCGGGCCACCGGAAACCACATAAGGTCCGTTCGGGGCAACAAAGATAGCCGGCTCGGCCTCCCGGTCGCGATTTTCGACACTGTCAATGGAATAGCTAATCGCCCCGGACGGGCACTGCTTAACCGTGGCGCTGATTTCATCAGGGCCTGCGCCGTGCGGATCGATAAAGGGTTCTTGTCGCAACCGGAAAACCGCGGGCAGTCCATCCGTGCAGCGACCGGCATGTGCGCAAATGCCGCGATTGTCGTGAACGGTTATTTTAGCCCCTTCATAGTTCTCGCGTTTGTCCGCAAGGCGGCCATCAAGTTTGGCAGAGGAGAAGCCGATTTTTGCATGCGTTCCATCGCAGAAAGGTTTGTTCGCCGAGCCGCCGCACCGGCAAAGCGCCATCGTCGCTTTGGTTGCAATTGAACCTTTTTGATTGGTAAAGTTCTCAAGGTCTTTTACCAGGTAAGGTCCATCAGGAGTCGGATTGATGCTTGGTTTGGATATGTTTTCTGAAGCCATATGAATCTCCTTTTACTTTTTAATTTTGAGGAGTCAGCAAGGTGGATTAAGCTATCAAGCTAATTGTCTTTTGAATTTGATTTTCTTAAATAATCGGGCAGATCAAGATGGGAGTCATCCTCCCCCCACTTTATCCACTCAAATGCAGATTTGCAGTCAAGGCAAAAGTGGGGCGTCACCATAATAGAGGTGCCAAAATCGGATTGTTTTTCGGTATTCGTCGAGCCGCAGAACGTGCATTTTTTATTTTGGTTTTTCATATTATTCAGGTTTTTGCCACGGCAGCACGGAGAACTCAGAGCAAAATAATTACTGAGACTGATTTTTAAAGACGATTCAAAATGCGAACTTATATTTCTTAATAATGCCTCCGAGATCTCTGTGCCTCTGTGGCGATTCGCGTTAAATCTAACTCAACTTAGTTTAAAAACTTTGTTCTTGCTGCCACGCAGATGATAGAGGATTTCTGGGTCAGGGCCTGTTTTGGTTAGACGGCGAGTTTTAGGATCCCAGCTATCCCATTCAAAGGTTGTGTTCAGCCGCCACGTTCCATTGGCCTTTGACAGACCGAGATCAACTCCCAAACTAGCAGCCAGATTTCCTAATTCAGAAAGATATTTGTCTAAAATTTCCGAGCTGCTTTCGGACTTAATTCCCGCTTGTACCAAAACCCGATCGTATTCTGAATCCGGCGGCCCAAACCACTCCACAACTTTAACCAGCGCATTTTGGGCGCTTTTTTGAATTGCCTGTTTGGTCTCAGCGCTTTTTTTAGACAGCGTTCGGAACCATCCCTGGCCGTGATGAATGTGGTACCTTTCTTCTTCGAGCATTTTTTCCAGGCTCATGTGCAACGGTTTAAACGAGGAATTTCTCATTGAGAGGAGTAAGGTAGTCACGGCTAAATCAACGACGTAATTGACGGCGACAATGTCCGGCCAGCTTTTTATTTCATTATCAAGGTAAGAAATATTGGCGAATTCCTCGGGTTTAGCCGATTCAACCAATTTTTCAGGATCATCTTTATAGTGTTTGGTTAAAAGTGCATGCAAAAGGCGGACGTGTCCTAACTCCGACTGGCATAAGGAGCAGAAGGCCACCGCAGCCTCAATTTCCGGTGGTCCGAAGGTCCATTCGCCGTAATGATATCCTAAAAGCAGCTTGGTATCGGCGCAGGCTAAAAGAAGATAGCGGAGAGCTTCTTTGCATTCGGGAGTCATGCCTTCGGTTGATTCAAAGATTGTCTGTGTTGTTGATTTCTTCATTCTCTTAAGTTTGATAAAGTTTAATAAAGTTTATTTTCACATATATGGTAGCAAATGTATCGGGTATGAGGATATAAGGTAGGGATACCTAGGTTAATCCTTATTTCCTTTTCACCCTATTCCTCCTCAGTTCCCCCAGAGAGGAATTTTACTGTCATGAGTAACTTGAATTACGGATTTTCGCGGGATGACACACATCTCCACCCATTTTTCTTCGTCATACATCGTCCAGGCGTACACTTTGGCGAGTTCGTCATCGGAGGCATTTAAGCTGCCGACATGTTGCAGCGTTTCTTGGTGCGTTTTGCGGGCAAATACTTCATAAACCTGATCTTGATCCATCTAATCTCCTAATTCTGGAAAATATTCGCAAATCTTTTACCTTTTGCTCACCCATTAACGCTGAAGTAATTATCAGCAGTCGATAACGCTGCGCTGTAATTATCGTAGGCTGTTTTTCGACTCTCAATAATGACGCCGAAGGCAGATGATCTTATGACTTAATGACGTTTTTGTCATTCACTTCGCTGTCATTTGGGTTGCTATTGCTCAAAATCAAAGAAAACACATTGATTCAAACCCCCACACCGTAATATTGCAAAATTTCACGGCCCGCAGGAGTAATCCTGTCCCTGGTCCAGGGGGGGCTCCAAACGATTTCTATATCGACATTTTTTACCCCGGAAATTTTTCTGACCTCCTCATCAACATCCAACAGAATCATATCAATCGCGGGACATCCCATGGCTGTAAACGTCATCTCAATTGCTACTATCGCTTGCAGTACCTCAACTTTATAGATTATTCCTAAATCGACGATACTGAGCGGGTATTCGGGATCATTAACTGCCTTTAAAGCCTGCCAAACCTGATTCTCAGTTACCAAAGGCGGCCTCCGAAAATGCTGTCTAAATCCCCCTGCACCATTTCCGCATATGTTTTGTTCATTGGACCGCGGGCTTTCCAGCGCTTAAATACCTGGTCCCAGGTTAGCGGTTCATCAAAGAGCCAGCGTTTTTCGTCAGGATTATATTGACACGGAAACGGGTAATCGAGGATGTAGTCTCCTTTTTCTTTATCATAATGAGCCGGCACTTTTATGCCAATCTTTTCACAAAGGGGCACGGTGGCATCCATCCAGGTCTGGCGAAGTTGGTCGTTGGTTTGACCTTTGAGGCGATAATCCAATTGCCCGCTGTGGTGTTTGAGTTCGTCCGGCAAACCAAACCACTCAATGGTCATGGGAAACATCCAATCGACTGCGCGCTGCAGGAGTTCTTTCGCTTCTCCGCCGGCTTTTGAGAGGCGTTTCATCCAGGATTCACCATGACGTAAGTGGAGAATTTCTTCCCGGTCCACTTTAACCAGGGATCTTTTCAAGGGGCCATAGCTGGTATTTTCAAGTACATCACCTAATAAGCAGATTCCGGCCCGATCAAAAAAGCCGTTTGCCACCACCATTTCAGCCCAGTTTTCCAACGGTTGGTCAAATCCGTATGGATGCTTAAACTCATGGGGTTTCCGGCCGTAAACCAGCCAGTGCTTATCAACACCAAGGTCTTCCATAATTCGATAGGCGATATTAGCATGCCCCAGTTCATCGTGAATAATTGCTGTTACTGCGATTCGGCTGTTGATGGTAGGCGCATCTTTTGAGGCCAGATAATAAGCCGGAGCGCTCATCAGCTCCGTATCCGCCTGAACTGTCAGTTGCGTAATTAAGGATTTCTTATAGTCCGGAGTCATGTCTTCTTCCGATTCCACCATAAATCCGTTGCGGATTTTTTCCATCAGTTCCTGTTCTGCTTTACCGTTTTTTTTATCTGTGGCCATTAAGAGCTCCTTGTGAGTTTTGCCTAAATGAATGTTTGAATATAACATGGGAAGTAAAAAGAAGCAAGCAAGTTATTTAACAACTTTCTTGACTTTTGTATCGTTCCTAAATACTTTACAAAAAAAGAAGGTGGATTATGAAATCAATTTCAGGTTTACTCTTTTGGGGCGTTCTAATTACAGCCAATTCTGCTTTTTCTCAAAAGCTACTTTTAAAAAATGGCCATATTGTCAATCCTGCAACAGAAGAAATCACCAACGGCCATCTAGTAATTCAAGACGAAATAATCAACGACATTCTCCAGGAAGTCCCGGCGACTTTCGAGGGTGAGGTCATCGATCTTTCAGGAAAATGGCTTATCCCAAGCCTGAACGATATGCATACCCACTCTTTCGGAAACTCAGGACCGGGGAACAAATCACAATTGTTGTCCACCGTTGGCACGGCAAAAATGATGCTTTACTGCGGCGTCACCGGCTTCTTAGATCTTTTCAATGCTGAAGATTATATCATAAATTTGCGTAACCGGCAGCGCATTAAAGGTCTGCGTGGGGCAGATATTTACTGTGCGGGTCCGTGTTTTACTTGCACCGACGGTCACTGTACTGAATACGGTATCCCGACCCGGGTTATCGACTCCCCTGAAGATGCAAGACGAGAAGTTTCTGCACTGGCCGAAAAGAATCCGGATGTGATCAAACTCGTTTACCACACAAATGGACGCATGCCCACGGTCAATAAAGAAACAATGGAGGCTTTGATCAAAGCAGCGAATGAACACGAAATTAAGACGGTGATTCACATCGGCAGCTGGCAGGATGCCGAGGAAGCAGTTTTAGCCGGTGCTACAGCTTTGACTCACACAATAAAAAAGGAGATCCCGCATAAGCTCCTAAAATTATTGAAACAAAAAGATGTTTTTATGATCCCCACACTTACTGTGCATAGCGGCCTGCTAAAAATCTCAGAAAGTCCAAACTTCTTAAAAAATGACTTATTGAAAAATGTTACAACAGAAGCGCTTTTGGCCGCCTATGAGGACTCCTCCCTGTTTGGAACCCACGCCAAGCACTGGCTCGATAGGCAAAAATCACAGCGCGAAATAATATTGCGAAACATCAAAAAACTTTCCCAAAACGGCATACGAATCATGACCGGAACCGACGCCGGTAACCTCGGAACTTTTCAAGGCTATTCGGTTCACACAGAATTGGCGCTTCTGGTAGAAGCAGGTCTTTCACCGTGGCAGGCCTTGGCGGCGAGTGGGACGGTCCCTGGAGAATTCTGGGGAAAATCCTTTGGGGTGCAACCGGGCGATGAAGCTAATTTGGTCGTGTTGAGTGCGTCGCCCATCGAAGATATCCGAAATACAGAGAAAATTGAGATGATTATTCATCACGGCAAGGTCGTCGACCGTGAAAAATTAATTGCTGTTCAAAAATAAGATTACGCATTTATCGGCCTATTTGACCATTCATCCCGGTCGTTGTACCGTTTATCGTTAGTCCTGTAACTTTAGAAGGCCGCTAGCGTTAATTCATGACAAATCCAAAACTTATTCTAAATTAAGGAGGAATTTGTTATGTCAAAATTCAAATTAACTGTGCTAGTTCTTTTTTGCCTCACACTTCTTTTCACCTTTAATAACACCGGGTTTTCCCAGGAGAAGGAGCACCCTAACAGAGAGGGCCGAGGTTTCCCTGATTTGGTTGGCGGTCTGAAAACAATTGAAGGGTGTATTGGCGTTGTAACCGCACAAACTCCGGACGGCAAACAATGTATATTCGCCTGGTTCGAAAACAAGAAGGCGGTACTAAACTGGTACAACAGTGATATACACCAGGGTGTCCAGGAAGCCTTCTTCCCGGATGAGCAGGAATATACTCCTTTAAAAGATGTTCCGGATGATATGGGGCCAATTATGGTAATTGCCTCTATTACATTTTCAGACAAAGAGCATTTTGAGACGACCAATTTACCTATTTCTCAAATTGCCATCGAACTCTACACGCCGGTGAGCGGCGGACTTTTTCTAGGTAGCAGATTTGCTCCAGCCGCTGTTAAAGTAAAAAACATGAAGGATTATACCCTGAAAGGCAAAACCGAGTAAATTGGCTTTTCCTTCGATCCAAATTTTCTGGTAGGACTGTATGTTGCGGGGATCATTCGTCTATCTCCGCAACGATTTTTTTTATACCACGGAGGTTCTTATGGAAACATTTTTTCAGCAGCTCATTCTGTGCATTACGGTTGTGGCAGCCGCGTTTGCAAATGACTCAGATTTCGAAAAACGCGTCAAGCACGACTACGCAGATAACAACGGAGTAAAAATCCATTATGTTAGTTTAGGCGAGGGCCCGCTCGTTGTCATGCTGCACGGCTTTCCGGATTTCTGGTACACCTGGCGCCACCAAATGCAGGCACTTTCCGAAAACCACAAAGTCGTGGCGTTGGACTTGCGCGGTTACAATCGTAGTGATAAACCCAAAGGCCAGGAGAATTATGCTATGCGGCTTCTGGTGGCTGATGTCGTCGCTGTGATTCGCCATTTGGGAGAAGAGCAAGCCGTCATCGTCGGGCACGATTGGGGCGGTGCTATCGCCTGGCAGTTTGCAATGCATGTTCCGCAAATGACCGAAAAACTAATCATCTTGAATCTTCCGCATCCCCGTGGTCTCATGAGAGAAATGGCGCAGAACGAAGAACAGCAGAAAAACAGCCAATACGCCCGTGATTTTCAAAAAGAAGGGGCACATAAATTATTAACTGCTGAGGGTCTAGCCGGTTGGGTTAAAGATCCGGATGTCAAAGCCAAATATGTCGAAGCATTCAACCGGTCGGATTTTGAGGCCATGCTAAACTACTACAAACAAAACTATCCCCGGCAAACGCAAAGTAATACGACCAGCAGTGCACCTGCGGCGCCGTTAATAAAAGTTAAAGCGCCTGTGCTCATGTTTCACGGTCTGCAAGACCAGTACTTGTTACATCACGCCCTGAACGGGACTTGGGAGTGGCTGGAAAAAGATTTGACGCTCGTAACTATTCCGGATGCCGGACATTTTGTGCAGCACGACGCGACCGATTTAGTCACCCGAACCATGAAACTATGGCTGAGCCGCTGACAGGAATAAATTAAGCTCTGTTGTACAGGAGTAACAATTCTTAAGAGCAAATGGATCAAGTGGGTTTGTCGATAGGACTTATACTTGTAACAAGTCTATTTTCCGTTTTTTGGACCTATGGAGGATCATTCTAATAAAGGGCTCCTTTTTTACTACAAAAAGGGACGTCCAAATTAAAAATGGTTCAATGACGCCAGCGGGTACCCTATGGATGCCGAAGTCTGTTAAAAATCCCCTGCTGTGATACTTATTCATGGATCAGGGCCCATCTACCCGGTCTGATTTAAATTGGTACGCAAAAAAAACTGGGGAGACAAGGTTATGCTGCTCTTGTCTATGACAAGCGGGGCGCAGGTGAGTCAAGTGGAAACGAAGACTCATGGCGATATTTCAGCTTTGATAGTTTGGCGAGTGATGTATTGGCCGCAGTAAAATCCAAACCTTGAATGACATCGATACCAGTCGCATTGGTTTGTTCGGCGTGAGTCAAGGTGGCTGGGTTGCACCGCTAGCAGCTTATAAAGCTAAGAAGAAAATTGACTTCATAATCCTGCTCTCCGCTTCTGTTTCTACAATGGCTGACGATCGTTTATTTGAATGTGCAGAACGATTGAAACGAGAAGGCTTTACCGATGCTGAGATTCAGCAAGTAAAAGAAATACAATTACTTGATCAGGAATTTACCCGCGACTCAACAAAATACCATGATTTTAAACAGTTGTGGGATAAGAATAAAACCAAACGTTGGTTTCGCAGAGTATACTTGTCTAATGAACCCATGGGTCCTGACCATAAATGGAGAAAATGGTACCAGGATATTCTTGATTTCGACCCGCTCCCTTTACTAAAAGAGGTTTCTATTCCGACTATTTTTATTTTCGGAGATCCGAACCTGGATCGTTTTAGCCCGGTAAATCAGAGTATTCAGAATGTTATCAGCTTATCAAAACAGAACAAAAGAGTATAAAATATTGCAATATGACGATGACAATTACCATCACAATCTCTATAAAAACGTCTTTTTCGGTTTGACACCCAATCATGCTTCTTGGGAAGAGCCTGCGTTTTCGTGGCTAAGCCAGATGAATCAAAACGAATCGAACTAACAAAATGAGTTAGTGTAAGAAAAATCTAAATGAATGCATCTAAAAAAATAATAGAACGGCTAAAATGCGAATTTAGCTGGAGCGATATCAAAAGACTTCTTGGAGCAATTTTTATCATCGGTCTCTTTTTGAGTCTATTTTTCGTCAGTTTGAATGATTCAAATTGGTTGCTTCAAGTAGCCTCGAGTTTTATTTTTACATTCTTTATAGCAACCTCGATCTTTATGGTGTTGGCTATAGCTGGCCCGCAAAAGATAACTAGCAAACCTAAAAGATACTTGACCATGGGTTTTCTAATTTTGATTGGCGGTTGGATCGGAGCATTTATCTCAGTTGGCGTCTTTTACATAATCTCTGGATACAAGATTAATATGAACCCTTCATGGTTCTTAACAAACACGGTTTTGAGCCTGTTTTTTGGTGCGACTTGTACAGGATATTTTGAATTAAGAGAACACTTAGAGGCTGCGGTAAAAAAGTTGGCTGAAAAAGAGGTGAATGAGCAACGGCTTCTGCGCTTAAAAACCAAAGCCGAGCTTGAGGCGCTCCGCGCCAAGGTCAACCCTCATTTTCTTTTCAATACTCTGAATTCAATTACAAGCCTGATACCCGTAGAACCTAAAAAAGCAGAAGAAATGGTACAGAAGTTGTCTAGCCTTTTCCGCTACACTTTGGAAGCCAGCAAACATGAATTTGTGAAACTCAAAGATGAGCTCGAGGTCAGTCAAGAATATTTGGAAATTGAAAAGACCCGCTTAGGGAAACGTCTGGATTATTCCATCGAAATGGATGAAAGTCTCGCTGATTTTTTGATTCCGGGATTTATTATCCAACCTTTAGTGGAAAATAGTGTCAAGCACGGCATCGCTCCATTAAAATCCGGTGGGCAAATTAACATTCAATGTACTAAAAACGCCAACACCTGCCAGATCGAAATAAGTGACAATGGTAGCGGACTCCCTTTAAGTGCAGATGGCAACGGATTTGGACTCAGCGGTGTTAAAGAACGCTTGGCTTTGTATTACGGTGATAAATATCAGTTTGAAATCTCCAATGAAGCCGGCGTGAGCATCCGGATGCTCCTGCCGCTTGCTGCAATCGAGACCCCAAAACTTGATAAAACTGAATGACCTACAAGACTATACTCATCGATGACGAACCCTTGGCTTTGCAAAGATTGGAACGTTTGCTCGCCCCCTTCGAATTTATTGAAATTACCGCAAAAGCCAGTAGCGGTTTTGAAGCCGTCGAAAAGATAAACGTGCTTAAACCAAATCTTATATTTTTAGATATTCAAATGCCGGAGCTTACCGGCTTTGAAGTCCTTGAACAAATAGACGAATCGCCCTTTATTATTTTTTCAACCGCTTATGATGAATATGCTTTGAAGGCTTTTGAAACCAACTCAATCGATTATCTGCTTAAACCAATCGAGCCCAAGCGGCTAAAGACCGCCCTGGAAAAATTGCGGCGGTTAACTCAGGAAGATATAGGTCAATATAAAGAACAGTTGCAAAAACTGCTTGCGGGTTTTAAAGCACCATCAAAAAAACGCATCAAAGTCAAAATAGGCAGCCACATCAGGCTGATCAATATTGATGACATCTACTACTTTCGCGCTGAGGACAAATATGTTGCAGTTCACACTTTTGACGAATCTTTCCTTTTGAATCAGAGCTTAAATCAGTTGCAAGCCGATCTCCCTCCTGACGATTTTGTTCGTGTGCACCGATCCGCCATCATTAATTTGAATTATCTCAAGGAAATCAAGAAATTGCACCTGGGTAGCTATCTTGCCCGGATGAAAGACAAACAGGAAACCCAGGTTCCTGTAAGCCGTCATTCAAGAGTGAAATTGGGGTTGGGTTGACTTCCGGCTGCTCTTCTAAAGTGCAAACCAATGCTAGCTTGAATAATTCATGAACCACAGAGACACAAAGGCACAGAGGCACAGAGGTTTGATTATATTGGAGAGATTGAACATATGTCAGCGTAATCAATTTCGATTTCAAAAACTTTGTTTTGAACGCACTCTCGTTATAAATCTTTTATTCTCTCTGTCCCTTCGGCACACTCAGGACAGGCTTAGTGCCTCTGTGGTAAAATTTTATGAATAATGCAGGTTAAAAGAATATGCAGAAATGCAATAGAAAATTGTTGCTATAATATAAAACCTCATGCCTAAAGTTCTTCAAATCCTGTCCGATTTTTAATCATAAATTAACTTTCCTTAAAGGCGAGAATTTATCATGGAAGAAAGACGTCATTTTGTGCGGGTCAAGTTTTTAGCAGAAGTCGAAATCGTTTACTTTGACAATTCCTATAAGGCAGAACTCCTCGATCTTTCATTAAAAGGCGCTTTAATTCAGCCCAAAAGCGAAATCCCGATGGGGCTTGGCAACACTTGCGCCCTTAAAATTGGTCTTGCCGCCAAAGATTTAACCCTGGAATTTAAAGTGGAGCTGGTTCATCTAAATGCTGATAAGTTTGGGCTTAAATTCCTCTCCCAGGATCTCGACACAATGATTCACCTGCGCAGATTGCTTGAACTCAATGTCTGCGATCATGAGCGAATTACCAAGGAACTTGCTTTTTTGGCAACTGCTTAAGTCTCAGGTGAGACAGTGACCCTGCCATAATCCTCGTTTATAGTTCTACACGACGGGTGTTCAATTTCTCTTTGCCTATTTAGTCATCCTTAAATCCGCAACTGGCGGTTGACTTGATTCCAGTTTTACCTTATCTTCCAAAGGATGAGTGAAACCATGTCAACCGCAGATAATAAAAACCTTACATTGCGCCGGCGTTTGCACGAAATCATCTTCGAAGCGGACACTCCGGCAGGCAAACGTTTCGATGTCTTGCTGATTGTCAGCATTGTCTTAAGTGTGACTGCTGTCATGCTCGACAGCGTTCAGTCAGTCCGAAATGAATATGGCGGTATTTTTTTCTTTTTCGAATGGGGGTTTACTCTTCTTTTCACAGTTGAATATTTTTTGCGATTATACTGCGTAGGCCGTCCTCGTCTCTATGCCACCAGCTTCTATGGTGTTGTAGACTTACTTGCAATTCTGCCAACTTATATCAGTTTGATTCTGCCCGGCAGTCAGTTTCTGTTAGTCATTCGCATCCTGCGAGTACTGCGGATTTTTCGTGTTTTCAAGCTTGTACAATATTTAGGCGAGGTTGATTTTCTCCTAAAAGCGCTCAGAGCAAGCGGCCGCAAGATCGCGGTCTTTTTATTCACGGTTTTAACACTGGTGACAATTTTCGGCTCTCTGATGTACATCATCGAGGATGCCCAAAACGGTTTCACCAGTATTCCACGCAGTATATATTGGGCAATCGTTACATTAACAACCGTCGGTTACGGTGACATTACGCCCAGAACTGAAATCGGGCAAGCTCTGGCAGCCATGATCATGATCTTCGGCTATGCGATTATCGCCGTGCCAACCGGAATCGTCACCGTGGAAATGGCACAGGCTTTTAAGGAAAAAGAAACAATTTCAACCCAATCCTGTCCACAATGCAGCGCCGAAGGACATGACAGTGATGCAAAATTCTGTAAATTCTGTGGTTCGGCGCTATAAAAGAAAGAACAATCTTGTAATAACCCGGAAGGAAAAAGAGAAATGGACACTTCAAGACTTAAGGCATACTGGCGAATGAACCTGACCTATGTCGGCATCCTTCTAATAATTTGGTTTACGGTTTCTTACGGGTTCAGCATCCTCTTTGTAAACCAGCTCGATCAAGTTCGATTTGCAGGATTTAAGTTGGGCTTCTGGTTTGCGCAACAAGGTTCCATCTATGTTTTTGTGCTGCTGATCTTTGTTTATGTTTTTTTAATGAACCGCCTTGACCGAAAATTTGGTGTAGCCGAAAAACAGGGGGACCGCTAATGGGAATTCAGGCATGGACTTACACGTTGGTTTTTTTATCTTTTGCACTTTATATTGGTATTGCAATTCGGTCAAGAGCAAAATCTACAAGTGATTTTTATGTGGCTGGCAACGACGTTTCTCCACTCGCCAATGGTATGGCGACTGCAGCAGACTGGATGTCGGCAGCCTCATTCATTTCAATGGCAGGACTTATTTCTTTCATGGGCCGGGATGGCAGCGTTTATCTGTTAGGCTGGACCGGCGGTTATGTGCTGCTGGCGCTGCTTTTGGCACCCTATCTGCGCAAGTTTGGTAAATTCACCGTCCCCGATTTTGTCGGTGAACGCTACTATTCGCAGGCGGCGAGACTTGTTGCGGTGGTTTGTGCCATCTTTATTTCATTTACTTACGTCGCCGGACAAATGCGCGGCGTGGGCGTAGTCTTCTCCCGCTTCCTGGAAGTCGATATTACCGTCGGAGTTATCATTGGTATGGCGATTGTATTTTTTTATGCGGTCATTGGCGGCATGAAGGGCATTACTTACACCCAGGTCGCGCAGTACTGCGTGCTGATTTTTGCCTACATGGTTCCGGCTATTTTTATCTCAATCCTGCTCACCGGCAACGTGATTCCGCAGTTTGGTTTCGGCAGCAGTTTGGCTGATGGCTCCGGGACCTATTTACTGGACAAGCTCGATCAACTCAACCGGGATCTGGGCTTTCATGCTTACACATCGGGCACCAAAGGAACGCTGGATGTTTTTTGCATCACCGCAGCCCTGATGGTGGGTACGGCTGGTCTGCCCCACGTTATCATTCGCTTCTTTACAGTTCGTAAAGTGAGAGACGCTCGTTTGTCCGCTGGCTATGCGTTACTGTTTATCGCAATCCTTTATACAACCGCGCCGGCAGTGGCGGCATTTGCGCGCACCAACTTTATTAACACGATTCACAACACGCCCTATAGCGAGGCCCCGCAGTGGTTTAAAAACTGGCAGAAGACCGGGTTGCTTGACTGGGAGGACAAGAACTCCGATGGCGTCATGCAATATTTTGGGGACACAGGCGAGCAAAGCGCTTCTCAGCAAAATGAAATCACAGTCGATCGCGATATTATAGTACTGGCGAATCCCGAAATTGCAAAACTGCCGAACTGGGTAATTGCTTTGGTGGCGGCAGGCGGTTTAGCGGCAGCTTTGTCTACCGCGGCCGGGCTGCTTCTGGTGATTTCAACTTCTATTTCGCATGATTTGCTGAAGAAAGTTTTGATGCCAAAAATTGTCGAACGGCAGGAGCTGCTTTATGCCAGGTTGGCCGCGGGGGCCGCTGTGATCATCGCCGGTTATTTTGGGATCAATCCGCCCGGGTTTGTGGCACAGGTCGTAGCATTCGCCTTTGGTTTAGCGGCCTCCTCTTTCTTCCCGATTATTATTCTTGGGATTTTTTATAAAAGAATGAATAAAGAAGGCGCCATCGCTGGAATGGTCACCGGAATCCTGTTTACGGCTAGTTACATTATTTATTTTAAGTTCATTAACCCGACAGCCAACAATAGTGAAAACTGGCTCTTCGGTATCTCACCGGAAGGGATTGGCAGCCTTGGCATGCTCATAAACGTAACGGTTGCACTGCTTGTTTCAAAAGTAACGCCGGCTCCTCCGGAAGAAATCCAAAAAATGATAGAGGATATTCGGATTCCGGGAAGCGCCAGCGAAACTGTTTGAACTCTTGCTTGTTAGTGACAATTATTTTCTATTATCTGGTTTTTATGAACTGCCAGAACAGCTCTGATTTGTCATTTGACACAAACGGGGCATTTTGACAAAAGTCTAATCAGTTTTTTCAACTCAGGAGGTCCCTAAGATTATTTTAATGCGTAGTAAACGAACAGCACCCCGGCATCTACTTCTATCGACTTTCTTTTTTTTGTTTTCACTATCAGCGTCTGAGCTCTTCTCGGGTTCGACTCTTACCGGGCGGGTTTTTGATAAGCAAAACAATCCACTGGCCTATGTTCAGGTAATTCTCGAACCGATCAGTTGGGGAGATGTCACAGACGAAAAGGGCAAATTCGAAATAAATAACCTACCCAGGGGCAAATACAGAGTTAGTTTTCAGCTTATAGGTTATGAAACTGTAAAAAGGAATGTTGTGCTTGCAAATTCAGAGGAAAGACTTGAACTAAACATCGAATTGACACCTACTGTGATCGAGCTTGCAGACGTTCTGGTTACCGCCTCGCGAAATTCAGAATTGGAACATGAGGTGCCGCAATTTGTTTCCGTTATTAATCCAAGAAAAATCAGGGAGCGAAACAGCCAGCAAACTGCCGAGCTGTTGCGGGAGGAAGCCGGTTTAGTTGTCCAAAAAACCAACCAGGGCGGCGGCTCGCCAATTATGCGTGGCATGAAAGCGAACAAACTCCTCTTTCTCGTCGATGGCATTCGCTTGAACAACTCGACTTACCGCGGCGGCAACACCCAATATTTGAATACAGTAGATTCCGCCACACTCGAGCGGGTGGAAATCGTACATGGTCCGATTTCAGTTTTGTATGGCAGTGACGCCCTCGGCGGCGCAATTAATCTCATCACCAAGAGTCCGCGGCTTACCCTGGATGGCAGACACACATTCGGTGGTTCGGTTTCTGCTTCGATTTCAACCGCTGATGAAACAAAAACCTCGAACTTTAATGTTATGACGGCCAACTCAAAATGGGGGTTGATTCTAAAAGGCTCGCTTAAATCTTTTGGAGACATTATCAGAGGGAGTAGCGGTGGAGCGACTTTAATGAATCGGCTGCAGAATGACTCGAGAACAAGCCGCGTCCTAAATAAAAAACAGTCGCCAAACGGATATGACTCTTATGACCTGAGTTCCAAAGCGCTGATTAATTTATCAGATTTTCAGGAGCTGACTCTGGCCCTGCAACTGAACAGACAGAATTCTGTACCCCGTTACGACGTTATAGAAACGCTTGGTGATTCGGTGCGATTATGGGATCCGCAGGAAAGAGATCTGTTTTATTTGACTTATACCAACAAAAAACCCACGCGTTTTTTTTACAAATTAACCGCCACTGTTTCCCGGCACAGACAATTTGAACGGCGGCGCCGAATTAAGTTTGGCAGTACAAACGAGACTTTTGACCAATTTCGAACTCTGACCAGCGGTGTGCAGATTCATCTTAACAAACTGTTTGGTCTCGATCATCAATTGGTTTACGGCTCGGAGCTTTATTTTGATCAGGTAGCCACAAAATCGAGCGGCCGTAATATTACCACCGGAGTGGAGAGCAACCGGGCTCCGCTTTTTCCGGATGGATCATCATTCCTGACTTTCGGGTTATTTGCACAAGATGCTTTTCAGGTTTTGACAAAATGGAAATTGATTCTCGGCGGCCGCTTTAGCACCACCAAACTTAGAGCGCCCTTTGAAGATGATCCCGGCAATTTGCAGAACTTCGGCACAATTAAACAAACAAACGCATCTTTTACCGGAAGCCTTGGATCGCAAATTACAATTAGCCAGGAACTTAGTTTCGTAACCAACATTGCGCAGGGATTCAGGACGCCCAATTTAGACGATGTTTCCAAGTTGGGCCCGGGTAAAGGCAACAGTTTTTTTGATGTACCAAACGCCGATACAAAACCGGAAAAAACGCTCAGCATTGACGGCGGATTTAAAGTTTTTTCAAATCGTTTACGCGCAAATATTTTTGGATTTTATAATTCTATCACGGATTTACTTATCCGCCAACCGGCAGAATTCAACGGCTTGCCTTACGTAATTGAAGAGGGAGATACACTTGTTGTCTTTCATAAAGAAAACGCCGGCAACGCCTACACGACCGGGATTGCATTCAACGCCGAATTTTTTATAACTTCTCATTTGGCTCTCCTGGGAAATCTGGGCTACACTTACGGCCAAAACAGATCGAACGATGAGCCGCTTAACAGCATCCCTCCGTTTGGCGGGCTGCTGGGTCTCCGCTGGCGCCAGAATCAGTACTGGGCCGAATTAAACTCACGCTTTGCAACGGAACAAACCCGACTGTCATTGGAAGATCAAGCTGATTTGCGTATTCCTGAAGGCGGCACGCCCGGTTGGTACACCCTGAATTTAAAACTCGGTGCAAGTTTGACCACGGCGCTGAATCTGAACCTGGCTGTTATGAATATTTTAGATCAGAATTACCGGGAGCACTTGAGTGGGTTTAACGCGCCGGGCCGGAATTTTATTTTTTCCGCTCAGATTCACAAATAGACTGGCGTTTCTTTTAATGCGCACACATTGAAGGATTTCCAGGACAAGCCAGTATGTTTTTGTCAATATGAATGGCCAGTTGAAGTAATCATTACTATTTAAATAACCTGAGTTCGATATAAGAAATCAAAGACCAAAAACTTACATAGACCGTCATTCCGGCAATCTTTACGCCCGAATCTAGTTGTACTCGCTTCTAAATAGGCAAGGAGCTGTCGGACTTCAGTTGATTTCTTGGACCGGTGGGTAAATCAAACCTGGGAAACTCCCTCCTAGACATTCATTTCTTTTGACATTATTCTAAAAATTTCATAAGTTTGCCCCCGGTGAGATCAAGTATTTAACCTGAATTATTTACAAACCATAAAAGTCGTCATCCCCGCGAAGCAGGCTGTTGCAAAAGACTCCGAATCTATGAAAAAATAGTGCGACGGCGTCCCTGACCAGTCTGCAACGGCCCTCGGCGGGACGCCATCGGGCTATAAAACCGAAATCTGCAACAGCCTGGAAGCTTGTCCTCGCAAAGGCGGGAAACGGGAATCCAGTACAAAACTCAACAACTTGGCGCAGGTAATGGCTGCCCGACG
>SMVA01436919.1_pt1 | contig 18964 bp, 20 predicted proteins | sample 2456451 | NCBI WGS metagenome assembly SMVA01 (sample SAMN11095933, study PRJNA526329) | marine sediment metagenome | biome: Marine sediment; feature: Surficial sediment; material: Deep marine sediment; isolation source: Hadal surficial sediment | place: Pacific Ocean | collected 2014-05 | depth... | reverse complement strand
TGGGCACGCTCGGGGAGCCGCTCACGGACCACACCAAATCTCCGGAACCAATCAGAGATGCCTTCGACGCCGCCACCTTCGACCATCTGGAGTACGCGCTCTATCTCGTTTGACAGGTAGAAGTCGATCGACTTGTGGAGCATGTCCTGCTTGGACCCGAAGGCGGCATAGAGCCGGGGTCGGGCGAGACCAGTCGCCTCCTCGAGATCGGAGACCGAAGTCGTTTCGTACCCCTTCGCCCAGAAGACGTCGGTGACCTTCTGGATCGCTTCGTCGATGTCGAATTCTCTTGGCCTGGCCATTGATTTCCTTGTTCTTGACTGACTGGTAACTTACTGTCTATATTATATACCGATCAGTCAACAACGGAAGGCAGCAACCATGACAGTGCACGTCGAAGCCAAGACCGTCGCAAAGGCCCCGGCCAGCGTCGTTTGGGAAATCCTGGACGACTTCGAGAACGTCGCGGACTACACCGACCAGGTGAAAACAAGCACGCTAGCCAGCGACAACACAACCGGAGTCGGTGCGGTCCGGCAGTGTGACCTCGCACCGTTCGGTTCCACCAACGAGAGGATCCTGGAGTACGTGCCTCAGGAGAAGATGGTGATCGAGCTTTATGACCTCAGCGGGATGCCGATCAAAGGAACACTCTCCACCTTCACCGTCAAGCCGCTAGGCGAGAACGAGACCGAACTCTCTTTCAGCTCGGAAGTCGAGCCGAAGGGTGGCATCGCCAAGGGCTTTCTGAGTAAACGACTCGAATCACGTCTCCCCAAGGGAGCGAAAGCGATGCTCGACGATCTTGCCCACGCCGCCGAGGAGCGGTTGGCTCGCACCTAACCGGAGTTCCGTGGCCAGTTGTTCTCCGCTTCGGCGGATCTGGCTGCTCTTTGGTGAGTCCCGCTCGTGGGTGGCCGATCTTCCAATGTGCGGTGGTCCCGTCAACAAGTGGACTGTCGCAGGATCCCGAGCTCGTTGAAGAGGCTCAGCGATCTGTACGGACATGAGGCCACACATAGACCGGCCAGACAGGAGGCGCTAACCGGCATTATGAACCTCTGGCCCGGCACGCATAAGTGCCGTTATGTGTGGAAGATCGATACCATGAGGTTCACGTCGTGACGCTTCCGGCGACGTTAAACACGGAGGCAAACAACTCGGATAGGAATCTTTGGGCCTCGCCGCCTCTCAGACGCAAAGAGGAGGGCAGGTCCATTTCCTATTCCTGGAGGCGATTGAGATCCCTTCGAGCCAATCGGTCACTCGGCTCGGTCATCGGTTTCCTCATTCGGCTCACGGGCGTGTTGATCATGTCGATCGACCCGTCTACGTTCGGCTTTCTCGGCTGCCTCTTTGCGTTCTCGCTCGTGGCGCTCGTGATTCTCCTTACGCTCGCGCTCGTAACGCTCCGCTCTCTCCTGGTCAGTCTCCACAATGCTCCTTTGCTTCAAACGTCGAGACGGGTTGGCTGGCGAGCAACCGTGTCACGATTCATAAGTCACGTCGATCCTTGGATCACAGGTTCACTAGTTTGATCGCTTGCGGCTGCCCGTTTGAGGGTCTGGAGTTTGGTATTCGGTGCACGGGCACCTCGGCACCGAGCACCGCATGCCACGTCGATGCTCCTGATGAGGGTGCCCGCATCCTCCGCATCGAGGCTTGACGTTTTTTACACCACTGGGTTTCGGGGTCAACGGGACCGTTCTTTGGCGACATTGACGGCGAGCTGACGGCTATCAACGTTTTGCCCATTGAGAGCACCTATCGCCGCTTGGGCACCCTCAGCAGTTGCCATTTCCACAAACCCGAATCCCCGTGATCTGCCACTGTCACGATCTGTGATCACTTGCGCCTTGCTGACTTCACCGTGAGCAGCGTACAGCGACTCCAAATCTGAGCTGTTGGTGTTGAACGTGAGATTCCTCATATACAGGTTGTTGGACATTGGCGCTCCTTCCGAGCTTCAAACCGCCAAGAACCCACGCCGCGCCTGGCCGGCTGGGAACTGATCCACTTCGGCGATCAACGAGACCCTGCATGTCCTGCGGGTGGCTCCCCTAGGCGGAAAAGAGAGACGGAGCGGGCGTCGTACGCATTCAACGTACGCGCGACCACCGTAGCCCCGACCCTATTCGACCCAACATCCCTGCCCATAACCGGCTGGGAGGGATGATGTGGGCTGTGTGGCCCGCATCCTGTCAGGCGGCGAGACGCCGGTTGAGCTGATTGAGTCCGCTGGTTGGTTCCCATTCCGTGTGGCAGTGGTGGATGCCACCCTGTTTGCCCGATGCGAGTGGAAGGAGCGACACTGTTCGAACACTTACCCCCAGGCCTTGACGGCAACCGGGATCCAACACATAGACCCCGGCGCTTTCGAACTTTTCGTGTCCGGCGGCAGGGAATTACCCCACGACACCTTCCTCGATCTCGACGTGCTGATGCCCCTCATCGCAGGATCGGAGAGTGATGTGATTGGTCTCCCGGCCGGTGAGCTGCCTGAGGCGACCGGACAGGCATCAGTGGTCGAGCTGCCGATCGGGTCAGTGGAGTTCCGATTCGAAGACGGTGCCTACACCCGGTATGAGTCCGGGGAGCCGTTCGTGGTTCTTGACTCCCTGGAAGGTCAATCCAGCCTCCTGGTTCACGAGACGGTGATCGTGATGTTCGTGGCGGAGCGAAGTGCAGGGTACGAGGATTCGAACGGAGCTCCGGTATCGACCTTCGATGTGATCGGCAGCGAAGATCTCCTGGTCTTCCGCAACGGCGACTTTTTCGAGGCCACCTGGTCTCGTTCGGCGCAGAAAGATCCATTTGTCTTTCTTGACGGGGGAGGGAGTCCATTCGGCATCCCGGAGGGCTCCACTTACATGGCAATAGTTCCTCGCGATCACGACGTCACGTTCGGCCCCTAGGTTTCGCCTCGCCACCGGTCGACCCGAGACCTTCAACGTCCACCGGTGGGTCAAGGTCTATCGCGCTGATATGACCTGATACGCGAAATCTGACGTCCGACTAACGTCGCCCGCCAGCACTCATCGATTGACTGAAGGAGTCAAACATGGCCACAGAGTTCAATGGCGTTGTCAACGTCGACATCCGCGACTCTGTCGAAGACTGGACCCCCTACCTGCAACCCCAGGCTCCTGAGGGTGCTCCGAATGTTTTGATGATCGTCTGGGACGACGTGGGGTACGCCGCCCTGGACGTCATGGGCGGCCCCATTGACACACCCTCCATGCGACGCATCGCCGAGAGCGGAATCCGTTACTCGAACTTCCACACCACGGCCCTCTGCTCCCCAACACGCTCCAGCCTTCTCAATGGGCGCAACGCCACGAGCAACAACATGGCCGCTATCACCGAGGCCTCAGCCGGGTTTCCTGGCTTCTCGGCACGGATTCCGTTCGAGAACGGCTTGATATCCGAGGTTCTCAACGAAAGGGGTTGGAACACCTACGCCGTCGGGAAATGGCACCTGACTCCAGGAGAGGAGACCGATCTCTCCAGCTGGAAGGGTCGCTGGCCTTTGGGACGAGGCTTTGAGCGCTTCTATGGGTTCCTTGGGGGTGAAACCAATCAGTGGTACCCCGATCTGGTCTACGACAACCATCCCATCGAGGCGCCCGCTACCCCGGAGGAGGGCTATCACCTCTCAGCCGACCTGGTCGATCAGGCGATGAGGTTCGTCCGCGACTCGAAGACCGTCGCCCCGGACAAACCGTGGTTCATGTATTTCTGCCCGGGAGCCGGCCACGCCCCTCACCACGTGGCCAAGGAGTGGGCCGACAAGTACGAGGGCAAGTTCGATCAGGGCTATGAGGCGATCCGGGAGACGATCCTGGCCCGCCAGAAGGAGATGGGTCTCCTTCCCGAGGACACCGACCTGTCGCCGATCAACCCACATGGTGAGCCCGACGGGATAACCGGCCCTGAGGGTCAACCGTGGCCCCAGTTGGACTTCGTCAAGCCGTGGGACTCGCTGAGTGATGACGAGAAGAAGCTCTTCAGCAGGATGGCCGAGGTGTTCGCCGGCTTCATCTCCTACACCGACTATCAGATCGGGCGGTTTCTCGACTATCTCGAGGAGTCGGAACAGTTGGACAACACCATCATCGTTGTGGTCTCGGACAACGGCTCTAGCGGGGAAGGTGGACCCAACGGCACCTACAACGAGAACCGCTTCTTCAACGGTGTCCCCGACACCATCGAAGAGAACATGAAACATCTGGGCAATCTCGGCGATCCGACTACCTACAACCACTACAACACCGGATGGGCCTGGGCGCTCGACACACCGTTCCCCTACTGGAAGCGTTTTTCCGGATACGAGGGAGGCACCGCAGACATCTGTCTCGTCGCATGGCCCGCGGGCATCGAAGCTCGAGGGGAGATCCGTCATCAGTACACCCACGCCGTCGATGTCGTACCCACGTTGTACGAAATGCTCGGGGTCACCCCTCCTTCGGTGCTCAAGGGTTATACCCAAAGCCCGATCGAAGGAGAGAGCTTTGCCGAGTCGTTCACGAATCCGGACGCACCTGAAAGAGAGACACAGTTCTATTCGATGCTCGGCCAACGCGCCATCTACCACAAGGGCTGGTTGGCCAACACGGTGCACCCACCACTATCGGGATGGTCGGGCTTCGACAAAGACGAGTGGGAGCTCTATCACCTTGCCGAGGACCGGACGCAGTCGAAGAACCTTGCCTCGAAGTATCCGGAGAAGCTGGAAGAGCTGAAAGGGCTGTGGTTTTTCAACGCGGGCAAGTACGACGGGCTTCCTCTCGACGACCGTACGGCCGCTGAGATCTTTGCCTCCGATCGCCCCCAACCGAGCAAGCCCCGCAACCGGTACGTCTATTACCCGAACAGTGCCGATGTCCCAGAATCGGTGGCGGTAAACGTGCGCAGACGCTCGTACACCATCGCCGCGGGTGTCGTCACTGGTGACGGAGCCGAGGGAGTCTTGTTCGCCCACGGCGGTACCGGGGGCGGCCACGTGTTGTATTTGCAGGATGGTCATCTCCACTACATGTACAACTGGTTGGCCGAGGAGCATCAGAAAGTCACCTCAGACCGTCCTGTCGAGACCGGCAAGCACCTATTGGTCGCCGAGTTCAAGAAGACCGGAGACGACCCGGTCACCGGTAGCGCACTGGGCACTGTCACTCTGTACATCGACACCGAGCCTGTGGGGAAAGCAGAGATTCGCACCCAGCCAGGGTTTTTCGCCCTGACCGGAGATGGGCTCAGCGTTGGACGGGACTCCGCTTCACCCGTTTCACCCGACTATGCGGCACCCTTCGAGTTCAGGGGTGGTGAGATCGAAAGAGTGGTGATCGACGTTAGTGGCGATGCCTATGTCGATCAGGAGAAGGAGGCTGTTGCCTGGCTGATGCGTGACTGACGGCGGCTTGGCATTGCCGGGCGCGGTGGTCCCGGTGTCGGCCTGGAGGTTGGAGCCGAATCCTCATCGCGCAAGAGTTCCTCCTCACCCGAGCCTCATCGACCTGGGCGTGTCGGGCGCGCAGTCAGTCATTCCACCGGGTTTTGGGCAATTGAGTTGGAGATAGCTGATGAATGAGGAGATGGTCTGGATTCTCGGCGGTGACTTTGGCATGGGGTCTGAGAATCACTACCCCGATGAAGGGCCGGTCAGACGTGTCGAGGTCCCTGGATTCTGGATCGACCCGGGGCCGGTGACCAACGCCGAATTCGCGGCATTCGTCGACGAGACGAATCACGTGACAGGTGCCGAAATCGCTCCTGATGCCGATCAGCATCCCGGCGCCAGCGAAGAGGATCTGGTTCCTGGCTCCCTGGTGTTCATGATGACCGAAGGCCCGGTCAGCCTTACCGACCACCGGAACTGGTGGAGATGGGTCCCTGGCGCCGACTGGAGGTGCCCGACAGGTCCCCAATCCTCAAACGAAGGCCTCGACGACCACCCCGTTGTTCACATCGCTCACGCCGATGCCGTCGCGTATGCGGAGTGGGCGGGCAAGACCCTGGCGGCAGAAGCCGAATGGGAGTACGCCGCTCGTGGCGGCCTCGATGGAGCGGAATTCATCTGGGGTGACGAAGATTCTCAGGAGACTGATCCGAGGGCCAACACATGGCAGGGGCGGTTTCCTTTTGAGAATTCGGAACTGGATGGCTGGACCAGGACCAGTCCCGTGGGGAGTTATGGGTCCAACGGATACGGGCTCTTCGACATGGCCGGCAACGTCTGGGAGTGGACCGACGACTGGTACATCGACCGTAACGCGGAGCAGGTCGAGGACTCCTGCTGCGCACCTGTTGGGATGAGGGGTGGTACCCGTGAGAGCAGCATGGATCTCGCTCAACCCGAGATTCGGATTCCTCGGAAGGTCATCAAGGGTGGGTCACACCTGTGCACGATCCAGTACTGCTTCAGGTACCGGCCTGCAGCACGACAGCCGGAGATGATCGACACCAGCACCAGCCACCTCGGCTTCAGGTGCATCCGCAGAGACTGAGACGGCTAGCTTGCGTCGCTCCCGGCCATGAAAGTCCTGAGGATCCTCCCGTCGTGAAGAGTCTCCGCCCACCTCAGCTACGCACGGTCCTCGGAGAGTCCGACAGGACTGCAACCTGGCTCGAGCTGTTCTACGACCTTGCTTTCGTAGTCGCCGTTGCTGTCCTCGGTGGCCGGCTGCAAACGGTGCAGGATTGGGAGGGGATCTTTTCGTATCTGGGGCTTTTCGCTCTCATCTGGTGGCTCTGGGCCAGTCACACCTTCTACGCCGACCGCTACGACACCGACGATCTCGTTTATCGACTTCTGGCGACGGTGCAACTGGTGGCAGTAGCCGTGATTGCAGCCTCGTTGTCTAGCGGGCCCGCCATGAGCACCGTGGCCTTTGCTGTCGGGTACACGGTTTCTCGTCTGACACTCCTGGTGATGTATTGGCGCGCTCGTGTTCACGTGTCCGAGACCCGGGATCTCGTCAGCGGTTACCTGGTGGGCTTCGGTCTAGGTGCCCTGATCTGGACGGCTTCGATATTCACTCCCGAACCGGGCCGGTATGTCCTCTGGGCGTTGGCCCTTTCGGTTGACCTGGCCACGCCATGGGTGATGCGTCGACAGCAGGCCCGGGTGCCTTTGGACGTATCCCATCTCCCGGAGCGGTTTGGACTGTTCACCATCCTTGTTCTCGGCGAGTCGATCGCTGCCACGGTCGTCGGCCTTGAGCACGTCGAATGGGGAGTCGAATCTACCTTCACCGCCATCATGGCTCTGGCGACGGCCACGGCCATCTGGTGGCTTTACTTCGACAATGTCGAAGGCAACGTGGTCAGACGCGAGGCGACGACACGACGGACTTGGAGGCCAACGGTCTGGATCTACTCCCACTTCGGCATAGCCGCCGGTCTCGGCATCGTGGCGATTGGACTCGAACACGCTATCTCAGAGGCAGGACACGGGGCGTTCGCTGATTTCGAGAGATGGCTGCTGGTGGGCGGGACCTCCTTCGCTGTCACCTTTGTGGCGTTGACACACTTTGCCTCAGGATCACCGGAGACCTACAAGCTTCATAACTCTGTCGGGTATAGCCGGTTGCTGGCTGCTGTCGTCGTTCTGGCCCTGGGGTTGCTCGACTTCATGTCATCACAGGCGCTGGTCACTGCAATCGCCGCTGTTCTCATCACGACAGCGTTGAGCAATGTCCGCGCCGAGTCCGAGCCCGCCAGGTAGCCGAGCTCGCTTGTTCAGTGCGTTTGTGGCATCGGAGATGGAATCTAACCACGGTCCTAGGCTGACTCGCCTTGAACCAGCACGCAAAAACTGAACCCTGGAAGCTCGTCCTTATTGGATTGGCGGCCGGGTTTATTGGAGGAGGACTGGGACTTGGCGGCGGGATCGTCATGGTGCCTCTCCTCGTGGCGGTTGGCTTCGATCAGCACCGCTCCCACGCGACGTCTCTTGCGGCCATCGTTCTCATTGCAGCGGCCGGTGCCGTCTCATTCGGAAGGTCCGATGAGCTGGCTCTTGGCATCGGAGTCGTCATTGGCATGGGAGGGATTGTTGGTTCGGTGTTGGGGGCATCAGTCATGCATCGGACGAGCCCGCGGACTCTGACGATCATCTTTGGCATCGTTCTTCTGGTGGCAGGGCTTCGCATGATCGGTGGAGCGAATCCGCTGGCAGGTGCAGCTGGGTTCGGTGACTCGACCCAGGTTGTTGTTGCCATTGGGATCGGCCTCGTTGCAGGGTTCTTCGCCGGCCTGGCGGGTATCGGCGGGGGAGTGGTGATCGTGCCGTCGACTTTGTTGCTGCTGGGCCTTTCTCAGCACGAAGCTCAGGGAACGTCGCTGGTGGCGATCGTTTTCACCGCTATTGCCGGAACAATCGTCAACCTCAAGAACAAACGAGTCCGCCTCAAGGACGGACTCGTTGTTGGCGTGGGTGGTGTGATCGGGTCTCTGATCGGTTCACAACTTGCCTTGGGAGTCGAGGGTCACACCCTGTCGCTCATGTTCGGCTTCCTGGTGCTGTTTGTCGCTTTCCGTATCTTCTACCGGGCACTCCGCCCACAGACCCAAGAGGTCTAGTCGGTCTCCGACTCGACCTGCTCCGGCTTCTTCTCAGGTGTCAGGACCGGGATCAAGATCGCTATCCCGATGACAACAAAGAGGACCGGCCAGAACCAGGTACCAAGTTTGCTGATGGTGCCCACGATGTCGCTCGGGTCGTTAGAGATGAGAAATATCAGCCCAATCCCGGTGATCATGAGTCCCGAGAAGAGGGAGACTCCGTCGAATTTGTGTGTCTTCATGATGATTCCATTCCTTAGCGGTTGATGTCGATGTTGCCGACGTCAACATGAGCTTCGAGGATCAAAGTTCCTTCTGTGCCGGTCTCGTCGAAGTCCAAACCTGGATTGCCCAGACCTGTGGACTCCCGACCGGGCGCACCGACCCGACCGATATTGACGGTGGCTTCACCGACGATTCCGACGTCTTGGGGAGTCCGAATCTCGATGTTTCCGATGTCGACGTCTGCTGTGATGTTGATCGTCTCACCATCCCAGGGAAGGCCTCTCAGATCGATCACCAGATTGCCAACGTCGATGCTGTAGAACTCCTCCACATCGGTGAATGTGTCAGGTTCGACCAACACGTCGAACGTTTCTGAGTTCCAATCCCATTCGAAGACGGGGGAGAGGAACAGGGTGGGGATGAGAACCGCTCCGACGAGTATCAGCCATCGTGCCCGTCCGGCGAAAGCACCGACCAGGAGCCCAACGCCGAGGATGGTGACTGCCAGGGCCATGTAGTGACGCGGCGCAGGATCGATGGGGATAGCGGGCACGTTGTCGAGAACGGCCAGGGTTCCCAGTCCGAGCAGCATGAGTCCCATGGTCAAACGTCCGAGGATTGACCGCTCCTTTGGCTTCGAGGCCGAAGGGGGAAGTATCGGCGGTGTCGGTGTGGGGGTTGGTGGGGTGCCGTCGCCGGAGGGGGAGTCCCCGGCGGGAGCGTCAGTCTTGGCGACTATCGCCTCGGTGTCAGTTTGTGTCATTTGTTGAACTCCCTCCTTTGACTTGTCGTCAGATCTCACGCGGATGGGTATCCGACCGGTATAGAGCAGGACACCTACAACCAGAAGTCCGACCGCCCAGACCACTCCTCCATCGAGGAAGGTGAGATTGTCGAGGAGGATCAGCGCCGCAACGAAGACCAGCGCGATGCCGATCCACGATCGGGTCGATGTTGCTCCTGAGAAGAAACGGTCGGCCGGTGATTCGGTCTCGTCTTCTGATCGGATGAGTGCCCAGCCGGCCGAATAAAGGGCGACGCCGAGCCCTCCGAAGAAGGCAGTGACGACAAAGAAGGCTCTCGGTACCCAGACCGGAAGGTCGTAGCGGTCTGCCAGCCCTTGGGAGACACCGGCAAGAACTCGCCCTTCTTGAGGTCGCACCAACTCAGAGGCGCTCACCGTCTCCTCGGACGATTCGGCCGTGGTGGTTTGTTTGTTTTGTTCCATGGCTCTATTGATGCACAAGCCTCCCAAGGTTGGTATTGGGGACTTCCCTGAGACTCCCCTGAGAACCCTAAGGGTGATCCCCGATTGAGGAAGATGGGCGCAGCGGGCATCATCTGGGTGTGGCTGCCGTCCGATCGCTCGAATTCAGTCGCCGCAAGACCAACCGAGTCATGGGTGGTGTTGCCGGCGGACTAGCCGACACCCTTGGCATACCCGACGCATATGTGAGAGCCGCATTCCTGACCCTTCTCATGGTCTGGGGGCTCGGAGGGGTGCTCTACCTGGGTTTCTGGCTCATGGCGTACGACAAAGTGGAAGACCGGGACGTGGTGGCGGTCGACAACGGTCGGGGACTAGGCCTTGGGCTCGCATTTCTTGGGCTCTTGCTGCTCCTGGAAGCCGTCGGTTGGTGGCCGAACCCGGCGCTCGTCTTGACGGCCGGTGCCCTCGCATTTGGAACCGCCGCCCTAACTGACAGTTCGAAGCCCGGTCCACTGGCAGCGTTGATGGATCCAAACGTGGATCGTCCGAGTCGTCTCCGCCTCATCCTCGGTGTGGCTCTGCTTTTTGGCGGTCTCTCGGTATTCATCACCTCGATCGGACCGGTCTTTGAGCTTGGTGTGGTCTTTCTTGCGATTGTCCTCACGGGATTGGGGATCGTGGTGGGGTTCGGACCCTGGGTGCGTCGGCTGATCGTCGACCTCGGCACGGAACGGAACGAGCGGATCCGACAGGAGGAGAGGGCTGAGATGGCCACTCATCTCCACGACTCGGTTCTTCAGACATTGGCGTTGATTCAGAGGACCGACGATCCGGCCCGAATGGCGATTCTCGCTCGGCATCAGGAGACCGAATTGCGAGATTGGCTGTTCGGAGCCGCTCCGCTCGACGGAGTGGACCTCGTTTCCACCGCCCTGAAGAACGCAGCTGCGCGGGTCGAGAAGGATCATCAGGTGCCCATAGATGTCGTCACGGTTGGCGACCACCTACTCGACAAGGAATCTGCGCCACTCATAGGTGCCGCCTCGGAGGCAATGGTCAATGCCGCCAAACACTCAGGCGCCGACCGGCTGTCGTTGTATCTGGAGGCGGAAGATGAGAGATTGACCGTATATGTGACGGATCAAGGCAAGGGCTTCGACCTCGACAAGGTGGCACCCGATCGGAAGGGAATAGCCCAGTCGATCAAATCTCGGGTGGAGAAGGCAGGCGGTACCGTCGAGATAAACAGTGAGCCGGGTGACGGAACAGAGGTCGTGCTGAGAATGCCCCTGGAGTCGAAATGAGCATCACCGTCTATCTCGTGGACGATCATCGCCTTTTCTTGTCCGGCGTCAAGGCAGAGCTCGCCGAGGAGTTCCGAATTGTCGGCTCGGCCTTTGACGTAGACACGGCCATCGTCGAGATTCGGGGACTGAATCCGGATGTGGTCCTCGTAGATGTCCACATGCCGGACGGCGGCGGAATCGCCGTCGTCGAGGGTGTCACCGAGTCGAATCCCGACGTCAAGTTTCTGGCTCTGTCGGTGTCAGACCAGGCCGAGGATGTCATAGCAATGATCAGGGCGGGAGCCAGGGGCTATGTGACCAAGACGATCGAGCCTCCGGACCTTGCTGATGCCGTGAGGCGAATCAGCACCGGTGACGCAGTGTTCTCCCCACGACTGGCTGGCTTCGTTTTGGATGCATTCGCCGGTGCGATTCCCCCGGAGGAGGACCCCGAACTCGATCAACTCACATTGAGAGAGAAGGATGTGCTCCGTCTGATAGCTCGTGGGTTCGCCTACAAGCAGGTGGCTCGCAAACTCGAAATCTCGATCAAGACCGTGGAGACCCACGTTTCCTCGGTACTGCGCAAGCTTCAGCTCTCCAACCGCCACGAACTCGCCCGATGGGCGAGCAAGCGTCACATCGTCTGACGGCGGCCTTTCTCTGCGGCCAAATGATCAAATACGACGTGCTATGAATCAGGGACGTGTTGTTAGCCCTTGTAGCGGGTCCCGCCTTTGAAGACGTGGGTGACATTGTCGGGAGTGCCGAGGAGGGAGATGTCGGTTGAGGGGTCGCCGCTGATGCAGATCACGTCGGCGTCCATGCCTGCCACGAGTTGGCCGGTGTTGGGAGCCTGTGGCCCCAGAGTGTCAGGCCCGTTGGCTGTGGCCATCTCGATGGCCTGGAGCGGGGTCATCCCACAATCCACCATGAGTGCAAGCTCCTCACCGTTGCGACCCCAGAGCCCAACACCAAAGATGTCGGTTCCGAGAGCCATCTTGACCCCCTTGTCGACTGCGAGTGCTATTCCCTCTGCGTGTTGCCCGGCTGCCGCGGCTGCCTTCTTCTTGGCGTACTCGGGCATGCCCCTCTTCTCGCCTTCGGCCATGAGAAACTCGATAACCCAACGAGTGGGAACCAACATCACATCGTTTTCGATCATGGCGTCAGCCACTTCCTCATCGATGTAGGTGCCGTGCTCCAGAGTCTTGATGCCGGCCTCGACGGCAGCCATCATTCCTCGCTTACCGTGGGTGTGGGCGGCCACGATGCGTTCCATGCGTGTTGCCTCGTCGACAATCGCCTCCAGCTCTTCCTTGGAGAATTGGGGCAGATGTGGGTCGTCCAGCTGACTGAGCACTCCACCAGAGGCGTGGATCTTGATGACCCTGGCTCCGAGACGAAGCATGCGACGGACTCCGGCGCGAGCCTCATCGGGGCCATCGACGACGTTGTCCTCACCCCAAGCTCGAATCATCGCCCGGCGGGCGTCTGCCAGATCCATGCTGTGGACGTCACCGTGACCGCCGGTCATCGAGAGCGCCGACCCGCTCGCATAGACATTGGGACCTTCGACCTGGCCCTCTTCGACTGCGAACGAGAGGAAACTGCCCAGACCACCGAGCTCACGAACGGAGGTGAACCCGGCGTGGAGCGCTCGACGAGCGTCAGCGGTGACCCGCATCGCAGCCAGTTGCGGCCTGGTTGTCCACACCTCGTCGATGTTCGCGGTGTAGATGCCCATGAAGTGCCCGTGGCATTCCCACATGCCTGGCATGACCGTGTCGGTGGAGACGACGTCGGCGTCGGGCGTTTCCGGCGCGCCATTAGCCACACCGGCGTAGGAGATTGCCGAGTCGGCAAAGATGACGACCCCGTTGTCCACCACGTTGCCGCGGCCGGGGATCAGACGAGTTGCTTCGATTCGTGTCGTCATCAGAGGACTACTTCCACAGATGCCTTCGTTGTTGCCTGGAGGCCGCCCATCGCCACGAAGCCAGTGATGGTGACGGTTGGCACATCCTCTTCAGCGGTGGTCCTGGTGTTGTCCGACCAGCCCCCCATGAACATTTTCCCGTCGAATCTGACACGCCAGCCCTCGGGAACGACCAGGCTTACTCCGCCCATCATGACGGCGAGATCAATCCGGATTCCGGTTGGCGCCGGTTGGGTCTTCCTCAAATCGAGAAGAACTCCACCACAGATGGCCAGGATCTTGCCGCCATAGAACGGGTCGGCGGAGGAAACGAGCTCCTTACCCTCGAAGATTGCGACCAGGTCGATTTCCTCGGTGTGGGTGTCAGCGTTCGACTCGAGCAGGAATTTCGCCGCTATCGCAGCTCCGAGTGCGCCGACGAAGGCGAATCGGATGAGTTTGAAGATGAAACTGACCACGATCGGGACAATACGTGCTTTACCGGAACAAGGAAGACCGAGCGGGGCACCAAGGTTCTGATAGCTGTGGGTCAGCCGAGCGCGATCAAAGTGGTCTGGAGCATCCTCCGGGTGCTGGTGGGAACGACCAGCCCACGACCGGCCGGGATGGGGACGGTCGATCATTCCTCGCTGTTGCCCGTTCTCCAGGCGCTGAGCGAGGGTGGCCTCCCCGCGGCCGCCGGGCGAGGCCCGGACGTTTCCACCTACCTGGCCAAGATGTCCGGTGTCGAGCCAGACGGGCTCTCCCGGGACGAAGCCCTTGCCTACTGGCTGAACCTCTACAACGCCGGAGCTGTCGGACTCGCCATCGAGGCATTTCAATCAGGGGCGGCTTCGGTGTTTCGGGTGCCCGACGGGTTCACTCGCCACCTCATCACAGTTGCAGGGGAAGAACTCTCCTTGGACGCCATCGAGCACGGCAAGGTCAGACGTTTCGGCGATCCTCGGATTCACGGGGCGTTGGTATGTGGGTCGCTTTCGTGCCCGACCTTGCGTCCCACCCCGTACGCAGGGGAGGACCTCGATCGTCAATTGAACGAACAGATGAAGGACTTCTTCGCAGGAGGTGGGGCGGTCGAAGCCACCCCCGACAGTGTTTCGCTCAGCCGGATCTTGCTTTGGTTCGGGTCAGACTTCGTTCGTCCTCACCGGATGCCGACTTTCATGCCGGCTTCCAAGAGACGCACACTTCAAGCCGTGCGGCATTGGCTTCCCGAGCATCTCCAGACGAGGAGCAACGTCGAATTCCAGAACTACGACTGGGGATTGGGTTGCGCCGTTCGCCCCTCCGAGCGATGAGAGGCCTCTGTCCGGGGCGAATCCAACCGAGCTCAGATAAACGACGATCGACCAGACACACATGACGGTCAGATGGATGAGGGTGTATCGGAAGAGTCCGTCCCCTTCGGCGGCTGATAGCAACAGCGCGGCGAGCGACAGGGGAAAGGGAAGGTGAAGAAGCCGTCATGTGTTCCCAATCATCGTGGATGTGATTCTGGATCTGCTGCTTCCCGCCACTGACGCCGGCGTCTTTGTCCAATTCGCTGTGGTGGGTCTGATCTTGGCCGCCGCCCTGTGGAGATTCTGGTCGAACCCTGAGGTAAGACTTCTTGTGATCGGTTCTGGTCTGGTGATCCTCGGCCTGATGGGTTTCCGGGCTCTCCATTGAGTTTTAATTTTCGTCATCGTCGAATGGAGAACTAGTTCGAATGGAGCACGGCTAATTCCGTTGACGGCCTGGGCACGGGTCGACGATGATGACTCCGCCGAAGAACGGAGCGCCGTTGATGAGGATGCACAAGCAAGCACCAATCACCGCAGCAGAGGGATTCTGCACGTGCGCCCCTATCACCCGGGCGGTCGTGCCCAATCCTCCTGAATGGCGGACCTATGTGATGTAGATGAGACGCAGAAGTCCTTCTTCACGACCAGGCCGCCATTAGACCGGCGGCTTTTGTTTGCCGCATCCATCCACGACGAGGTTTCAAAATGAACCAACAACTGAGACGACTACAACAAGAAGGACGATGTAGCAAGGAGGGGAGCCACGAGCTCTTCTTCTCCGAGCAACCGGCCGAACTGGCCAAGGCGCAGCGAATATGCGCCCGGTGCGAAGTCAGAGTGCGATGTCTGGATGTCGCTCTTCAGGAAAACCTGGAGTGGGGTGTCTGGGGCGGAGTCATTTTCTGGGACGGCCAGCCTTATCACCGGCGGCGTGGACGGGGCAGACCGAGACATGCCGAGCGAAATCTTCCTGTCGAAACGAACCGGAGTGAGCTCCTGGAGTTGGTGAAGTCGGCCTGAGACAGAGTCTCTGGGGTGGGTCTTTAAGAAACTGCCAGCTCTCGGAGTCCTCCGGGAGTGGAGGGGTGACGCATCTTGGCGAGAGCCTTTGCCTCGATCTGGCGGATGCGCTCCCTGGTCACATTGAAGTGTCGTCCTACCTCGTCGAGGGTTGCCGGATCACGATCGCCGAGGCCGTATCGCATCTCGATGATCGTACGTTCACGCTCGTTGAGTCGTTCCAGGACGAATCGGAGGTTCTCGATGTTGAGTTTGGAGGCGATGAGCTCAAAGGGGGCAGCGGCTTCGACGTCCTCGATGAAATCACCGATAGTGGCGTTGTCCTCACCGACCGGCTCGAATATCGAGATTGGTTCTGGTGCGACCTTGCGGGCTTCCCGAATCTTCTGAACTGTCAGACCTGACTCCTGAGCCATTTCCTCGTCGGTGGGTTTGCGTCCGAGCCGTTTGGTGAGGTTGGTCTCCGCTGAGTGCATTTGGTTGATGGTGTCCATCATGTGAACAGGAACCCTGATGGTCCGACTCTTGTCAGCGATCGCCCGGGTGATTGCCTGACGGATCCACCAGGTGGCGTAGGTGGAGAATTTGAATCCCTTGCGATACTCGAACTTTTCGACGGCTCTGATCAGACCGAGATTGCCTTCCTGAACTAGGTCGAGGAAGGGGAGTTTGGCGTGTCCGTAGCGTTTGGCGATGGAGACGACCAGACGAAGATTGGAGCGGATGAAGTTCTGACGGGCGTCCTCACCGAGCCGGACCATCTGACCAAGCTTTCGACACTTGGCTGGTTCCTTCTCGGTTTCGAGGGCAATCTCAGCCTTGTGACCGGTTTCGATCGCCTTTGCCAGTCGGACCTCGTCTTCCGCTGTGAGCAGGTCATATAGACCAATGCCGTCCAGATACTGACGGATCGCTTCGTCACTGACTTCTCGCTCGATAGACCGGTTACTCATACCCTCATACGATTGGCGGCCAGCGTAGGAATAACGCCGACCAGTCTTTGGCATTTGTCGATATCTCTATCGACATTTATCCACAGCGAGTTGAGTAGGGACTCAGACCCGATTAGTGGGCTATTCGGATCGTCGAGTGAGGCTGGCCGTCAGATGAAGACTCATCTGGTTGGTGGCTGTGGTTTCCATGTGCATCGTGTAGTCCAGGGTTCTTCCGTCGAATCTCAGGTTTCGCAAGGATCTCACGACACGTTCGTCGCCGGCGTATCCGATGCCTTCAAGAAGAATGATCCATGCGTGGTCCTTCCGTTCCCAGGTCCCTTCCATGACCTCCGACCTCCCGCCCTGGGCATTGGATAGTCGCACATCACCGTTGCTGGAGAGTTTGAGAAGACCGGTTTCCCAGTGGGATACTGTCTCTCCGTCGGGTGTTTTGCGCCAGGTACGCTGTTCGTAGTGAAGGGCAGGATGGTCGGATCTTTCCGTGAACTCGAGGCTCTCTCGGTAACCGAAGGGCTCAATAGTGGGGTATTGGCCTTCACCTTCGCCGGTCCAGTGGCCCACGAGGGCGGAAACCATTGCACTTATCTCGGGTTTGCGGCTCACACGATCTAGCTTCGTATCGGGCCAACGATCGTAGGCGTTCTCTGACCGGGCGGGCAGGAGACACGCGTGGTCTGAATGTGTCAGGCGACAGGTTGACCGTAGAATCTCGTCTCGATCCGGGCGTTTAGCTCAGTTGGCTAGAGCACTGCCCTTACAAGGTCGTATTCGGGTTGGTCGGGAAGCCCGTCACGACGGGCTTCTTTGGTGTTCGAGGGAGTTCTTGGGGCGCGACGGGGGCGCGAGAAGAACCTGTCAAACTCTCCAGACCACCCACGGACAGAGCAAACGAGCGTATGGCCGGGCAGAGCTAGTCAGGGTGTACGAGAAGGTTCGGTCGGGTGTCTGGGTCGATAACGGGGCCTTCCAGATAGTCGACGCCTGGCAGGTCTCCGATGGAACTCGAATCGTCTGTAAACATCGGCTCAAAGCATTTGACCGCGAAGTCGAAGAGATCGGCTCAGCGGACCACGAACCAGAACGGACTCGGGTCATTCCTTCCGACGCGGAACAGAGTTTTGGAAACGCGACGGCGGTTGATGCGTTGAATGCGGATCTACTGAGAACCTCCACTTTGACCACATCATCCCCTACTCGCGTGGAGGCTCCTCACTTAGATCCCAGAACATCCAATTGCTCTGCGCCAAGCGCATCATTGGTTAGCACAACAGAATCCAGTAGGCCAGCGGACGGGTCGCCCAACGGACTATTCGGGCGACCAGTTCTCACTGGGCCGCCCAACACCGGCATTATTTGTGGCCCTCGCGGCTCTCGGGTCGTCTGTGGTAGAGGTGTCTCGAAGCTCTCATCGAGGGTCATCTCGAAACGAAGTCATCGTCTCGACAATGGCGTCGAATGACGCGTTCGGTGGCATCAGAAGAGCAACGTCGGTTGCTCCGGCTTCGTACCACGTGCCGAGCTGGGCCTGGGCGTCATCGGGCGCTCCGTAGATGCAGTAGGCGGCCAGCAGCTCCTCGGCCTCTTCCGGCACGATGCCGTCGGAAGGGCTTTTGTTGGCGGTAAGGATCAGCTCAAGCTCCTTCCCGTAGCCTTGTTCTCGTACTAGGCGTGGGTAGATGTCCCCCATCACCGTCATGTAGAGAACAAAGTTGGCAGCAACGTGAGCCCGCGCCTTCTCGGCGTTCGAGCCGACGGCTGCTAACACTGGAGGGCAGACACGCAGCGGAGCCAAATCCGGCGGCCGCACGTCGGCGAGCTGCCCCATCACCGCACCGAGGCTCGAACTGGCAATGAAAAACGGCAGCCAGCCGTCTCCAAGGCGTGCCGTCAGATCCAGCGTCGCCGGAGACATCGCGGCAACCAGGACTTCGAGATCCGGAGCCGGGTCTGAGCCGAGACGGAGCGCCCTGACCTCGCCCACCACCGGATCGGGCAGCCGCTCACCATTCAGCAGCGCCGTCACCTGGCTCACGTATCGCTCTAGCCGAGCTGCCGGTCGCACGAATTGCTGGTCATGGAAGCCTTCGACCAATGCCGCCGTGCTGACGCCCAGGCCCAGGGTGAAGCGTCCACCGGTCAGCCGTTGGAGTGTGGCTGCCGTCATCGCGATCGTTCCTGCCGACCGCCCGTAGACGGACAGCACGGAGGCAATGAGTTCGATCCGCTCGGTTCGCCGGGCGATCTCTGCCAGCAGATGGGTCGAGTCGTAGCTCCAGCCTTCCGCAATGCTGATGTGGTCGAAGCCGAACTCCTCGGCGAGAACTCCGGCTTCGACGATCACCTCTGCCCTCGTTTCCAGGGGCGTGAAGGCAACACCAAGGCGGCGGGTCTCCGGCACCGTCACTCCACGCCGGCCATCAACACGTCACACGCACCACTCAGCCAATCCTCGAACTTAACGCGAACTCAAGCTGCCCATGGAC
>SMVA01221903.1_pt1 | contig 18966 bp, 14 predicted proteins | sample 2456451 | NCBI WGS metagenome assembly SMVA01 (sample SAMN11095933, study PRJNA526329) | marine sediment metagenome | biome: Marine sediment; feature: Surficial sediment; material: Deep marine sediment; isolation source: Hadal surficial sediment | place: Pacific Ocean | collected 2014-05 | depth... | reverse complement strand
ATCGCCGGGAGCGATTTTGGATAACGCCATAGGCGTTAGCCCGACAAATCGTCAGGACAGACGATTTGGACGCCTGAGCGTAGCGAAGGCGCCCGCAGGGTGAGCTGCAGGGATGCAGCGAATCAACGGCTGAGGGCAGGACGCCCGAATCAACGACAGGATGTCCGAGAGCGACCAGCCGCGAATTTCGAACACCGAAGCTGGGCAACTGAATAAAACTTCAAAAGAATGTTACGCTTACAAGCCGCTTAAGCCCTACGAACCAAGAGATCAATAATGGTGAGACTCAAACTCCTTGGCCAGGCGCTGTCGTTACTTGTCTTGGTTTTTCCTCCATTAGCTCAAGCGGATGTGCTCGACGACATTCTTTACAGCCGCACGATCCGCATTGGCGTCGCAGAATTCGTTCCGTGGACAATGAAGACAAAATCCGGTGAATTGATCGGTTTCGAAATCGAGGTCGCCAGGAAGATCGCATCGGACATGGGCGTAAAACCCGAGTTTACGGTCTATGACTTTGAGAAGCTCATACCCGCGCTCCAGCAGGGCAAGATAGACGTAATTGCCGGTGGCATGGCGATCACGCCGCGCCGGGCCCTGCAGGTAAACTTCAGTCAGCCGCTCGCGAATTCGGGTATCAGCATTGCCACCAACAAAGACAAGACAAAGAACGTAAGGTCGTTGGAAGACCTCAATGACGAGCGGTTCGTCATAACGGTTGTCACCGATACGCTCGCCCATAGCGTAGCCCGAACTTTTTTTCCACTGGCAAATATCAAGGTCTATCCAACCAATGAACTTGCCGAAAACGAGATTCTCGAAGACCGTGCGCATGCATACGTTGCGGGCGAGCCCGAGATAAATTTTCTGGCGCTGATGAACGCCCACAAAGTCGACGTGCCGTTGTCAGAGCCCATCATGGCATCGAGCGAGGGCCTTGCGGTGAAGAAGGGCGAGCAGGAACTCCTGAATTTTCTCAATGCCTGGGTCGTAGCCCGGCAGACGGATAAGTGGCTCGGCACGACGCACGACTATTGGTTCGAGACTATCGACTGGGTGCCAGACGCGAGCAAATAATGTCTGTTATGCGGAATTTCGTTGTTTACCCTTTCGGCATGGCCACTGCGATTGTCGCGCTGTTCGGTGTTGCTGTATATGCCCAGGAAGCGGACGAAGAACCGGCCGATGACAGCGAGATAATCGAAGAAATCATAGTCATCGCACCGAGACCGGGTGCCCGGAGGCGGATCGACAAGGAGTACGAAGACCCGGTACGGGCACAGCTGCTTAAAGATTTTTACAAAATGCAGGAAGATCAAAAAGAGCTCGAATGGCGAAAGGCCGCCGTCGAAGAGAGCCCCTCCAGAATCAAATGGGGATATGATCCGAGCGACGAGTACCGGATGCGCAGGCAGATGGATCTGCAGGAACTGCCTTCGGAAAGAACCAAGCCCGCCACGTTATTCAGGTTCAATTTTTGAGAGCAACCTCTTGACGGTGGTTCGCAACTACGGCCCCTGCTTGGGGCCGTTTTTGATTTCGGTGCGCGTTGTTAACCGCAGACGCCGTCTATCGCTCCTAATGGTAGGCGAGGCCGAACCCGCTTTCGAATAACGGACGCTCGCTGTCGCCAGGCACGTCCGCCTTCTGCTGGCGCACCGCCTCCATGGATGAAGGCAATTCGAATGGCAATCGACCCTCCGGTTGCGCAATGCCGAACAGCACTTCGGCAACTGCCCGGTCGCTGGCGCCGTAGTCGGCGATCACTGCGCTGGCGTTCTTCACGATGTCGGGTATGACTGCTGGACGATCAAGATATATCACAACGATGGTTGGCACAGATTGCAGGAGATCGAGGATTTCGGTCTTGCGCTCGCCTTTGAAGTCCAGGTCTCCGTGATGAAACGCCTTCGCAAACGGATTATCGGACTCGACCGGATACCAGGGCGTGTTGATTCTCAGGATGGCCACATCCGCATCTTTGGGCGAGTCTGCGATATTGGCGTACGGCGAGATCGCGGCTGCATCGATGCCCTCGGCGTAAACACTTAAAGAATCGGGCAGCAGGGGCAAAACAGCTTTGGATGCGGCGCTCGTGTTCTTGAGCAGGGTCATCGCCCTCATCTGAGATTCGTGACCGAGGAGTGTTGCCTCCGCCGTGCCGACTTGCGCTGCGACCGCATCGACATCGACGTACGGATCATCAAACAGGCCAAGCATGAATTTCAATCGCAGGATGCGCCGCGCGGAGATGTCGATCCGCGCTTCGGACAACTCGCCCGATGCGACCAACTCGACGACCAGGTCTGATGCCGTCTCACCACCGAACTGATCGATGCCGGCATCCAGTGCCTTCCTGATGCGCTGTGCCCTGCTCAAGTTTTCGACGCCCCAGGCCCGGCCGGGCCACAGGTAACCGTTGCTCATGGTCCGGTCTGTGATGATTCCCCAGTCGGCACAGACCACGCCGTCGTAAGCGTATTTTTCTCGCAGCAGCCCGCTAATGATGTCCTTGTTGAAGGACATGCCGACATCTTCGCTGGTCTGACCGGTCGGCACGCCGTAGTAAGGCATGATGGCCGCCGTTCCCGCCTCGATCGCCGCTGCGAACGGCAGCAGGTGATAGCCAAACATCCCGCCCGGATAGGTCTGTCCCTTGTGAAAGACGAAATGCGGATCCAGCCCTTCGGCCTGGGGTCCGCCGCCCGGGAAATGCTTGGTCATCGCGGCGACGCTGGTCGCAGACAAACCATCGCCCTGCAGGCCGCGGACGTAGGCGCCTGCAATATCGGCACTCAGTTGCGCATCCTCGCCAAAGCCGCCGTTGATACGCGCCCAGCGGGGTTCGGTCGCAAGATCCACCTGCGGGTGCAATGCAAGGCGCATGCCGACGGCGACATATTCCTGCCTCACGATGTCTGCAAATCGCTCGACCAGCCCGATGTCCGCGATCGCTGCCAGGCCGAGCGTTTCCGGAAACTGACTGAAGCCGGACGAAGAAAACGCGTAAATGTTGGTACTGAAGTGGTGGCGCGGATCGGAGGCAATCGTTACGGGAATGCCGAGCCGGGTATTCATTTCTGCGTAATGCTGCAGGTTGTTCTGCCACATGGCGAACACAGCGGGATCGTCGGGGATGCTACCGACATTGAAGTGATTCAGTTTTTGATTGTCGATATTCGGCAGCGGTGCCAGTCTCTCGGGCCCGGAGCCGGGAATATACTCCAGCGAAGCATCGTCATTAACGATCGCAATGTTGATGAACATCAGGCCGGCTTTTTCGGTCACTGACATTTGCGACAGCAAATCGTCGACCCTGGTCTCGACGGGCTGTGTCACGTCTTCATAGACGTCAAGCCTGCCGTTCTTGTTGAGATCGCGGTATTCACCGGCCGGTGGTGATGCGTTACATACTGCGAGCACGAAGCAAACGACAGGAACAACAAACCGGGAAAAACTCATCAGTGCGTCATTGCGTACAGGACGTAGTTAATACCGAAGCGATAGGCGAGCGCCGTGTATTTTTCGGGATACCAGGGTTCGTCAGCCATTTCCCACGCGTCGCCGAGATCGACGTTGAAGTTGATGATCACCATTAACCTGCCATCGTCATCATAAATGCCTCGCCGTGAAGGCACATAACCGTCGTGTTCCCAGGTGACGCCATAACGCAATGCCATGATGCCGGGAATCGGCTTGGTCATATCGACATCGAAGTGCATGCTCATGATCGCGTCTTCCGCGGTCACAGCAACGATCGGGCGATCCGGGAAAACCAGCTGTATCGACCGCATGAATCCGGCCCATTGCACCGTGCCATGAAAATCATCGACAACCAGGAAACCACCACGGAGCAGGTATTCACGAAGATTATCGGCCTCCGGCCGCGTGAGAAGCCAGGTGCCAACCTCCAGCGCGTAAATCCACGGGCGGTCGAAAAGCTGCTCATCCGTCAGTACGATGGCGCGGCTGTTATCTTCAATATCGACCGCCGTCAGGCGCTTTATTCCCTTGATGAAATGCGCGTCGGCCTCGGGCCAGTCACGCCAGGATGTGTTACCGGGGCCAGGCAGCGTCGAATAACCGGATTTGAAGATGATGCGGGTGAAAGCGAACTCCGCATGCGAGGTCAAATCGGTTGACAGCTCGCCTTCACTGCTCCAGGGGTCCTGCGCCACTGCCGTCAGGCCTGCAAACAACGACCATAGCAAAAACCAGGATTCTCTCATTCGTATCCGGATTGCAACCATTCAATTATTACTTCGCCAGTGGATCCGGCCGTAGCTGGAAGTGCACGACCAATGGTTTCGACCCTTTGCCGCCCTCCTTCAACCACGGCGTGCGATCGCCGCTCGGTACCCAGAGGCCGCGGCCCTTCCATCCGGCGTCGGGGTCATCGATCCGGCCCTCGAAGCCTTTCGAGTAAAAGCCCATCGGATACGGAATTCTTAGGGTGACAAACTCGTCATCGACCAGCGCGTGTATGCCATCGAACAGGTTCCCGGTCGCCATGGGCACATCTTCGCCAAGACCTAGCGCATTGTGTTGATCGACCCAGGTGTAGTAACTCGACTCGACGCTGAATTGCGGCAAGTCTGCGAAACCGGGTCCCGGCAGATCGTGCAAAGTCCAACCCTCGGGACAATGTTTGCCGGTTGCGTCCGGCCCATTCAGCGGTCCCTTGCATTTGCGCCGGTCGAACTCGCCGAGATGCCCACTCCCGAGCGAAACCCAGACCACGCCGTTCTTGTCGATGTCCGCGCCGCGCACACCAAAACCCGGCAATGGCGGCTCGTAGGTTTCGGCGAGCGAGGTGCGCGGCGGATTATCGCCCGGCGTCAGGCGCGTGATGGCGCCGGGATAAAAGAATGCATTGGATCCCCAGATTGAATCGCCACGGGGTTCCGGCATCACCGCATAAAAACCTCTCGGCACACGCCTGTCGAGACTCGGTTGCGGTTCCTCACCCGGCTCGGTCCAGGCGTCCTGCACACCATTGCCATTGGTATCGAGAATCAGCGGCGCCCAACCCTGTGATGCAGCCGCGTCGCCGGTCGCGAGGAATTTGTTGGTGTCCAGCCAGCCGACAACGTTGCGGTCGCCACTGGTCCACAAGGTGTTGTTGTCGTCATAGGCAAATTGCAAATGATGGGTGCTGAAACAGGTATCGACGAACTGGTACTGGCCGTTAGTCGGGTCGTACACCGCCAGGTGACGCGATGCCTGTTGCGTCGGAAAAACCCTCGCCGAGGGATGCCCGGAACCGTCTTTGCAGAAATCCGGATTGTTTCGCCCGCGAATGCGGGCCGTGAGCCAGACCCTTCCATCCTGATCGAGCATCGGGTTATGAATATTGGATTTGCTGTCCCAGATGCGCTCATCGCCCCAGTAAGGGGATGGTGCGACCACCGGTGCCTCATTGCTGGTCGGCGTGTCCTCATCGCGCACCGGCACGCGGTACACCGTCGCGGTATTTGCGACCGGATCGAGAATCGGCATTTCATCGGTACTGAGCTCAGGCGCGCCATAGAGTAGGCCATAACCGTTCACCGTCGGATTGCGCCGGTCAGTACCGGACAGGTCATGCATGTATAAGTGAGGGCTCGACCAGTCCCTGACAGTTGCGACCACATTTCTCTCGACGCCTCTCGGCCTTTCCGGCACTTGCGCCGGGATCTCGCCCGCCGCGATGCGATCGGTCCAGTCGGCCAGGTACTTGATCGGCAGCCCCTTCAACCCTTGCGCGGCTATGCGCACCATGCTGTTGCCCGCCTGGCCCGATGCGATACGGCGCGCCCAGGCCTCCTGGGAGCTTTCGTCAACACCGTAACCCTCCGGCAGCGTACGCGTCGACTTCTGGCCCATCTGGTGGCAGCCGACGCAGCCCATGTTCTTGGTCCACATCAGGTAGTTGTTCAGACCCCCCGGGATATCCGCGACCTCCTCTTCCGTTGGCAGACCGAGCATCGCGTACCAATATGCTGCCGGATACACTTGCGCTGCCGTCGCGGCATCGGGCGCGACCAGCGCTGCAAGATCAATGCGCTCGCCCGGGCTGGCCGCTACTTTTTCGGAGTCCTGCAATCCATAACCCCTGACCCAGAGCTGATAGTTCGCGTCCGGTAAGTCCGGCACCAGGTAACGACCTTCGTCATCCGTGACGACGATCCTGGCAAACCGCGTGTCGAAATCCGCGGTCTCCGCGATCACCCACACGCCGGCCTCCGGACCTGCGGCACTTAGCACCACGCCCGCAATATCGTCTCCATCTATCGCGATACCGCCGTCGCTTGGCGCCGTTTCGGGCTGGTCCCGCCCACAGGAACTCAGCAGAATGATCGCAAGTCCGCCGTATACGGCTGAAATCAGGTTTGACGAAATTCTCATGAAATGGCCCCCGCGCTGCTATTGGAATTCGTGCTTACAAGAATAGCAAAAGCAACAGCGGTGCCGGTGGTACACGCCCCCAATCCGTCTGCATTGATATAGATGGCTCCGTTGTAAGGTGCGGATTGATCTTTAGTGCAATCGCTTGGAGATCTGGAATCGCCCGGTGGGCCGGGCTCCTACGGTGGCTTTGCGCGCTCGAGAATTCGACGTCGCTACAGACCAGACATGCTCAAAGATTGCGGCGCGACAGCGCCAGGCCGACACCGGCGCCGACGAGAAAACCGCCGCTGATCCGGTTGTGCAGGTGGCCGGCGGGTCCCAGCCAGGTGCGCGCGGCAGCGGCAAACACCGCCCACAACGCGTCACCAATAATTATCACCGTCATAAAGACGCCGGCCAGGAGCAATAATTGGCCACCGGCATCGGTCGTATTGCCGACAAACTGCGGCAGGAACGCGGCGTTGAAAAGCAGCGTCTTCGGATTGATGACCGCGAGGACGACGCCACGCCAGAATGCTCGTGTCTGCGACTGCGCCTTGATGTCCGACAGATCCGGGGCCGGCTCATTCCAGGTGCGCAGGCCGACAGCCAGCAAACAGATCACACCGATCCACCTGATCCAGGTCAGTGCGTCGGCGACCGATTCGATCAATACCGCCATTCCCAAGATGACGATAAACAGTTGCAACGCGATCCCGAGCGTTGTGCCAAGTGAGGTAATAATGCCGATTCTCATGCCGTGGCGCAGACTGTTGGCGACGATCAGGGCCACGTTCGGTCCCGGGATCAGTATCAGCATAATAGTGGCCGCAACGAGCGCATAAATGTTTTCCAAAGCCTATTTCCTGCCAGCTTTCTTCCAGTGCCGAATCAGCAAGAAACCAAACAGCATGCCGCCGAGGTGCGCAAAGTTTGCGATGCCGGGGGCCCTGCCGCTGAGCCCGAAGTACAACTCGATACATCCGAACAGCACCACCATGTACTTCGCTTTCATCGGGATGGGCGGAAACATGAGCATGATCATGCGATTCGGAAACGCCATGCCGAACGCGAGCAGCAATCCGAACACACCTCCCGAGGCGCCGACAACCGGATACGGGCTGCCCTGCAAGCCGGTGACGATTAACTGGACGATGCCCGCGCCGATGACACAGGTCATGTAATAGGTCAGGAAGCGTCGCGGTCCCATCATGAGCTCGAGTTCGCGACCGAACATCCACAGCATGAACATGTTGAACAGCAGGTGCATGGTGTTGCCATGCAGGAAGCCGTAAGTCACCAGTTGCCAGGGGTAGAAATCTGCCAGGGCGGACTTGAGCGGCCACAGCGCGAAATATCGGCCCAAGAACTCCGCAAACAACGGGAACTGCTGTGCAGCGAAGACCAGCCCATTGGCAATCAGCAGAAGGAAAATGACGCGTGGAATGGCGTCGCTGTTGACGGGCCGGCGTTGATAAATGTGTTGACTCAAAAGATGTTATTTCCAGTTGGTAAATAAGGGGTCGGATCCCTTTTCGCTAAGACACATTCTCATGCCTGCTGTTCAATGAGGCAAAAGGGATCCGACCCCTTTTTACCGCTACCAATGACGCACGGGAGACACCATTCTACCGGGTTGGGGCGTATGGGAAAGCGTCGTAGGATCGGCTTCCAGCCGCGATTTCATATTGATTCGCGGCTGAAGCCGCTCCTACGGGCGGGTAATTCGGTAGCTCAATACCAGAAAGAGACGAACAGCTGCATGATGTTCGCGTCCAGGTGATAGAGCGGTTCGTCCCCGAGTACCGCACCCTTCGAGATATCGCGAAATTCGCTGTAGTCGATCATCAGGCGATCGAACGAGAAATTGACGGTACCTTTGTCCAGAAATCCCATGCGGTTGCTAAAGAACTCGTAAGCGACTGAAAATTTGAGCGTCTGACTGGTCAGCGGGCTAAGCTCCTTGTCACGGCCGCGGAAATTCGTCGCCTCGGATCTCGAGAAGATGTCCCTGAAGAAATGCGCGCCGGTCTGGTCATGCCAGCGGTATTTGGCCGTAAATATGAAATCTCTCCAGGGGTGCGTGTAGGCAATCGATACGGTGTTCCCGTTGATGTCCCAGGTATCTTTGAAAAATCGATATCGCAATTCCAGAGCCGCCCGATACGGCAAATAGTATTTCGCTCTGATACCAAGGGCATTGGACGTGCGCGTATGCGGATAGAGTTCCGGCTCGAAACTGAAACCAACCGGACTACCGGCATCGAGATAGCGCACCGAACGATAGGGGTTATTCAGAAATCCTTCGTCGGTAATAACTTCGAAGTTCAGCGTCGAAATCAGATTCCTTGTCAGAATCTGTGTCACGCCGACGCCGTAGTGCTGCCGGGTATTGTCACGAAAGAAGTCAGGATCGTCAGAACGCCGCACGATGTCGTCACCATAGGCGTAGCTCAGGGTCAGGGTCGTCAAATCTCCGAACATATCCTGGGCGATCGACAGGTTGTAAGTAGTCGCGTCGAAATCGCTCTCTTCGCTGCTGGTAATACCAAAAGACATCGTTGTGTTGCCGCGCAGGTAATCCGCCGACAGGGAATACTGAGTACGCTCTTCGGTGTACGGACTTGCCGTGGTAATCACATCGATCGATGCGGAGCTGATCATGTCAACGTAATAGTTGAATGCAACCGAAACGCTCTTGCCAATGCTCTTGCGCACCAGGATCGACGGCCCGTCAATCTCGACACCGCCACCCACGTACTGGTGGTACAGGATGTCGGAACGATCATCCGGCAACACGCCAGCGATGCCAGCCTGACTGAGGCCGAACAGTGCGACAACTGGCAGAATGCGTTCGAGAAGAGGATTCATGGTCACCGACCTCAAGGGCGCTCAGGCTAGTTACAGCCGCAGCCACCTCCCGCAGTTCCCTCGCCGCCGCGCGCGCCCTCGCGGGCTTCGTAGACATGGTAGATGTAGGCGCTGGAGACCGGATTCGGATCCAGGAACATGATCGGATCGGCCAGCCGGTCACGCTCATAGGGCTTGACCCACGGTTCGATACCGCTGCACGCAGACAGGCCGGAAATAACCAGCAGCATCAGCAGAAGGCGTGAAAATCGGGCTTTAGGAAGGTTCATTCTCTAAGAATATCGCGACACTCGGGGGTCGAACCGTGATCTAGTGCCCTGTCCCGTGAATGAATGGGAAAATATGCGCGGATCTTTTTGCCGCTGGGGAGGCGCGACGACGAGTAGTGGCAGGCCCCACGTGAGGAGGAGCTTTACTGCCAGCGGCAAAAAGTGCCAGCAGATTTTGCCAGTCAATTGCGGGACAGGGTACTCAACCTCAGAAGAACACTGTAACGCCGAACGAACCCTCGAGATTGTGGACCGTCTTTTCTTCGCCAAAAAGGTCGATATCGAACAGGTGGTCCCGAAAATCGACATGCAAGGCAATAGAATCGGACAACAGGAAGCGGTATCCGGCGCCGAAATTGACGGAAAAACGGTCGTCGCCGGCGAAGCGGGTCGAACCAAGGCCGGCACTGACATATAACGCCGTGTTATAAGCCCGCCCCTCACCAACAAAACCTTCGCCCGGCAAAATGTTATAGCCAACGTTGAGATTGTAGTAGGTGAGCTGACGTTCGCTGTCGGACAGCAGCGGCGCGCCACCACTTAAGATCTCGAAACTGGTCAGGCCGCCTTCAGTCTGACCGACGGAACCTTCGACGAAAAACCCTTCGGTAACGTGATAGGCAAGCCGTACCCCGTAAACGACGTTTGATCCGAAGTCCTCGATGCTCATTACGCCAACGAATGCACCGATTTCGAAATCTTCGGAATCGATTGCCGGTTCTTTGATTTCGCGCCGCTGGACTTCCATCTCGATGATCTGGCCTTCGGGAATCTCTGCCGGCGGTGGCGTTTCCGGATCGCCCCAGCCGAAAAGATTCTTAGTCGCAGCACAACCTGAAAGCCCGAAGGCTAAGGCGGGCACTACTAAAAAAAGAAGGCGAAACCGACTTTCCATTCTTCTACTTCCTCGTTGTCGTCACGGCTCGTGAAAACCACATAGCTCTTGTACTCTGCTCTGAGGATGAAGCGTCGTGTCGCGTAGAAACGGAAGCCGGCTCCTGCATGAGCAATCTGGTCTGTACGATCCTCGCCCTGAACGATGGTCGATTTCGGCTCGGTATGAATTACTCCGGCGCCGAGCGTGAAAAACGGCGAAAACCGCCATTCAGGCCAGGTCTCGTGAACCACGTTAACACTGCCCATCCAGCCGTTCGAAAAATTTCCTAAAATCTGTGAACCCCATGCCTCTATCGAGACATTCGGGTTGAGCGAATACCCACCGTAAAGCGAAATGATGTTGGCGCCGCCGAAATCACCGGCCAGGAGGCCAAATTCCCACTTCGCATCGGTGAAATCCTGCTGATTCGCCTGGGCAAACTCGATTTGCGAGCCGGTCGCCTGCAGGGTTCGCTCCATTTGGGCGCGGTCGACCCAGCCTTCAGTGCCCTTTGGACCACGTACCTTGAACCAATCGGTCCGGCGCATGATAATTTCGACGGTTTCGCCCCTGTCTATGACATGGAATATGGGGAAGCCGACGCCGGGCCCCGTATGTAATTCCAGGTAGGGATCGGCCACCGCCACCGTTCGATATTCGCCGGCAGCCTGGGCAACTGCGGTACTGGCGGCCTGGGTCAGCAACAGCAGCAGGACCACCACCGCCGACCCTGGAAATCTAGTTAGCCGGGGCGTCGAAGGGATTGTTGTAGTATTGCGCTCCGACATCCAGCCATTCCGCAATCAAGCGTTTCTCCGCGTCAGACATAAATCCACTGTGCATATCCCCCGCGTTATCAAACCGGCTGAAGAATCGAATGGAAGCATTAGCACCACCGGCACTCATCGAAGGACTCACGTTTACCGGCGCAAGAATGTCATTACCATCCACATCGACGCCGATCACCTCCATAAAATCAACTAAATTGCCATTTGCGTCAACAGTTTGTTCCAAATCTGTGAACAGCAACTCACGATAGGATTTAAATTGGTCAGGTTCGTCAACTGACAGCCCATCGGTAAGGTCAAGCTGGCCATCCGGAATTCGTGCCGCACCTGCGTCATCCACAATCGTGTGACAGTTTGTGCAGTTGTTCGTTAATGGCAATCCTGTCAGCGGATCGAGCACCGGCAGTTGGGTAATCGGGTCGAGGACGGGCCGGTCTGTACCCCACAGCGGATGAATATGCATTTCGTAATTGACGACGATACGGCAGCTGAAATTCCAGGCCTGCGTGATGCAATTCACGGTGGTCGGTGGAGGTGTCGTGAGATCGGTGTAGGCGTAGGTGAAACTCGGGTCAGCCGGGCGGCCCGCCTTTATTTCATCCGTCCACACATCGGTAAATTCCACATCCATCGAGGGCTCGAGTGAAGAACAGGTACCCGCCGCACAGCTAATCCGGGCACGAACCTCAGCCATCGTTTCACCGATTGTGCCAACGAACAGCGCGTCCACAGTTCCGGAATTGAATTCGCCGATATTAGCGGCGCCGGCATAGGCCTTCTCGAAAGCTGCATAACGGCCATGCGACACGCCGCTTTGCCCAATGTGGCAACCATTGCACTCGAGCAGTTGCCCGGGACGCAACTGTATCCAGTTGTGATGCCGTGCCGTGATACGGCGGCCGTTGCCGTCAAGCACACTGATACTCAGCGCGGTATTGGCCGGCACCTTCATCATGACCGAGCCATCCGGCTCGACCATTGCGTAACCGACGATTTCCTTCATTCCCAATGCACGGCTAGGACCGAACGCGGTTCTGTCGATATCAAGGAAATTGTCATCCGGAATCGAAACGGCTTTCACGATCCGCAGGAATCGCGCCGGTCTCATATCGGCTGATGTAGTCAGTGCCGGATTGGCCAGGCTGTCTATGTCGACGACTGCGCCGCCATCAAAATCGTAGACACTGCGGATCTTCAGCATAGCAGCACCTTCTATTGCCAGATCAGGATCATCCGCAAACACATTTATACTGTCGAGGATAACGGGCGGCGTTGGCCGTGGGTCTGCGGAAATCACTTCCGTGAAGGTGAACCCTGCCTCAGCAATGACAATCGGCTGCTGAGTGCCATCACGCGGATCGTAAATCCAGATGCCGTAAGTCGGATCCGCCTCTTCATAAAGCGGATTGGCCAGGTTTTCTGGCGTGCACGGGTAGTTGATGATTGTGAGCGGTGGCGGATCATTGGGATCAAGAATGTCCGTCAACCGGCATTGGCTCCAGCTGGTCAGCAAGCGGCCGGTGCCATCCTGGATCGGATAGACCGAACTGTATCGACCGCCGGGTGACGGTACTCCGGCTTGTGTCGTCACATTAACGACGGTCGCACTTTCCTGTGCCGGCCCTGTCATACCGGCGTTGTCCTTCGTCGGTTGCGTATTCTCGAGATAGACCGGCGTATCGATGATGATAATGTCGCCGCCGCCACTGGTATCTGTAAACGGACGAACCAGGGCCATGATGCGGCCATCTTCGAGTTCCCGTGGCTGCAGGAACTGAATGATCTCGCCATTAGTGCCTGTGTCATGACTGTTCTGGCCGTATAACATCTCCAGGTTTGAACCGTCCGGATTCATCCGATAGAGATTGATCGCGTTATTCGGCCCCGCGTGATCCCAGCGGCTGAACACGATTTGTCCGTTCGAGAGCACCGACGGATCCATCTCATGACTTTGGTTGAAAGTGACTTGCTCGATGCTCAAGCCATCCGTGTTCATGACGTGCAGCAGGAACGCCGGCTCATTATTATCTTCATCAAAGGCTGCAAACTGCGGCTTGCCTTCATCGAGCAGAACGGCATTTGAGCGCAACTGGCGCGTCGATGAAAACATGATGCGTCCGTCAGGCAGATAGTGCGGCCCGATATCGTGACCGATTTCGGCTGTCAGGTCCGAAAGAATAAGTCGGCGAAGTGTCTGCGAATCAAAAGCGTATTCCCAGATATTCCAGGTCGGTTGATTCTCATCGGCGATAGCCAGGTTGAGATCAACCGGGGTACGCATTGCGAATACGACGGCGCTGCCATCGTACGCAATCTCAACATCGCGAATTGCGCCAAGACCCTGGGTTATCTCACCGGTTATGTTGACGGCCAGCGAGCTCGGAGAAGCACGATCTTTGAAATAAAGATCGGCGCCGAAATCAAAACTGATCAGCTCCCTTGCATCTGTCTGTGCGAACTCGCCCTGGTCATCGACAGGCAACGGTGCCTTGATATACGCGATCGGAAAATCCACGATGACGGGGTCCGGCGCCTGGCCGTTACCAATTTGTACCCCCTGGTTAGCGCCATCGCAGGCAGCAATTGCGAAAGCTGCGGCAATCAGCGCAACAATGTTCGCTCTAAAATAATTGGATCCATCCAGTTTGATATGCGACAGCATGCTCGTACCTTTCACCTCTACGAATCAGGAAGGTGAATCCGTTCGCTTCACCGATTCGTGAATTTGATGCGCACTACTCCATCATCTGACTAACGTGTAATGGTGGACGCGACCGCCTGAAGTTACCGTTAACGCGATCACAAAAAGAGTGCGGCTTGACAGCAGCCTAATCAAACAAAATCAATAAAGTAATGTCTCGAAAGGACGACAGTGCGCAAAGTTAAGTTCCTTTTTTAAACAACGAAAAACTTTTCAACAGGACTAACGTCATTGCGAACGAGGGCGCTGTGAATTCAAGAAGAACGATGTCATTCCGAGGAGGGCGAAGCCCGACGCGGCAATCCCTTGACGTAACTACAATCTCGAAGGGGTTGCCGCTTCGCTCCACGCAATGACATTGGTCACACATGTGACCAATGTCACTCTCTGTCTGCCATCACCGACAGGCACGACGCTGTACACAATCAATAGCTTAAGACTCTGGCGGCCAAAAGTGTGTGCAAGGAACGACAATGACTTGACATAGTTTGCGCCGGGGCCAACGCGGAGGTGTTGCTTAACTGTTTGTTTTTCGTTGATTTTCACCTACTTGTCGAAAGTAGAACTATTACTGGCACAGCAATTGCTTCTATACACCAGAGCACTTGCATTTTGTAGCTCGGGGATTATGGAAAAACGTGGAATGTGCGTGTAGTCACGGACTTTTATCAATCACTTGGGCACAATTTTTTGAAGACAGTCCATCTGTTTGTCATGCAGCTTGTTCAGGGAAGAACCTCTAACAAAACGGACTTCTGAAAAAGGCACGGTCGCTTGGCGGTACTGCAGGGACCAGGTGGACGACACGCCAAAGTATTGGCGCCCTCACCTGCCCCTGAGAATACCGTAAAGACAGCGAAAACTTGTTGTCGAAGAGCATAGGCACACGTTGTTGAATCGTACTGGTCATGAGCAGGATAGTTATGAAATACCGGACGTGGACAGGAAACAGACGTGCCGACGGTCAGGACAGGGCCGGGGGCTTGATTAAATTGCTGACGTTCGGGCTGCTGTGTGTTGGCCTGGTAACTACAGCATCTGCCGGACCGCGCGAACAGGCAAAGCGGATTCACGACCGTTTGGCGGGTGTGCCGCCGAATGAAACGGTGTTGTCATCAATGGAAGCGCAGGTGTCCGGGCAGACTGGTACAGCTATCGATGCTGCTTATCAGGCAATGCAAAACTCTAATTTTTATAACGTAACGCTGAAGAATTTCGCAGCGCCCTGGACGAATCGTGAGCAGGACGTGTTCGTCCCGCTTAACGATTACATCGCAACGGTCATCGGCATGATTCGCGATGGCGTTCCATTCAACGGCCTGCTGTCCGACAATATAATTTACGTGGCTGAAGGTGTGCCGAATCTGCCCGCTTACTCGAACAACGATAACCTCCATTACGAACAGATTGAAAGCCGCGGAGTCGACATGATGTCGGCGCTCGCGCAAAAAACTCAGACAGAAATCACCGGCCTCGCGCCGAATGCGACTGCAGGCATCTGGACGACGCGCGCGGCAGCCGAGGCGTTCTTCATCGCCGGTACCAATCGGGCACAGTTCCGCTTCACGATGCTGAATCACCTGTGCAACGACATGGAACAGGTGCATGACGTCAAACGCGTACCAGATCGAATTCGCCAGGACGTCCCTCGCAGCCCGGGTGGCGACAGCCGGCTGTTCCTGAATAACTGCATTGGCTGTCATAGCGGCATGGACCCGCTGGCAGGCGCGTTCGCGTATTACAACTTCAACGAAACCAACGGCAGCATCGAGTACACGCCGGGCGTGGTTCAGCCGAAGTACTTCAATAATGACACCAATTTCGAATTCGGCTACCGGACAACAGACGACTCGTGGGCGAATTACTGGCGCAACGGTCAAAACCAGTTCCTCGGCTGGGACACATTTCTTCCCGGCAGCGGATTTGGTGCCGCATCGATGGGCCGGGAGCTCGCCAACAGCGATGCGTTTGCAAGGTGCCAGGTCAGGAAAGTATTCAGAGCTGTATGCCTGAGGGACCCGGAAGACGCTGCTGACCGCAACCAGGTCGACAACATAATGGTTCCGTCCTTCAAAGCAGGCTATCAGATGAAGCAGACATTCGCGGAAGCGGCTGTCTATTGCATGGGCCAGTAGGGAGGCTGTGACAATGATCGAAGCAACAGCAGTTGCACTGCCCCGAAAGTTTACTGGCCGCATCGCGCGTACTTTGCGCCTCATCCTGGTCGCTGGACTATCGAGCGCCGTCCTCGTCGCCTGCGGTGGTGGTGCTCCGACAACCGACAACCCGATAACGAGCGTCACACCGCCATCAACCTACAACGGCCCGCCGCCGCAGACTGCAGATATTCAGTCATTCAAGCTGAACGTCTGGGACAATATCCAGGCGACGAATCGCTGTGGTAGCTGTCACGCCCAGGGCGGCCAGGGTAATAGCTACTTCGTTCGCAACGATGACATCAACCTTGCTTATGAAGCGGCCAACCTGGTTGCAGACCTGGACCTGCCTTCGAATTCGCTGCTCGTCAGCAGGATGAGCAGCGGTCACAACTGCTGGCTCACCGACGATCAGGCTTGCGCGGATATAATGACGACCTGGATTGAAGGCTGGGCCGGCGAAGCCTCCGGTGGTGGGCGTCAGATCACGCTGACGGCTCCAAACCCGGTTGATCCTGGCGACAGCCGGAGCTATGTCAACGCAACGGTTGCCGATTTCGCGGCCTACGTTCACGGTCCGGTCCTGACAACCTATTGCGCCGGTTGCCACAGCTCGCAGTCGGCCACTGCACAACAGCCGTACTTCGCAGAAGCGGATGCGGCAGTTGCATTTGAGGCCGCCAAGCCGAAGATGGATATCAACGAACCTGCCGCATCACGATTCGTGCTACGCCTGGGTGATGAGTTCCACAATTGCTGGAGCTCTGACTGTGCGGCCGACGCCGCCGTGATGCAGCAGGCAATCGTCGATTTTGCAAATACGATTCCGATTACACAGATCGATCCGCTACTCGTGAACAGTAAGGCACTGCGCCTTATCGACGGCACGATCGCCTCTGGCGGCAACCGTTATGAGAATGCGCAGATCGGCCTGTGGGAATTCAAGACCGGCTCCGGCACGACAGCGTTCGACACCAGTGGTGTTGAACCGGCCGTCAACCTGCAGTTAATCGGTAACGTCGAATGGTTCGGTGGCTGGGGCATCATGATCAATGATGGCCGTGCGCAGGGCGATACGACCTCGAGCAAGAAACTGCATGACCTGATCAGGGCGACCGGCGAATACTCGATCGAAGCCTGGGTTGTGCCGAATAACGTCACGCAGGAAATGTCTCGCATCGTCACTTACTCTGCTGGTGATGCAGCGCGTAACTTCACGCTCGAGCAAAACCTTTACGACTACGATTTCAGGCATCGCAGCGACACCACCGGATTGAACGGTATCCCGGCATTGTCGACGCCAGCTGCCGCTGAAGTATTGCAGGCCACGTTGCAACACGTGGTTGCCACCTACGGGCCGGTCGAAGGACGCAAGATCTATGTCAACGGCAACCTGGTCACGCAGCCGGATCCGGTTGCTACCGGCTCGATGGCGGCCTGGCAGGATACCTTCGCATTCGTGCTCGGTAATGAGGCATCCGGTGATGGTCTGTGGCAGGGCACATTGCGCCTCGTTGCTATCCATAACCGTGAACTGACCCAGGCGCAGATTGTACAAAACTTCGATGTTGGCGTAGGTGAGAAGTTCTACATGCTGTTCGGTATCGAAGACATCATCAATGTACCAACCGCATACATCCTGTTCGAGGTCGCTCAGCTCGACAGCTACAGCTACCTGTTCACGCGACCGCACTTTATTACGCTGGATATCGGTCAGCAACCGCAGAATATTCCAATCCAGGGCCTGCGTATCGGCATCAATGGTGCTGAGGTTGATAAGAGCCAGAGTTACGCAAACATGGATGACATGCTGGACTACCTTGAGTTTGGTGAGCTCGGTCAGCCACTCGGTTCGCTTGGTGCTGTGATACCGCTCGAGAGAGGACCGGCAGGCGACGAGTTTTTCCTGACCTTCGATCTCCTGGGTACGGAATCTTATGTGCGGACCGATGATCCGCCGCTGGTGATTATAGAATCCGACTTGCTGCCGCCTGCGCAGCGTATTGGCGTACGCACCTTCGATGAGATCAACGCGACAATGAGTGCGGTCACCGACGTCAGCCCTCAGGACCCGGCTGTCGATACCGTGTTCCAGAGTCTCAGGCAATCATTGCCGGCGATCGAGGATCCCGCAACGTTCCTGTCTTCTCACCAGGTCGCCGTCGCACAGCTTGCAATCGAGTACTGCAATGCACTGATCGAAAACCGCGGTGCAACCTCGGCCGCCCTGTACTTCCCGGGTTTTGATTTCGATGCAACACCGCTGACTGCCTTTGGCAATCGCAACGCGCTGATCAGACCTCTGGTTGACAAAGTCATGGGTATCGGAATCCAGACCCAACCAGACGCCGTCGATGTTGAGGGCGAAATTGCCTACAACATCTTCGACCCGCTTACGCTGCGACCGGTCAACCTGATCGACAGGCTGATCGCGGGCGGCACCGACACCCGTTCAATCTCGAAAGGCGCCTGTGCCGCTGTTCTCGGCAGCGCGGTAATGCTGATTCAGTAGACAGACTTGAGAAGAGGCATATTTTATGGCTAAGAAACGTAATTCCAGGCACTGGGATGATCCGCTGCGTCATCCCGACCATGCACGGCCGGTAACGCGCCGCGATTTCGTGTCCCAGGGATTTCTGTCTGGATCTGCATTTGCACTCAGTGGCGGAGTAATGAGTCTGTTCTCCAATCCGCGCGGAGCATTTGCGGCGCTGTCCGGTGACTTGACACCGTTACTTCTCAATCCCTGCAACATCGCTACTGACGGCGCCGGCAAGATTCCATTCATCGCTTTCGACCTGGCGGGTGGCGCGAATATCGCCGGCTCCAACGTACTTGTTGGCAAGGTAGGTGGTCAAATGGATTTCCTGAACACGTCGGGTTACCAGAAACTCGGGCTACCGGGCGACATGGTTCCCGGATTGGTCGACCCGGT
>SMVA01198650.1_pt1 | contig 18966 bp, 11 predicted proteins | sample 2456451 | NCBI WGS metagenome assembly SMVA01 (sample SAMN11095933, study PRJNA526329) | marine sediment metagenome | biome: Marine sediment; feature: Surficial sediment; material: Deep marine sediment; isolation source: Hadal surficial sediment | place: Pacific Ocean | collected 2014-05 | depth... | reverse complement strand
GCCGGTGCAAGATTCATCGTCGGAACCGTCAACCAGATCGACACCGGGGTGCGCACGATCTCGTGTGACGGGCGGCCACCTCTCCGTTATGACGTCGCATCGATCAATTGCGGTGCGGCGCCGGATTTGAGCGATATCCGTGACGCCGATCGGTTCGGTGTGCCGGTCAAACCGATCAGTCAGTTCATTCCCCTCTGGCACCAGCTGCTCGAGCGCATGCGGGATCATGACCGACCGCGCTTCCAGCTTGCGATCGTCGGTGGTGGCGCCGGCGGAATCGAACTCGCGCTGGCGATCCATCATCGGCTCATGGTTGTCGAGCGCATCGACAACGTCGACATCAAGTTGATTTCGGCCGATCTTCGACTGGCCTTGGGGCACAACGACACCGTGCGTGCCAATCTGGCCCGAGAATTGAGCGACCGGGGTCTCGACGTGTACCTGTCGGCCCGAGTGCTCAGCGTACAACCCGGTGCGCTCGAAACGGATGCGGACGGAATGCTGGCCGCCGACGAAGTTCTGTGGGTTGCTCGGGCGGCGCCGCAGCCGTGGCCCGAGGCGGCCGGGCTGACCGTCGATTCGGCGGGCTTTATCCTCGTCAACGAAAGCCTGCAAAGCGTCTCCGACCCGAATGTCTTCGCGGCGGGCGATATCGCGACTATCGAAGGACACCCTCGGCCGACGGCGGGCGTCATTGCGGTCCGGCAGGGTTCGCTGTTGGCCGCAAACCTCAAACGTGTCGTTAGTGGACTGACGCTGCTGCGGCGCCCACCGCAACTGAATATGCTTTCGCTGATCTCGACGGGCGAGCGTCGGGCGATCGCATCGCGCGGCGACTATGCCGCGCGGGGGCGCTGGGCCTGGTACTGGAAGGACTGGATCGATCGGCGTTTCGTGCGTCGCTTCCGGGTAAGTGGAGTGCCGCGCCGCGCGCCGCGCTGGCATGTATCTTCGCCGTCGGGTGGAGAGCTTGTGGCGGCGAGTGGCGGCGAGCTGTTGGCAAGGGTTCTCGAACGCGCCGGCGTCACGCCGGGCGCGGCCGTCCGGCGGCCCGTCGTCAACGCGCTCGAAGTGCAGTCGATCGGTGGGCTGCGTGCGCCTGGCGATGATCCGCATCACATGGGTCGAATCGCGGCGGAACATGCGCTGAACGATATCTATGCGCTCGGCGGATCACCGCGCACTGCACTGGGCTGGGTCACCGTGCCGCCGGCCGGCATCGACCAGATGGTCGGCGATCTCGAGCAGTTCGTTGCCGGCGCCATGCTCGCGTTCGAGCCCGCGGGCGTCGAGTGGGTCGGCGGCCATTTCGTCGCAGGCCCGGATTACTGCGCCGGCTTTGCGGTGACCGGCACGGTACACGAAGATGACTTGTGGGCCTGGCAGCGTATCGCGATCGACGATGTGCTGATCCTGACCAAATCGATCGGCACCGGTATATTGCTCGGTGCCGATGCCCGTGCGCATTGCCGCGGCGACTGGCTCCTGTCCGTACTGGATTCAATGCGCGCATCCAATCTGCCGGCGTTACCGGTGCTGCGTGATGCGGGTGTGCGTGCCGCCGCCCACGTCGGTGAGGGGGGTTTGCTCGGTCAGGCGATACGGATGGCACAGGCGGCCAGACTCTGTATCGAAATTCTGCCGGCGCGCGTGCCGTTGTTCGATGGTGTCGAGGCGTGCGGGTCTCCGGACGGCCGGCCGGCGAGTGATCGCGCTCTTTCGGACATCGATCGCGGCCCGTATGCGCCGGAAGACATCCGCGTTACCAGCTTGCTGGATCCACAGTTATCCGGTGGACTCCTTGCCGCGGTGAGGCCGGAACAGGTCGTTGCCTGTATCGCGAACCTGAGGACGGCGGGTTTCCGTCATGCCGCGATTATCGGCCGGGTCGTCGCGGCCCGCGACGACGGGCTTGCCTGCAGTCTCGCGGAGGATCCGCAGCACTAGCGGGCTGCTAGCAGGCGACGAATGAGGCGTAGCTACCGGTTCAGCGATTCTCGAATCGGCCGTAGTCGAAGATTCCAAACTCGAACCCGAGGCGTTCCCGCGCAGCTGCGTGGAACGCGTCGCTCTGTCGCCAGAAATTCGGATTCGTGCGACGGATGCCGTAGTCGTCGAGCAGTCGGGCGTAGTCGCTCTCGGTGCTTAGCGCCGTGACTTGTTCTGTAAAGCGGCCGAGTTCTATTTCGTTGACGAGGAAGAATGCGTTCGGGTACGCGCCGAGGAATCCGGGCACGACTGTCAGCGCATCCTCGTCCGGCTTGCGGAATTTCTTCTCGCCGAAGATCGACGTGATGTTCAGGTGTGCGTTGTTGCGGATCAGCGTGACGTAATAGCTGCCCGAAGGGCCGGCGATTTCGATAAACGAGGCCTGTGGCATCAGGTTCGAGGGCAGCCCGACGAGCCCGTTCAGGAGCTCGAGGGATTCGCGCGCGGCGGCGCTGCGAATAGATGTCATCGCGTAGCGATCGGGCAGGACTGCCTTCAGGCGCTCCCGTAACATTCCGTACAGTTCCAGCTTCTCGTCGTCGGTGCGGTAGTCGATATCAGGAACCGACTCGCTCTCGAAACGCGGCAGCGTCATGTATTCCGTGACTTCTTTCTCCGCGTCGCGGTACCAGAAATTCCGCTCGCGGTCGCGTGCTTCCTGTGGCAGCAACAGCAGAAAAGACATTTCGCCCTCCATGCGCAGGAAATCCATGTACACGCGCGACAGCAGCTGGTGGCCGGCATTGCCATACACGTCGTAGCCGGTCACGAGCAGGTATTGGATGCGTTCGAGCAGCGAGTAGCCGATCAACCAGGCCGTCTTCGGTGGGTTGCCGACCAGCCCCTTCTCGACCGTCGCGGTGTCGAAATGCCGAAACACGGTCAGTGCCGCGTTGTCATTCGTGCCGTCGCCATCCCAGACCATGTTCAGGTCCATGCGCACGGCGGTGCCGCTGCTCTGGTGGTCGGCCAGGTAGCCATCGAATGCCGCGAGCAGCGCTTGTTGCTGTTTCTCGTATTCACGCCAGTGCTTGATTGGCCGGTAGATGTCCTCGGTGCTGGCCGGCAGTGCGAGTTTCCCGCTCTGAAGGGACAGGAAGTCCTCGAGGAGTTCGATCTTCGGGTCATCCGGGTTGATGAAAAATACCCAGAAGTTGTCGTTGATGACATTCAGTGCGGCTTGCCCGCGGCACACGGGGCCCTTGATGAAGGTCATGATCGTGTACTGGGCTTCGTCGAGCATGAACTTGTAGCGCGTCCGGACCGGTAAGGCGTCGAATGTCACGAACGGATTCGACGCAGTCGCCTCGGCGTAGGAGGGCAGCGCGTCGACCTCGTAGTCGGCATCCATGAACAGCTCCTGCCAGCGATCCATTCGTGTCGCATCCAGCGCATAGGGCATGTGCGTCTTGGCGACGATCGTGCCGACTTCCCGCTCGATCCGGTAGTACACCCGATCGACGCCCGGATCGCTATACGGCCGGCGCGTCGCGATCAGTTCGATCGGCTCGCCGGGCGGGGTTGCCGACCGGACCATCCGGAAGAACTGGCGGTCGCTGATGTCCGGAAAGTACACGTGTGCGAGAAACAGGTGTTCGTAAATGTAGCGGCTCGACAGCCGGGCCTTAAGCGAATCGCCATTTAAGAAGACTTCCCAGGTTTCGATCTCCTCGACGAACTCGGGTGCCAGCGGCGGGCGCGCCGTATACGGTGCGTCCGCTTCCAGCCAGCGCAATAGTGTGCCTTGGCTCTCGTCGTCGAGGCCGGGCAACGCATACGGCATGCCCCACAACGGGTGCTTCTTCGCGAACTTGTCGAAGGTCTCGGGTTTCGCGCAAAATTGCTTGCGATCGAGGGACAGGTCGAAACTTTTTGATAACTGCTTGGTGTCCGGCAGCGGGTTCTGTTCCTTGAGCCGCAGTATCCGGTGCATGACACTGCCGTCACGATTGGCTTGCGGCGTGTCGGCGTATTCGTTCAGGATCGGGAAAAATTTTTTCGCGCGCCACTCGGAGACGGACTGGGCGTCTTCGAACAGTCGCGTCATCGGCACGGCTTTGATTCGCGTCGCGTCGTAGACCTTGCTCTCGGTCGCGCCCCGTTCGATGCCCTCTATCGAACTCATTTTCAGCTGGCACGGCGCATCGTAACAGGCATGGCAGACGATGCAGCGGCCCTCGACGATCGGCTTGATGTCCCGCCAGTAGTCGACGGCGCCGGCCGGGAGCACATCGACCAACCGTTCGCGTGGCTCGGCCGTGCCGAAGCGCTTCTCCATCTCGACGGCGGTCATCGCCGTGCAGCCGACGATCAGGAGTGATGCGATGAGCCAGGAGAGATTGCGGAGTCTGTGCATGTGCCGGGGTCCTTGCGCCGCCGTCCGGTCGCGGCGTGTATCGCGTGAGTCACGCCCATACTGCAGCCCTGACGGGTAATGTCAATGGCGTGTATGTTCGGCGACGTCGGAGACTGACGTTCGTAGAGTACGATGATTTTCGCAGGCTTATCGAGCTTACGGCAGCAAACCTGCCCATAAAAAAACCCCGCCGGAGCGGGGTTTTTCAGAGTCGTCGGTTGGCTTACCAGCGATTGCCGCCGCCGCCACCGCCGCCGTAGCCACCGCGGCCGCCACCGCCACCGCCGCGAGGCGCCTTCGGCTTGGCTTCGTTGACCTTGATCTGCCGGCCATCCAGCGAGGTGCCGTTCAGCTCCTGGATCGCTTTTTGAGCCTCACTGTCGCTGGACATTTCGACGAAGCCGAAGCCCTTGCTCTGGCCCGTGTCGCGATCGGTGATCAGATTGGCCGAATCAACCGTGCCGCACGCACCGAATGTCTCGGTGAGCGTTTGTTCGGTTGCTGAATACGGCAAATTGCCTACGTAAAGTTTCCTACCCATGATACCTCCTAAAGGTTGGCTGCCGCTTAAGAGGGTGTAGACAGGATGCCCGCAGACTCGAAAAAAGCGATACGAAAGGAGGCGGGAGTATATATCGTTTAATCAGGACAATAAACCGGGGGGTTGCCGCAGCGCAAGAGGCGCTCGAATTGAGACCACCGCGAGATTTAGCCGCTTCTGCTGTCGGCCTGCATCGGTCATTCCAGCAGCGCCATGAACCGGAGTATTCGTCCTTCCAGGTAGTCGTAGAACGGGTTCCAGCGCAGTCTCAGCATCGCCGAGGGTGGGATCTGGAACAGGCCACGCTCGCCGCGCATCGACAGATTGCCGAGGTATAGCCGGCCCGGCTCCGCCGGCTCGACGGCGCCGTAGAGCGGGTCCGTCGGTGGGATCGGTAACGCGACATGCGACAAGGAGAAGATATCCGGCGGCCACTCGGCATCGAGCGGCACATCGGGCTCGACGGGTTCGCCTGCCGGCCGATGCCGGATCACGACCCGCGACGTCCTCGGCGATGCATTCGTTATCAGGGTGACGGAGAACGGCCAGGCTGAATCGTTCATCAGCGTTCCCAGGCCGGTGGATCTGTCATCGGCCAGCAGCGGCCGGAGGATATCGTTGCGATCGATGTCGAACAAGACGAGTTCATGGTTCGCTGCCGGCAACTTGCCGAAGAGGCCGGTCACGAGTGCCGGCGTGGATACGGTGGCGTCGACAACGGATTGAAACGCGATGATGGGCGGCAGGTGTTCGAGTGCGCCCTTCGACCCGAGGCGTTCCAGCCGGTTCTGGATATCTACCGTCAGCCGATACACGACATCGCCGGCGTTCACGGCGAACGAGCCGTACTTGAACGGGTCGTACTCGGGCGCCCGTGTCTGCCACTCGAGCTTCGGCATACCGAGCCAGTGGCCGAGCCGGCCCTGCCAGACCGCAAATCTGGCGGCGCCGGTCACGCCGATCGACGGGGACATCAGCACGATGCCGTCGACACGAGGCAATGCGTCGTTCTCCAGGGTCTCGAGCATGTATTGCACGGCGAGCGCGCCGCCGTTCGAATACCCGACGATATACAGCGGCCGCTCGCCGATCTCCTCCCGCAGGTGCTCCGCGCCGAGTCGGGTGGCGGCGGCCATGTCCTGCCAGGTGATTCCGGTCAGACCCGCCGGCGCGGTACCGTGTCCGGGCAGGCGCAGGCCGACGACCCAGGCGCCCGTGCTCGCCAGCTTCTCCCCGAGCGCGCGCAGGCTGTAGGGCGAATCGGACATGCCGTGCAGTAGCAGGACGCCGGCGACCGGCTGCTCGGTGCGCAACTCGAACGAACGATTCCAGTTCGGTTGCCACCTTCCCGGGTCTGCCAGGCTGCCGACGTGGAAGCGATTGAACACCTGCCGGTCGGCCGGCTCGATGCGTGCGTAGACCCGTTTATCGAGCTGGGTGAATAGCCGGTCTTCCAGCCGCAGGTACTCGTTGAACGTCGCGACGTTGCCGTTGGCCGTAAATTCCTCGTCGAGATCGGCCGTGTGCCAGACCTTCAGGTCCGGGCGACCTTCGAGGTACCAGATGCCGCCCGCGAGCGCGGTGAGGCACACGCCCAAGGTCATCCAGGCCAATGCCTTCAGGACTTTGAATACGATGGAGCGCACCGCTTCGCCGGCCATCAATTTGGCTGCCCGATGAACAGGTAGATGGCCGACTCGCCGCCCTCGGCCACGCCGCCGGCGAAGTAGACCGGCCCGATGAACGTGTCGAGGCCCATGAACACCGAGCCGGCCAGTAGCGAATTCGACAGCGAAATGTCATCGGAATCCTGCCAGGCGTTGCCGAGTTCGAGCGAACCGCCGATGAACATCGTCGCGTTGAGAAATCCGCGCAACGGGTTGCTGCGAATCTGCCGGTAGTAAATAGCGCGGGCGACGCCGGTGTGTCGACCGCTCAGCGAGTCGCGCTGGTAACCGGATAGTTGGAACAGGCCGCCGGTCGTCAGCAGGTTCTGTATGCCCGCAACCTCGTTCAGCTGCGTTTGAATGGTGATGCCCGTCAGCAGGCTGTGCGCACCCCAGGTATTGGCCATGCCGAGGTTGCCCGTGACGATATCGACGTCGATCGTCGAGCCCGCCGACTCTCGCTGTCCGTTCCACGCGAGGCGGGCATTCAGGCCGCGCTTCGGGAAGTAGATGTTGTCGTAACTGTCGTGCGCGGCGGATGCGATATACCCGCCGAGGTCAAAATCCAGAGACGGCAAATCCTCGCCGATGTTCACCGCCGACTTGCCCTTGCCGCGCATCACGCCCACGCGTATCTCACCCGTGTGGCCGATCACCCGGCCCACCGAGGCCTGGCCGACTATCTGTTCGACGCGGAACTGCGTGACTATCGAGTCGTCGTCGAACGTGTTGACGTTGCGTTCGACGAACCCCGCGCCAACCGAGACAAACCATTTTCCGGAATCGACGACGGGCTGATAGAATTCCGTGGATAGTTGCTGAACCTCGCCGATGCGCAGCACGTTGCGCCATTCGGCGTTCAACTGATTGATCTGGGTCCACGTAAAGCTGGCCGAGCCGGTATATGCGCTGTTGCCCTCGAAATCATCCTCGAGCGACACGCCGAAGCGCCAGAATTTCTGGCTGGTCAAATCCTCGATCGTTCGGATCTGCAGCGTCTTGCCGTCGGCGTCGTCGAGCAGGTCGAACTCGACCGTCCGGAACGCGCCGAGCGCATAGATCTCGCGCAGGTCCGTTTCGAGCTGCGGCTTGTCGAGCAACGCGTTCAACGGCTGGCCGATCTTTTCCCGGATCACCGCATCGGCGATGCGGGAATCGTTCGCGATCGTTATCCGGGTGATGATCGGGTCGACGATTTTGCGCGCGGCCTGCTCGGCCGCCAGGGCGGCATAGGCCGCCTGATCGATGCCGAGTGGCGTTAGCCGTGCGCGGGCCGTGACCGCGGCCGCCTGCCCGGCGGTGACATCTTCGTCGATGTCGCTGAAGTCTGTCTCTGCGTCCGGTTCGATGCGTGGCTGGATCAGGATATCCGTTTCGCGTAGCTGCGTGATGCCCCGTTTCGTACTGTTTTGCTGCAGCAGGTGAGCGACCTGATCGACGACCCGGAACACCGAGCTCAGGTCTTCGATCGGGCTCGTGAACACCCCGACGTCGACGGCAATGATGACATCGGCACCCCAGTCGCGCGCGACATCGACCGGTAGGTTATTCAGCAGGCCGCCGGTGACCAGTAGCCGACCGTCGATCTCGACCGGCGGCAGGGTCCCCGGCATCGCGAGTGTGGCGAGCAACGCGCGGTCCAGCGCGCCGGCGTCCAGCGCGACCAGTTCACCGGTGACCATGTCCATCGTGATCGCGCGGTATGGAATCGGTAATTCGTCGAAGCTGCCGAGTCCCTTGGTATTCGCCGTGACCTTCTGCAGCAGCCGGCCGAACTTGCCATTCGGCACCAGCGACGTGGGCAGCTGGGCCTGACCGTCCTTGATGCCGACCTTGTACTTGATCAGGAAGTCTTCGTCATCCTGCTTGCGCCGGAACGACAGATCCTCGCGTTGCGTATCCGGGTTGAAAATCTCCTGCCAGTCGGTCTCGGTCAGCAGTGTGTGGATCTCTTCGATCGACATGCCCGACGCATACAGGCCGCCGATCAGCCCGCCGGCGCCGTTGCCGACGATCAGGTCGATCGGCACGCGCTGGCGTTCCAGTTCGGCCAGTACGCCGAGACTGGCGACGGCATGGGCGCCGCCGCCGCCCATGACAACAGCGATGCGGGGGCGGTCGCCGGGGGTGCCGGGCGGACCGGTTTCGGTAGCAGAGCACGGGGCGCTGAGCAGCGTCAGCAGGGCGGATTGCACGAGCGTCGTTCGCAGGAGCAGCGACATGTCTTTGCACCGTTGGTGTTGTGGCAGGCTGCCAGTGTACCGTTTCTGAAGTTTCGCAAGCTATGTTAAGCGTGGAAGAGCCTGTCGCCCGCGCGGCAAAAATAACCCGAGAAACGGTACACCGGCCCCCTCGCTGCGGGTAACATGTCCGCGAGCACTTGCCCATGAAAATGCGGACCGTCGTCTCGATCAGGTGGAGTCCCCATGAGGACCAATACGAAGAACAACGAGTGTGGAGGGGCGTTCGTCCGCGTCCTGTTCATCGCCGTCATGTTGTGGCCTGCCGCGTGGGTTTCGGCGCAGGAAGCAGAACCCGTAGTTGAGTTACAGCCGCTCGAAGACGAGCAGGCCGAGCAATTCGATGTTCTCCGCCAGCAGATGGAGCGGACCCGCGCGAAAATTGCTGATCTCGAAAGGCGCCTCAACGATGTCGATGAAGGCAGCCGGGGAATATACGTCGCGCGGCTCGACAAGCTGTGGATTCAGCTGGTCGGTGACGGCCTCAAAATTGGGGAAGCCGTCATTGCCGAGCAGGAACGCAACGTCGATGTTGGGGAATATCGTGCGGCGGCGATCGCAATTCTCGAGGCCCAGGGCGAGATCGCCGGCAGGGCATGGCAGCGGGTACGCGATCGTGCCGTGTTGCCGGGACGCGATGAGTCCGCGGCCGACCAGGCTGCCGGCTACCACCGCTTTTTCGAACTGCAGCGGATCACGGATCAGATTTTTGAAGATTTCATCGTGACCCTCGACCTGCTGGAGCGCTTCGGCGCGGAGACTCCGGACGATGAGGCGGCATTCAAGGCGTTGATTGCCGAGCGTGCGATGAACGTATCCGTGTTTCTCGAGTTGTCGATCGATGAGGTCGTAGGTCTGGGTGCCGGCGTCGACGTGCTGCCGGACGATGCCGAGCTGAAGGCCAAGCTGGCTGTTGCTCAAGCGCGTGTCGGCGAGACGGCTGCGGCGCTACAGCGGGTCGTCGACCAGATGGCGACCGTCGGTCTCGATACGGCGGAATTCCAGGCGCAGTTACTGACTGCGACCGGCGCGATCACGACGGATATTTTCAACTTCGCGGTCATTCGCAATCTGCTGGCGCGCTGGGGTGAGACGGTCGTCGATCTCTTAGTCGAGGATGGTCCGACGTTCCTGTTTCGGCTGGCGATCTTCGTCATCATTGTTCTGGTGGCCCGCAAGCTGGGGCAGGGTGTCGAGAAGTTGGTCGGACGCACGCTGGACACGGCGAAGTTTCACCTGTCGCAGCTGCTCAAGCGCATGATCGTCTCGACGGTCGGTAATCTCATCATGCTCTTTGGTGTGCTGATTGCCCTGTCGCAACTCGGCATCTCGCTCGGTCCGTTGCTCGCCGGCCTCGGCATCGCCGGCTTCGTGATCGGTTTTGCGCTGCAGGACACGCTGGGAAACTTCGCATCTGGGTTGATGATTCTCTTCTATCGCCCGTTCGATGTCGGTGATGTGGTCGAGGTCGGCGGCGTGTTCGGCAAGGTCAATCACATGAGCCTCGTCAACACGAGGATCATGACGCTGGACAACCAGACGATTGTCTTGCCGAATAACCTGATCTGGGGCGGCGTCATCAAGAACCTGACCAACCAGAAGCATCGCCGCGTCGATCTGACGTTCGGCGTGTCGTACACCGACGACATCCCGAAGGTCGAGAAGGTGCTGGCCGATGCCATGGCTGCGCACGACAAGGTGCTCGACGATCCGGAACCGACCGTCAGGCTGCATGAGCTCGGCGACTCGTCGGTCAATTTCATCGTGCGCCCGTGGGTTGAATCGGACGACTACTGGGACGTTTACTGGGACCTGACGCGCACGATCAAGATGCGGTTCGACGAGGAGGGCATCTCGATTCCGTTCCCGCAGCGCGATGTGCACCTGTATACGACTCCAGCGCCCGCGGTCCCGCCGGGCCCGGCCGATCCGTCGGCCGAGGCGCCCTGGCTTTCCGGCTCGACCGACCCGGCGCCGGTGACCGGCGAAGATGGCGATTCTGATTGAACTCGCGCGGCGCCACGGGCTGGGTGCGCCAATGGATGAACTGTATTAGGCTCTGCCAAGCGTATGCCGGAACGGGGGGATCGATGTTGAACGTCCTGGAATTGAGTCGCCGGTTGCTGGTCTGGTCGGCTGTCCTGGTTCTGTCGGGCTGTGCGTCGGTCGACTTCGATTACCCGAAGTCGGAAAGCACGGCGTTGCGGGACACCGACGATACCTATCTTGGTCGCCAGTTGTCGGAACTCGACGACCCGCATCCGGGCGAGTCCGGGTTCTACCTGCTGACAGACGGGATCGATGCGCTCGCCTCTCGGATACTTATTGCCGAACGGGCCGAGCGTACGCTGGACGCGCAGTACTACCTGATCACCAATGATGATATCGGTTTTGCATTCATCGGAGGACTGTTGCGGGCGGCCGACCGCGGCGTCCGTGTGCGGCTGCTACTCGACGATATCCAGACCAAGGGCTACGACACCGGTATGGCAGCGCTCGATTCGCACCCGAATTTCGAGGTGCGCATCTTCAACCCGTTCGGCGTTCGCGGCGCACGTGCCCTGAATTTCACGGACCTCGGCCGGGTCAATCGCCGCATGCATAACAAGTCGATGACTGCCGACAACCAGATCACGATCATCGGCGGACGGAATATCGCCGCCGAGTATTTCGCGGCGCATGACGATGTCAATTTCGGCGACGTCGATGTCGTCGGCATCGGCCCGATCGTGCACGATGTCTCCGACATGTTTGATCTGTACTGGAATCATCGGCAGGCGGCTCCGGTGCCGGCGTTTGCAAAGATGCCGGATGATCCGGCAGTTGAACTCGAACGCCTGCGCGGGCGTGTCGAGGCAGCGACACAGCGGCTGCGTGAGACTACCTATGCGGACGCGTTCAGAGAGTCATATAGCGATGCGATCGAACAGGACCTTGCCACGTTCACATGGGCAACCTATGAGCTGGTCTATGACTCGCCGGACAAGGCCGATAAGAAGAAGGCAAAAACCGCCGAGTCAATCGTGACGGCGCTGGACAAGGCAGTGCAGGGCGCGAAGTGGGAGTTGATCGTTGTATCGCCGTATTTCGTGCCGCTGAAGTCCGGGGTCAAATATCTTGCTGATCTTGAGGCACGCGGCGTCGACGTGATCATTGTTACCAACTCGCTGGCTGCAACGAATCATGCCGTCGTGCATTCCGGTTACGTTCCGTACCGCAAGGCACTGCTCGAGAGCGGCGTAGAGCTGCGTGAGGTACGCCCGGATGCATTCGTCTCGGGCGTCGACAGAGTCGCTCAGACCGACCGCGGCGGCGCCGGCGCATCCTTGGCCACGCTACATACAAAGGCATTTATTGTGGACCGGGAGCGGTTCTTTCTCGGTTCGTTCAACTGGGATCCGCGATCCGTCGACATCAATACAGAATTGGGCGTCATCATGGATTCGCCTGAACTGGCAGGGTTCGCAGTGGGTAAGCTCATCGAGACACAGGACGAGATGACCTACGAGGTCGTGCTGAACGACAAAGGCAAGGTCCGCTGGGTCGACCGGTCCGGCGATGAAGAGGTGATTCTCGACAAAGAGCCACAGACGGGTTTCTGGCGGCGTTTCAGTGTGGGCTTCTACCGACTCCTGCCGATCAAAGGGCAGTTGTAGCGGGCCGACGGGTCACCTACATCCCCGTAGGAGCGGCATCCTGCCGCGATTGGGGCTGTCAATCGCGGCAGGATGCCGCTCCTACGGGGCTTTCTCGCCCTTTCCCCCTCAGGGCGTCAGCGATTTTGGCAGCCCCTTGGGCGCGAAAACCCGGGACAGCGTGTCCGTATCGAACCCTCCCCCGACTTCGCCATCGGTCGCATACCGGTACAGTGCGGCCGAGAAGATGCCCTGCAGGGCCGCATGCAGCAATCCCGTCAGCATGAACGCCAGGACGCCAACGACGAGCCAGGCGATCAGCAGTTCGCCGTTGCCGCGGATTGCATAGGCGACCGATCCCACGAGGAAAAACAAGCCGATGTAGATCAGCCAGAATACGAGGCCGAAGCCGGTTGTCGTGATCAGGTTTTCGCCCCAGGTCTTCTTCAGTAACGAAGCGCTTTCCCTGACCGCGTCGATCGGGCCGATGTCCTTGCTGACCAATATGGGCACGGTCAGGAAGCTGGCGATGGTCCAGCCGGCGCCGAGCAGGCCGACGACGATCCGCCCGATGAAGCCGACGCGCTCGGCGATGGCGCGCAGGGCCAGGCCAATCGTTGCGGCGATGAGCGTGTAGCCGAGGATCTTGTCGATCTTCGAGGTGGCGATCCGCAGGCCGTCTCCGACGGTCGGGTTGCCGCCGTCCATTCGGATCAGCGCGGCGCCGACGAGCGCCGTGTTGAAAAAGAATATTACGAAGTACTCGACGAAATAGAACGCACCGAAGACGATCAGGTTAATGGTCTCGGCATCGCCCTCGACCGCGGTTGCAGTCGTCGGCCCGGCGGCGCTGCCGATGTCGAAAAACGGCATGAATGACGCCACCACAGCGACCGCGGCGATCGATGAGAACAGCGGAAAGATCAACAGCTCCTTGTCCTTTTTCAGGACGTTCAGGCTGACCTTGACCAGTTCCCAGCTGCGAGAGAATCTGCTGAACATGACGGCGGACCCCGATACGACGGTGACCTGCGAATCTTATCACTCGTTGCCCGGCCCGGGTTGTGATCGGGGCCGGAAAACGCAGCTTGATACCGTTCTCTGATCCGGCCGCTATTGCGCAATATCCAGGTCTTGCACCGGCTCCGGCCGGTAGCCGGGCGGCGTTGTCTCCCACGGGTAGCCGCCGCGGGCCATGTCGTAGCCCAGTTCGAACAGCGCCTGCATGTAGGTCGAATCGAAAGGCTCGTTCGACGGCCGGTCGAAGGCGGCCGGGATATACGCGAGGTGATAGTCGATGCCGTCGCGCCTGGCGGCGAGGTACACGCGGTACATGTCGCCGAGTACGGTACTGCTCAGCAGCGTGAAGATCGTCTGGCCGGCAATATCCGTAATCTTGCGTTCGACCGGTGCCCAATCCGGCGCGAGATGACCGTTGCGAATGACGTATAGCCTGGGTCGGCCCCGGACCTCGAGTCGTTCGGTGACGTCACGCCAGTTTACGCCCATCGGGTACAGGAATAACTGGAACGTCACACCGCCGTCGACGTGCATCTCGTCATAGGTTTGGCCGTCGGCCTCGACGTCAATCATGACGGGTGGGAACGCGACGGGCACCGAGGCGGACGCGAGGATGACGTCGTGAATCAGTGACAAGGCGCCCGGCTGCCCGCTGCTGGCAATTCGCCCGAGGTTCCAGATGACCGGGCGCCCGGCGTCGAGGTTGGTCGTGCCGATCAGCAATTGCCGGCCCTTGCGAAACTCGGCGGCGATCTCGGCCATGAACGCCGCATCGACCACGTGCTCCAGGGATGCCCGCATGGGTTCGATGCTCGCCACGGAATCGCCCGTGATGATTTTCAGGACGCCGCGTTCGGTTACCAGGTCATCCGTCGAATACTGTGTGAAAAGCTCCTTCAACTGCGCATCATATTTCGGGCCGAGAAACACCAACGGCGCGATCAACGCGCCGATGCTGATGCCGGTCACGATCTCGAACTCCGGTCGCGTGCCGGCCCGGGTCCAGCCGTTCAGCAGGCCGGCGCCGAATGCACCGTTCGCGCCACCGCCCGAGATCACGAGGTAGTCGTGCTCGGTGTCGACGAGCTCCGGCAGCGCGGCGGCTAATTCTGCGTTCGTCTGCCCGAAGAACGCGTCCAGATCAGGGGGTGGCACGTCGCCATACACGCGTGCCCGAGGGATGCCGGGGATTGTGGCATCGGGTACGAGTCTCTCGGGTACCGGGTTGCGTTCTGGCAGGTTCGCACAACCGGACAGCAGCGCGATCACCAGGATCGCGCTGCCGCCGACGGACTGTCGCGCGTGGCGCACGGCGGCGCCCGCCGGGGCCTTACCCCGCTCCGACCGCTTCGTACTTGAATTTCTGCCCGCCGATCGAGGCTTCGTACATCAAGCCGCCCTTGCCGATCACGAAGATCAGCATGCCCTTGTGGTACCCCGCCGCCGCTTGTTTCCCGGCATCGTCGCCGCCCGTGCCCGCGCTGGAGGTCGTTCCGGTCGTGCCCGTGCTGGCCTGCGCGCTGGCGTTGATGGCAATCGCCGATGCCTGGGCGTCGAACTCGAAATTGCCGCTCGTGAAATCGTCAAAAGCGGACTTGCTCTCGAAGAAAATGACCTGGCTGTAGGCCTGGCCGCCGAGCTGAAAGCCGATCGTGATCTGTGTTAGCGATGTGAAGCCCGTGACGCCGCCGCCGGTATAGACCTGGCCCTTGCCGTGTGCGCCACCGATGCCGATGCCGCCCTTACCGATGGTCGGGAAGATCGCATAGCCGTGTGCCGATCCGAAATAGGGGGAAGCGGTCTCGTTATTCTTGAACATGCCGATCGTCTCGGAGTAATCCTCGACTTCCCGGTCGGCGTACGCGATTCCGGAGACCAGTAACAGGACGCTTGCGATGATGGGGGTCAGTTTCTTCATGGGGTTACCTCACCTGGGTTTGTTTGTGTTATCGGAGCTCAAATTAGCGATATTGGGTAATACCGGCCAAAGAGTGGCTCGCTGGCGGGGATTATCCACCATCCCGCGGCCCTTTTGTATACCTTACTCCAGCAGCAGGACGATCCGGCTATTGAAGCCCCTGCTGTCACCCTCGCCGCCGAAGCGGTCCAGCGTGATCCAGCGATAGTTGAGGTTGACGTTGAATATCGGGCTCAGCCACCAGTTCAGGCCGAGCGAGACAATTTCCATCTCGCCGCCTTCCACGAGCCCGTCGGTCAGATCGATCGCGGACCAGCGGGCCGCAAGTTCCCAAGCACCCCAGCCACCCCGGTAGACGGATTGTGCGACCGGCAGCGGGTTGAAGATGCCGCTTTGGCGATTGTAACCGCGCATCTCACCCGTTAAGGCCCAGGACCCGGTCACGTAATAGCCCGTGAAGTCGGGGTTGCCGACATCGGGTGCGTCGACGTCATTGTGGGTGTACTCGCCGAGCAGCCAGATGGGCCCCCTGCGCCAGGACGCCTCGAGGTTGTAGGTCAGGCTGCTGTTCGCGGCGAAGCCGCCGGGAGTGTCGGGATCGCCGGTATCCACGAAGACCGGCGACTCGTTGAACTCCGGCTCGGTGCCATAGCGCAGCCCCTCATTCGCGTCGCTGTACCGCAGGCCGATCCCGAGGTGCAGCAGATTGCTTTCGTCCGCCGAGACGAACGGCAGCCCGGTAACCCGGCCGACGAACTGATTCGCACCGTCACTGAATGAGTCGTCCGTATCCAACCAGTCGTTGAACACACCGCCTGCCCAGGTCATGCGCTGATCGAACGCGCCGCCGCTGAGCACGAGGCCGACATTGCGCGCCGGCAGCAGCGCATCGGTAACCGCGGCACGCTCCTGCATCGGCAGGTAGATCATCCCCATGGTGCGTGCCATGGAAACAGGCTCTTTTTGCTTGCCGATGCTGAGCGTGGTGCCGGCGAACGTCGGAATGTCCACGCGCCAATCGAGAAAAGTCCAGTCGTCGTCGACGTCCGTGTCGAAACCCTTGTCGAAGGCATTGGTCTCCGCCGACACGGTGTAGACCCAAGGCTGCCGGAAATTCAGTGTGCCGACGGCGCCGAAGCGCAAACCACGAATCGCACCGCCGTCGAACGCATCGAGATCACCCACCTGGGCCACGCTGTTGCCATCCTGCGACTGCCAATTCTGACGATCCAGCGCGAGGGCGCCGAAGAACAGTCCCGACACAGGCTTGGTTTCCCAGCGATTCCACTTGCTCGTATCCTGATAGGAACTCGGCAATGACAATGGCGGCGGGCTGTAGGCGAGCCAGCCGGAACGCCTCGGCTTCTGCCCGAAGTCGTAGGCCCGTGGTAGTCGGTTTCGGACGATCTTGCCGTCATGTACCGCGAAGCGCGCATAGGTTGCCGTATCCAGTAACACCGCGAAGTCTTTGCGCGGGTCGCGGCTGAGAATGATAAAGCTCGGTGGCTCGCCCGGCTCCAGATTGCCGAGCAGGATGCCTTGCTGCGCATTCAACGCCAGCTCCGCGGTATCCGCCGCGATCTCGTCTTTTGTTACGACGTCGATCTTGTTGTCGCGGATCAGGACGTGAACGACAACATCGTCGGTCTCACCCTCCTGGTCGATCAGCGTGACGTTTCGTATCAGTACGGTTTCCGGCAGGACAGGGGAGGTCGCGCGACTCTGGGCCGATACCCCAGTTGGCAAGGCAGCCAGTGACACCAGCAAGATCAGCGCCGACAATCGCTTCATATATGCGCTCAAGTGCACCACGGGAATACGAATTGTAAACGATGGGTCCAGACATAGGGGCCAGACCGCTAATGTCCCACAAGCGTCGCAGGAGCGGCTTCCCGACGCATGCCATTTCTTGATCGGGACTGCGTCCAGCCGCGATTGGCCGGCCGGATTCGCGGCTGGAAGCCGCTCCTGCGAAGTTCTCCTCTAAAAACTCCAGTTGATATCGACACGAAATCGTTTGCCGGTCTGGTTTCGGACGTCGGTCGACAGTTCCTTGTTGAGTCCCCTGACGATGTACAGGCGGGCGATCACGTTTATCTTGTACCCCAGACCGAAACCGGCCCTGAGCTCCGACCCTTTCATATTACTTGCGGCGGTCTGATCCGACGTGCCCCATCGCACCCAGTCATCCTGCGCATAAGAGTTGTGAATGGCCAGTGCTTCCAGCCGCGTGTAATAAAGCCCCAGCAGCCAGTCGCCACGCTGTTGAACTCCACCATAAACCGCCTGCAGCACGTATCCATCGACCTCGTCATGATGAAAGGCCGTGTACGTGTCTGGATCGGTGGCCGAATAGTCCTGACTGTTGTGCAAATAGTCAGCACCCAGAGAGAACTGTTGCGGCAGCGTCTTGATCCGCAGCTGCGCCTGAACCAGCCACAGCGTGTAGTCGCGCAGCGAGTTCCCCTGCAGCAGCAATGTCGAGGCATAGTCGCCGGGTGTCGCGTCTGCATCAATATTCATGACGCCGCCCACGAGCGTAAAGCCGCTGCGTTGCGAGTCCTGGTCGTACACCAGTTGTCCCGAACCCGACCGACCGGTGTAGTTTCGCATGCCGGCAGGCAGCGTGTAGTAGCCGGCATTCAGGGTCAGCTTGCCGGGCCCGGCCGCGGTTTCAAATATCAGGCCGGCGCCTGTCGGGGTCGTGTCGTCATCCCAGAACAGGCTATTCTGCTTCCACCAGGGCAGGCTGTTGCGCCCCACCCAGACCGACAGTTCTTTCCATTCACCCCGCACATACCACTTGTCCAGATTGATGTCGGAGGCTCCGGTCGGGTTATCGTCAAAGTCCCTGATCGTGATATGACCCGACTGCTGGTGGTCGTCATTGCCGGTGCGGCCACGGACACCCAATTCAAGAAAATCAGTTGGCTTCCAGACGATGCCGAGGCGAGCACGGACCCGCATCCGGGTACGATCGTCACGCTGACTGCCATCGCCACGGTAAGATTCCCAGTCCTTTTCGATACGCAGGCGTGTATCACCGTAGACGGAAAACGGGCTCGCTTCATCCCGCGTGCTTTCGGCACTGGCTGTCGCAGTGGCAGCAGCCAGAAGTAGGCATCCGCATACAGTAATCGTGCGCAATTTCTGCACCATTGATAGCAGTGACCGAGAAATAGCGGCTTGACCCCACTGCTGTCCCACTTAATTCCGCACCAGCCCGAGACGTAGCTGAGGCGGAGGTAATCCCGCGTTGTCAGGCGGGCGCAGAAGGGTGAGCAGAGAGCGCCGGGCAAACAAATTCAGTTGCAGCAAGCGGATGATTTGCTGAAGACTCTTGCCCAGCTTTGATTTGAACTTCAGGTAAGCCAGCAGGAGATAGACGCACAGCGCCGCCATGATCTGCGTCATGACCGCGTTCTCGCTGGTTCCGAGGAACGCTTTGATCTTCAGGTTCTGTTTGATCCATTTGAAGAACAGCTCAACCTGCCAGCGTTCCTTATAGATATCGGCGATGGTGTTCGCTGACCAGTTAAACTGGTTGGTGATAAAGACGTAGTGCTTGCCGGTTTCAGCATCCCGGTAGCCCACGCGACG
>SMVA01276223.1_pt1 | contig 18977 bp, 16 predicted proteins | sample 2456451 | NCBI WGS metagenome assembly SMVA01 (sample SAMN11095933, study PRJNA526329) | marine sediment metagenome | biome: Marine sediment; feature: Surficial sediment; material: Deep marine sediment; isolation source: Hadal surficial sediment | place: Pacific Ocean | collected 2014-05 | depth... | reverse complement strand
TTTGAAGCCGGGGGTAATTCGCATGTCATTTATTCATTACACGACTATGGATGAAATAAAACATTTGATTGAAGGGTTAACCATCGCACTTGATTAGGAGTGGCGCAAAAAGGTTTACACAAGCGAGTGCGAGCGGCAAAAACGGCGAGGAACCAGGCCACATCGTCTAGTATGCTGATATTGCATTACCCTGTGAATGTCACAGCGATTGGGTCGACTCAACAACGATCCAGGCGCACATCTCCCCGGGCCAGGTGGCGATCACCGGCCCTGAATAGAGAAGGCGAGCATGGAACTGGAACTAATTAGAGCGGCTCTTCTCGGTGCGGCGCCCGTCGCATTCTTTACCTTCCTGATACTGCAGTGGTCGATTGCCAGTGGCAGGTTGAGCCGGTTCAAAGACGAGAAAGACCTGCAGCGTCAGTACAAGGCACGCTCCAGGGCTGCGAAAGAGTCCCGCAAGGCCAGGAAAGCAGGCCGGGACGCCGCCGCGCAGCCAGATGATGATCAGCCGTTATTTCACAAACGGGCGGTGGGAGACATCTTCCACAACAAGGTCATGTTCTTTGGTAGCGGCTTTTACGGCATGATGGCGGTGCTTACCTACATCCTGATTGAGATCCTGGAGATATGGACGTTTCTTGTTGGCATGCTCAGCCCCACAACCTGGATCGATAAAATTGGCCTGGATTTCCTCATTGAATTTTTTGTCAATTCATTGACCAACCTGGTTGCCGCTTTTGTATGGTTTGCCACCTTGCCCGAGTACATCAATATCGACAATGGATTCATCTGGTTGGCGGCGGCCTATCTCGGCTACCTGGGTGGATTGAGACTAACGACGACTCGGGGTGATGAGATCTGGGAAAAGATGCTGGTTACTATCGGCAAGTTAAAGCACAAGTTACCGCCGCGCTAGCGGCGAGGCAAACCTGTTCCAGCCGCCGCAAAAATAAGACCGAGAAAAAGCCATTCGAGGAGGTGTGATAGAAAGTTGATAGAGGAAAATAGAGTCACGAAAAGGTTGTTAGCGGGCTTTTTACTAACTCGCATAGGATGCCGCTAGCCTACGGTGTTGCCCCCTTGTTTGAGCATTTTTCCGCCTCTATGCGGGCCTTGATAATAAACATTTGTGCTTCGTGGGATACACACAACTGCTTCCATCGCAGGTCGTCCATAAACGCACTGCGCCAGGCCAGCAATGTGACCAGGCAAGTCTCGGCATCGCTTTGTACCACTTGCGCGGGCACAATTCTCACCAGGTTTCGCGCGACCAGATGCTCCGGGTCGGACCCAAGATAATAGTAGATCATGAATCGCTCAGGATCGGTGTCAATTCTAATAAAAGTCTCTTTGCCATCAAACATCGAAGTGCCGACGAAAAGACTCTCATCGATTTGACGCCTGTTCCAACTGCCAAAAGTCCACTCGCCCTGCTTTAAACCATCAGACATATAGGCGAACGCTTCGTCCTCGGAAGCAATAACTTCGCAGGTGCAGCTATGGCAGTGCCTATCGGTAATATCCATAAGTTTCTCCCCCCCCGACAGGAACAGTGTGTTATTTTCAGATCGATAATGCTAGTGTCCTTTATCGGTTAAAGCTGGAGTGCTGTGGCTGCAGCATCAGACGGAGTCGACCATGCTACGAAAAAAAGTCGGGATCATCGGCTTCGGATATATAGCCAGCTTTATCTACCGGGAGATAAGCACTCGCCCCGAGCTTGGCCTGGATGTCGCCTTCGTGTGGAACAGAACGCCAGGGCGACTTGAGGGTGTCCCCTCTGCGCTGATACTGGAAGACCTGGCTGCCTTTGCCTCACGTTCTGCCGACTTGATAGTGGAGATGTCGCATCCTGACATTTCGAAGGACTATGCAAAGGACATTCTGGCCGTCACCAATTATATGATGTTATCAGTTACGGCGATGGCCGACGCTCAACTGAGCAATACCTTGGTGCAAACAGCCCTGGCCTGTGGCACCAGTTTGTTCGTTCCGCATGGCGCACTGGTAGGCCTTGACAGCCTGTATGAAGCCCGTGAAAATTGGGCCGACGTAACTATTACCTTTCGCAAGTCGCCCGCCAGTATGGATTTTTCTGCCTCGGGTATCGATCCACAAACCATCCAGGGCGAGACCACTGTCTATGATGGTTCAGTGCGTGGCGCGGCGGAGAAATTTCCACGCAATGTTAACACCATGGCCACCTGCGCTCTTGCGGGGCTGGGTTTTGATCAGACCCGGGGGGTAGTTATCCTCGACCCCGCTGCCACGGCCATGAGCGCCCAGGTCATTGCTCACGGTAAAGACGGCAGCTTGCTGGAGACAAAAAAGGAGGAGCAGGCTGTGGGCGTTTCCGGAGCGGGTATGTTGCTTTCGCAATTGGGCAGTATTCGCCGCGCGGCATTCGGCGCCGCCGCAGGGCTTTCATTTGTCTGAAAACGCGCAAACGGGTGTCGCTGGCCTGTGAAAATTCTGCAGCCGGCGAGCCTGCAAGAAATTGAGCTGGCTCGTCAGCGGATCAGCGGGTTCGCCATTCGTACACCTCTTATTAAGCTTGATCTGACAGAGTCGGACTCCCTGTACAATTCGAATACAGAAATTTTCCTGAAATTGGAAAACCTGCAGCCCACAGGGGCCTTTAAGGTGCGCTGCCAGGCTAACGTCATCAACGCAGCCTCGCTCACGGAACTAGGGCGGGGTGTTTTTACTGCAAGCTCTGGCAACAGCGGAACCGCTATGGCCTGGGTGGCGAGAAAGCTGGGCATTCGCGCCCGGGTTTACACACCTGACAACGCACCAGAAAGTAAGTTACGGAACATTCGTGATCTTGGCGCCATTGTCCACCAACTGCCCTATGACCAATGGTGGAAAATTGTCGAGACTGGCCGTTACGCTGATGAACAGGGCTTTTTCGCCAACCCGGTAAATTCTCCGGCGGGTATTGCCGGCAACGCCACCATTGGCCTGGAAATTTATGAGGACATGCCTGACGTCGACACCGTGGTCCTGCCCTTTGGCGGCGGTGGGCTGTCCTGCGGCGTGGCATCGGCATTTCATGCTCTGCAGAGCACAATCCGGACATTTGGAGCTGAAAGTTGCACCGCGCTCCCGCTCGCCGCGGCCTTTCGTGCGGGTGAGCCTGTGGTCGTTCCTCGCCGTGACAGTTTTATTTCCGGAATAGGAGTGGCTGCACTACTCCCGGACATGTGGCCACTTGCCAAACAATTACTGGCCGGGGCCGTGGCCGCCGATTTAACCCAGGTCAGCCACGCAATACGACTACTGTATGAGCGCCATCACATTGTGGTAGAAGGGGCCGGGGCGGTAGCCCTTGCGGCCGTTCTGGCTGGCCAGGCAGGAACGGGGAAAATCGTATGTGTTGTCACCGGCGGCAATCTGGATGGGTCCGATCTGGTGAAAATTTTGCGCGGCGAGGTGCCACTGTGATTTGTACCAGGGAAGTTTTCAATGACCACCGATAAAGGATTTGCTGTGGAGTATAAACACGAAACCTGGTCTTCGCAGAGAGTGTTCTTTTTGGCCATTATTGGCCAGGCCATTGGCCTGGGCAACATATGGCGTTTCCCTTATATCACCGGAGAAAATGGTGGTGGAGCCTTCGTTATAATTTATTGCCTGTGCATGCTTGTGATCGGCATTCCGCTTATTATGGCTGAGTTGGCCATTGGCCGACGGGGCGGCGGCAGCGCCGTCAGGACCATGAAGGTATTGACCAAAACTGAAAGCTGCAGCCCGGCCTGGCGCTCTATCGGTATCCTGTCGGTGTTAATCCCCTTTATCGGTCTGATGTTTTACGCCGTTGTCGCCGGATGGATTCTAGATTATCTGACACAAACTGCCGTTGGCAACCTGCTGCAGCTGACGAGTGAAAGTTCAAGCAGTGCATTTAAAGCACTAACCGATAATCCCTATCGGCTGGCCTTCTGGCACGGGGTATTCATTATCCTGACCATCTTTATCGTCTCCAGAGGATTGCGAGGCGGGTTGGAGAAGGCGGTCAAAATGCTGATGCCGGCCCTGGCTCTCATTCTGGTGATTCTGCTGATTTACGTGATACTAACCGCAGACTTCGCTGGTGGGGTGAAATTCTTGTTCAATCCCGACTTTTCCAAGGTAAATTCCAGTGTCGTCATGATGGCTATAGGCCAGGCATTTTTTTCCCTGGCCATTGCTGTAGGCGCCATGATTACTTACGGTGCCTATCTGCCAAAATCCGTTTCTATCACCCAGGCCGCTTTCGTCATCGGTTTCTCGGATACCCTGTGCTCACTGCTTGTTGGCCTTGTTGTTTTCCCCCTGGTTTTGACCTACGGGCTGGAGGCCGGCGAGGGGCCGGGTCTGATATTTATAGCCCTACCCATCGCTTTTGGTGCCATGCCATTGGGTGCACTGTTCGGATCGCTGTTCTTCCTGCTGATGTTGATGGCGGCATTAACTTCCTCTATGGGTATGCTGGAGCCGGTGGTTGCGTGGCTAGTCGAAACCAGCCGGTACAGTCGTCGCACGATCACCATCTTCGTCGGCTGTCTGGCCTGGCTATGCGGTCTGTCCGCGGTGCTTTCTTTCAATGTTTTGTCAGATTTTACCCCACTGGACAATTTTCCGCTCTTTGAAGGGAAGCGGATTTTCGATTTGCTGGATTTCTTCACCGCCAATGTATTCATACCTACAAGCGCCTTGCTCATCGCCCTGTTCGCGGGTTGGGCGATGAAGCGCACATCGATAGCCGAGGAACTGAACATGCGAAGCCCGCTGGGTTTCAGATGCTGGTACCTGCTGATCCGCTATGTCACGCCTGTTACGATCGTGCTGATTTTTATCTCTAACCTGAACGCTTAAACAGCGGGAACCTTACCTTCCAGAATATCGATCATATAGCGGGTGTCGAGATTGCCGCCGGAAATCACACAAACAATTTTACCTCCGCCGGCTCGCCCAGACAGAGCGCAGGCAACCGGCGTGGCCCCAGCGCCTTCAGCAATGATGCAATTACGTTGGTAAAGCAATCGAATTGAATCGACAATTTCCTCCAGCGATGCCACCACAGTATGGTTTATCAACTGGCTGATTAGAGGCCACATATCGGCCAGTACAGTGCCAGTGCCAATACCAGAAATAAAGCTGGGAGGGCAGGCAACGTCCATAGGCGAACCATGCTGCAGACTCGCGCGCAGCGGTGCACAATGCGCCGATTCCGCGGCAAATATTTTTGTGTCAGGCTTCAGTTCGGCGAAAGCGGAGGCAATACCACAGGATAGGCCGCCGCCGCCAAAGGGCACTATAACGGTATCTACATCCGGCAGGTCTTCATAGATCTCTGCGCCCACTGTAGCATCGCCGGCTAGCACATCGGGATTTGAGACGGGGTGTACAAAAAATCCAGGCTCATCGGCGTGGCCATGATTCAGTAAGACCTGCCACCATTGTTCATCAGATAAGCGTTTGATAATGGCCCCCTGGCGAACCAGGGCTGCCACTTTGCCCTCGGGGGCATGGTCAGGCAGCAATACCGTCGCCTGTAGGCCCAGTTGCCTCGCTGAGTAAGCGACACCCTGAGCCATGTTTCCGGAACTGGCGGTGTACACTCCCGATTCGGTGGCGTGTGCCGAGGCACACAGAATTGCATTCAGTGCGGGCCGCAATTTAAAAGAACCAATAGGCTGTAAATTTTCCATCTTCAGATAAATTTCAGCGTCGTCATTATCCGCATTCAGGCGGATGAGTGGCGTCCTCACTGCGACACCCGCGATGCGCTTTTGCGCAGCGTGAATAGCCTGCAGTGTAGGCGGTATCAAAACGCGCGGTAAGGCCATTACAATCACTCCCTTGACGAGCATATTGTAGCACGCGCCCAACATAGCCAGTGGCGAGGTAATGGCAACTTAACTGGCCGAAATTGCTAGAATCTGCCAATGAACACATACAAACGTCACAGATTCCCACCCCTGGGCAAGTTAATTTGTCGATACCGTCTGGGTAGATATCTCGCTCTACTGCACTTAAACTATCCGCAGGCATCCATGCCCACCAGCATGCCAGATAAAACATAATAAGAGGGGCGGTTATGCAGTATTCCAGAAGTTTACCCAATCCCGGTATTGCGCTGCTTGTGATTCTCGGCCTGAGTACTTCGACGGCACAGGCTCAACAATTGGCGCTTGAAGAGGTTGTCGTTTCAGCGCGGAAAATTGAGGAGAACAGCCAGACGGTTCCCATCTCCATGGCCGTGCTCACCAAGCGCAAGATTGAAGACATCAATGCTTTCGATTTTACCGAGATCGACAGGATTGCGCCCAGCCTGCAACTGGGGCAGAACAGCCCGGCGTCAGCCACACTGAAGATTCGCAATGTCGGGCCCGATTTTTTTGCGTTGGCGTTCCCGCCTGCGGTGGCGGTATACGTGGATGGCGTACCACAAACGCAACCGGGTAGTGTGTTCTCGACCATGCTGGATATAGAACGAATCGAGGTTCTTAACGGGCCCCAGGGCACCCTGTACGGAAAGAATGCGCCGGCCGGACTGCTCTCCATTTATACCGGAACCCCCCACACCGATGGCTTCGATGGTTACGTCACCAGCAGTTACAGTTCCTGGGGTACCTGGAACAACACCATGGCGGTGAATGTGCCTCTGGTAAAGGACAAGCTGGCAATGCGGATCGCAGGCATGTACTCGGAATCTGACGGTTATATGGATAATGCTATTCCCGGTGCCAATGAGAGTAATGGTAAAGAGCACAAGGGCGTCCGGGTAAAACTGTTGTGGACACCGAGCGACGATATGGAGGTACTACTGGCCTACTATTACGCCGACCTGACTTCTGAAGATAATGGCACTGGCTATGAGGGCCGGGTGCCGGACAATAATGGCGATACCAGGTATGAATCGCGCTACGACGATTACGAGGTGTTCAAGGGGGTGCCGAGTTTTTCAAACACTGAAATAGAAGACTTGGTACTCAACTGGACCTGGTCTCTGGAGAAGGTCAACCTGACCTTGCTGGGGCAGTACCAGGACCTGAATATCTTCCAGCAACAGGACAACAGCAATTTCCGTGAAGTGCCGCCGCCGGGAACGCCGAAAGACTCACTGGTGTTTGATCCGCAATCCTACTCAGTGGAGTTCAGGGCTGACGGGGAACTGGGTGCAAGGTTCAGTTACGTCGGCGGCCTGTTCTACTCCAGCGAAAAACCCGACACAGTGAATTCCATCAACTCAATCAACATCATCGGTGAGGCGGAAACCGAGTCGCTGGGCATATTCAGTAACTGGACCTACGAGATCAATGACCAATGGGATACGAGCCTGGGCATGCGTTACAGTGACGTGGATTACACCGCCCAGGTGTTTGGTTTTATTCCCGGTCTGGGTGAGCTGAATACCCCCTTCGAGGAAAACTACTCAGACCCCTCCTATAGCTTCAAGCTGCGCTATTACCCGAGCCAGGATGTGCTGGTCTATTTCGCCATTGATACCGCGTTTCGAGCGGGGGGAATGAATGTGCTGGCTCCCCTGGCCGGAGAACTGGTCGATATCTTTTCTTTCGTGGGTGACAATTTGCAGATTATCGCCGATGACTACTTTGTCTTCGATCAGGAGGATTCCATCTCCTATGAGATTGGCATGAAGGGTTCCTTCCTGGAGCAACGGCTGCGCTGGAACGTCTCGGCCTTTATCCAGTACTACGATGATCATCAGTACCGCACCAGCCCCACCGATGCATCGGTGACTCCCGTTCTCTCCGGTGCGTTCTCCAACCTGATCGTTAACGTGGAGGAGCTTGAGGTTTACGGTTTCGAATCAGAGTTTGAATACCTGATTGATGAGAACTGGTCAATTTTCACTACCGCCGCCTATGCCAGGCCAGAAATACAGGAGTTCAGCAAGCGCATGTGTGACGAAGGGGAGGCTGCCCCGGGTGTGATGATATGTCCCGGCGAGAGTGGTGAACGGCTCAACGATGAACCTGACTTGCACGTGTTCTCCCAGCTGCGCTACCAGTATCGGTTTGTGGAATCGAAGCTGGAGTTTTTCGGGCTGCTGACCGGCGAATACTACGACGAGCCCTACCAGCGTGTGAGCACCCCCAATATTGAAGACATTTTGATTTTTGACCTGACCCTGGGCCTGCGCGATGTGGATGACACATGGTCAGTCAAAGTATGGAGTAAGAACATCACCGATGAGATGGTGATTTTTAGTGAGAGTATTGAGGAGCAAATCAGTTTTGTGCCGGGACAGGGGCTGGTGACAGAATTTCTCGGTTACAGTGCCAGCCCGCGGGCACCCCGCTCTTTCGGGATTACGGCGGATTATCGATTCTGAGCGGTTCAGGCATAGAACTCAGGGTTGAGCTGCGCTAGCGAACTTTGTCTGAGGCCTCGTAGTCGGGCGGATCATACAAACGAAATTCTTCATGTTTGATCTTACCCCCGGCGCCACCGATAACCACTCCAGCGGCCAGGCCGCCGATGGTGATCAATACAATACCGGCTGACGCCGCGAGTAGAAGATGGTTGCGCGCGGTACCGGCAATAAATGCAATGAGCGCCGCAACGGCATTGAAATAGATGACCGGCAACCAGGTATCGCCGAGATACGCATGGTAATCGAGCCAGTCCCGGCCGGTACCATTGAGTTCATCGAAGATGGCGGGGTAGGCGTCGTCGCCAGCCATCCCAACCGGAATACTTGAGCCGGCGGTCAGTGCAATCATCAGCAAACCTATTTGCATGGCGACCCTGTCGCGCAGTGCCAGGGCAGCGACCAGTGCACACCAAGACAGTGCCAGCCCAATTGTAGGAAGATGATTCAGCAGTACGTGACGGTAGGCGGGGTCATCGAGTAATTCAAACATCCCTGGTTATAACTCCTGATTTTAGCTGTTCGCCCAGGAGGTACAGTAGCCTCCCGCGCTGACGGCACCATTGAACAGCTCACAATGGCCACAGCCACTTGCCGTGTCGGTTTCGCTGGTAAAGAACTCACAGTTGACACAGTTTTCGGGTCGGTCCGGTGCCAGCTCGACATACTCCAGTGTTTTCCTCAGTTGAATTTCACTGGTGGTCAATAAATCCGGGTCTGCGCAGTTTGTGCCGGAGCGCGAACAGGCCGTGATTAACGGAGCGGCGGCTGCGAATAGCGGCAGGCGCAACGCCAACTGCAGCAGACGCCGTCGTGAGAATTTATCTGCGCTCACTATGGTGCTGATCCCTGTGCCAGTTGCTGGGGCTGAATCACGAAAGCGGGCACAGCGGAGAATTGAATGACGGTGGAGATGCTGGTGCACTGACCGGTGTCAGGGTCCGGGTGTCCGTCAGCAAGCCGGGGCAGGGCGTGGTACACCCCGGCACACATGTAGCCAATGTTATTGGCGGCGGCGCGGCCCAGATGCACCGGCCCGATATAGACCTCGGTAATGAAGTCGAACAGGTTGGCGATATCCCAGTAGCCCGCCAGGATACCCTTTATGCTGCCGTCGGGGAGCATGTCGGCTTTTATACGTAGATCGCGAAAATAGTAATGATTGTCCAGCGCCTGTACCTTGAAGCGCAGCTTGGCGTCGACAGGCCCCGCGGTCAGCACGCTGTCCCTGATTTCTCCTTCAAACATGGCGCTCCGGTACATCGGGTCCTCGTGCACCATCTGGCTCATATCGCGCACCACCTCGCCATTGGCATCTTTTGAAACCGGCCCCGCGCTGGTAAACAACTGCGCCCGTACCCGGCCGTTTTCCCGGGTGCCCTCAATGAGCGTTATTTCCAACAGGGTGGCATAGCCATTCTCCAGGATGGAACTGTTGGTGCTGAAGAGGCGGTCAAACAAACCATCCGGGCGGTAACCTGCTACGCAGCCCATCAAGCGCCAGTGCTGGTTATCAATACCCAGTTCCCCGTCGGCGCCGACAAAGTCTTCATGGGCACACTGCCCCCCGGAGTCGAGAGTGGAATGTTTGCCGTCTAGATCAATGCCAGCCACTGATGCGGGCCCGTTCAGGGTTTTGTGCCCCGGATCTGCCTTGACCAGTGGGTCCTGGCAGGCATCGGGGGGTAACAGGCTGAGTGCGCCCTCGCGATCCCCTGAATTGTAGCGACGTTTCACCTCGTCTCTCACCGCGCTGTATTCCTCGGACAGGAACTCTTCTTCGGTGACGTTGAGGCCGTCGGGGCAGTCACCGGGGTTATCCCGTGGAATGTCGTAGGCCCAGGCATTAAAGACATAGCCGCGGACATCATTCAATGCGGCAGCGTTGATCACTTCCTGCGTGGGTGCCGTGGTGGCAGATTCGTCACTGCAGGCGCTGATGAGTATTACTGCGAGAAGCGTGATGATGATGTTTTTCATGGTCTTGCTCCAGTCAGTCATATGGCTGTCAGGTCAGAATTTCTGTAATTGGGCGGTTGGTTTCGTTTTGATCGGTTCCCCAACTGCCTATATTGAGCCCCATGGCTTGCTGCATGGTCAGGCCAATGCGGCTGGTAGAATCGCCGATGCCACTGACATGAAGGCCGGTTTTTACCCTGCCCCCGGCATTGCCGGCGATCATGATGGGCAGCCCCATTACGCTGTGGGAATTGGCTTCGGAGGTTTCCGAGTGCGCCATTACCAGGCAATTGTCCAACAGGGTGCCATCGCCTTCGGGCACGGCGTCCAGGGTTTTAACAAAGTGGGCCCAGGCTTCCATGCTTTTTTGCACAAATACGGTGGCCCTGGGTTGGTAGCCAAGCTTCGGATCGCGAGGTTCTTCATGGGTCAACGTATGGTGTGTGTCTGCGCTGCCTGGCATGCGCAGACTTGAGGCGCGATTGGAAAACAACATATTGAACACGCGGGTCTGGTCGCAGGCCAATGCCAGTGCCAGGGTATCTGACATGAGGGCATGGTTTTTTATGACGTTACCGATTTCGGTGTCGGTCACGGTCTCCCCGGGTGCTTTGGGGACGTAACAGGCTTCCAGTGGGGGTGGCTTCTGTAACTGCAGTTCGAGCTGTTGCTCCAACTGGCGCAACGATGAGAAGTACTGATCGAGGCGGGCCCGGTCAGCGTGCCCCAGCAATTTTTCCAGACGTTTGCGGTCTTCTCCGACAATGGAGAGAGCACTCTTGCGCAACATGATCTGTGGGTCGGGTACAAACTCTGCGGCATTTGGGTCGGCGAACCCCGGTCCAAAAATGCGCGTGTAGAGTGACAGCGGGCTTGGTTCGGCGGGGTTCACGCTATTGACATTGCGCAGGCTGGTACTGTGCCGGGAACTCCCGGTGGCAGCCATCTCCAGGGAACGGAAACGCGTTCTGGTGCCAATCTGATCTGAAATCAGAACATCCAGGGTGGGGCCCTCCACCGTGTCAGCCGCTTTCGGTGCGCCACCACAGAGGGTGCCGAAAACGCCGGTGCGATGTACCTGGTTCGCCTCCCCATTGAGCAGGACGCTGAAACCACTGATAATGTTAATGCGATGGCGTACCGAGGCCACCGGCTCAAGTTCAGGGGTCATTTCCCAATTTTCGCCTTCCGTCGTTGGCGTCCAGCGCGCCGGGTTCATACCGCAGCCAAAGAACCAGGTGCCAAAGCGGCGCGGCAGTGGGGCGCCGCTTGCAGCCAGTGCATCACCATTGGTATTGAGAAAAACATCCAGGAATGGCAGGGCAACCGAGACAGCTACCCCGTGTAGGGTCCCACGCAGAAAACCGCGGCGGTTGAGTTTTCTCTGTATATGAAAGTGGCTCATGTGTTCTCCTTCGGCCTGGAGGCCGTGCGGAAACCTTCACTGAGCGCGATTTCGCGCATCAGTGCCGGAACCTGGTAACCGAGTTCTTCAAAGCGGCCTTCCAGGTGTTTGAGAAGGCGTCGTTCGGTATTAGCCTGTTCTCGCCCGACCGCGTAGCGATACAGATTCTCCACCAGACACGCACCGACCACGGGATTTTCAGCAAAGGCCTCGCCAAGTCCGGCGGCGTCGGCGAATTTGCGGCCGTCGAAATCACCGTTGGTGTCGATAGTTGCGCCATTTTCGGTGGTGCGAAATTTGCCGATGCCGTCAAACCTTTCCAGGCCCAGGCCAATGGGGTCGGTCAGGCGGTGGCATTTCTTGCAGCTGCTCTTGGTGGCGTGCACCTTGAGACGATCTCGCGCGGTTTTGTGAACGGCTTCTGCGTCCTGTGCAAACTGGGAGAAATCGACATCGGCTGGCGCCTCGGGAATAGTCTGGCAGAGCAGGGCCTCACGCATAAATACACCGCGCAGGGTCGGAGAACTGCGGCCTGGGTGTGCATGTAACATTGAGAAACTGGCCTGAGACAACAAACCGGCCCGTGGGTGATCCGGGGGAAACACCATGGTTTCCCAGCCTTCCTGCGCATGTACGGGTACACCGTAGAGCGGCCCCAGTGAACGGGTCATGGGCATTTCCCGTGAGGTGTACAGGTCGCGATAGTCGCCTTGGCGGGTCACCAGCTGGTCGACCACAAAGCGTAGGGTTTGCTCGCGCGCATCTTCAGCCATGCGTGCGTTGTACAGCGGGTAGCGCGCTACATCTTTGCCCAGGTCTTCGAAGGCGTCAAACAGAAACAAGTCTTCGAAGAAGGCCCGCACTCCACCGCGTAACTGATCAGATGCCAGCATGCGATCTACCTGACGTGCCAGACCTTCTGTATCGGTGAGCTCACCATGTTCTGCTGCCGAGAGTAGCTGTTCATCGGGGCTGCGATTCCACAGGAAATAGCTCAAACGTGATGCCAGGCTAAGATTGGTCAGCAGTAATCGATTAGCCTGCTCGGCCTGGGGGTCGGGTTCGGCTGTTTCCACCCGGAACAGAAAGTCTGGGGCCACCAGCAGGCTGATCACTATCAGCTCCACTCCCGCGTAGAAGTCCCGGCGTGCATTCGTCACTTCGGCAGCGCTGCGAGTGCGAACCGACACTTCTTCCTCTGTCAGTGGGCGGCGCAATAGCGGTCGGCCGAAAGTTCTGACAATCATCGCTGCGCAGCTGTCGTCTGCTGCATTTTCTGACTGGGGCTGGCAGGGCAATGCTGTGCCGCGCAGTTCCGGCGAAACCAATTGCCTGGCGATATTGCGCGACAGCGCCTCGTATTGCTCAAAGCCACTGGGTGTAACCGCAACCAGGGAGCTGCCAACCGCATTCAAGCCGGCGCGGCGACTGCCCGGTTCGAAGCGGCCTTCCACTTTGATGTTAGAGCCGAAGGTGTCCTCAATAGCATTGCGATACTGTTCCGGTGTCAGCCGGCGCATGGCAACCGGTCCGCCCTGGGCGTCGATATCACCACTGCTGCAGCCTGTAAGTAGCAGGGTGAACAGGAGAGTTACCAGAGGGAGTGTCTTATGCATATGCGGCCTCCATCTCTTCAGCCGAAGTGGTACCCGCAACCGGAATGTGAAGTTGATAGCGGTCTGCCGGGTGAATTTGCACGCTGGCAGCGCGAAAACTGTCGTCGAGATTGAAATGTTTGCGAATAATCACCAGGGCGGCTGATCCCGCCTCGGCCACGAGTTTCTGCGCGAGATCCCGGTTCAATGTATCGGCAACGACTACCTGTTCAATACGGGCTTGCGCAGCAGCGTCGGCGGTGAAACTGCCTTCCACCATCTTCTTCCGCGCCGCAGCGCCCCAGGCGCCAGTCAGGTATTGCTCACTCCAGCACATCGGAGTGTCTGCTGCACCACGCCTGAACCGCAGGCCTTCGAACACAAACAGTTCAGCACCTTCGTCACAACCCACACGCTGGCTCAATTGTTCATCCGCAACAAGGGTACGACCCTGCCCGGCGTCGATATAGGTATCAGTCGCCAGCGCCACCAGGTCATTGGTATTAACGGCAACAGGCTGGTAGTCAGTAACGGGGGTGGTGGAGATCACCTGGCTGCCGATTCGTACCCGCCGCTGAATCATGCCCCGGTCTACCAGACAGCGTAGCGCTTCCCGGGCAGTAAAACGACTGACTTCATGTTTGGAACATATATCGGCCTCGGTGGGCAGATTGGAGCCTACCGGGTAGATGCCCGCTGCAATCTCACTGGCGAGTTGCTGGGCAATTTGCAGATACAGCGGTGCTGAAGACATGGGCATCTCATCCACCTGATTATTATCTGGCTTATTGTACGGACAATTAAATAATCTGCAACAGTACCCTCGTTATTCCCAGGCAGGCGGGAATCTACCCGTCACCGGTACAAACCGGCCACATGGGTGACAGATTAGCCTGGGCACATAGGTAACACGCCTTATTCAACTGAAGTAAGGAGAGTGCCATGCCCTGGAAAGACACCAATAGTTGCAGAGAAGGTACTGACAAGTTAAAGGGCTGATATTGGTAGAGTCAGAGAATGAACACATACAAACGTCACAGATTTCCTCCAGCTATCATTAGCTATGCTGTCTGGCTCTACTACAGATTCAATCTGAGTCACCGAGATATAGAAGACCTCCTTGCCGAACGAGGCATCACTGTAAGTAGAGAAGCGATCCGCCTATGGTGCATAAAGTTCGGTGCCATTTATACCCGCCGTTTGAAGCGTAAGCACCGGGGCTATGGCGACACCTTCTACATCGATGAAGTCTTCGTCCGGATCAATGGCAAGCATCATTATCTGTGGCGCGCGGTAGCAGGCGACCAGGGTGAGAGAGCGAGGGATGCGATGGTCCGACATCTCGGAGTTCAAATCAATCGGCCAGGGGCAGCGGTTCCTTGGCACTCATGCTGCGGTTAGTAATCTGTTCAATCTAGGGCGGCATCTCGTATCTGCTGGTCATTACAGGAACCTCAGGATAAGTGCGTTCTCAGAGTGGAGTAGGGCGGTTGCTTGAAGACCAGAGACAGATTGCTGCGGACTGAGAAAGTTAACTTGCCGATACCCCCCTCATTGTATTTGATCGGCCAGCATGAGTTAACTTGTCAGAACCCGGCCGCGTATTCATTTGCCGATTCTACCAATTTCAGGCGATTAACTTGGCGATACCCTTGTTCGGCCATTGCCGAGCGAGTATCCGTACTTCTCCATACCAAGGTGTTTTCAGTGGCTTCCATGCTACTGCCTATGTACGGACGCAGAATCCTTTCGGGCGAAAAGAGGCAGTGTGGCAGGCGGTGCCCTATCTATTGCCGGGATGGAACCGGCTAGCGCTAGGCCTCATCCTCCACAAAATCCACATTGAGCGCGTAATTGCTAACGGGCAGCTGCCTGATGCGTGTACCGGTTGCCGCAAAAATAGCATTGGTCAACGCCGGTGCAGTGCCCGGTGTACCGGGCTCACCCGCACCACCCCAGGATTCGAAGCTGTTAATGATATGCGTCTCAATCTCCGGTGCATCGTCCATCCTGACCATCGGGTAAGTGTCAAAATTGGCCTGTTTTACGCTGCCACCCTCGATGGAGATTTCACCGTAGAGGGCGGCGGTCAAGCCGTAGATAATCCCGGATTCCATTTGCGCCGTGAGTCCATCCGGCGCCACCGCAAATCCGGCGTCGACGGCGATAACGACACGGTCGACGGAGACTTCAGCATTTTCAACGGTCACTTCCACCACTTCCGCGACAATGGTGCCAAAGGATTCTTGCAGGGCTATACCTCTACCGCGGTTCTTGCCCAGGGGCTTGTCCCAACCGGCCTTCTCGGCAACCAGGTCAAGCACGGCTCTGTGCCGTGGTTGCTCTGACAATAATTCGCGCCGGTACTGATAGGGGTCTTGCTTGGCCTCAACCGCTAGTTCATCAATAAACGATTCGGTGAAGAAGCCGTGCTGAGAATGATCAACACTGCGCCAGGGGCCAAACGGTACATGCGTGGGACTATCCACGTACTGAATATCCTGGTTGGCAATCGCGTAGGGGATAAGCGGTGCCTCCGTCGGCTCATGCTTGTCGACGTATTGATTGGCCCACGCCACGGGAAGTCCCTCAGCGTTCAGCACTGCCTGGAAGTTTGAGGCAACCGCGGGGCGATAATGGTCGTGTTGTACATCTTCCTCCCTGGACCAAATCAGTTTAACCGGCACGCCGACTTCCCGGGCAATCCTGGCCGCTTGTATCGCCACATCGGAATTGGAGCGACGACCAAAGCCGCCACCCATGAAATAATTCGTTATGGTGACATCGGCCGATTCCATACCCAGCGCGGCGGCAACTTCATGTTTGAACCCCAGGGGGTTTTGCGTGCCCATGCGAATATCGCACTTGCCGTCCTTGACGGTAGCCACAGCGTTCATGGGTTCCATGCAGGCGTGTGCAAGATAAGGAACCTGGTATTTCCGGCTTACAACGCTGCTGGCATTGGCCAGAATGCTCGATGCTTCGCCTACTTGTATATCCGTCTTGGCGTCACCGGAGGCGACGGCCTTCTCGATGTCCTGCTGAAATTGCTCGAAGATCTTTTCACTATTCACCCGGTCACTCGCCGTGCTGCTCCAGTGAATATCAATCGCCGCCAGTGCCTGCTTAGCCTGCCAGTAACCATCGGCTACCACCGCCATGGCGTCACCCAGATTTACAATACCTACCACACCTGCCATCTTCTCGGCCTTAGCAGCATCAAAACTCTCCACCGTGCCACCAAACACCGGCGAGGCATTCACCGTGGCGTATTTCATGCCTTCTACCACGACGTCAATGCCGAATTTCGCGGAGCCATCTACCTTGGCCGGTATATCCAGGCGCGGCTTATGCTGCCCCATAATCTTGAATTGATCCGCCGACTTCAGCTTGGGAGTCGCCGATGGGGTTCGCTGGCCGGCAAGCGCAGCAAACGCTGCATAAGGCTCTTTCCTGCCGGATACCTGGTGTATCAACATTCCCTGGTCGGTACTGATCTCCGTCGATTCGACACCCCAGCTTTGAGCGGCGGAATCGATTAACATTTCCCGGGCCGCTGCACCGGCAACTCGCATGCCGTAAACACCGGTGGTACGAATGCTGGCGCTACCGCCGGTAATTTGTAGGTGCATGGCCTGGGCGGCTTGCATAAAGACGCCGTCAATCGTGCCAACCAGGGCTTTGGGTATGGCCATGTCTCCCAGGACATAACCCTTACCCATGGGCGCATTGGCATACCCATCCTCGGCAGGTGCCTCCTGGAACGTCACATCCTCCCACTTGGCGTCCAGCTCATCTGCCAGCATTTGCGCCAGCGCTGTCTGCGCGCCCTGGCCCATTTCGGAGTGCGGCACAATAACAGTGACCTTATTGTCCTGGTCAATTTTTACCCAGGCATTGATCAGTGATTCGCCTTCCCCGGCCACATACTTGGCCAGTTCGGGGGTACGATGTCCGGGTCGGATGGCGACACCAACAACAAGCGCGCTACCGGAAATCACCCCTGCCGTAATGAATCCACGTCTGGTCCACTTACCCATTTTGCACCTCCAGCGAAGTCTGCGGATCGAAGATTTGGACATCGTTACTGGCGACACGTTTTATCGCCCGCTTCACCCGGCCGTACATGCCGCAGCGGCAGACATTGCCCGACATTGCCGCGTCGATCTCACCATCAGTGGGCGCGGGATTATCCCGTAACAGGGCAACCGCCGACATAATCTGTCCCGACTGGCAATAACCGCACTGCGGCACCTGCTCTTCAATCCAGGCTTGTTGTATCGGGTGCAAGGCATCCGCAGAGGCGACGCCCTCGATTGTCGTGATCATCGCCCCTTCAGCGCTCGAAACCGGCGTCGTACAGGAGCGAATAGGTGTCCCGTTGAGGTGCACAGTACACGCCCCACACTGGGCAATGCCACAGCCAAACTTGGTGCCCGTCAGGTCCAGGTTCTCCCGGATAACCCATAGCAGCGGCGTATCCGGCGCGACGTCCACCGAGTACTGCTTACCGTTTACATTCAGATTGATCATTGGATCCCCTCAAATGTTAGTCGTCACATAGAATTCGTTTTTGTAATAGCCGCACAGGATAACCCCGCAGTCGACCAGTTAAAAGCCTGCCGTCAGCGGGAATATTGCAGCGAATTCTGTGCAAGGAAATGCAGCAGTTCTTGAGCTATAGGTAAATTGGAGACAGGTATATTACCTGCACAAAGACTCATATGGCATCCCATCCTTATCCCCACCCAAAGAAGATCGCCCGCACTGGTACCGCCAAGTTAACGGGCTGAAATTGATATAGTCGGCTCATGAATACCTACAAGCGCCACCGATTCCCGCGGCTACGCGCCCCGCAGATATTATCAGCTACGCTGTCTGGCTCTACTATAGATTCAATCTGAGTCACAGAGATATTGAAGATCTACTTGCTGAGCGAGGCATCACCGTTAGTCGAGAGGCGATCCGGCTATGGTGCATAAAATTCGGCGCGCTATACGCTCGGAGATTGAAGCGAAAGCACCGAGGCTATGGTGATACGTTTTACATTGATGAAGTTTTTGTGAAGATCAATGGCAAACAGCACTATCTGTGGCGGGCAGTCGATCAGGATGGCGAGGTGGTGGATGTGTTTCTCCAGGCCAAACGGAATGGGGCAGCCGCCAAGCGTTTCTTCAAGCGATTATTGCGCAGCAATTGTGGAGAACCCAGGAAGATCGTGACCGACAAGCTACGGAGTTATGGTGTTGCTCATCGCGAGGTTATACCTGAGTCCATTCACATCACTAATCGGTATGCCAACAATCGCGCAGAGCAATCTCACGAGACGACCAGGGTGCGAGAGCGCGGAATGAGGCGATTCAAGTCGGTGAGTCAGGCTCAGCGGTTTCTGGGTACTCATGCCGCCGTCTACAATCTTTTCAATTTGGGTAGGCATCTTGTATCTGCTGATCACTATCGCACTCTACGGATAAGTGCGTTTTCAGAGTGGAGTAGGGCGGTTGTCTGACTTGAGCTGCTTGATTTATCAAGCACGGAGAAGTTAACTTGTCAGCATCCGGCAAACTGCTTCTCCAGACCCAGCGTCTGTTCGTAGAACTCCACCGCACGATCAAGATCGCTGACATAG
>SMVA01226924.1_pt1 | contig 18978 bp, 16 predicted proteins | sample 2456451 | NCBI WGS metagenome assembly SMVA01 (sample SAMN11095933, study PRJNA526329) | marine sediment metagenome | biome: Marine sediment; feature: Surficial sediment; material: Deep marine sediment; isolation source: Hadal surficial sediment | place: Pacific Ocean | collected 2014-05 | depth... | reverse complement strand
CGGCAGCAGCAGGCGCGTGTTGATGGCACAGCCCTGTCCGCCGTGGATGCAGGTCATGGCCATTCCGGGCAGCACGGCCTCGAACGGAGCGTCGTCGAGCACGATATGGGCCGACTTCCCGCCTAGCTCGAGGAACACCTTCTTGACCGTGGCCGACGCGCACTCCATTACGCGGCGGCCGGTGGCGGTCGAGCCGGTGAAGGTCACCACGTCGATGCGCGGATCGGTGGTCAGCATCTCGCCCAGCATGGGGTCGGCCGTGGCCACCACATTGAAAACGCCCGCGGGCAGGTCAGTCTTCTCCGCCGCGAGTCGCGCGATCAGCGTGGCCGACCAGGGTGTATCGGGGGCGGGTTTGAGCACCAGGGTGCAGCCGGCCGCGAGCGCGGGCCCGAGCTTCGCGATGTTGAGATACAGCGGCACGTTCCAGGGCGTGATTGCACCGACGACGCCGGCAGCCTCTCGGCGCAGGATGCGCCGTTGCTCGCGCCCCATGAACGGCACGGGCTTCATCTCTTTCTCGTACTCGTAGCTGGCCGCCAGGTCAGCCCAGTACTCGAGCATCTCGATCGGGTCGTCGACCTGCATGAAGGGCGAGATCGTCACGGGTGCGCCGGCTTCGTGGACGACGATCGAACGCGCCAGCTCCTTCTCTTCCAGTAGCGCGGCATGGAGCTGCTCGAGGCAGCGGCTGCGGAGCGCGGCGTTGGTGGACCAGTCGGTCTCGTCGAAGGCGCGGCGCGCAGCAGCGATGGCCGACTCCATGTCTTCCTTGGTGCCGTCGGCGCAGACGCCGAGCACCTCTTCGGTGGCCGGGTTTACGTTGTCGAACGTGGCGCCGTTGCTGGCGTGGACGAGCGCGCCGTCGATCAGGTTGCGGGTCTGGGCTTCGGGGGGAGCAAGGCTCACGATGAAATCCTCTGGTTCAGGGTCGCATGATCTGCCCGCCGTCCACATTGATGATCTGGCCGGTCAACCAGGCGGAAGCGTCCGAGAGCAGGAAGATCAGGGTGCCCACCAGGTCTTCGGGCTTCCCTTGTCGATTGAGCGGCATCTGGGCTAGGATGCTTTCGAGCGCGAAGTCCGGCACGACGCTGCGAGCGGCCTCGGTGTCCGTCGGTCCAGGTGCGATCGCATTCACGCGGATGTTCCAGTGTCCGAGCTCGCGGGCGAGACTCTGAGTGATGCCGTTCAGTCCCAGCTTGGCGATGCCGTAGAAGCCCATCGCCATCCAGGCCGCCGTCGACGACTGGTTCACGATCGAACCGCCGCCGCGCTCGCGCATGGAGCGGTAGCAGGCGCGCGTGCACAGGATCGCGCCGTTCATGTTCACGTCCATGAACTTCTGGTAGTAGTCCCAGTCGATCTTGACGAGCGGAGCGATCTTCATGCCGCCGAAGATGGCGGCGTTGTTCACCAGGAAGTCGATGCCCCCGAACTTCTGGATGGCGGCCTCTCCCATGGCCTGGGTGGATTCGATCGACGAGACGTCGACCTCGACGAAGCTGGCCTCGCCGCCATCTCCGTTGATGGATTCGGCCACGGCCTGGCCCTTGTCCTTGTCGATGTCGGCGACGACGACGACGGCGCCTTCGCGAGCGATGCCACGGGCATAGGCTTCACCGATTCCCTGGGCGGCTCCTGTGACGATGGCGACCTTGTTCTCGAGTTGCATGATGTCCTCCCGATTCATTTCGGGCGCTCGACGGGCGCCTCCGGGGTGATTTCAATGAGATCGAGGTGCATTCCCCGGGGCGCGGTGACGACGCTGACGACCGCGTCGGCTACGGCCTCGGGCTTTAGAAAGTTCTGGTGGCGCAGGATGCCGTGGTGCTTCCAGGTGCTCAGGATCTTCTGGATGATGCCGGGCTCCCAGTCCCAGCCCATTTCGGTTTTGGATGGACCCGGGCGGACGATGGTGCTCCGGACGCCGGTGCCTTCGAGTTCACGCTGGAGCACTCGCGCCATGGCTTCCACGCCAGCCTTCGTGGCCGTGTATCCCACCTGGTAGGGGCGCACCAGCACCGTGTTCAGGGAGCCGATGAAGACCAGGTCTCCGTGGTGCTGCTCGATCATCGCCGGCAGGACCCTCCGGGTCAGCAACATCGGGCCCAACAGGTTGGTGTCGATTTCGGCGCGCAGGTCCTCGATCTTCGACTCGTGAAACGGCGCCGGGATGCCGATGCCGGCATTGTTCACGACCACATCCAGGGGGCCAAGGGCGGCTTCGGCGGCGCCGACGAAGGCATCGACCGATTGTTCATCTCTGACGTCGAGGCGATGGATGAAAGGGATGCCCCCCGCTGCCCCGACGTCCTTCGCCACTGCTTCGAGCCTGTCCATGCGGCGCGCACCCATGGCGACCGGCCATCCCAGGGCACCCAGGGCCTTGGCGATGGCGGCCCCCAGCCCCGAGGATGCACCGGTCACGAGCGCGGGGCGGGGTCGCAGCCAAGTCTCCGCGGATTCAGAGATCATCGTCCGAACTCGATGGGCAGCTTGGCGAACCCGCGTACGTTGCTGGAATGGATGCGTTCGGCCTCATCTTCATGCACCTCGATGGTGCCCAGGCGTCCCATTAGTTCTTCGAGGGAGACCCGCGTTTCGAGGCGGGCCAACGAGGCGCCAAGACAGAAGTGAGTGCCGTAGCCGAAGGAGATGGACCCCTGGGTGTCGCGCTCGATGTCGAGCGCATCGGGGTTCGTCCAGAAACGCTCGTCGCGATTCGCGGCGCCGATCAGGAGTGCGACTCGGGCACCCTCGGGAATCGTACGCCCGTGGAGTTCGATGTCACAGGTCGCCGTGCGCGCAATCAGTTGCGACGAAGGATCGAAGCGCAGCGTCTCCTCGGCCCAGGGTTGGACGAGCGCCGGATTCTCGAGAACCAGCTTGCGCTGATCGGGAAACCTGCCGGCCCAGAAGAGACAGTTCGCCAACAGCTTGGTGGTCGTTTCGTTCCCGGCGATGACCATTAGAAACAGGAAGGCCACGATCTCTTTTTGGTCGAGGCGTTCGCCATCGATTTCGGCGCTAATCAGGGCATCGGTGAGGTCGTCTGCGGGGCGGTTTCGGCGGACGCTGACGTGCTTGGTGAAGTAGTGGATCAAGTTGGCCGCCGCTGCCATGCCCGCGGGTGGGACATTGGACTGGCCCTCTTCTCGGTGAACGACCAGATCGGCCCAGGATCGCAGCTCGTCACGGTCTTCCGACGGGACGCCCACCATCTCGCTGATGACGTCCATCGGCAGCTTGCCCGCGAACTCGGAGACGAACTCGCACTCGCCCTTTTCGATGAAGGTGTCGATGTAGTGAGTGGCGAGGTCGCGGATCAGCGGTTCGAGATTCTTGACGCGTCTTGGAGAAAACCCGCGATTGACCAGGCCTCGGATTTTTCCGTGACGCGGGGGATCCATCGCCAGGAACGACATGACTTCCTGGGCGGCCTCGACGCCGGATTCGAGAGCGACGCCCCGGGCGTTGGAGAGCCGGGCCGTGTCCTTGAATCCGTTGAGAACGTCCTGGTGTCGGGAGAGCGCCCAGAAGTCGAGTTCTTCGTTGTGATAGAGGGGCGCCTCGTCCCGCAGCTGGCGATAGGTGGGGTAGGGATCCTCGTGAATCCCCCAGTCATAGGGGTCGAATCGAACCAAGGGGGGTCTCCCGCGTTCGGAACATGGATAGTCTATTTACATATTGCGTGCAATGTATATCTTCGTAGCATATCGATCTATCAGGGCTTTTATCGTTTCGGAGTTCCTCGGATGAGTGATGGTGTCGGGCGGATCCAACTCCCGGTTTCTGTGCGCGAGCGGCGTTCCCACGCAACACGCACGGCCGAAACCCGCGAGCGCATCATGCAGGCGGTGCTCGCCAGCATCGCGGAGGTCGGCTTCGCGCGAACCACGGCAACCGAGATCACGCGGCGTTCGGGTGTCACCTGGGGCGCCGTTCAGCACCACTTCGGCGGCAAGGACGGGATCCTGCTGGCCGTCGCGGAAGCCTCCTTCAACGACTTCGCCTCACGGCTCGCGAGCATTCCGATCGAGGACACCGCGCTCGAGAAGCGAGCGTCGCTCTTCATCGATCGTGCCTGGGATCACTTCTCGGGCGACGGCTACCGCTCGACCTTCGAGATCCTGTTGAACTATCTCGGTCGAGAGGACGCTGGCGACACACTTCAATGGCAGGCTGGGATGTTCCGGGCGTGGGACTCCGTCTGGATGAACCTCTTCCACGATGCGCCTATTTCCCGGCGTCGTCACCGCATACTCGAGCACTACACTATCTCGACCCTGTCGGGGCTTGCCTCTACGCTGATGCTCGAGGGCGGAAATGCCACGCTCCACGATGAAGAGCTCGACATCCTGAAGCACCTGTTGGTCCGCGAACTGAGCGGCGCCTGAAGCCTCAACACGAACTTTCAGTATCACGAACAGGAAAGAGCAGCATGTCCCATCCCCAAAAGGTCGGTTTCATCGGTCTCGGCAACATCGGCGTCCACATGGCGACCCGCCTGTGTACGGCTTTCGACGAGGTCGTCGTCTACGACATTCGGGAAAAAGCCATGCAGCCTCTCATTGAAGCCGGTGCCAAGACGGCGACTCGTCCAAGTGAGGTCGGGGAGCGCTGCGAGGTGATCGGAGTCTGCGTCGTCGACGACGCCGGCACCGAGGCGGTGGTCGCCGGAAGGGACGGCATCCTCGAGGGAGCGAAGCCCGGTAGCGTCATCGCGATCCACAGCACGGTCCATCCGGACACGGTCCAAACGCTGGCGCTCCAGGCTGCCGAGAAGGAGATCCAGGTCGTCGACGCCCAGATGACGGGTGGAGCGGCGAAGGCCGAGAGCGGCGAGCTCCGCTACATGGTCGGTGGCGATGCCGATGCGCTGGAGAAGGCGCGACCTTTCCTTGAGGCCTCGGCCGCCGAGATCACCCACTGTGGCGGGATCGGCATGGGCGCCGTGGCCAAACTGTGCAACAACCTGGCCCAGTACACGGCCTGGATGGGTTTCGTCGAAGCCTTCCGCATGGCGCGCGCGGCCGGCCTCGAGAAGGAAACGCTCAAGGAGGTGCTTTCCTGGATCATGAACGACAATGCGCGGCTCATGATGGCGGGCCGTGACGCCCTCGAGAACGACCCGGACAACGAGTTTCTCAAGGAGCGCTTCACTGTGACGATGAACCTCGCAGAGAAGGACCTGTCCCTGGCCCTCGACGTGGGTCGCAAGGTCGGCGTCTCGATGCCGGGCACGGCGCTCACCACCCACCAGCTCGCGCGCATGTTCGCGGTCCCCGACCAGAACCGTCGTTAGCGCGGGACCTGAGAGTTTCGTTCGTGCTGCCCTCCGGATCCCGGTTTCAGGACGCATCATCCCGAGCGCCCGCCGGCAGCCACGCGCTCGGCTCCAGCCCACCGGCCGTGTTGCTGTCGGCAACCCGACAGCGATCAACGCTGCTAGCCGACCGGGAGGTGGTAGACCCTCGATGCGTTGTCCTGGAGGACGTTGCCAATCAGCTGCTCGGGCAGATTACCCAGGGTCTTTTCGGCGTACTCGCGCGGATGTACGGCCGTGCTCTTGGGGCCGGGTGACATCGATGTCGGATGCGGAAAATCCGTCTCGAAGAGCAGGTTGTCCGGGAAGAGTTCGATTGCGCGCTGGACGCCGAGCTGCTCGAACCAGAAACACGCATAGATCTGGCGCTTGAAGTACTCACTTGGAAGAAGGTCGTACTCGGGATGTTCGGTCGAGACGCCGTTGTTCTGCCACTGCCAATCGAAGGCTTCCACGGCGAAGATCACCCACGACGCACCGCTTTCCACGGAAACGAAGTTGAGCTTCGGGAAGCGATGGCAGATGCCGCCAAAGATCAAAGCGGCGATGCAGTCGGAATTTTCCATGAACAGCTGGGTACAGATACGGGCCATGCTGGTCCTCGTCCCTATTCCGTACTTGTCCGAGAGCAGGTCGGAGTTGTCACCCGAACCGATGTGAAAGCTGATGGACAGGTCGACGTCCTGGGCGGCTGCCCAAAAGGGATCCCAATAGGGATCGACCAGCGACGGCTGACCAAAGCTCTCGAGCTCACTTCCGAATAGGATGCCCTTGTGCCCCATTTTTGCGCAGCGCTGGATCTCAGCGACTGAGGCGTCGAGATCCCAGAAGGGCGTCGCCATGATGGGCAGCAGCCGATTCGGGTCGGCGCTGCACCAATCGACCAACCAGTCGTTGTAGGCACGCACGCACTCGAGCATGAGCTCTGGCTCCTTCAGCTCGAGGAATCTCGCCGAGCCGAATCCTCCGAGATTCGGATACAGAACCTGGGCATGGATTCCTTCGGCATCCATATGCGCGAGTCGCGCCTTGGCGTCGTAGGCGGCCGTGATGGCATCCTCATAGGTCTTGGGAAAATCCGGAATGAAGCCATCGAAACCGGCGATCGCGGTAATTCCCGGCGGCAAGACGGGCTTGTCGCCGATCATCCACATGTCCACCTCCCCCATTCGGATCACGTGGGGTACCCGATCTCCCCATTTCGAAGAGACCCGTGAGGTCCATACATCGCGCGGCTCGGTCACGTGGGTATCCACGTCGATTACCTTGTAGCGGTCAAACATGTCGGCCATGTCTTTCTCCTTCCATGATATGTACCGGATATTCCGAGACCCTGCTCCCCAGGCTCTAGCCGATCCGGGGGGAGTCCGTGAGCACGCGGTCGCTCAAAGGGTGCGTGGCGGCCGTCGTTGGCACCTGCGAGCGCGAGCTTGTGGCCGCCCGCCTCGATAGAGTGGCGCGACGCATGGCGACTCTACTCTCCGACGAGGACTTCGACCTGACCCGGATGCGGCGCGAGCGTCACGCGCGCTTGCAGGGCGAGATGGAGCGCGCCGACGTCGACGCCGTAGTGGCCATCGGGCTCGCCAACGTCCACTACCTCACGGGGGCAACCGTTCGAACTGCCGATTCTGCGCGCTGCCACTACGAGCGAACCATCGCCATTGCGTTTCGCGGCAAGCCATTCGCCCATGTCTTGGGCCCCTACCCCGAAGGCTTTCCGGCCGAGTTGCCCCCGGTCTACGCTCATCCTCCGATCTACGTCGAGTTCCCGGAGGGCGTAGACACACTGGCCGCATTTTTGAAGCGAGAGCTGGCTGGAATCGGCGCGCGAATCGGCGTTGACGAGTACACGGCTGCGATGTTCGAGGGTCTCTCAGGTCAGTTGGCCGGACACGAGCTGGTCGATGGCGGCGTGCTGCTGGGACACGCGCGGCTTTGCAAGACTGGAGACGAGCTCAAGTGCATCCGCCGCGCCCAACGGATCAATGAGAACGCGATCGCCGACGTGTTGCCGCTCGTGCGTCCCGGAATCCGCCAATGCGAACTCAGCGCCCGATTCCTGCGGCGGATTCAGGAGCTCGGCGCATCCGCCAATGAGATCGATCCGATTTGGCAGCCGATTGCGCCCCATCTCAGCGCGAACCCCTTCGCAACATCGGGGGACGTTCCGTTCCCGCGCAGCACCACAGATCGTTTCTTGAGTGAGGGCGACCAGCTCTGGGTCGACACCGGAATCTCGTTCCACGGCTATGCATCCGACTTCGGAAGAACCTGGCTGGTCGGCCGCGAGGCGCGGCCAACGGCACGCCAGCAGGATCAATTCAAACAGTGGTGCGACGTCATGGACCGCGTGCGTGAGGCCACGCGTCCCGGCGCGACCGGCGGAGATCTGGCGCGGGCTGCATGCGCCGGGCGCCGCGACAAGCCGTGGATGAAGCACTTCTATCTGATTCATGGCGTGGGGCTGAACAGCGCCGAAATGCCCTTGATCGGAACCGATCTCGGTACGGACTTCGACGAGCGAATCGTGTTGGCCCCGGGCATGGTACTCGTGCTCGAGCCGACGATCTGGGAGGACGGCCATGGTGGCTATCGCTCGGAGGAAATCATCGCGGTGACCGAAGAGGGCTATCTGGACCTGAGCGAGTTTCCATATACACCATATGGGGAGGTGCATTGGTGAGCGCCGACCTTGGCATGCTGGCTCTCGAAGATGGAAACACCATCGATTTTCCGCGGCTGCGCGCCGAGCGTCGAGCGCGATGCATGGAGGCCATGGAACGGCGAGGAATCGACGTCCTCTTGTTGGGACGGGATTGCAACGCCCGCTATGTCTCGGGCCACCGGCGGCTCTGGTACGCAGGAACGCGTCCGTTCTCTCCCGGCTGCGTGGTAGTGCGCTCCACCGGAGAAGTTCACGTGAGCACGATTCACTCCGATGGCGTTCCCCCGGAAATCTCTCGAGACCAGCTCTTTGCCTTCGCTTGGAGTCCGGCGACCTTCTTGAATTCGATCCTTCGCATCGATGGCGTGAGCGAAGCCCGTCGCGTGGCAGTGGACGGCATGACGCCGACCTTCGCGCGACTCCTCCCGCAAGTACTGCCGGACGCTGAATGGACCGACGGCGAACGGCTCATGTGCGAGGCGCGGAGCGTCAAGACGCCCGATGAGATCGCGTGTCTGCGCCTGGCGGTCGCCGTAGGCGAGTCCGCGTTCCAGGAGGTCGTCGCGGCGATCCGCCCCGGTCGCAGCGAACGAGAGTTGGTCGGCCGCTTCGCCGAGGCCCTGGCGAGACGCGGCGCGACGATCCCTGCCATGGAGGGCATGTTCTGTGCGACGCCCACGAAGGTTGAGTCAAGCAGCGCAGAGCCAAGCGCAACTCTGCGTCTCCGGCGCCTGCCCACCGATCGGCTGCTGTGCGAGGGCGAGCTCGTTGCCATTGATAGCGGCGCGATGTACGCGGGTTATGAAGGCGGCGTCGGTCGAACCTGGCCTTGCGCCGAGAGCAGCTCGCGCGCACAACGAGATCTTTATGCGCGCTGGCGCGCAGTGATGGACGCGCTCTTGGAAGCGTGTCGGTCGGGGAACCCCGTCTCGGCCGTAAGCCAGGCGCACCAAGCCTCTGGCGAACCGTTGCCGCCGTTCTCAATCGTGCACGGTATGGGGTTGGGCGTCGAACCGCCGCTGGCCGGCGTGCATGTTGACTCCGCCCTCGAGAGCCGTTGGGTGCTGCAACCGAGCAACGTGCTCTCGCTACAGACCTACGTATGGCAGGAAGGCGTTGGTGGTTATTTTGGGCGTGAGATCGTTGTGGTGACCGAGGCGCGAGCAGAGCGGCTTTCGACGCTGGATGGCGGGCCGCTGAGCGCCTAGCGGCGTTGGCCGCGCAGCTCTTCAGGAGATCGGCTCGAGTTCGCCGAACATTTTCCCAGCCATCATTTTGACGACACGATCACTCGCATAGATCCGTTCACCGCCCAGCTGGTCGCCTTCGGCGAACAGCACGGACATCACCCGGTGAACCTCAGGTCCGTCGCTGCCAGCGATTTCGATCGCGTCCTCGCGTGCGATCGCCGTCTCGTCGCCCCACTGCCCGAGTCGCTGCCCGCCAGTGATCTGCGACATGTAATCCTCGAAGAACTGCTGGTAGTAAAGACGCACACGCGCTCCACCGCGAAGCATGAGTCCCTGGGCGAGGAATTCGTAGACGGGCTCGGCGACCAGCGTGTCCATCAAATCATCGAGACGCTTCTGGGATTCCACTCTCGCGTGACGCGTGGCCAGCTCCAACATCTTGTCTGCGTTCCATCCGTTCGCGTTGTTCGTCATAGCTTGTCTAAAAAATCCAGCTGGTGCTCTCTATGCCCAACGAACCCCAACGAATTTCGTCGCGACTTTCGCCGGCTGAAAGCTCCTCTCAGACCCTATCAACTTCCGGCACAATGAATTGCCAGACCTGCCGGGATACGGCCACCGCGAAATCGGTACCATCAGTGTAGAGCTGCGCACGGTCGAGCTCCAGTCTGTACTGGAAGTTCTGCAACGGGATTTTCGGGACGGTCGCTTTGCAAAGGGAATGCGGAATAAGCGCACACCCTGGCGAGCGCTTCACGCGTGTTTCGATTGATGGTCCTGCTTCGGGAAAGCCTGACTCAGTAGTGCATGCGAGACGTAGAGAACTAGCTCCGGGGGAGTCGTCGTTGCAAGACCGGAATTCGTCGCTGGCGAGCGGGCTCGGGCACCACCCGCCTCAGCCCATGAATTCCCACCAACCCCGCAGTAGATGCGCAGCCCCATCCATCTCTCCAGCGCTCGATTACCGGATGTTTCTTGCAGCGTCGAGTGACGTCCGGTTCTGAGGATTCGGGGCGGATCTGATAGCTTTACCGTCATGACTGCGCCGTCGACTGCAACCAACGCCAATCCGATCCTGGACTACACGGCTTGGTACGCGAAACTCGACGGGCTCAGGAAATCCTTTGCCAGTGCGTACCCCTTCTCTCACATAGTGCTGCGGGATGTCCTGCTGTCCGACGTTGCAACGCGCCTCGAGCAAGCGTTTCCCGAGCTGGATACGGCGGGGTGGACACACTACAAGCACATCAACGAGCGGAAGCACGGTCAGAGTGTCCGCAGCGCCATGCCCGCCAGTGTGCTCAGTGTGATCGACGAGCTCAACGGGGAGCGATTCGTCGCTTTTCTCGAGCAACTCACGGGATTCACCGGCCTGATCCCCGACAGCGAATTCTCCGCGGGCGGGGGCCTCAGTCAGTGCGGACGCGGAGGCTTTCTCAACATCCACACCGACTTCACGGTTCATCCCTATCACCCGACGTGGCGCCGCCGCCTCAACCTGATCTTCTACCTGAACCGGGACTGGAACGAAGGCTGGGGGGGGCACACCGAGTTATGGGACGACCAGATGCGGAAAGTCGCCGCGAAGATTGCTCCAACCCACAACAGCTGCCTGATTTTCGATAGCCGCCCTCCCTCCTACCACGGTCACCCGGAACCGATGGAATGCCCGGAGGGCGTATCCCGCAAGACCCTGGCGCTCTACTACTTCATCGAAGAGGCGAGTCCAGTCTCCGCGAGTACCCGCTACCGCCCGCGTCCTGCTGACGGAGCCACCAAGCGCCTGCTCATCGATGTCGACCAATGGGTGCTCCGGCTCTACCACTGGCTGAAGATCCGCTTCGGGATCAGCGACGCCCTGGCCAGCCGCGCGCTCGATCGTCTCTCCCGATTCGTCGACGCGCTGTCGTCAAAGCGCAACCGCTGATCGCCGAGTCGCAGTTCGCTGCTGGTGCCGCTGCGATAACCTGTTTCGCGTGCCGCACCGGACGACCACGGAGGCAAGCTCCCGACGGCTGCTGATTGTGGGCTGGTCGCTCGCGATCGTTGGAAGCGTGGGTGTGCGGCTCTGGAACGCGCTCGGCGGACCCACGATGTGGGGCTACGACGGCTGGGGTCACGTCGCCTACGTGCTGTTCCTCGACATCTACGGCGGCGTCCCCTGGGCCGATCAGGGCTGGTCCTATTTTCATCCCCCCCTTTACTACGCCCTCGGCTGGATGCTTGCTCAGTTTGGTGATGGAGAGGTGCTGATGCGGGGCCTCGCCTGTCTGGGGAGCCTCGCGAGTCTGGCTACCGCCGCGCTGGCGGCGTTTCTCGTAAGACGTGCATCTCCACAGCGACCGTCTCTTACACTGCTCGCCTTCGTTGGGGTCGCCTGTCTCCCTGTCCATTTGTATGTGAGTCCGATGCCGGGCAACAAGATGGCGGAGACCTTTCTATCATCGGCCGCGATCGCCGTCTTCATCAGCGCGGCTCCTCGCCCTTCGAACTGGCGGCTCTCGGATGCGTTGACCGGCGTCCTGCTCGGCCTATCCCTGCTCACGGCCTTCAGCGGCTTCCTGGCACTGGTCGTCATCGGTATTTCGCTCGCGCTCGGGTCGCTGCCGTCCAGCGATCTCGCCCGCACCCTCCGCAGCGTCGCGGCGCGCGGCTTCGTAATTGCGGGCATCGCACTCGCAGTGTCTGCACCCTACTACGCACGTAACATCGAGACCTTCGGAACCCCCTTTCGCAAGAGCAGTGACTTCCCCGCGGTTCGCGAAGCGGAATCGCATCAGCCACCCGGCTCGCGGGGATGGCGCGACTTCGTGAACCTGTCGCCGCGGCTGTTCGTAGAGCCGGACCCGCTCGCTCCACACCTCATCCACTCGCTTTGGGGCACGGCCCACGTGAGCATCTGGGGCGACGTGTACCGGCAGACCTCCGAGAAGCTGCACCCCGCCGCGCGACGCCGGGAGCTTCGCTGGCTCTCCATCATGATGTTCCTCGGCGTGGTGCCCACCTTGATCGGCTTTCTGGGCGGCGCTCTTGCCGTTCGCGACGTCTGGCGAGGCCGCCAGCGCAACCTGTATCTGCCAATCGTGCTGCTGGCCTGCGCGAACGTCGGAGCCTATGCCGCCTACGCGTTGTTTACGACCACGTGGCCGGCCATCAAGGCCTACTACCTGCTCGGAGCATCCCTGAGCTACGGGGTGTTTCTCGCTCGCGGCGCGGAGTACCTCGCGCAACGACGCATGGTGGGTCTGCGCGTGGTCGCGCCGCTGGCGGTCGGCGTCACGGCCGTCTGCGCACTCGCGCTGGCGATCGAAGGCGGCGTGTTGCCCGCGCGACGAAATTCCCCCGCGACGGGAGCCGTGCACTTCTACTTCGAGGAATATTCAGACGCTCGAAGCATCTACGGTCCGCTGGCGGCGGGGGCGCCATACCCGGTGCCTTGGCTCGACAACCTTGCTGCCATCGATCTCGCCGAGGGACAGGCCCGCCGGGCCGCCAAGTTCTACCAACGCGCCGAATGGCTGGCCGCAGAGGCCCGTCATTCCGATCCGTTCCGGATAGGTCGTCTGGCTGTGGCGACTGCGCTGGCGGGCGACGGCCCCGCGGCCATCAAGCTCCTCGACGGCGCGCTCGGCGACTCGCCGCTACCCGAGTTGCTCGCCAATCGGGGCGCGATCCGCGCTGCGGAGGGCGACCCCGCCGGCGCCGAAAGCGATCTTCAGCTCGCCCTCGAGCTCGAGCCCGCACTGGTACCCGCCTGGCTCAATCGCGCCCACGTGCTCACCGACCTCGGACGAACCGACGGCGCGCGACACGCCGCGGCCCGCGCCGCGGCCCAGGCCTGCGAGTCACCGCGCCGCTATCCCTACGGACTCGGATCGGGAGAGGTGCTCGAGTGGGGCATCGGACGCCGCTGGCTCCTGCTGCTGGACGGAAAGGGGCTTCGCCCTGCGCTTCCCTCCTTCTATCGCGAGGCGTGCGAAAACCTCCGCGACTCGCGCTAGTGGTGTTCTCAACTTCACAGAAGCGTACCTTTGCATAGAAGAAGAAGGCGGCTATCAGAACCTATGGAAAAATGGAACGGCACAGCGCTGGGTTAGCCTTGCGACCGACATGAGCGGAATCGACGCCACACTGCCCGCTCCCTCGATGGGGCGACGGGAGATCCCGGAAGAGATCGCCGCTCAGCTCAGCCGCGAAGAGCGGCTGATGGTTCGCCGCTGCCTGATGGTGCTGGGCTCCCTGGCCACCCTCGGCATGATTGGCTCGGCGTCGTGGATGTACCTGGTCAACCACGCACCGCTGCTGTTGATCGCCATGTCGCCCATCGGACGTCACCTGATCCTGGTGGCGCCGACGGTGAATCCGCTGGCTTTCATTTTGGTGGGCGCCGGCCGCCGAATGCTCTTCTACCTGGCTTCGTTTCAGCTGGGCCGGGCGTTGGGTCCCAAGGGACTCGAGTGGCTCGAAATGCGCGCAAAGCGCTTCGCGCGCTGGGTCCGCTGGCTCGAAGGGCTCTTCAATCGCTCACCTCGGGCCGTGGTATTCTTCTTGCCTGGGCCCATCATGAGCAGCATTGCCGGCAGCTCGGGCATGCCGATGCGTCAATTCGGCTGGCTGTCGGCCGGGGCTCTCGTTTTCCGGATGATCCTCATCATTACCTTCGGCGAATGGATGCGAGAGCCGATCGAGGCCATCCTGGAATGGATCGATCGGTACTGGATTCCGGGCACGGTGGTGATGGTGGCGGGCGTTCTCGTCTATCGGAGGTTCCGAAAGCGCGGAGTCGTGGTCGAACCGGTGTAGAATCTTCACGTCGGAAGCGCGCTCCGCAGAGGAGGTTGGCTTGATCGAGAAGCTCGAGTTCGCCCGCACCGGTCACCTGAGCAGTCGGGTCATCTTTGGGGCGGCCGCCCTGGGGGGCATGAGCCAGCCGCGAGCCGACGCCACTCTCGAAACCCTGTTGGCCTACGGCGTCAATCACATCGATACCGCCTCGGCCTATGGCGCATCGGAACTTCGGCTGGCCCCGTTCCTGAGACGGCATCGCGAAGCCTTCTTCCTTGCGACGAAGACCGGCGACCGTACAGCGCTGGCCGCACGTGACAGTCTGCACCGATCGCTCGAACGCATGCAGACGGATCACGTCGACCTGATCCAGTTGCACAACCTCGTCGATGAGAAGGAATGGGAGCAGGCCCTGGCTGCCGGTGGAGCTCTCGAAGCCTTGATCGAGGCACGCGAACAGGGCCTGGTCCGGTTCATCGGCGTCACCGGCCACGGCAGCCAGGTGGCTCGAATGCACCTGCGCAGCCTCGAGCGCTTCGCCTTCGACTCGGTGTTGCTGCCCTGCAACTTCACGATGCTGTATCAGCCCGGCTATCGGCGCGATTTCGATCAGCTGATCTCGATTTGTGCCGAGCGCGGCGTCGCCGTCCAGACGATCAAGTCCATTGCGCGTCGCCGCTGGCAGGACGGCGACGGTTCGCCGCGCTTCAGCTGGTACGAGCCGCTGCGGGACCCGGAAGCGATTGGGCGCGCCATTCGTTTCGTGCTCAGTCGACCGGGACTCTTCCTGAATTCATCGAGCGACGCGACGCTCTTGGGTGCGACGCTCGACGCGGCGTCCGGGCTGGAAACAGCTCCCGTGGACTCAGAGCTCGCGGGCGACGTGACGCTGCACGGGATCGAGCCGCTCTTCGTGCCTGGGGGACCCCAGGGCGTTTCGAACGCCTAGGCGGGCCTCGGCCGCGGGCCTGGTCCGCGGACCTCGTCCACTAGCTCTCCGGCGGCGGAGGGATCTCGGGTCCGACCCGGCTTCCGATCTCGTCGAGCTTCGTGAGGTCGAAGCCATACACGCGGGCCGCATTCTCCGAGAGGATCGCGCGGCGATCGACTTCGGGAACGTCCTCGAGCGCCCGGGCCACCAGCTCCTTGCTGCGCGGCCAGGAGCCCTCGTAGTGCGGATAGTCCGAGCCCCACATCATGTTGGCGACGCCAATCCGGTCGCGCATACGGGCCTCGCGCCGACTCAAGAACATGGCCTGCACATAGCAGTGCTTCTTCCAGTAGTCGCTGGGTTTGAGCGACAACCGCTTCTTCTCGTGCTGGAACATGTAGAGGTACATGTTGTCCATGATCCGCAGCGTATCGGGCACCCAGTCGGCGCCCTGTTCGACGAAGACCATCTTCAAGTCCGGGTTCCGCTCGAACACGCCGCCCCAGATCATGAACCAGAGCGGTCGATGGGAGAGCCAGAGGCTCTCGTAGGCGAAGATGGCGCCGCTGCCGGGCAGCTCTCCGTAGTCCGGGGTGGCCGATCCCACGTGGGTGTGGAGCGGCAGAGCGAGCTCGTTGCAGGTCTGCCAGATCGGCTCGTAGCGCGGATGGTGATAGAAGGGGAGGTTGCCCACGCCCGAGGGCAGCAGCACGCCGCGCAGACCGTTCTCGTGGGCCCAGCGAATCTGTCGCACGGTCTCGTCGAGGTCGTGGATCGTGAGGATGGCGAGGCCGGCGCGGCGTTCCGCAGCGTGGCCGCAGAACTCTGCAAGCCAGCGGTTGTAGGCCCAGGCACCCACGGTCTGGAGCGCGTGGTCGGCACCGACCGCGCCGGGGCCGGCCGCCGCGTTGAAGGGAGCGGCGTTGTTCTGGGAGCCGTCCGGAAACAGGATCTCGGCCACGATGCCGTCGGCTTCGAGCTGCTGGAGTCTTCGATCGGGATCCCAGGCGCCGCTGCGGCCACCCTGGATGGCCTCATCGGTTCCGTCCTGCTGGCTCCGGAACTCAGCGGCAAAGAGCCGCTCCATCCGCTCGGCCTGCTCGGAGCTGAGGCGCGCCATCTCGTCGCGCAGTGCGTCGTGATGGCGCTCCTCGACGTAGTCGAGGAAGCCGCCCTTGCTGTAGGAGGCGCCCGCGTGGCAGTCGGTCGAGATGACGGTGTAACGGTCCATGAGGTCTCTCCTCTCATCCTCCGGGCTTCGAAGAGCATACGCTCGTTGCGATCAGGAATGGACGGAAAGTTTCGCGCCAGAAGTCTTGCTGTTCTCAGTAGCCGAGGGAGACGTCAACGCGAAATTCGAGTGGCTCTTCGTCTAGCCAGTGGCGCACGTTCACCAGGAAAGGTTCAATCAGCTCATCGAATGCGCCCGGTCCACTCCAGGACGTGTGTGGGCTGAGTCGCACCTTCGGATGTGAGTAGAGCCAGTGACCCTCGGGAAGGGGCTCGGGCGTCACGGTATCGAGCGATGCGAGTCCGACGCGATCGTTCTCGAGCGCGTCGCGCAGCGCGTCCTGGTCGATCAACTCGCCCCGCGAGACGTTGACCAGGTGACAACCTTCCTTGCAGTGGGCGAACGCGTCGGCGTCGAGCAGGTGCCGGGTCTCAGGCGTGCTGGGCGCCGCGACCACCACGTGGTCGGCGTCGTGCAACAGCTGGGTCAGGTCCCCCAGCAGCTCGACGCCTTGGATCGGGCTCGGTCGCGGCTTTCGCACCAGTGCCTTGACGCTCATGCCGAAGGCCAGGGCCCGGCTTGCTACCGCCTGGCCGATGCCGCCGAAGCCGATCAGGGCGAGCGTCTTGCCATGCAGGCCACCGAGCCTAGCGATGTTCCAGTGCTCGGGAGCATGAGTGACCCACGTCTGCGGCAGCTTCTTCTCGGCGGCGAGCATCACGGCCAACACCCACTCGGAGATCGGGATGGCACTGGCCCCGCGCGAGCAAGTGAGCTGGGCATTGCCCAAGGTGTCGAAGGGGTAGCGTTCGACCCCGGTTCCGTAGGCGTGCACCCAGCGGATGCCGCGCTGCATGACGTCGCCGCTGTTGGCTGCGCCCCAGGTCTGGGTCAGCAGGATCTCGCCCTCGACGCCGGCCTCGAGAGCGCCCTGCTCGGGGATCGGGATCAGCTCGACCGTGGGGAAGGTCTCACCGACGCGGCGCAGCAGACCGGTGGGTACGAAGGTCAAAATGCGTAGCGGACGGTCGGTCATGGGCTCTCCATCATGAACGGGAAGGGACAGGTGTCGAAGTGCGGCTCACGATCTGCTCGACCAGCAGGGTGCGTTGCAGCTGGCCCGTGGCCGACGTGCGCGGCAGCCGATCGATCCGCTCGAGCCGACGCGGCTGCTTGAATCCGGCCAGACGACCTTCACAGTGGCTCTGGAGATCTTCGAGCGACAACGACGCGCCTTGGGTTGTCACCACGACCGCGCAAACGATCTCTCCCCACTCGGAGTCGGGAATCCCCACGACGGCGAGTTCCTGGACGGCCGGGTGTTCGGCGAGAACGGCTTCGACCTCGCTGGGGACCACGGCCTCGCCGCCGGTCCGAATCAGCTCCTGCTTGCGGCCCGTGATCGAGAGGTATCCGTCCGCGTCAAGGACTCCCAGGTCGCCGGTGTGATACCAGCCGTCGATCAGGGCTGCATGGGTGGCTTCGGGATCGTCGAAGTAGCCGTCCATCACGTACGGGCTGCGCAGACAGATCTCGCCCTCGTCGGTGAGTTTCAGGTCCACGCCGGGTGACGCAGGGCCCACGCTGCCGGGTTTTCTGAGCACGTCGGCATCGGGCAGTGTCGTGCCCGAGCCGATCTCGGTGGAGCCGTAGTAGATGCGCGTCGCGCTGTCGGGGAAGCGCTGCTTGAGGGCCCGGATCAGCTCGATGGGCGTCGCCGAGGTTCCAGTGTCCACTTCCTTCAGGCTCGACGTGTCGTAGCGGTCCGGCTCGGTCTCGAGGATGCGCGCCCAGACGGCCGGGATGCAGTAGAGGCGATTGGCCCTGCGACGCTCGGTGGCGCTCAAAAGCTCGTCGGCGGAAGCGACCGAGACGAAGGCGATCTCGCCGCGGGTCTGCCAGGCCGACAGTCCGAGCGTGAATGCGGCCATGTGAAACAGCGGGAACATGCAGACCGAACGCTCGGGCTCGTCACGGAAGACGCCCTGGAAAGTTCGGAGATGATTGGCACGATGGGAGAGCACGACGCCCTTGGGACGGCCCGTGCTGCCACTGGTGAAGAAGATGACGTGGGGGTCGGTCTCAGTGAGCTCGGGCTCGATGACTTCCCCGCTGCTCTGCTGCCTCGATATCGCCTCGAGATCGATGCCGGGGCCGTCGCCACTCCGTCCGCTTGTAGCCGGAGTGTCTGAATCCGAATCGTCTGAACGCGAATCGATCGACCCCAGATCGTTCGACCCCAGAGTTTTCGATCCCAGACGTGCCAGGCGTTCGAGACCCAGTTGCTCGGCGACGCTGGCGGCAGCGACGGCGTGGCCGGCGTCGCTGACCAGCAGGGCGGGGCGCGCCATGCGCACGATGTCGATGGCCTCCTCGGCGCCGAGTCGTGCGTTGAGCGGTGCGAAGACGGCGCCGAGCTTGGCCAGGGCCACGAACAGGGGGAGCACCTCGAGGCAGGTGTCGGCCCAGCACACGACGCGGTCGCCGTGTCCGATGCCCAGCTCACGCAGGGCATGGGCCATGCGGTTGCCAGCGGCGTTCAGCTCACCGTGGTAGATCAGCGCGTCGCCCAGCGAGGCGGCCGGCCAGTCGGCGACCACCTCGGCGTTGCGCCGGAATATTTCGCCAATCAAGAGTTGCCCGCTGCCCGGGCCTCGGAGAGGGCTCACAGTCGCTCCATTCTGTGCGTCCCTGTCTAGCTATGCCTGTGTGCCAGGCCGCAGGTTGCCATGAATGCGGATCTAGAATACAATTCTGATAATGCAGAATGGCGTTCTCGATGCTAACGCTCCCAAACCCTCGCTGGCAAGCCGCTCGGTGGAGCGGACGCTGGCGCGGCGTCGG
>SMVA01207514.1_pt1 | contig 18983 bp, 11 predicted proteins | sample 2456451 | NCBI WGS metagenome assembly SMVA01 (sample SAMN11095933, study PRJNA526329) | marine sediment metagenome | biome: Marine sediment; feature: Surficial sediment; material: Deep marine sediment; isolation source: Hadal surficial sediment | place: Pacific Ocean | collected 2014-05 | depth... | reverse complement strand
TTTCAGGAGAAATATCGTGGGCCCAACCAGTAGAACAAAAGCCAGCAGCATCAAGGCCAGCCACATGTTGATGTCACTGAGCCGCTTGATGCCCTTTTTCAGTCCGAACCAGACGCTGGTGGCAAACATGGCTACCGATACCAGCACCACCGCAAATTCCAGCCCGAAATTCGCCTCCCAGCCGGTGATCCGGGCGACACAGGCGGCAATCATCGGTGTGGAAAAGCCCAGTGAAGTACCGGCGCCTCCCAGCAAGCCAATCATGAACAACCAGTCGATCAGCCGCTCGGCGCGGGTCTCCTCTTTGCCGCTGAAAAAGTAGTGGCAGCCGGTGCTGAGCCTCAGGAATGGCACTTTTTTGACGTAATACGGGTAGGCAATCGCAATCGTGGGGAGGCAGTAAAAAGCCCAGGCCGTCGGTCCCCAGTGAAAGATTCCGTAGGTAGAGGCCCATTCGGCCGCGGCAGTCGATCCGGCTTCCAGACCGTACGGTGGTGCTTCAATGTAATAGGCCCATTCGATCGGCGCCCAGTACATCAAGCCGGCGCCTACGCCGGCACAGAACAGCATGGCCGCCCAGCTGAGATCACCGAATTCCGGCTGTTCATCACCAGCGGCCAGGCGGATTTTTCCATATCGGCCCAGGGCCAGCCACAGCAACAGTATCAGTGCCGCCATGCCGGCAATCAGGTAAAGAAATCCGAACTTGCTGCTGATGAATCCATAAAGCTCGGCCAGCACCTTGCCGCCGCTTTCCGGAAACAGCAACAATGGGATGCTCACCAGCGCAATGATGGCAACCGCAGCACTGAAGCTTGGCCAATCGACTTCGTGCTTCATTTCTGGTCCCCCACAATGTCCGGGCGCATTGGACCCAAGAGATTGCAAAGGGCTTGATCATGCGCTTCCATGGCGCCGATGCGATCGCCCAATTCCATGACCATCGGATTTTCAGCGGTATAAAGTGGCCACTCCGGCCGGCCTGGAAGATTGGGGTCGCCGGTACGAGCGAACTGCACCCAGTAATCCATCACCGCTTCGGTCACTGCATGATCGACAGCTTCTGTTGGCAGCCAGTCATCGTGCATGTCAAAAACGTAGGGGATTTCCGTGCCGTGGTAAACACCCATTTTCTCACCCCCGGGACCGGGCCGCTGGCGGGTAAAATAGTACACCCAGCTGCGCCCTTCCAATTCACTTACCCTGGATGCAAAATACCGGGAAGGGCACAGGTAGTCACTGGCCGTTCGAAGGCGGGCAATGGCCCGGCGGACATCCGTCTCGCCTCGAACTTCCGCCAACAAGGTTTGAGCATGTTGGGGTGCGTTGTCGCCGATCCACTTTTCGAGGTCCGCGCGAGTAGCGTTTTCATCGAGGTACATGTACCACTCATCCGCATTGGTTCCGATCAGGAGATCTATCCTGGCCACATCCATACGGTTCAGGGACTCGATTGGCCGCTCCGTCATTGTCAAGCCATCGATAACGGCGTCAAAGTAGTGTCCTGGAAGCTCAATTTCCGCCGCTGCCAATAGATCCTGCGCCGGGATTTCACGGATGCGCTCCGCGGTGAGTTCACCTTCGATACCCAGTTGATCGACCAGGCGGCGGCCTATTGCCTGCTCGCCAGCCAACGTGCGTCGTTTATCCAGCGACCCCCCCGGGCTTTGTGCAATGGACCTGCGATACAGGCGGTCCACTGCGATCTCTGCAGCGACCCAGTCGGAAATATCACCCGCTCCCGAGGACTCTCCGATTGCAGTAATGTTTTCCGGGTCGCCGCCAAAAGCCGCGATGTTTTCAGCAACCCACTCAAAAGCCAAGTACGCGTCCAACCAGCCGAAGTTCGCAACAGGCTGTCCTTCACCGTTATCCAGCACCGGGTGGGAAAAAAAGCCGAATGGTCCCAGTCGGTAGGCAATAGTTACCACGACCACGCCTTTTGCAGCCAGACGAGTGCCAATGTAGTTCGGCTCATATGACCAGCCACCTTTGTTGCTGCCGCCGTGCACCCAGACCATCACCGGCAGCCGGGCCCCGGGATCCGGTTGGGGCGACCACACGTTCAGGTACAGACAATCCTCGCTGACGCCGTTGGGCCGGCCGACGGCATCGGGCCCGTGACCAAAATCTTCGGCGACATTGGCATACCAGTTGGTGATGTGTGGGCCCTGCATGCAGGCCGGGGCAAATTCGGTGGCTGTTTGCAAGCCCTGGCGTGGCGTATTGGGCACCGGAGCCCGCCAACGTAAATCGCCTACCGGCGGCGCAGCAAATGGAATTCCCTTGAACACAGCGATGCGGTTTTTATCGTCTTCCCAGGCACCTTGTAGCTCCTCTCCATTCGCCACCACGGTTGGTATGGACACATCGAATTGCGAGCAAGCAGCGCCCAGCAGCAGCGTGGTGAGTGCCAGGGCTGAAAAATGCTTCATGCCAATCATCCGTAACCCGGTGACCTGCTAAAATTCTTAAACGAGGCTGCTTTCATGGTCTGTGTCACGGGGTCAGTTTCTCTGGTTGGTGGATTGCTTTTCAGATCATCACATTGGACAGTGATTCAGTGTGACCGTCAACACCCATGGCCTGCCCGGAGATGCTCTTGCCCAGATTTGACGCCAGGAAAAGCGCCATGTTGGCCACGTCTTGCGCACTGACAAACCGCCGCATCGATGTCTGACCTAAATAGGTGCTGCGGATCTCGTCAGGAGTCCGGCCCTGCTCACGCCCTTCAAGCTCGATAACCTGCTCGATACGCCGGCCCTCAACACTCCCGGGGCAGATCGCGTTGACCCGGATTCCAAACGGGCCAAGCTCCATCGCCAGGGTTTTGGTCAGACCGATCAGGGCCCACTTGGACGCTGCATACGGCGCACGACTTGGACAACCGGACAAGCCGGCACTCGATGAAATTTCGATGATGCTTCCAGCCGCAGATTTTTTCAGTAGCGGAATCGCCCGGCGGGCACAATAGAAATGTCCATGCAGATTGATCGCAAGGGTTTGGTTCCAGTCCGCGGGCTCGATGTCTTCAAGCGGTAGTGTGGGACCGGCAACACCGGCATTGTTAACCAATACGTCCAGAGCGCCGTAGCGCTCTTCCAGATCATTGAACAGTGAGTCCACCATACCGGCATCTGAAACATCTGCCACCGAAGCGCTGGCGCCAGGGTTGGCGCGCAAAAAATCATCGATTGCCGACGAGTCAATGTCGCAGATGTGCACCCGACTTGCGTGAGACAGGAACGTCTCTGCGATGGTGCGGCCAATTCCACTGGCGCCAGCCGTCACCAGGACAATCAGCCCCGGTTGGATGGAGTCGCTAAACCCTTCTTTCATGATCTTATGCTGCATTTTACCGGTTCGCCATCAACCAATTGATGAACTATAGGAACTAACCATAGCTGTCTCAATCGATATTTTTGAATCGAGCAGGTTAATTATTCTCATCACAGGCACCAGGAAAGCAAGCAGACAGGCTGGGACGTCACCTGGACAATCATTCCTGGAGTCAACCGAACGGGATTTTATTGCCTTCCGGTTCGTTATAGGAATTCACTTGGCTGTTACAATAACTCGCTTGGCTGCCCACCTTATCATCGCGTAACATCCACGGGATTTTTCAGGAATCACGATGACCGCCAACAAAATTTCACCGTCTATAACGATCGGACCCCGCGTACGCAAATCGCCCTTTTATGGTGCCACGCTACGTTGCGGCGCCAAAGCTTTTACGGTTTACAACCACATCTACATGCCAACCCTGTATACCAGCCCGATCGAGGAGTACTGGAGCCTGGTTGAGGGAGTTACCCTGTGGGACGTCTCCTGTCAGCGGCAGATCGAGATTACCGGTCCGGATGCTCTTCGATTTATCCAGCTATTGACACCGCGGAACCTGGCGCGGTGTCAAGCCGGACAATGCCTTTACGTTTTGATTACTGACGAAGACGGCGGCATCATCAATGATGCAGTGTTACTTGTGCTGGGGCCACGGCACTTCTGGCTGTCCCCCGGGGATGGCGATATTCTGCTGTGGGCTTTAGGGGTGGCGGTCAACAGCCAAATGGATGTCACCATCGTTGAACCGGATGTTTCACCGCTGCAACTGCAGGGTCCGAAATCACCACAGGTGGCGCAAACCCTGTTTGGCAACTGGATCCTGGATTTGAAATACTACCGGCTACGCGAAACAGAACTTGACGGTATTCCCCTGGTGGTTTCACGAACGGGTTGGAGCGGAGAACTCGGTTACGAACTCTACCTGCGGGACAGCCGACAGGGTGAACTCCTGTGGCAGAAAGTGATGTCTGCCGGACGGATGCATGACATCACGCCCATTGCGCCGAACTTGATTCGCAGCATCGAAGGCGCTTTGCTGTCGTATGGCTCAGACATTACGCTGCAAGACAATCCTTACGTCCTGGGCCTCGGCCGGCTGGTGGATCTCGACAAAGAGGGCGGTTTCATCGGTAAGCAGGCACTCGAAAAGATCCAGTCAGAAGGTGTAAAACGTCGCTTGGTGGGGGTCGAACTCCAGTGCGCCCCGCTGAGCGCATCCAACGAAGAACCATGGCCAGTGGCCTTCGAAGGGGAAGTTATCGGTCGAATTACCCGTTGCACCTACTCCCCGCGCCTGGACAGGAATATAGGCTTCGCGAACGTGCCGATCGAACAGTCGGAACCCGGAACGAGCCTGACAGTCGCCACACCAGGCGGCGATGAAAAAGCCATTGTGGTTAAAGTGCCGTGGTTCCCGGCCCAAAAGAAAATACCAGGAGGTGCATAGATTGCGGGGTTTGCGGTCCGGCTAGCCTTTCTCTATCGGGCTTAATACTCCACATCGAAACAGGCCAAGGTCAGGGTTGAATTGAGTATTCAGCCAATCGCCTGGAGATGCCCACAGGTCAGCTGTCTTTCAACTCCACCAGGTGCTTCGACGCCATTTCACGAAGCTCATCCGTCAGCGCAAGTCCCTTGCGTTTCTCCAGATCGAAAAGCACATAAATGACTTCCATAGTCGCGGCTGTCTCATTGTTTCCAAGGATTGTCATTTCGTAACTGGCAGTTATGGATTTAGTGCCGATTCTGATCAGACAGGCCCGGATCTCCAACAGATCACCCGCGGTAACTTCGGACTGGTACTCAATAATGTGCCGGGCATCCACCCATGCGGTCTTGCCCGCGTCATCGCTGGCGCCCGTCCAGCCGAACAAAGCATGTAACAGATGGTAGGACGCATCGTCGAACATGCCGACATAGAATCGAGTTGTCAGGTGACCCAGAACATCGCACATCCAGGGGTGAGCCACACTTCTCTGTACACTGATCATCTCAAGGTCTCCCTTCAATCTGCGGGCTAATCGGCTTCTCTGAGCCCAAGAGTTTGTCGCGCCTCGGCAGGCGTCTGCGCCTCACCACCGAGCAGCTGAATGATATTGATCGCCTTTTCTACCAGTTGGGCATTGGACGCGAAGACACCCCTTTCCAGATACAGGTTATCCTCTAACCCAACCCGGATGTTACCTCCCAGCAGCACTGCCTGGGCAACCATTGGCATCTCCATTGCACCCACACCAAAACCAGCCCAGTTACTGCCTTGGGGCAACTGATCGACCAGAGTCAAGAAGTTGCGGGTATCGGCATCGGCACCCCAGCGAATGCCGAGACAAATCTGGAACAGCGGCGGTGTATCCACCAGACCCTCGGCTATCAGTTTCTTGGCGAAGGACAGATGGCCAAGGTCGAACACCTCGAGCTCCGGTTTAACGCCGATCTCCTGCAAACGCTGAGCCCCAAGCCGTAGCATGCCGGGAGTTGATATATACACATAGGCGCCTTCGTCGTAATTGAAGGAACCACAATCCATGGAGCAGATTTCCGGCAACAATTGTTCGACATGTCGCATTCGTTCCAACTGGCCCACGCAATCGGTGTTGTCCCTGAGCGACAGCGGATCATCATCGGGCCCGAGAAACAGATCGCCCCCCATGCCGGTGGTCAGGTTCAGAACAATATCCGTTTCGCTTTGCCGGATGCGATCGACCACTTCACGAAACAATTCGGGCCGCCGACTGTACTTGCCTGTATCCGGTTCACGCACATGAATATGGGCGATTGCGGCACCGGCTTTCGCTGACTCGATAACTGCAGTCGCTATTTCTGCCGGGGTGACGGGAATCGCTGGATGTTTGCCCACGCTGTCTCCGGAGCCGGTAATCGCGCAGGTAACAATGACATTACGGTTCAAAACGGATTACCTCTATGGTGTCAATTGATTGAGATACCACTGGTTGAACGTGTGCACACGGCGTTCCTGATTTGACAAACAGCCGGGTCGATACCGGCTTGATAGGATCCCACGCTGATTGTTTTCGGTTATTACCTTATCCTGCCGCGTTGTCACATCCCACATCCAGATCATACGATCGACATCGACTGCATCGGCCTGGCCATCAACAAGCCAGCTAATATCGACATCGGTGCGCATTGCGCTGCGCGGGGTGAATACGATCAGTACGGCAAAATCGTTGCAGGCAATGATGTGGTTGAATGGACTGAACGACAGATACATCCGACCGTGATCAAATCCAGTACGTTTGCCCATCAGGCAGGCCACCGGTTGCCCGTCCTGTGTTTCACTCTTAATATCGCTTCTGTGCGGGCGTTGCAGCAAGGACTTCATGTGTGCAGAATGCTCGCCATCGTCGATAGTGCCCATCGGTCGCCCCAGTTTGGCAGCCTGCTGCTCCCATTCTTCAAGCACCGGCGCAAATCGCTCGACAGCGTCTAAGGGTCCTGAACTGGGACCGGCGCCGAAGGCAATGAGTGCATCACGCGGATGGCGCGAACAAAACTCCGGGTGCGCAGAGGTGCAGTGATAACACTCAAAGAAATTTTCCACCACCAACTTCCAGTTTGCATCGGTTGGATAGGACTGTTTAAACGCAATCTTCGCACTTGCAAATCCATGAAAGCCCAGGTGTGGCTCAAACACCGCGAATTCCTGATCGAATTCCGGTTCCTCGCCGGGCGACAAATTCAGGCAAATGAAACCATGATAGATCCGGATATGACATGTATGCAGGCCATACTCCATCGGATCGAAGTCCTCTGGCATAAAGCGCGCCACCTTCAGACTGCCGTCAAGCCCGTAAGTCCAGGCGTGGTAAGGACAGGTGAGGCGATTTCGCTTACCCTGCTTTTCGAGACAAATCAGTGAACCGCGATGGCGGCACACATTGAATAAAGCATTGATCTTCATCTCGTTGTCACGAATGACGATGATCGATTCCATACCCACTTCATAAAGAAAAAATTGACCGGGCTCAGGGATGCGGCTGACATGGTCAACGAGCAGCCATTTGCGGGTTACAACTTTGTGCATATCCAGCGCAAAAACATCGTCATCACAATAAAATGGCTGAGTCCGGGCTGATTTCTGCCGCGCACATTTTACCAGTGAGCTGATTTTGTCCTGAGATTCCATTGGTTTTACTTCAGTTCCGGATTCTCTCGTTACTGGGATCATACATCTGTTTGATCGATGCCTGGGCCGCATATCTCTCACCGGCCACTTCAATCTCGAAAGCCCCGCTCGCAACCGATAATGACGACCCGGGTGCTGGCCGGTAACTTTGACTGGGTGGACTGCTTGCTCACTAAACTCTCAAGTTGTGGTTCCCCGGGTCATATACGGGCTCCGCCAGCACCTCAGCACTGCAACGCTCACCCAGCAGGTCAATATCGAAACAAGTACCGGCACCGGCATAGGCGATGTCCACGTATGCAAAGCCCAGGCTTTTTTGCACGAAATGTCCATAACCACCGGAGGTGGTCACGCCAATGCAAAGATCACCGCCAAACACCGGCTCACCGCCACGAACATCTGAATCGCCTGCATCAATCTCAAAATAGACGAGTTTCCACGACAGACCCCGTTCAGCCTGCTCCAGGGTTGCCTGCTTGCCGACGAAATCATCTTTGTCGAAACGAATGAATCTATCCATGGCGGCATCCAGCATCGTAACCTCGTTGGTAAGCTCGGCGCCCCAGCCACGGTAAGCCTTTTCAATCCGCAGGCTGTTTACGGCGTACAAGCCGAAGTTCGAAATTGAAAATTCCTGGCCAGCTTCCCATAGCGCGTCATAAATAACTTTCATGTCGGCCATGGCGGCATGCAATTCCCAACCCAACTCACCGACATAATTGACCCGCAGGGCGCGGACCAATTTCCCCGCAACTCTAATTTCCCTGCCGGTCAACCAGGGAAAAACGTCATTATGCAGAGGAGTATCGGTCAGCGTGCGCAATAGGTCTCTCGATTTGGGCCCGGCCAGTACCAGCACACCACGGTCGTCGGTCACGTTATTGATGGTCACCTGCTCATCCGGCATCCGACCCTGAGTGAGAAAATCAAGATCGCGTAGTTCCGCGCCGGCTGCAGAAAGCAGGTAGAACCGGTCGTCGGCGAGCCTCGTGATGGTCATCTCCGACTGGATCCGACCGGCTTCGGAAAGCACATGCGCAAGGATGATTCCGCCTGGTTTCACCGGGGCCCGGTTGGCACAGACACGGTTGAGGAAACTCTCCGCATCCGGGCCGGTGAGGTCATATTTGGCAAAGCCGGAAAGATCCAGAATGCCAACGCGCTGGCGGACTGCCAGGCACTCATCGCGTACCACTTCGAAAACGTTGTTGCGCCGGTAGCTGTATTGCTCAGTGCGGCCATCGAGTGAAAACCATTTAGGGCGTTCCCAACCAGAGGTTTGGGCGAACACGCAACCTTGTGCTTCCAGGCTTTTCTGCAACGGGCTGGTACGACAATCACGAGCGGCTGGCAATTCTTCACCCGGCATCGGCGTGAAATAGGTCATGCCGTAATCCTGATAGGCCTTCGCCCGCGAATATTCATCATCTGCGAAATCGCCAAAACGGCGTGGGTCAAAGCCCGTCATGTTGATCTCTGAGTCACCGTGCAAAATCCATTGTGCGAGGTACTTGCCGCACCCGGCACCCTGGGCAATGCCGAAGGAAGCGCCGCAGCACAGCCAGAAGTTTCTCAGCCCGGCCACCGGGCCAAGTAAAGGCGGGCCGTCTGCACTGTGTGGAATGGCGCCATTGACGATGCGCTTGATACCGGCAGCTTCCAGCACCGGCATGCACTCCATCGCCTTGGCCAGCCATGGCAACAGTCGCTCAAGATCATCGGCAAACAACTCACTGTCCGAATCCCAGTTGGGAAAACCCCGCGGTGCCCAGGCCTGGGTCATCCCAGTGTGTTCATAGATGCCGATCAGCCCGCATTTCTGCTCCTGTCGCATGTAGGCGGACGCATAGGGATCGCGTATTACGGGAATTTCCTCATCACGTGCTGCAAACTCGGGAACTTGGCCGGTCACGATATAGTGATGTTCCATATTGCAGATCGGCAAATCCGTGCCAACCATTTTTGCTACCTCGCGCGCATAACAGCCCGCTGCATTGACCACAATCTCGGCTTTTATCAGGCCTTTCTCGGTGACCACTTCCCATTCGCCGGTGGGCAGGGCGTTGATAGCCGTCACCCGATTATGCCGAATAATAGTGGCACCCAGGTTCTTTGCACCACGGGCCATGGCCTGGGTCAGGCCGGCTGGATCGGCGTGGCCGTCATCCAGGGTCCATGCTCCTGCCAGCACACCCTCGGTGTTCAGGAAAGGATTGAGCCCGCGAATTTCATCCGGCCCGATAATCTGCATGCGGAATCCAATGTTATCGGCAATACCCTGCATGTATTTGAACCAATCGAGGTCATCTTCGGTTCTGGCGACTCGGATGCCACCCGAGGCATGCCAGCTGACATTTTGACCGGTTAGTTCTTCGAGTTTGGGATAAAGGGTGTTGCCGTGGTGGTGGATCTTTGCCAGATTGTAATCGCCAATCAGGCTTGGGCATTGGCCAGCCGCATGCCAGGTCGAGCCGGATGTCAGTTCGCCCTTCTCGATCAGTAGCGCGTCGCTGCAACCTTCCTCGGCCAGATGGTACAAAAGACCCACGCCCATGATTCCGCCGCCGATAATCACGATTCGGGCGTGGCCGGGTACTTCAATCTCCATGCGCGTACCGCTGGTTGCAAATTATCGGAAACATGTAGGACATTTTTCTGTCACTTGATCCAGACGGAGGATCGCAAGTATAAAAGGGAGCCTAGTGTAGTCCTTTTTGAAAAGCAATTTCCGCCAGGCTCAGGCCTTGCAGACCCACGCTAATGCGCTCCATATGATCCGTGCCAACCAGAAATAGAGATGTTTTGTCCAGTGTGTCTTGCATTCCACTTTATACCCCTTGTTTAGGCTTTTTTTCTATCCGTCTTCAAGATTTCTTCATTATTCATTCAATTTGATGTGCTTGAATGGGTTCAATACTTGCATAGAGCACGCCAATGAATAAGTTACTTCGTACTTGTACGCTAGTCCTGTCGGCCTGTATTGCAGTCGGTTCACTACCGTTGCATGCTCAGATCATTGCCGATGCCAAGCTGAGTGGCACGTGGTACGACCCAGCCCACAATGGGGAAGGATTTGTCCTGGAAATGCTCGAGGATGGGCGTGCCGTTGTTTATTGGTTTAGCTATGACGAAGCTGGCGCGCAGCGTTGGTTTATTGGCGTTGGTGAAACGGTGGGTGCTACGGCGGTATTCAGCGAATTGCTGGCGGGTTCAGGGGCTGTGTTTGGACAAGATTTCGATAGCGGCGACGTTGTGCTGTCGCATGTGGGTGACCTGACGATAAGCTGGTCCAGCTGTTCGCAGGCAATCGCGCAATATACCGTCGATGGCCTGGCCGGAAGTCAATCACTGAATCGCCTTACCAATGTGCTAGGAATGGAGTGCCCTTCACCAGTCACCGATGCTTCTCCACATTCCGGTTCGTGGTTTGATAACACGCATGTGGGAGAGGGTATTGTGGTAGAAATGATTGGCAATGAAGAAGCCCTTGTTTACTGGTTCAGCTATGACGATGCGGGCAACCCCGCCTGGTTTTTTGGTGTTGGAGAGTCACTTGGGGACAAGATAAGCATCGCTAATATGTATATTACCTCCGGCGGCCGTTTCGGGCAGGAATTTAACCCCGACGAAGTCCTTGTCGAGCTGTGGGGCAGTATGGACATCGAACTGGGTTGTGATTATGGCAAGCTGGACTACACAACGGATTCGCTTGTTTTTGGCAGCGGAAAACAGACACTGACCCGCCTGACCAATCTGGGAAATCCTGCGTGCGAAGAGCCGGTTGCGCCAAATATTCTTCTCGTGATCGCCGACGATCTGGGCCTGGATGCTTCCAATCAATACAACATTGCACCAGACTTTCCGCTGACCCCGGAGCTGGATGCGTTGGCCCAGCGTGGTCTGGTATTCGACAATGCTTGGTCCTACCCCTCGTGCAGCCCCACCAGGGCCAGTATCCTGACCGGAAAGTATGCCTTCCGTACCGGCGTAATGAGCGTTGGCGATGTTCTTTCGACAACAGAAACTTCATTGCAAAACTACATAAACCAGCATCTGCCGGGTAAATATGAAGACGCTGTTATTGGTAAATGGCACCTGGCGCCGAATGACAATATGGACCACCCCGCGGATCTTGGCATCAGCCATTTCGCCGGGATTCTCAGCGTTAGCGGTGATTATGAAGACTGGACACTGACAATCAATGGACAACAGACCCGCGAATCAGAATATGTCACCACCAGGTTAACGGATCTGGCAATCGACTGGGTAGATCAGCAAGTCAATCCCTGGTTCCTGTGGCTTGCTTTTACCGCGCCGCATTTGCCCTTCCATCTGCCGCCAGCCGACCTCCACCACCAGACACTGTCCGGCACAGAAGAGGATATCAACAACAATCCGCTGCCGTATTACCTGGCCGCCATTGAAGCGCTGGACACCGAGTTGGGCCGGCTGCTGGACTCCCTGAGCGAAGAGACCCGAAATAATACGATTGTTATTTTCATCGGTGATAACGGCACTCCGGCACAGGTAGTCCAGGCTCCGTATAACAGGCGAAAAGTAAAAGGCACGCTCTACCAGGGCGGCATCAATGTGCCGCTATTCGTATCAGGTCCCGGCGTATCCAGAAGCGGGGATCGTGAAACTGCCCTGGTCAATACCACGGATATTTTCTCGACCATCGCCTCGCTTGCTGGTGTGAACGTCAGCGAAGTCAATGACAGTACCTCCTTCGCAGGCCTGCTGAAAGGAGAACCCGAGGGCGAAAGAGCATTCCAATATGCAGAAAGAATCATGGATGACTCCTACGAGTGGACCCTATCGGATGGCGATTTCAAGCTATTGGAATCCGAGGCAGGAGACCTGGAGCTTTATCAGCTGACCAGTGATCCTTATGAAACTGAAGACTTGATTTCAGCGGGCATAGCGCCTGACGGCAAAGTGGAGGATCTTCAAATGCTGGTGGAAGAAATCTGGTCAGGGGAATAAAGGACACGATCAACTAAACTGTTTCGCCATTTACCGTGCAAATTCAGGATCCTTGATGAAATGTCCGGGTTAGTGCGTGCAAACTTTACGGTTGCTTCGCCAGAAAACCACATTTACTACACATTCCGGCGGCAGAATCGCCGCATGAACAGCTACTACCCCCCTTGTGTTTTAACCCATGACAGACCCGGTGCCATCCACAACTGGTATGTTGCTATCGGGATCCTGGTGACCGCCATTTCCTTCTCGGTATCCGCTGACAGTTGGCTGCTGTTTGACGGCATTGACGACCGCGTTATGGTTCCCTACAGTGACTCGTTCCCCACCGAAATTTTCACCGTCGGTGCCTGGATCAATTCCGCAAGCATCACTCGACGCAGCGCAATCATCGCCCGCGGCGAAGACGACAATTCCTTTAATTTGTCCTGGCAGTTGTATGTCGCCGGGGACGGCACCCTGGAGATCATGCTCGAGGACTCCAGCGAGAACAACTTTTGCTACCCGAGAACTTGTACGGGTGAGCCACAGCCCTCGTGCAGCGGCGAGATGGTAACGGTGGCCGATGGTGGCTGGCACCACGTCGCGGCAACGCGGGATGGTGCCGGCACACTGGTGCTCTATGTTGACGGAGTACCGCACATCAGTTGTAGCGCAACCGGGGTGCCTTCGTCCAACAATTTTCACGACTTGTCCATCGGCAGTACCTTTGGTTCCATCGGCCCCTTGCCACCCGGTGGTGTGGAGCCGCCGACTTGGTTCTTCAGCGGACTTATCGATGAGCCCTTCATGTGGAATGTGGCGCTGGATGGAACGCAAATGGAACAGATCTACACCAATGGCGTGGATGCGGACTCCGACGGGCTGGTCGGCTATTGGGATATTGAAGAAGGTTCTGGACAAACGGTGATTGACCGCTCAGCGGCGGGCAATGACGGTTTCCTTGGCGCCTCACCAGAGAAGGACAGCGCAGATCCCGTGTGGCAGAGCGATTCTGCTGGCGAATGCGATATTGGTTTTCACAATGGCACAATTTTGACTATGGATCCGCAAGGTACGGTGGCGTCATCACTCGAGATATTCGACGGAAAAATCACTGCTATTGACGCTGCCGTTACGGGTGCATGTGAGCAACAAATTGATTTGCAGGGCCGGCTGCTCATACCGGGCTTGATCGACAACCACGTGCATTGGTTTGATCGTGCAGGACGTCCGGGCAACCATGTGGCGCAGATGGACAATGCCTTTTCCTGCCAGGACACCATCGATATTCTGAACCGCGAAATTCAGGTGCGTTCAGTTCCGGCGGTCTCAGGCAGTGCCACGGTAGATAACTTTGTTACCGCAATCGGCGGCCTTACGACCACTCAGTTTGCCGCCGAAGGCAATGCTGCCAATTTGACCAACTCCGGCTTACCCAGTCGCCAGTGCCTTGACAACATAGGCCGCCCGGTATTTATCTCTGCAGGCTTTGGCGGACCCAGCACGGCCAACTCTGCCGCCGAGAACTATTTCGCATCGCGCGGCATAAGCGTCGCCACCGATGGCACCATCAGCAACGATTCATTGGCACGTGATGCACTGGCCGCGGAACACAGTGCGGACGATCGAAAGCGTGAAACTCTGGCGCTGATGGGATGGTCAGCGAGTGTCGGCCTGACCAACATATTCAGTTTCTCCGGCGACCCGGTCAATGACGAAGCTGTCTCCCCACTTTACGATAACGGCGTTGCATTCTTGAGAGTGCGTCAGGCACTGGGCTCACAGGATCGCAACTCCGCACTAACCAACCTGAATAACAATGTGGAACGCCTGCTCAATGATCCGCCCGGGACTGCCATGCTACGAAATATATCGCTGGGGGAATTTGTAGTGAATAGTGATCTGGGCGGATCAGTGCCGCTTCCCGCTTATTATGCGGACGCCGCATTATTGATGGCCTTGAATGGCCTCAATCATCATCAGCATGCCATACCCGACAGCCAGGCCTCCGCCTTCCTGGACGAGTGGGAATTGGTAAATGCGATGACCCCGATGACTGATCTTCGTTGGCAGTTGTCGCATGTATTCGATGTATCGACTGATACCCTGGATCGACTGCAGGCGCTGGGCGCTGGCTTTTCGTCGCAAAGCCAAAACTATGCAGGCAACTTCGGTGGCGGGCCGCCTTATCGCACCGCCTACAACCACGGTGTGCAAGTAAGCGCAGGTACAGACGGCGGCAACCTGGGCCCAATCAATCCATGGCTGGCAATTTACTATATGGTCACGGGTCTGAGCGACAACGGAGCGGTACGCGTACCCGCGGACGAGACCCTCAGCGTGATGCAAGCTCTGGAAATGTATACCGCCCGCAGTGCCTGGTTCAGCTTCGATGAACAGGAACTCGGTACATTGGACGTGGGTAAAACAGCGGATTTACTGGTGTTGTCGGGGGATGTTCTGCAATTGGAAATCGACCAGCAGCTGGATCAGCTGCGAGACATTCGCTCGCTCTTGACCGTCGTCGACGGCGATATTGTTTATTCTGATGGCAGTCTATTGGCGTGCAATGGCTCAGACGCCTATGGCGTATGGTATCGCGGTCGCCTGGACGCCGAAGTGGCGGACAAATGCCTGCCCAATACAGTCATCGGAGCACAAATGAGTGGACCCTGGTACAACGTGGACCAGTCAGGTCACGGATGGCTGATCGAAGTGCTGGATGATGAGGGTGACAACGAGGTAGATCGTATCAACGCCTATTGGTACGTTTATCTCGATGGCGCGCCGGTCTGGTTGATCGGTACGGGGCCGATTTCGGAAAACCGAGCCGACCTGGACATGTTCATTACCTCAGGTCCTGATTTCCCACCCAACTTCGATGCAGCAGCGCTGATTTTAACCCCATGGGGAAATCTGACATTCGAATTCAGCAGTGATACCCGCGCTGTTGCAAGCTGGTCCTCCTCAGTGCCGGGTTTTAGCGGCGGCAGCATGGAGATCTCGCTGCTTGCCGAGTTGTCGGCGGGGGCCAATAGCTGTTACAGCGGCAGTTATTACAACCCGGATGAAAATGGTCACGGCCTGGTCACTGAAGTGGTCGTGGTGTCGGGTGTCGAGACTCTGATCGTGGCATGGTATGTCTACCTTGATGGCCAGCAAGTCTGGTTTTTTGGCCAGGGACCGATTAGCGATGGCATTGCCACAGTTACACTGGAACGATTCAGCGGTGCCGATTTCCCCCCGGATTTCTTTGCAGCGCAGGTATTGAGTCAGCACTGGGGCACAATGACGCTGCAGTTCACCGGAAATGCGGTAACGGTTTTGTGGGACAGCGATGATGCGGATTTCGCGGACGGTAATATGTCGATGATTCGTCTGACCGAGTTGGCTGGACACTCGTGTCAGTAGACTTGGCGTGAAAATCCCCAAGGCTACTCTCGCCTGAACAATGTAGCGGGGTGGAAGACGGGGTCCAGTCAACCACTTGGTTAGGGCCCCTGGATTTCATTTCCCGACTGGCTGCTCTCCCTGGCAGCGGTGGGGAATCATTCGCCCCAAACTTGGCAATTAGCATGATATAGATGTGTAACCGGGTGGAATTCATCCTCCGGCATCCAATAAGGCTGGATTTCATGGTGGCCTGGATGAGAACCAGCTTGAAAGGCTATTCAATACAAACGGGTTTCATGGCGATGGGCTTTTGTTCTTCTTATACTCTGGTCATGCAGATCGGGGAAATTGATGAGTACTGAAACCACAATCTTTACCGGTGTTGTCATCTACCTGGTGATCATGCTGTTCATCGGGGTCTACGCGGCCAGGCGTTCGCGTTCCACGGAAGATTTCATGGTAGCCGGCAGACGCATGCCAATCTGGATTTGTGCGGCCACCCTGGTGGCTACATGGTTTGGAGGCAGCGCCATGATGGGCTCCTCCGGGGCGGCTTACGAGGGCGGGTTCCTAAGAATAATCGCCGACCCCTTCGGCGGCGCGCTGGCACTATTTGTCGTAGGTTTCTTTTTTGCCCGTATGTTTCGCCGGCTGCGCCTGGTCACGTTTATCGAGTTTTTCGAGAACCGCTTCGGCATTACGGCAGCAACCATTGCGGCCGTCGCCTCCATTGCTTCCGGCATCGGTTGGACCGCCGGCATGCTGGTGGCCTTCGGTTTTGTATTCGAAACCCTAACCGGTGTACCCCTGGTCTGGGGGATATCAGGTGGCGCAATTATCATTTTTATCTACACGGCCGTCGGTGGCATGTGGGCCGTTGCGATAACAGATTTCGTGCAAATCCTGATCATCGGCATCGGCCTGGTTGTATTGCTGGTAACCGTTCTGCTCGACGTGGGCGGTTGGGGCACAATTGCACCCCAGTTACCCGAGCATACCTTCCGCATGATTCCGCTGGAAAACTCGGCGGAGATCTGGCTCAATTACTTCCGCGCCTGGCTGATATTTGGTCTGGCCGACATCACATCTCAATCCCTCCTGCAAAGATCTTTCTCTGCAAAGAGCGAACAGGTAGCACAAAACTCGTTCTACATCGCCGGTTTCGGCTACCTGGTCCTGGGCATGATTCCGGTCATTCTGGGTATCATCGCCAGCGTTACCCTGCCCGGTCTGGAAGATCCCGAAACAGTGATTCCCACACTGGCCCTGAACCACTTGCACCCGGTTGCCATCGCGCTCTTCGTGGGCGCACTGCTGGCTGCAATCATGAGCACCTGCGACAGCGCGCTGCTCGCCTCCGCCAGTATCTTCAGTACCAATTTGTTGCCATTGTTCAAATCGCAGCCTTCCGACAAGCTACGGCTGCTAGCCACGCGTATCGCCATACCGGTATTCGGCTCAATTGCCATCTATGTCGCCCTGAAAGTACAGGTCATCTTTAACCTGATTCTGGACGCCAACTCGGTAATCCTGGTCAGTGTTGTTGTTCCATTTATTGCAGGTGTGTACTGGAAAAACGCGAACCGCACCGGTACGCTGGCAGCCATGGCGATGGGTTTCCTGGCCTGGTTACTGGCAGTGATGATAATGCCAAACCTGGCTGGTGATATGCTGGGTCTTATCGTCTGCCTGGTGACCATACTGGTGGTAACACCCCTTACCCAGCGTTTCGATCCACCACGACCGATGCTGGACAGCAGCGGCGAACCGGTCGAGCTGCGAGACCGCTTGGGAACCCTGCCCCTGTTCAGAGTTGTTGAGTAAATTACAATTCGGTCCGGAAGGTGGAGTCAGAGTAAAGTACCAGAGTCAGCTATTTGCTGACTCTGGTACTTTACTCTGAGCCCTTCAAATCAAGTTGAAATGCCAGGCTGCACCTCCGCCAGAACCTAGTTCAACAACGTCTATTCCGGCCGGCCGCGGCGAGCATTCTACTTCGAGTAGATGTAGAAATCTGCCGTGGCCAGGCGATCCCAGTCTACTTCGATTCCCAGTCCGGGACCTTGTGGTGCAAGCACCCGCCCCCGGTTGAACACGATGCCATTCTTCATGCCAAATTCATAGGCCTCCCTGGGCATCGGAGCTTCGAAGTACCGGGTTCGCTCATTGGCCAACATCAGGTGGAGATTGACTGCCTGGGCTAGCGAGTGGCCCCAACTTTGGATCTCGATCGACAGTCCAGCATCGTTGGCGATCATCAGGAGTTCGAGCGCCTTCGAGATTCCACCGATCGTCGTGGCGTCGAACCTGCCCGCATCCCAGGAACCGGTTTCGATCCCCTGTCTGATGAACTCAGGAGAATATATGTTGTATCCGGCAGGAATAATCGGAATCGAGAGCCTGCTTCTGAGCTCCCCATAATGCTCCAGAAGTTTGTCGTCGATGGGTCCCTCGAGCCAGATAAACAGCCGCTCATCCATTTCCCCACCCAGCCTGAGGGCGTCCTCAAAGCCGTAAGCTCCCTCGAGATCAATCATGAAGCGATAGGGAGAATCTGCAAACGTCTGCTGGACCAACTTCACCAGTCGGGAATCCTCTTCGATCAGACCCCAGACGTGGAACTTGAAGATCACGTAGCCGAGCTTCGCGTACTCGTTGACCGCTTTGACGTGCTCGGGAAGCGAATCGTAAAAGGGCAGGCTCGCGTAAGGTTCAATCGAATCCCGCTTCGCCCCCAGCAGCTCGTAGAGAGGGCGATCTGCCTTGCGTGCTGCCAAGTCCCATAGTGCAATATCGATGCTCGAGCGCGCAGCATCGCTCAAGTCGGGTCTCGTTCGCTCAAGCATTGTCCCGACTTCGACAGGGTCCAGTGACTGGAGGGCCTGGAGATCGGCGGCGACGCCCTGCAATTCGAGCAGGTGTTCACCGCTGAACGCTCCTTGATGGTAAGTATCCACGCCGGATGTGCCCTCGAATCCGTCCGCGGTCGTGATTCGCAGGATGTTGTTGACCTGTTTCCAGGCATTCTCCTGACCGGAATACCGGGCCGTCGTGCTATCCGTTCCGACGGCGTGGATCTCGATACTGACGATTCTGGTTTCCTCCGAGAATCGGAAGAACGGCTCGTATTGTTTCG
>SMVA01088865.1_pt1 | contig 18994 bp, 16 predicted proteins | sample 2456451 | NCBI WGS metagenome assembly SMVA01 (sample SAMN11095933, study PRJNA526329) | marine sediment metagenome | biome: Marine sediment; feature: Surficial sediment; material: Deep marine sediment; isolation source: Hadal surficial sediment | place: Pacific Ocean | collected 2014-05 | depth... | reverse complement strand
CACCTGCCTGTACCATCCCCGGGCCAAGTCCTTTTTGATCACCGAGGCGCTGCGCGGCGAGGGCGGACACCTGCTACTGCCCGATGGCAGGCGATTCATGCCCGACTTTGATTCACGGGCTGAACTCGCACCGCGGGATATTGTGGCTCGCGCCATCGACCACGAAATGAAGCGCACCGGCAGCGACTGTGTGTACCTGGATATCAGCCACAAGGATGCAGACTTTCTCACGTCTCATTTCCCCACTGTTCACCAGCGCTGCCTGGAGTACGGGATCGATATCACGCAGGAACCCATTCCGGTTGTTCCCGCCGCCCACTACACCTGCGGTGGCGTGGTGGTCGACACCCGCGGTCGCAGCGACGTGGACCAGCTTTACGCGATCGGCGAAACCGCCTTTACCGGCCTGCACGGGGCCAATCGCATGGCCAGTAACTCACTGCTGGAATGCCTGGTCTATGCGCGTGCGGCCGCCGCGGATATCACCGACCTGCTGGACAAGATCCCCCCACCCAGCCCTGCCCCCGCCTGGGATGAAAGCCAGGTGACAGACTCCGATGAAGACGTGGTGATCTCCCACAACTGGGATGAATTGCGTCGCTTCATGTGGGACTACGTGGGTATTGTGCGCACCGACAAACGCCTGCAAAGAGCCCTGCACCGCGCCCAACTCCTGCAGGAGGAAATCAAGGAGTATTACAGCAATTACAAGGTCTCCCGGGACCTGCTGGAACTGCGTAACCTGGCCGTTGTTGCGGAGCTGATGATTCACTGCGCGATCTCGCGCAAGGAAAGCCGTGGCCTGCACTACACCCTGGACTACCCGGAGCAAAAGCCGGAGGCAGAAGACACCATTCTTGTGCCTCAGTCGGGCTCGCGCCCATAACGCAGACCCAGGCTGAGTCTACGCCAGAGCTCCGCATCCGTATTACCCGCGATGAGGAACAGGCTGAAACGGGTATCGCCGCCGCCGGGCACGGAAAAGCGCGCCACCAACAATGCCGGATGAACCAGTGGCCATGGCTCAAGCTGCAACGAGTACCACTCTCCATCCACCAGTTGCATCTTCCAGACCCTGTTCTCACAAACCAGGAACGCCAGCTGAAGCTGCCCCCAGAATCGGTTTACTCGCGCCAGTTCGCGGACAGTGTAGAGCAGGGCCACCACCGAGAGCAGCAGGCACAGCGGCCAGGCCAGGGCTGAGCTCCAGAGACAGATCGTCGCAAGGGTGTACAAACCGGCACCGAGCAGGCACTGGGGTAGATAGAGGCCCGGTCTAAAGCGGACGTCGGGCAAATTCCAGGATTTTATCGACAATTCGGGCATGATCCTCATCCTGGGGTGCCACACGACCCAGGAACCAGCTGAACAGATCCTGATCTTCGCATTCCAGCAATTGCTCATAGCGCTGCTGGTCGTCGGCGGGCAACTGTGGGTAACACAGCTTCACAAAAGGGCCGAGAACCAGGTCAAGTTCCAGCATGCCACGGCGGCTGTGCCAGCACAGGCGATTGTAGGCGGGGTCGTTTTCCATGTGCAGATTATAGAAGCTGACAAGCGAATACGCAGCCCCTATCATAGCCGTCGTGACTACATATTTCGCCAATCTTGCCGCCCGCGGCCTGCTCCAGGTCAGTGGCCCCGATACCATCAGGTTCCTGCAGGGCCAGACCACCTGTGACCTGGAGCAGTTGCAGGACGATACCGCCCTGGCGGGCGCCTACTGCACCCCCCAGGGTCGTATGGTTTGCGACTTCCGCATTCTCGCCAGCGCTGAAGAGACTTACCTGCTGCAGATGCACGAGAGCATCTGCGACCCGTCGGTGTCGGTATTCGGCAAATACATCGTCTTTTCCAAAGCAGAAATAGCCAACGTCAGTCCCGACTGGCAGCAGTTCGCCCTGTGGGGAGAAAACGCCGCCAGCGAACTGGGGGCGGAGGATGCAGCCGTCAACCAACTGTGGACGGAAAATGATTGCCTGTGGCTGAGAACCGAGGGCGAACAGCCCCGCTTTGAAGTGTGTGTACCGGCGGCACAGGCAAACGCCTTCACTGAAAAACTCGCCGGGCGATTCCAACCGCGGGATGAGAGCGACTGGCAATTGCAGGAAATCAACGCCGGCATCGGCCACGTGGACGTTGAAACTATCGAAAGCTTCCTGCCGCAAATGCTCAACTACCAACTGACTGACCGGGTCAGCTTCACCAAGGGCTGTTACACCGGCCAGGAAGTGGTTGCGCGAATGCACTACCGGGGCAAGCTCAAGCGCTCCATGTATCTCGCCAGCGTGGCCGGCACTGATGCGCCGACTGCGGGAACAGCTTTATTCCGCCCGGATAGCGAACAAAGCGTGGGTAATGTGGTCAATGCAGCAAGCTCCGCCCACGAGACCCGCCTGCTGGCGGTAGTCACTAGCGCGGCGATAAAAGGCGGCATTCAGCTGGCCAGTCCGGATGGGCCGAGACTGGAGTTTCTGGAGCTGCCCTACTCTATCGATGCCTGAAATTGTTTCTAGCTGATCCAGGCCTTGCGTTCGGCCCACTTCGAGTACCAGATCAGCAACGCCGCCACCACCAGCGGCATCAAAATAATCCCCAGAATCTCGCCTGTGCCAAAGTCGATACCAATGCCCAGGGTATGGGTTGTTGTCACGATCACACCGAGTAGCGAGGCGATAAACAGATAGTAGGCGACCGACTTTCTCAGCAATAGCAAAAGGCAGCCAAGCGCACCGCCGAAAACGGCTATCGCGAAAGCAAGGGTGGCCCATATAGGTCGGCCTACAATGATGGCACGCTCGGACTCGCGATAGGCAGCGAGCATATCCGGATTCATCTGCATGAAGAAATTTATGCAGCCCATAACGTTCCAGATCAGCATGACAGCGCCGATTAGCCAGAAACTCCAGTGGACACTAGCAGCAGATTCTTGGTTCATCGCATCCCCCTACTCTTGTAACACCCAGACATCCAAGTGATGTTTTATATCGCCTCTTCATGACATGTATCTCCCCCGACTGCTTCAGTCGATAGCAGTAAGGGCACCGCCATTTATGACCGATTCTATTACAGGGTAATGATCCTTGCCACGCCGTGCTTACACAGGTGTGGCCTGTCCACCATTCGCTTTCAGCGGGAATAGCGATGTTGCGCAAATCGGATGGAAAATAGCGACTCGAAGAGTACTATAAAATAGTAAAATAGTATTATTTATCAAATAGTTAACCGTTTTTTATGAAAACTTTCTTTAATATTGTTTCTAGCTATTTTCATCTGCCAAACTCTTGATCAGGAGCCCCATTATGAACGCAGCCATGCCCCTTCCGAACCCCATAAGCCGCCGCAGCCTCGATGAACTTCGTTTCGATCTCCTCCCACCTGAGCATCTTCGAATACGAGTTCCTGGTGTCAATACGGGAACTGGATTCTCGCTAGCTGATTTGTTCTCCGCACAACGATGGCAGCGTGACATTGAGTGCGGAATTGCCGAAGGAAACTGCTGATTTGATACGATCTAGAAAACAAACTCATTGGTGGCATGGGCGACCAGTTTCCCGCTTGTCGCAAAAAATACTTTGGTTTCAGCATACGCCACGAGCTTGCCAAATTTGAGGACATTTACTTCAAACCGGAGGTCTTCATCCAGTGCCGGCCGCAGGAACTGTGTATTCTGGCTCGCTGTGCCTTTTGCAGCACGATCAGTGCTGAGCATGGCCAGAGCTACAACCGTGTCGATGGCTGCCATAATCTCCTGCCCACACATTGCACCGTTGGCCCATTGCAAATCAGGGTTCTGGGGAAGCAGTGCAGAAGCTTTACCCTCACTGACTTCGATCTCGGTTAAACCCATGGCCTTCACCCAGGGGGCGAATAGTTATTCGCAAATTTCTTCAACATTCTCATTCGCTACGGGTAGGTGCTCTCGTATCTCAGCCATCGCCTATTTCCTTATTATTGGATTTACTCAGGAGCCAGTTGCCAGTCTATCGATTGCCGGCCCTGGGCTATCAGGTAATCGTTTGCAGCCCTGAAATGCCCGCAGCCGAAAAACCCCCGGTGGGCACTGAGCGGTGAGGGATGCGGCGCCTTTAATACGCAATGGCGCTGTGGGTCGATAATCGCGCCCTTGCGCTGGGCGTAGGCACCCCACAACATGAACACTACATGCTCACAATCGCGGTTAACAACTTCAATAGCCCGATCGGTGAACTGCTCCCAGCCCTTGCCCTGGTGAGACGCCGCCGCGGCTTGTTGCACCGACAGCACACTGTTAAGCAACAACACCCCCTGATCCGCCCAGGCGGTCAGGCAGCCATGGGCTGGCATGGTAACGCCCAGTTCCTGTTCTATTTCCGTGTAGATATTCACCAGTGAGGGCGGCAGGCGCACCCCGGGTCTCACCGAAAAGCACAAACCGTGGGCCTGGTCCGGACCGTGGTAGGGGTCTTGCCCCAGGATCACCACGCGAACCTCTGGTAGAGGCGTGTGGTTAAAGGCGTTGAACATCTCCGCCCCGGGGGGATAAATGACCTTGCCCGCTGCCTTCTCTGCATGCAGGAAGGATTTCAACTGCTGCATATAGTCTTGCTGGAATTGATCCTCCAGGGCAGCAAGCCAGCTGGCCTCCAATTGTATCTCAGTGTTTGTTTGCGCCTGTGACATGATTCAGATCAGCTGCTTACTCGAAGCAGGCAGGATACAATAGCCACTGCATTTAACGAATACGGTTTTTATGAACAAGTACCAAACCCCCTACCAGGCGCTGGGTGAAACCGGCATCAGAGCCCTGACCCATGCCTTTTATGACATCATGGATGCCCTGCCCGCGGCCGCAGACGTGCGTGCCATGCATGCCAAAGACCTTGAACCAATGAAGGAAAAACTGGCCGAATATCTTGTCGGCTGGATGGGCGGCCCGCCTCTTTATGAAGACAAATACGGCACGGTTTGCATGACAGAACCCCACGAGCACTACGCTATAGGTCCGCGCGAGCGTGATCAGTGGTTGCTGTGCATGGAGAAAGCGCTGGATGCTATCGAGGCGGATGATGATGTGCGGGTAATGCTCAAGCAACCCCTGTTCAGAATCGCCGATGCGGTGCGCAACCGCGCCGAATCGACCGACACCCTCAAAGACCCCAACATTATCGCAACCGGCTAGCTGCTGGCAATGACCGCGTTGCGCACCAGATCCTCTGCCGGGGTCTTGCGCTCATATTTCCGCGCCGGCGTATTAATCGGTTCACTGAGGGCTTGTGCTTCCAGGCTGGCACTGCGTCGCTCCGCAGGGACCTCGCCATAGACGGTGGTGCGCTGGCAGGGCTCACGACCCACCGCACGAATCTCCTCCTCAAGACGCTGGGGTGACCACTCCTGCCCGTGATCGGCGCCGGCGGCACGGGTAATCGTTTCGTTCATCAAAGTACCCCCCAGGTCATTCGCCCCGGCCCGGAGACAGGCGGCAACGCCGCGCTGGCCCATTTTGACCCAGGACGTCTGGATGTTGTCGATCAAGCCGTTGAAAACCAGGCGTGCAACCACGTGCATCAACAGGGCCTCGCGGAATGTTGGGCCCTTGCGCGCCCTGCCTTTGAGGTACATGGGGGCTTCCATGTGTACGAAGGGCAAGGGCACGAACTCGGTAAAACCACCAGTCCGCTGTTGCAGGCTTCGCACCCGCAGTAAATGACGTGCCCAGTGACGGGGGCTTTCAATGTGACCATACATAATGGTCGCCGTTGTACGGAAGCCGACCCGATGGGCAGATTCCATCACCTGCAACCACTGCTCCGAATTGATCTTGTCCGGGCACAATAGCGCGCGAACTTCGTCATCGAGAATCTCAGCAGCAGTTCCCGGCAGTGTGCCCAACCCCGCTTCCTGCAAACGCCGCAAATAATCATCCAGGCTCAAGCCCAGGGTCTCTGCCCCCTGCCACACTTCCAGCGGGGAAAACGCATGTATGTGCATAGCCGGGGTGGCGGCCTTCACCGTCTTCAAAATATTGAGGTAGGTGTCACCGGTGTACTCCGGGTGTATTCCGCCCTGCATACAGACCTCAGTGGCGCCACGCTGCCAGGCCTCGGTACAGCGCCGACCAATTTCCTCATCGTTGAGGTCGTAGGGGCGTCCACGCAGGTTCTCACTCAATTTGCCTTTGGAAAAAGCGCAAAACTGACATTTGAAATAGCAAATATTGGTGTAGTTGATGTTGCGGTTCACCACGTAGCTGACCCGTTCGCCCCGGGATAGCTGGCGCAATTCATCCGCTTGCTGGCAGACATAACTGAACTCATCGCCGCGGGCCCAAAACAGGCGCTCTACTTCCGCCTGTGACAGCTCGGCGCCCTCGCGGCATTTGCCGACAATGGCACGCAAGTCATCAGGCACTGCCGATGGCGATGGATTCCTTTCCACAGCGGCAAGAATGTCTGCGGGGGGTGGCACCAGCGATCCTGGACACCACTCATCCGTGCGCGGAAAACCCTCGGCATCGATGCGCTGCAGAATATTTTCCTGTAAGCCGGGATCCAGCCAGCGGCTGCCATCGGCGGCGTAGCGCGGATAGACTGTCAGCCGTTCCTGCAGGTATTTGCCCGCGCTTGCCGTTGCCTGCGCCAACTTGTCAAGATGTGGCCAGGGCGCCTCAGGATTGACATAATCCGGTGTCAGCGGCGATACCCCACCCCAATCATTAATTCCCGCGGCGACAATCTGTGGCAATACGCCCGGACTGAGATTGGGTGGTGCCTGTATGTTCATCTCGGCGCCAAATACCAGCCGCGTCATTGCTATGGTCCACAGCAATTCATCCAGGTTCGGCTCCGGGGCAGTGGCCATCAGTGTGCCTTCCTTGGCGCGGAAGTTCTGCACAATCACCTCTTGCAAGTGGCCGTGGCGCCGATGACTGGCCCGCAGTTGCAGCAGTGCCTCTATTCTCTCCTGCCGGGTCTCGCCGATACCGATCAGTATCCCCGAAGTGAAGGGCACCGCAGCCCGTCCCGCCCGCTCGATGGTCGCCAGGCGCAAGGCGGGTTCCTTGTCGGGTGAGCCGTAGTGCGGCATGCCTTTCTCACAGAGGCGCTCCGAGGCAGACTCCAGCATAATACCCATGGATGCAGATAGCGGACGCAGCATCGCCAGTTCCGCCTCATCCATGCAGCCGGCGTTGATATGCGGCAACAGGGATGTCTCTTCCAATACCCGTTGTGCAACGTGGGCGACATAGTCCAGGGTGGTGGCAAAGCCCAGCTCTTGCAGCGCCTTGCGGGCGGTGCTATAGCGTAATTCCGGTCGTTCCCCGAGCGTGAACAAGGCTTCCTTGCAGCCCAGTTGTTCACCCTCCCGGCATAGCTCCAGAACCTGCTCAACACTCATGTAAGGCTGCGGAATATGGCGCGGAGTCTGCGCAAAGGTGCAGTAGTGGCAGACATCCCGACACAGCTGTGTCAGCGGAATAAACACTTTCCGGGAATAGGAAATCACCGCACCGTGACCGCGGTCGCGCAAGCCGACTGCCACCTCTGCCAGACGCGCGGTATCCGCCACTGTGGCCAGCATCAGGGCCTCATCATCGCTGGGCTGATGCCCTTCCGCGATGGCCTGCAGCAATGCCTCTATTTGCAAATCTTCAAATTGGCCCATGACTCTCCCTTCCCATCTCGGCACTGAGTCCGCTGCGCTCCATTATGGCCAGGCGCTGGGCGATCCTGGCTTCCAGTAACACCACGGCGGTATATTCACCCCTCACCCCGGACTGCAGTTCGTGATACAGGTGCAACAAGTCACCCGGTTGATCTATATCCAAGCCCAGGCGCGGGTTGCGCAACAACTCACAGCCTAAACCCTGCTCCACGGCGCTGGCCAGGTGCGCCTGGCAACTGCCAACCCCGTAATTCAAGCAAGGGCGCCGGTCGAGTGCAAACAACATGACGTTGGTGCCGGTACCTGCAAGATCCGGCGCCAACACAATATCGGCGTTGGGCTGCCGGTAAAGTTCCAGCAACATTTCAACATCACCGGCCTGCAACAAAGGCAGATCGCAGTGCATCACCATCACGTCCCGCGCCCCCCGATCCTGCAGGTAATCGGCGGTGGCACTGATAACCGGGTTGAGTCCGCGACAGCCCAGGCTGAGCTCGGTGATTACGTCAATGGCATACTTGTGACCCAGCAACCCCGCCCCGGGGTCATCTGACACCAGTTGTATGCCTTCCAGGCCCGGCACATTAACCAGCACCGAGAGAACGTCTTCCACCATGGCCTGGGCCAGGGCCCTTCTTTCGTGAGGTGCCAGAATGCCCCCCAGGCGAGTCTTCGCCCGCACCAGATCCTTCACTGGCAGCAGTGCCCATACCATCAGCTACTGCCACCGACGAGTGCGAGTACCCGCTCGGCCAGTGCCTCACGATCCGTCAGCGTCTTCATAATTGTCGGCGCCACCACAACTTTCATTCCCAGGTCTTCAATATCAGCTGCCAGTATAGCGTCTGCCTCATCCAGCACAAAATAATTCACCAGCCCGCAATAGTGTTGGGCCACAGCAGCAGCGGTGACAGGCATGCCCAGCTCGGCCATCATTTTAGCGGCGGGACCCTTGATCGCCAGGCCACTGACAATCGGCGAGATTGCAATAACCGGTGCGCCGCTGCGACTGATAGCCTCGCGCAATCCTGGCAAGGCCATTATGGGGTCGACGCTGACAAAGGGATTAGAGGGACAAAGCACGATGGCGGCCAGTTGCTGACTTTGCAGAAGCTCCAGCATATCAGATTGTGGGCGTGCCTTTTCTAGTCCGGCGAAGCGAAAACCCTCCACCGCCGGGCGACATTGCTCGCGCACGAAATAGTGTTGAAAAAGCAATTCCCCCTGCTTGGTCTTGACCATGGTCCTGACCGGGTCGTCACTCATCGGCAGCAGCCGTGGGCGAACACCTAGACGCTGACAAAGCCCGGTGGTCACCGCCGTCAGGGTAAGTCCGCGGGCCAGTCCCTGGCTTCGAACCACATGCGTGGCCAGGTCACGATCACCGAGCTTGAACCAGCTATCGCCTCCCAGCTTTTGCAATGCGTCGAGAAACTCCCAGCTCTCTCCCGCCAGCCCCCAGCCCAGTTCAGTGTTGTTGAGGCCTGCCAGTGTATACATCACCGTGTCCAGATCGGGCGCAATATGCAAGCCCAGGTGCTCAAAGTCATCACCGGTATTGGCGACGATGGTCAGTCGCTCCGGCGGCAGCATGCGGGAGAGTCCAAGGGCCAACTTGGCACCGCCAACCCCGCCTGAAAATGCCAGTATTTTGTCGCGCACAGGCTCGGTCATATCGTTCAGCGAAACAGGTCCATTGATCGTTCTCGCAACAATGCACGCGATCCCGCCGTAGATGCCTGCCAGCGAGCGCCACGCACTAAAACCACGGGACAGGCTTCCGCTGCCTGTCCCATCACAAATGATGCCGCCGCCGCCAGTTCGTCCGCCACAGCCACTTCGGTAACTTCCAGCTCCCGGCCAAAGAGATCGAGCTCGCCTATCTGGTTGCTCACCGGCTCCAGTCCCGCGCAACCCAGGGCGAAACCTACTGTTCCGTTGCGCCAGGCGCGGCCGGCACTATCATTGATAATAAGCGCCAGTTCCACCCCGGTAGCCGCCATCAGGGACTCTCGCAGTCGCTGTGCGCTGGCATCAGGATCGGCGGGCAGCAGTAATACCTGTGGATCTTCCTCGTCAAAGGGGATATTCGACTTGTCGATCCCCGCGTTGGCATGCACGTAACCCAGCCGATGCTCGACAATGATAACCCCCGGGCGCACCCTGACAACCTCCGCAGACTCGCGCAGGATCAACTCTACCTGGCGCGGATCCTTGTCCGCCTGTGCGGCCAGTGCAAGCGCTTCTGGCCCAGGCTCTACATCGGCCAAACGGACGTAGCGACCCTCGGCTTTACTGACAATTTTTTGTGCCAACACCAGCACGTCCCCTGACTCCAGCACCAGTTGATTCTGCTGCAGGCTTTCCCTGAGCAGGCGGTCGAGTTCGTCACCCGGTTGAACCAACGGAAATCCCTGCAGGGGAATCAGTTGGAGAGTCTGATTCATTCGGCCTGGTCCAGCCCGGTGATTGAAATGCCGGCGTGAACCTTGTACTGCCGGTTAATGGTAATAAGCACCGAGGTCAGGGCCTCCGCCGCCGCCGCATTGTCAATGGGACCCGCGTGGTAGCCGCGCATGCCCGCCGCCTCTACCAGCTCAATAATACGGCCCCTGGCCCCCTTGCTATTACCGCAGACCAATACATCGCAGTCCAGCCCGTGGCCTTCCTGTAAATGATGGGCGGCAACATTCTGAAACGCAGAAACTACCTGCACCTCTTCTCCCAGCAAGGCCTGGGCGATCTGGCCGGCTGAACCCAGCTGCGGCAACTGTACCCTGCCCACCTTCGGCGGCACCAGCGGCACGGTCACGTCAATGAGGATTTTCTCCGCAAGCGCCTCGCGCACGTATTCGAGGGTGCTGGTCTGGTGGGAGAAAGGTACGGTCAGGGTAATGATATCGGCTGTTCTCGCGGCATCCAGGTTTTCCATAGCCTCGACAAGCACATCACCGATGCCGCGTTCCGCCATAGTCTCCTGCAAATCCGCCCTGGCCGCCTCCGCCTTTTCCAGCGTCCTCGAGCCGATAATAACCCGGTAACCCGCTTGCGCCCATCGGCGGGCGAGGCCGGTTCCCAGATCGCCGGTTCCACCGAGAATGGCGAGTACCGGTAATGATTCGTCTGTCATAACTTCAAGTCCCAATAGTTTGGTAAAATTGCGTCGCCAACAGAAAGGAAGGTACGATACGCGCCGCCCGGGCAGTTTATGTAAATCACCTGTTCTAAACAAGCAAGCGGGCACCGTGGAACAAGCAATCGAGCATCATGGGACAAGCAATTGAGCAAGAGGGAATATGGATAATCCTGTAGATTTGACTGGCAAAGTGGCCATAGTCACCGGCGGTGGCAAGGGGGTAGGTAAAGGCATAAGCGAGCGCCTGCTCGAAGCCGGCGCCGAAGTTCTGGTCTGCGGCCGGACTGAGCCTGAAACTCTGCCACAGGCAGAGGGACGCAGCGCCCTCTTCTACAGCTGTGACGTCAAGGATTACGATCAAATCCAGGCCTGTGTGCAACATGTCGTTGCCACCCTGGGTCGAATCGATATTCTCGTCAACAATGCTGGCGGTGCGCCCTATGCCGAAGCGGCAACAGCATCTCCGCGTTTTTCAGAGTCCATCATCAGGCTCAACCTGATCGCACCGTTGAATTTTTCCCAGGCGGTCAACACGGTGATGCAATCCCAGGACGAGGGCGGCAGCATAATCAATATCGCCAGTGTCAGCACCCTCCGACCCTCCCCTGGCACCGCTGCCTACGGCGCCGCCAAAGCCGGGCTGGTGAACCTGGGCACCTCACTGGCGGTGGAATGGGCTCCCAAAGTGCGTGTTAACGCCATTGTCTGCGGTCTGACCCGCACCGAACAGTCTCACCTCCACTATGGAGACGAGGAGGGAATTGCCGCAGTTAGCCGCACCATCCCCCTGGGACGCATGGCGGTACCCAGAGATATCGGCGATGCCTGCCTGTTCCTGGCATCCTCCCTCTCCAGTTATATCAGTGGCGCGAGCATCGCTGTACACGGCGGCGGCGAACGACCCGCGTTCCTGTCTGCGGCTAACGCCAGCAAAGACTGAGCGCGCTAGAAACCGAGAGTTCACTTGCAAGGATACGGTTTGTGTTTCCCCGGGAAGTTCGGGTTATAATCGACGATGTTTCACAGGATGAACAGCCACGTGGGCCGTTCAATGGGCAAGAGGAACTGATGTCAGAAGCTGAAAAGCTGCCAAAGAATCAGCCAGCTGAAATTCACCTGAACGGGATACCTCGGTATGCCGGTGAAATCAGCGTGATCAAAGGTGAAAGATTGCTGTTGTCTGAAGCCCGCCCCATGCGCGGCAAGCAGCTCGGGCCCGTCATTGAGGTACGCCCCGGCGCCAAGGGCGATCTCCTATTTCGGGAACTTTTTGACGAGAGGGGCGACCCGCTCATCGTCCCCGTTAGCATTGTCGGCGTAGCGGGCAAAGACATCACCCTCGCTTTTTGTGACCAGGCCTCTGCCCTGGCCAGTACCGTCCTCAAACAGCTACAGTCAAAACCGGGCAAGCACTCACCTGCCGGCAGCCACGACAGCGTAAAACTGCTGACTGAACTGAAAACGCGATCCCTGCGCCTGCTCAACAGGATGCTCACAGACTACCTGAGCGCCCTGTCAGATCACCTGTACCAGATGTCTTCCCGGCCCCAGAACAGCGATCTGCGGGAACAATTCTATGAGGCGATAACTGCCATCAGGCAATCCAGTGCAACCATGTACGAGGCCTTCACCGAAGCGATTGAGGGCTTCTTCGGTGACCTCACAGCGGGTGAGGAAGGCGCATCTCAGGATGCCGACAAGAGCGGGAGCAGCGAGCTCAATCTGGTCGATTTACAGGATTTCGAAGATACCCTGTCCCTCAACCGTATGATCGAAATGGGGCGAGACAAACACGCGCTTTCGCTGGAATACCTGACCCTGCGATATGCGGAGCTGGTCGAGATGTCGCCGCTGGACGTTGAACTCCCTGTCCACATTGCGCCGGTCTGCCAGGCCTTTCAAACGGCCATCTCTGATCGCGGTATACCACAGAGTATTGCGCCAGAAGTCTACGGCTTTTTTTCAAGTCAGGTAGTTCGCCAGCTGGATACCTTCTATGCCAGCCTCAATGCCTACCTCAGGGACCAGGGAGTCCTGTCCGATGTCGAGCAAGACATCAAGCGCCATGGGTCCATTCTCAAACGCATGGAACTGGATAAGAAAAAAGGCATTGCGCCCAAAAAACCTGAAAAAAAATCGCCTGACACATCCGCACCACCGCAGGATAGCAGCGCCGCTGCAAAGTCTGTCCCCAGCCTTGACGAGGCCGCCCGGCTGCTGGCTGAGGCGGGCCAGGCCGGTGTCGATGGAGGCGGGAAAAACAAGGATTCACCCGCTCAAGTCCCCGGCGAGTTGGTCGATGCCATCAAGCAGCAATTCAATCCCGATGACTTGTACCGGTCCGTCATTGATGCACTGAATTTTCGTCGTTTGAATGCTGGCGGGGACGGTGTTCCTGGCGGTGCGCCACTGGGTTTCGGCAGCAGCCAGCCGCCCGTCGACGAGTCGAATATGGCTGGATCCTCCGCCCTGGCCAAAGCCCTGACGGCACTGCAGGGCGACAGTAAGGTGCGCAACCAGTTGCTTGAACAATCCTCCTTACGCGAGTACCTCGACAAGAACCAGGCGAACATATCAGAGTTGGACGGTACCGAGGGCATCAAATCTGACAGCTTGAACCAGATCGACCTGGTCGACAATCTGTTCACCGACCTGAGGACAGAAATCGATGTCACTCCCGACCTCAAGCCGGTGGTCGGCGACCTGCAGATTCCCCTGGCCAAACTGGCCCTGCTCGAGCCGCAGTTTTTCGCCAACAGCAGCCACCCGGCGCGGGGGGTAATCGACAAGGTCGCGCAGCTGTCCTCGTCAGCCAACTACCCGAACAAGGCGCTGGAAGGCCGCATATCCACGATCGTCGACAATATTGTCGACAACTACGAGGACGACAGCAGCGTATTTAAATCCGCGCTGGAGCAACTGGACACGCTGTCGGAACAGCAGCAAAAGGCGCTGGAGCGCAACGTCGAGCGCGTGGTCAAAACCCAGGATGGCCAGCAAAAGCTACGCAAGGCGCACGTGGCTGTAGACAAGATACTGCGCTCCCGCATCCGCCCGCCCAAAGCACCCAAGCCCATTGTTGACCTGGTGAACAACGGCTGGCGTGACCTGCTCACCCTCACCTACGTGAAGGAGGGACCCTACAGCAGGGCGTGGAAAGATTACGTCAAGACCCTGGACTTGCTGTCGCTGTGGCTGATCGAGCAACAACGCGGCGGGGTCAGCGAAGAAATGCAGGTAGAGCGTGGCCTGGAAGCGGATCCATTTATCGACATGATCCAGCAGCAGATCTCCGAGGCACTACCCTCCAATCTTGCACACGAACCTGTGCTGGTAAATCTGAAAGAGGTGCTATCGGGCCGGGCCGAGCTGGAACTGACACCGGTGGAACACCCAGCCATCGAGGCCCTCCCGGATCCCGTGGAAGTTCGCGAAAAGGTAGATACCCTGCCCCGCCTGCGCCGCTGGGTGAAGCGGGTAGAAGATCTCGAAACAGGCAACTGGCTCAGCTACCGGGACAAAGAAGGCGCGCGGCGGCGCATGCAACTGGCCTGGATCAATGATGAAGAGAACCGTTTTATCTTCGTCAACGAACGCGGCCAGAAAGTTGCCGATCTCACCAGCATCGAACTGGCCAGGGAGCTCTCGCGCGGCGTTAAGCCACCCACCGCGGCTGATGATCTGCCCCTGGTCGACCAGAGTATGTACAAGACCCTGGAGCACGTGCAGAGGTCACTCAGCTTCGACAAAAATCACGACAGCCTGACCCAGCTGGTTAATCGGGAGACATTTGTCACTCAGCTCCAGGCAGCACTCAAGCACGCCAAAACCAAACACGCATTCCACGCCCTGCTGCACATCGATATCGACCAGTTCAGCGTGGTGAACGATGTCTATGACGAACTCACCGGCGACCAGGTGCTGGTAGAATTCGCCAAACTACTGTCACAGCAGCACGGCAAAAAAGTCTCATCAGCCCGCCTCGAGGGCGATAAGTTTGCCATGCTCTTGCTGGATCGCACCGTCGAACAGGCGCTGGAGCACGCCGAACAGATCCGTGGCGATATCGAAGCGAGCCCGGTCACGATCGAGAATGACCAGGTATCCTTCACCGTCAGCATCGGTGTTTGCGGCATCCTCGATCAAAACACGTCGGTAGACGAGATCATGGAAAATGCCGAGCTCGCCACGCGCACGGCCAAAGAGACAGGCAGAAACAGGGTCAAGCAATATCGCGAGGATCACCGTCGCGCCGAGGAATACCGGGCCGAGGAAGCCGCCACCATGGCCCAGGTCGCGAAGACCCTCGACACCAAAAACTTTGTCCTGCAAGCACAGCCCATCGCCCGCACCCATCCCGCCCCCGGCGAACCGGAAATAGAGCACTACGAGGTGCTACTTGCCATCGCCGACGATGAAGGCGCACTGCACTCGCCGCAGGAATTCATCACCAGTGCCGAGCGATTCGGCTTCATGACACAGGTGGATCGCTGGGTAGTGAAAGAGGTGTTCACCTGGATCAGCAAAATGATGGATGAGCAGAAAGTTGTACCTAACCTCGCTATCAACCTGTCCGGCAACAGTATCGTCGACGACAATTTCATGGAGTACCTGTTCGAGCAGATATCCGACTTCGGTGTGGGCACCAGCAAAATTTGTTTCGAGATCACCGAGACCGGCACTATCTCCAACATGGTGAAGGCCACGGACTTCGTCAACGAATTCAAGAATATTGGCTGCAAGTTTTCCATCGATGATTTTGGCACCGGCCTTGCCTCTCACGCCTATCTGCGTGAACTGCCTGTGGACTATGTAAAAATCGACGGCACGTTTATTGCCCACATCCATGAAAATCCGCAGGACTACGCGATGACCAAATCGATTAACGACCTCGCTCACTTCCTCGGCCAGGAGACGATTGCGGAGTTTGCCGAGAGCGAGGCCGTTATCGAAAAACTGCGAGAAATTGGTGTCGACTACCTGCAGGGTTGGGGTGTCGGCATGCCCATCCCGCTCACGACTCTGGCAGGCGAGCTCAAAATGCTGGAAAAATAGTCCCCCTTTCCCGGCGCAGGGACACCCACAGAATGAAAGACCAGATCACCCCGGACTATGATCACCTGATTGGCCTCATCTACGAGGGACCTCTGCAAGAGAAGCCCTGGCAGGGTTTCCTCCCGGCCCTGCGCCGGTTCTTCGACGCCCAGGTTGTTTCGCTGGTACTGCGACCACCCACAATCGGGGACAAGGGCGTGATACTCAATTGTCGGCGCGGCGGCGATGGGGGTCTGCAGGAGGGGCTGGCCGACCCGGATGATTGGGAAGCAATTCACTACCGGGAACAGTTTTTTGCCATCGATCCTTTCGTTAACCTGCCTCCCGGCAAGGTGGTAACACAGCGAGAACTGGTACCCGATGAAGAGCTGTTGAAATCCGAGTACTACCGGAACTACCTCCAACCCATCGGCCTGTTTCACATTCTGGGCGTCGATACAGTTGCACCAGACGGTATGCTCGCCCGACTCCGCATCGCCAGGCGACCGAATGAAGATGCCTTCACCGAAGCAGACAAAACCTCCTGTCAAAAGCTGCTGCCCCATCTTCGGCGGGCCATCCAGATTCACGCGAGACTCAGCCGAACCGAATCCGAGCGCGACATTTATGCAGGCGCTGTGGACCAGTTGTCGGTCGCCACGGTCATTCTGGACGAGCGGGGCCAGGTACTCGCCACCAACAGTGTTGCCAAAGTGCTACTGAAGCACAAGGATGGAATTTGCACAGTCGATGGCGAGCTGCAACTGACAGATCACCAGAGTAACAGTCGCCTGCGCCAACTCATCGCTGCGGCAACCGCTGACCAGCGGGCAGGTACCACGGGTATGGCCCGGGCATTGCGGGTATCGCGACCCTCCGGGAAATCAGAACTGGGGCTGGTAATCCGGCCGGTACCGGCTTCCGAGCGGGCCGAAGGCCAATCCAGCCCCTGTATTGCCGTGTTCATCAGTGATCCGGAGCACCAGGAATCCACCTCGCAACAAGTGCTGGGCGAACTCTTTGGGCTCACCCCAGCCGAGGCCAACCTCGCCATCAAGCTGACCCGGGGAAGGAGCCTGGCGCAGGTCTCAGATGAGAAAAACATCTCCCAGCACACCGTCCGCGCCCAGTTGAAATCCGTGTTTGCCAAGACCGGCGCCACTCGCCAGGCTGAACTCGTGCGCCTGGTGTTGAAAAGCGTGGCGATACTCGGCTAGCCGGGCTGGACACTGCGACTGCGCAGAATTCACCCCCGCAATGCGTCAGAGAGGCAAAGAACAAATAGCCCCCTGACGCCCCGTCACCCGCAGCTATGACTCTGCTGAAACGGGTTGAGCATTACATCTGGAATTTGTGCCCCCAGATGCTGGGCAGGGTGGAACGGGTGGGCGTGTAGTCCGTCCAGTCCATTTGCAAGCCCTCACAGCCGAACTCTATGGCGAAACCACCCGGCGTCATCATGTAAAAGGACAGCATGCGGTCGTTGGTGTGGCGCCCCAGGGTTGAGGTCACCGGAATTTCTCTCGCCAGCACCCGGTCCAGGCAATAGCCCACCTCGTCAATATCCTCTACCTCAAGCATCAGGTGCACACATCCCGACGGCATGGGTGCCTGATACAGGGCGAGGCTGTGATGGCGAGGGTTGTCCACGTGCATAAAATTGAGACCCTGGCCCGGATCCTCCGCATCTTCACTAAAATGAAAGTGCATGTAATCGGTATCGCCAAAGCCCAGCACGCCACGATAAAAGGCGTGGGTCTCGGTCAGATTGGGCGCCGGGAGTACCGCGTGCCCAAAACCCATATCGCCGTTGAAGCCGGTTTCAAAGGCCGCTATACCCACCGGTGAAACAAATTTGGCGTAGTCCAGCTCCGCTCCGTGGTACAACTCGAGACCATTTCCGGCCGGGTCCTGCAGGCTGATCACAGCGGCAACCCTGCGCGCCTGACACTCCTCATCGCTGCCCTGCTGCCAGGCTATACCCGCTTCATCAAGTCGTGTTTTCGCCGACTCAAAATCAGCCTCGTCCTGAAGCTCCCAGCCACACAGGGACAGGCGGTCCGTCGCCCCGGGGAATATCGCAAAGCGAAAGGGTCTCGCGTCCATTTTCAGGTAGACAACACCATCATCGGGCATTCCGGGCGCTTTCATCATTCCCAGGACCTCGGTGCCGTGTTCCAACCATTTCTGTGGATCTGTCGATTCAATCCTCACATAACCCAGGCTGCGTACACTCATCACAACTCCTCGTTGCCGGCTCAAAAGAGCGCTTATTCTGGATGCCCCCCTGGCGGGCGTCAACCAGTCTGGCAAGCTTGCCACGGCCGCGGTTCAGCACTCCATACTGAACAAATATAGCGGCGGGCCCAGCCTTGTCGGTACGGCTTGACCTGTATCAACTCCATTGGCCGGGTGATTTGCTATGCTTGCTGCTGGAGAAAATTAATGAACACAATCAAGACCCTGTTGAGCCCCACAGATCAAGCCCTGGTGAACAAATACGCCGGTTCCGGGCCGCGCTATACCTCCTATCCGACCGCGCCACAATTTCGCGATGACTTCCAGCTACAGACCTATCTTGACGATCACGCCGGCGCCGAGAATGCCGACGACGAGATGCTGTCTGTGTACGTGCATGTCCCCTTCTGCCGCGACATCTGCTACTACTGCGCCTGCAACAAGATTGTCACCCGCGACAACGGCGCCAGCCGACGCTACCTGGACTACCTGCACCGGGAGATCGTCAGCCAGTCGGCCTTGCATGGCGAGCGCCAGATTCGCCAGTTGCACTGGGGTGGCGGCACCCCGACCTTCCTCGACCATGCCGAATTAACAGAACTCATGCATGACCTGGCCAGCCATTTCCAACTCCTCGACCAGGGTTATCGGGAGTACTCGATAGAAATTGACCCCCGCACAACTGACGGCAACTGCATCGCCCTGCTCAAGGGACTGGGTTTCAACCGCATCAGCCTGGGCATCCAGGACTTTGATCCCCTCGTTCAGCGCTCGGTGAACCGGATACAGCCACTGCCCATGATCACCAGTCTCGTCGACCAGATCCGTCGGCATGATTTCCGCTGCCTGAGCTTCGACCTGATTTACGGGCTGCCCAACCAGGATCAGTACACCATGGAAGCCACCCTGGACAAGGTGCTGGCTCTGCGTCCCGATCGCATT
>SMVA01145725.1_pt1 | contig 18999 bp, 12 predicted proteins | sample 2456451 | NCBI WGS metagenome assembly SMVA01 (sample SAMN11095933, study PRJNA526329) | marine sediment metagenome | biome: Marine sediment; feature: Surficial sediment; material: Deep marine sediment; isolation source: Hadal surficial sediment | place: Pacific Ocean | collected 2014-05 | depth... | reverse complement strand
CTGCCTACCTGCAACAGTTGGACATGGAAAGCAACGGTAAATCTGCGACCCTGAACAATACCCGGAGTCGGGTGACTACCGGGCCCATCGTCTGGGGAAAAACCGGCACCAATGGTCAACATGCAGTCTTTCAACTACTCCATCAGGGAACGCGGTTGGTTCCTGTAGATTTCATTGCGACGCTTAAGGAAAATGTTGGCACTAAACAGCAGCACAGGGTACTGCTGACTAACATGATTGCCCAGTCTGCCGCATTGATGACCGGGGAGTTCAATGAGGACGTCCACAAAAACTATTCAGGGAACAATCCAAGCAACACAATACTGCTCGATGAACTAACCCCATACTCCCTTGGCATGCTGATCGCCCTCTATGAACACAAGGTTTTTGTTCAGGGAGTGATCTGGAATATCAATTCCTTTGATCAATGGGGTGTGGAGCTGGGCAAGCGACTAACAGCCACTTTACTCGATGAGAGCTCTTCGGAAAGCCTCGACGCGTCAACCACAGAATTATTACGTCGAGCCAACGATATTTAAAGCAGCCGCGCCATCCAGTTTCTGCAGCAATGGGATGGTGTCGTCGAGAGACAGGCAGGCATCAGTGATACTTTGACCGTGCACGAGATTATCGGGGTCATAAACCTGCCGCCCGGCTACCAGGTGGCTCTCAAGCATGATTCCTTTAATTGACTTATGACCCAAGGTCATCGTGGCACAGACAGAAGCTACAACTTTTTTCTGGTTATCATGATTCTTTTCACAGTTACCATGGCTACAGTCAACGATGACATTATTTGGCAACCCGTGTTCTTTCAACAAATTCTCGGCTGTGATGATGGACGCTGTATTATAGTTAGGTCCGGTTCGGTCACCGCCACGCAAAATCAGGTGGCAATATTTGTTACCAGCTGTTTCATAAATCGCCGGTGCACCGTCTTTCGTCAAGGTTGGAAACAGGTGTCTTTCTGCTGCCGCGCGAATACCATCAATGGCTACCTGAAGATCCCCATCCGTCCTGTTCTTGATGCCAACTGGCATTGACAGGCCGGAAGCCAGTTCCCTGTGTATCTGACTTTCGGCCGTCCGGGCTCCAATGGCACCCCAGCTGATGAGATCAGAATAATACTGGCCGAAGGTCGTATCAAGAAACTCGGTTCCACAGGGAAGGCCTAACTCTGTCACGTCAATGAGTAACTTCCTCGCCAGGCGCAATCCTTTATTAATATTGAAGCTACTGTCGATATCCGGGTCATTAATGAGTCCTTTCCAGCCCACTACCGTCCTTGGTTTCTCAAAATAAACTCGCATAACAATAAACAGATTTTTAAATTCAGCCGTTTCGTTCCTGAGTCGTTCTGCGTATTCAATAGCCGCCTCAGGATCATGAATCGAACATGGACCAACAATAACGATTTGACGGGCATCCCTGCCATCGAGAATATTTTCAATGACTTTTCGGGATTCTGAGACCAGTTTAATGTTCTCGTCACTCGCAGGCAATTCTTCCGCGAGTATTGCGGGAATCACTAATGGTCGTACTCGCAGAATGTTTAGGTCTTCTATTGAATTAGTCATGTCTTTATAAGGTCATTTCTTATAGTTACAGTTCTTGTCGCTATGATTCTTCTACCAGTTCCTCCTGTTTTACCATGACGGCTGCTATCAGCAAACCAACCAGCAGCACCATGCATATTTTAATCGCGGCGTTATAACTGCCAAAATTGTCCAGGCCAAGACTAAATGCGGCTGGACCGACCGCGCTAGCAAATACTGTCAGAGAGGTACTCAAGCCACTTATTTCCCCAAGGTGTAATGGACCAAAAAAACGGATATAGGCGAGGTTTGAAGTGACTCCCCATAACCCACCTCCGGTTCCGAAACCTGCAGCCAGCAGCCAGAAGCCCCAGCTCTGTTCCAGGTGCATCAATCCGTAGGCCCCTATTATAAATCCAACCAGCATAACAATCAGAAATGGTTTCAAACTGAGGAAGTCCACCATCCAGCTTGCAATGATGTTGGTAGTTGTTGAAAAAATCGCGGCTGGTATGAAGTAACCAAATGCTTCCTCCCTCCCCCTGCCAGCCTCTTCAAATATCGAAACAATATGAAAGGTCAGTGCTGTACCAAACATTGCATGCATGCCAAGGCTCATGGAATAGATCCAGAATACCGGGCTGCGCCTTGCCTGGTGTAATGTCTTGCTGGGCACTTCTGTGATGACGTGCAGATCTGAATCAGCCACAACCCCATCTGCAACCAGTCCGCAGGATTGCGGACTGTCCCGAACAAAAACCAGTGCAAGGATCGAAAAACCTAGACCAACAACTACAGCGAGTATCCACAGAGCTTCCCGCCAGCCAAATTCCACTATCAACCAGGCAAGTATGAGGGGCGCGATGGAAAAACCAATAGACACAAATACACCACGGACCCCACTGACGAGCCCCCTGCGTCGAACAAACCACGATACCAGCACATTCCTGGAACTGCTGGTCAATACGCCTTGCCCAAAAAAACGCACTCCAAAGTAGCCAATAAAAATAAACACCACCGCATAACCACCGGCTGCCTGGCTAACCACATCAACGATACTGATGTAGAAAACCATTATCCCCAGTGCAAAGCTCGAGACCGTGATCATGACCCTGCCGCCAAAACGATCAAACCATCGGCCAGCCTGAGTTAAAAACAGGGAAGAACCCATGGTACCAAACAAATAAGCCAGGGAGAGCTCAGTCCTTGTTAATCCCAACACTTCAATAAAGGGGTCGGTAAAAACTGCCATGCCCATCGTCTGACCCGGAATACTGCACAGAAACCCAAGTGTGCTGAAAAGCCACACCACCCAACCGTAAAAGAAGGGTGCTTTTTTGGGATTAAACGGCCAGTTTACAGATATCAAGGTATGACTCTTGAAAAAAGCTGCCAAGCATAACGCCATAGTCCCTGCAACGAAAGATCATCAACGACACTTACCGCCATTGATGTATCATGACTGGCATGAAAAACACCCTCTTTATTACCGCAGATCAGTGGCGGGCAGAATGCTTATCCACCCTTGGGCACCGGGTTCAAACCCCGAATCTTGATATGCTGGCCTCTGAGGGTGTTCTGTTTAAAAACCACTACGCAAATGCTGTTCCCTGCGGACCATCCCGGGCATGCATTCATACCGGAATGTATCTTCAAAATCATCGATCAGGAACCAATGGCACACCACTGGATGCCCGGCACACTAACTGGGCGTTAGAGATGCGTCGGCACGGCCATGATCCTGTCCTTTTTGGCTACACGGACACTGCCAATGATCCCAGGGAGTATGATGCAGATGACGATATACTCAAATCCTATGAAGGCCCCCTGCCCGGCATCCGATCTATCATCCATATGGGCACTTTTCCTGATGCCTGGGCTGACTGGCTGAAAGACCGTGGCTACGATATTCCGGAACCAAACTGGAAGTTATACACGCAGAAGAAAGATGTCCCCGAGTATGAAAATGGTGGTGATTACGCCGCACCCATGGTCATACCTGCAGAAGAACATGACACCTGGTTTATGTCAGACCAGGTGATGGATTATATGAAAAATGCCGGCGATTCCTGGTGTATACATCTTTCATATTTAAGGCCACACCCGCCATGGGTTGCACCAGAGCCTTACAATCGTCTCTACCCGCCAGAAGACCTAATGGACTTCGAGCGCCACAAAGACATTGAAACAGAGCGAGCCCAGCATCCGTTCATTTCCCACTACCTGCACCGACCTCATACGGCAGCTCCCACAGACATTAAAAAGCTGGCACGGCTTAAGTCTTCCTACTTTGGCCTGATGTCTGAGGTTGATCACAATCTGGGCAGGATCTTCGATTACCTTAAGGAGTCTGGACAGTGGGACGACACGCTTATCATCTTCACATCCGACCATGGAGAACAAATTGGTGATCACTGGATTATGGGAAAGATGGGTTATTTTGATGCCAGCTATCACATTCCATTGATTATCAAAGACCCCGGTGCGCAGGCTACCCGTGGCAGCACACTGGACGCCTTCACCGAAAATATCGATATCATGCCGACGCTGCTGGAGTGGCTGGATATCGAGGTGCCAAATCAATGTGATGGCATGTCCCTCCTGAAGCCCATTCGTCATGGAAAATTTCCGCCAAACTGGCGAAAGGAAGCGCACTGGGAATTTGATTTCAGGGATGTGCCTGCTGGCGAAGAGATGGAAATTGAACTGGGGCTGACTCAACACCAATGCACGTTAAATGTTATCCGCGATGAACACTTCAAATACGTTCATTTCAATGGGTTACCACCCTTGTTTTTTAACCTGGAGAATGACCCCGGTGAAATGACGAATCTGGCAGAAGACCCAGAATACTTACCGCAAATGCTTTCCTACGTCCAAAAGATGCTGTCATGGAGAATGAATCACGATGAGCAGACATTAACTCATCTGGCGCTCACCGAAAATGGAGTCGTTTCCCGGCCATCATCTCGTTATTAGCGCCGGTTGAAGGCGCCCCCCTGGCATATCGAATATCTATTTAAAGCAACATTCAGGTAGCCTGCCTCTCGGAATCTGGCCCTCGGATTCAAACCTGTGATACAGTCAGAATCAATAAAAACAGGAAGTATTAATGTCGACCAAAGAGTTATTCTCGCCCGGATACCGCAATTATGCCCTAGCTGTACTCTTCCTTGGTTACGTCGTTAATTTTGTAGACCGCTCCATTCTGTCTATTCTGCTGGAACCTATTAAAAATGATCTCTCCCTCTCGGACAGCCAGCTCGGTCTCCTTGGCGGCCTGGCGTTTGCTATCTTCTATACAACAATGGGAATACCCATCGCGGCACTCGCGGACCGATGGAGTCGGGTCAAAATTCTTTCAATCTCAATTGTCATCTGGAGTGCCATGACCGCAGTGTGTGGCCTGGCTTCAAACTTCACCATGTTGTTGCTTGCAAGAATTGGAGTCGGTGTCGGGGAAGCGGGTGCCAGCCCCCCATCCCACTCGCTGATATCAGACTACTTCCCCATCGAAACCCGGGCGACGGCTCTGTCTATCTATGCACTGGGAATCCCATTTGGCTCTATGGTGGGTAATTTCGTCGGCGGCTGGGGTGCCGCCGAACTGGGTTGGAGAATAACTTTCTACCTTGTGGGTGTTCCCGGCATCTTTGTCGCCCTTCTGGTATGGCTGACACTAAAAGAACCCCCCCGTGGTATGTCAGAAAAAAGAGTCATCTCCGTCAAAGAAAATTCTGCTCCGCCGCCTAAGGTAAAGGAAGTGTTTGCATTTCTTTGGGCTCGAAAATCCTTCCGCCACATTGGCTGGGCGGCAGGATTGCATGCATTTGTCGGCTATGGGGTCGGCACGTGGAATGCCCCATTTTTGATTCGAACCCACGACATGCCCATTACCGAAGTTGGATCATGGCTGGCTCTAATATCAGGGATTGGCGCGATAGGAACATTCGCCGGTGGCTATCTCGCCGACAAAATCTCAGATGGCACTGGTGATCGCCGTTGGTATATGTGGGTACCGGGAATCTCTACGCTAGCGATGGTTCCCTTTCAGTTCATCGCCTATTTACACGATGGAATGTGGGCTGTCATACCTTCGCTGTTTGTTGTCTCCATCCTAGGTGGCATGTACCTTGGGCCTTCCTTCGCCATGACGCAGGGATTGGCCTCGTTCAGGATGCGGGCGGTTGCTTCTGCCATCCTGTTGTTCATGCTCAACATTATTGGTATGGGGCTGGGACCATACTTTGTGGGAGTCGCAAGTGACCTGCTTGCTCCCACCTTCGAGATTTATTCCCTGCGATATGCCCTTTGCCTGGCCGTACTGGCAAACTTCTGGGCGGCCACCCACTACTTTCTGTCTGCCCGAACACTGCGGGGCGATCTGGCAAAGACAGAAGCTCTAAACCTGGCAAATGCTGGATAGCCAGCGTTAACCTCTCTACAAGAAACTGTTCAGGGTCATTTCAGCCTCAACGATAAGGCCCTGCATCACTGCATCGACCGATTTCACTTCATTGAACCATCCAATCCCCTGCCCGGCCGGGGAATGAGTCAGGGCTTCAATTTCATGCTCATCAATTGCACCCAGTAAATCACCAACCAGAATATCCTGGTAAGGCATTTTTAATGGAGCTGGTGCATTTTCAGCAGACCATTCCATACTCCATGCGGATCTGATCTGCCTCAGAGTTTTGCCGCTATCCGCCCTTGATATGACGGTATCGTCTCCACCGGCCTCGAGCAGTTTCTTCCGGTTCAGGGGTGACATGTGATCTTCATGTTCCTTTGTCGTCAGCCAGGCCGTACCGATCCAGACACCGACCGCACCCAGCATTAGCGAGGCTGCAATATGCCTGCCCGTGGCCACGCCACCTGCGGCCAATACAGGCAGGCCTTCGGCAGCTTCAACTATTTGCGGAATCAGGGAAAATGTTCCGATCTGCCCGGTGTGTGCCCCGGCGTCATACCCTTGAGCAACCACCAGGTCTATTCCGGTTTGCATGGCTCGTTGCATATGATGAGGACTGCCGACAAGAGCGCAGGTTTTCTTACCCAGCGATTTCGCCCTGTCTATGGCTCTTGGTGGTGCGCCAATACCGCAGGCAAACAAATCTACGCTTGACGACATTACGGCATCAAGCTGTTGATCTTCGATCTCGGTAGAACGGACAAATCTCGAACGCATCCCTGCCTTCGTTGCTTCAGGCACCTTGTACTTTTCAATGATGCCCTTTACAAAAGATCTATGCTCCTCTGGAATCTCTGCTTCAATGGCATCACGATTATCATGTTCCGGCATGCCGGGTGGCATGACGAGATCAATCCCAAACGGCTTATCACCAACAGCCTTTCGGATAGTCGCCATTGCTTCTTCAATTTCCTCCGGTGTGTTTCGGGTTCCGCCGAAAACACCTAACCCGCCAGCATTAGTAATGGCGATGGTCGCATTGATACTATGGGCGAAGCCAAATACCGGGTATTTAATTCCGTACTCTTCACAGATAGATGTTTGCAGCCTGCTGCTCATATTTTCGCTCCCCCTGCCTGCTGTTCATTCTTGCACAGCCATTCTTCACACATCCTGTTAAAAATCCGGCTTCTTTCATATTGGAGCCAATGCCCCGCATCCAGCACAATTTCAAAATTGACATCCGGTTTCACAGCCTCGAACAATGCTTTTTTAGATTCTATATCTGGCTGGGCTGGTGCGTCATGTTCACCATAAACCACCTTGAGTGGAGCCGTCATCCCTTCAACGCCATCAAGTACAAGCGTGGACTGGGCAAACTGCGGACTATTGAAGCGGGACCGAATTGTATTCTCGGCCTGAATATAAACAGCCAGATCATCTATGCGGTTCCTTTGATGAATCATCAATTGCGCCAGATTTTCTCTGTTGGTAAAAAAAATTTCGTCCTCACTCATGCCAGCATGCCGTTTAAGCAGGGGTTCTATCAACCCTCTTCTTGGAATATCACCGATGGACGCAGGTCCTACTAACATCAGGGAGAGAATTTTGTCCTTGAGTATTTTTACCAACTGTGACGATACCGCGCATCCCCATGAAAAAGCCACAATATGGAACTGTTCAACATTGGGGAGTAACTTAATACCGGACCCTACAACATTCACAGCATCTTCAGCACTGTATCCAAGAGCCAGGGCTTCTGAATCCCCCAGACCTGGAAGGTCGATGGCATACACATTAAATTGCCGAGTCAAATATTCAATATTGCGGTACCAATGAGTCCAGGAACCTGAGCCTCCATGCATAAGCAATACCGATCCCGCCGACTCGCTTGGCCCTGGCCAGCCCCTGATGACCAAAGTACCCTCTCCGCAGGGAGATTCAAATCGTCTGGATTTCTGTTCCAGAATGTCAATTTGATCACCTGACTCAGGCAATCCGATCACTTACTCTTAGCCAGGGAATCTGCTACTTCAACACAAAGCTCGCCGATTCGAAGTTCACCTTCCCGGGTCTGGGCTCCCAGTTCCATCGCTCTTTTCATGTTTTGCTGAGCACCTTCTGTGCGCAAAGTCTTTTGAAACAGGTAAGCCTCTTCCAGGAGGCCCTCCTTAATCGGCATCTCGGCATTGTTTACCGACTGTTTACACAAGGCGATAGCATCAGCTGGCCATTTGGCAATTCGGAAAGCCAGGTTGTCAACATATTCATCCAGTTCAGTGACGGTATCAAATATACGGTTCAGGTAACCCCACTTCTCGCAGGTTTCTGCATCAATATCATTACTGCCAAGGCAGATCTCCATGGCCCTGCCACGACCGACCAATCGCGGCAATCTTTGAGTGCCAGATCCCCCGGGAAGGATACCGAGAGCGACTTCCATTTGATTGATGATGGTTTTACCGCGAACTCCAAATCGCATATCACATGATGATGCGAATTCATTTCCACCACCACCTGCACGACCAGCCAGCTTTACAATCGTCGCCTTGGGCATCAGCCGCACTCGTTCACACATAAGATGGAAATCGCTCAATCCGTCTTCTTTTTTGGCTGCCTGATCGACAGGAAATTCCAATATGATGTTGACATCAAAATGGGCGATAAAAAAATCGGGATCCGCACTCTGCAAGACAAGAACCTTGACGGATTCATCCACTTCGACTTCACTGGTGAAGGCTACCAGATCCTGATACAACTGCGCTGTCATCACATTGACTGGTGGATTACTAATAGTCGCGAACAGTACGCCCTTGTCATTTCGAGTAGAAATCGTTTCATAGTCATATGCCATTTTTTTCTTCTCCCAATTAGATACACCTGATCATGCCAGAAACCTGGTAGACATTGTCAAATACACAAAATAATATTTAAATCCTAATCCGGTTTCGATATCTATCAATGGGCGGCAAAGATATCAAGCCAGAATGAGTGATGAATAATTCTGGGAAATTATGGAAATGAAAGACATCAATAAGATTCTTGCAATTGTGGATCATCATGACGATGTTGAGATAGCCTGGCTGAAAACAGTAGCGCCTCCACCAGCGTCTAGCCTACAGCTTGTGTACCCGTACCGGCAATTCTGTAATTCCCTTCACAAACGTTGACCAGGTTCGCTTTGTTTCGCCAACCACTTCGACAAAGCTGAATCGCTTCATGATTTCTTCCCATAGGATTCTAAGTTGCATTTCAGCAAGCCGGTTGCCCATGCAGCGATGTATGCCGAAACCAAAGGATAGATGCTGCCGTGCTTTTTTGCGATCAATGATGAATTGATTGGCATGAGTTATATACGCTTCATCGCGGTTACCGGACACGTACCACATAACAACCTTATCTCCGGCTTTGATCTGTTTGCCATTTAACACGGTATCTTTCACGGCGGTCCGTCGCATGTGAGCCAGTGGTGTCTGCCAACGAATAATCTCAGACACCATATTGGGAATAAGGCTCTGGTCTGCCCTTAACTTGTCGTACTCCGCCGGATATTCATTGAGTGCGAGTACTCCACCTGAAATTGAATTTCGGGTGGTGTCATTACCACCAACAATCAACAACAGAAGGTTGCCAAGAAATTCAAATGGCGACATGTCTTTCGTGTCCTTCCCATGGGCGAGCATGGATATCAGATCTGTCTTCGGTGGCTGGTTTACTCTTTCATTCCACAATTTAGTGAAGTACTCCAGGCACTCAATCAACTCTGCCCGTTTCTGTTCGGGCGTATCGACGATGCCCGCACCAGGTGGTGATGTAGCAACATCAGACCAGCGAGTGAGTTTGCGACGATCTTCAAACGGAAAATCAAATAGCGTTGCCAACATTTGCGTCGTTAACTCTATCGATACGAGATCCACCCAGTTAAACGTCTTACCAACAGGCAAGGAATCCAGAATCCTGGCCGCCCTCTCACGAATCGTATCTTCAAGCTTGGCCAGGTTGGCAGGTGCTACCACTCCCGTAACCGTCGCCCGCTGCAAGTCATGTTTGGGTGGGTCCATGGCAATGAACATGGAAAAACCATCCCACTTTTGCTCTTGAGGTTCCCCCTGGCTTTCATTCTGCTTGTTATCCTGATCTGGCGGACCACCGAGACCACCCACGGTCACACCCATGGCTGATGAAAAAAGTTCGTGATTTGTGTTTACCTCAAAAATTTCTTTGTAACGTGTCAGCGACCAATAAGGGCCAAACGCGCTGTCTTTACAATAGTGAACAGGATCTTCGTTACGCAGCCGTTCAAAATACTTCCAGTGTGCATCATTCTCAAACAATGCGGGTTGAGCAACGTTGATGTCTTCCAGTGGGATGGAATAAGGATCTGGGATGCCTATTTCTTTATATATAGTCTGTTCGGTCATTAGTTTGATTCCTGCTGCTTAGATCGTCAGCCCTTATATTACGCCTTTATCGCGGAGCGAAATAATCGTCTCCTCTGCATAGCCAAGATCTTTGAGGATCTCAACTGAGTGCTCGCCAACTTCTGGCGCACGTTTCGGTCCCACCTGGGGGATATTGCTGATCTTAATTGGATGGTTGATTACCAGTGGCATACCCATTTCATCATCGACCGGCGGTACAACCATATCGTTGATTTTAATCTGCGGGTCATCCATGGCCTCTTCAATGAGCCGGACGCGATTGACAGGTACATCCGTCACCTGAAATTGATCAAGCCATTCGCCACTTTCTTTTGTCAGTAACAGATCTCTGACAAAATGAGTCAGTGCCTCACCATTCACCAGGCGATCCTCGGCAGTCGAAAATCTCGCATCATCCAATATGTGTTCGGCTCCCATTGCGCTGAACAAACGTTCTACTTGATCCGGTGTGCGCACCATGGTGAACTGTAAAAACCGGCCTTCTTTCGTTTCGTAAAGATAGCGTGTAAACCCTGGTGTGTCCTTAAACTCCCGGTAGCGATCAAACGATCCACCGGCAAACCCTGCCTGTGCAATGCAAGCGCTTGACCACAACCCGTTTGCAAGGAGTGATGTATGCACCATGGATCCTTCTCCCGTACGCTCCCGATTCAGTAGCGCTGTCACGATACAGGCGTATAGTGATACAGCAGAAGGATGATCTCCCATTCCAGGCAATCCTTGTGCTGGTTTGCCGTCGGGGTCTCTCACAAGATCCATCAAACCCGTTCTTGCCCAATAGGCAACCAGATCGAATCCTTCACCATCCCGCTCGGGACCCTCCTCCCCATATGCTGAAAGTGAGGCATAGATCATCGAAGGATTCAGGAGTTTAAGATGCTCATAGGTCATCTTTAGTGCCCTGCGCATGGGAAAAGGGTGATTAGTCACGTAAACATCACACTCCTTGACCAGCTTCTGCAGGACCTCCATTCCTTCGGCAGTTTTCAGGTTGAGGGTCAGGCTTTTCTTATTTCTCGCATCCATTTGCCACATATACTCATAATCTGCATCAGGCGTACCAGGGGAGCCAGACAAGATTCGATATTGATCCCCTGTTCCCGGCATTTCGACTTTAATGACATCGGCGCCAAAGTCCGCCAGGATTGTTGCCGCAACAGGACCCGCAATCCAGGTGCCAACGTCCAATACTTTTAGGCCTGAAAATAAATATTCGCTCATCACTCTCCCATTATCATCCCTGCTGCCAATTCTGGTAAAAAGACGACATCCAGTTTCTCTTACATTAACTCTCGGTTACGATACTACCTTACGTTTACGACGATCAAATTCGATGTTGCAGTTCTATCAGTCTAATAGCATGACGGTATTGACCGATATCTTTTGTGAACGCGGCCTGAATTGTGATAGTGACCCGTTTGTGCCGTCCACTGTGATTGTGCAGAGTTACGGTACGGGGCAGTGGCTCAAGTTACAAATGGCCGCCAGGCAAGGTATTTCAGCTAATCTTGAGTGTGTACTCCCCGCTCACTTTATCTGGGAGCTGTATCGAAAGCTACTGGAACAACCAGAACAATCGCCGTTAAGTATTGACCTTCTCACCTGGAGATTGATGTCCATCCTCAAGGTTGAGAACTCACTTCGATTCGAAGCAATCGATCGTTACCTTCGCGGCCCGGGAGATGTGGATTTACGCCGCTACCAGCTGGCCAATAAAATTGCAGGTCTCTTCGACCAGTATCTGATGTATCGACCTGGATGGCTACTGGCATGGGAAAAAGACAGCGATCCGGTTATCAACAATCCTCATCCATGGCAACAAAAACTCTGGTTAATACTGATGGAAACCTTCCCGGAATTGTTGGACCAGCACCGGGCGAAACTCCATCAGCGATTGCTTAGCTCGTTAAACGAACCGGCTATTGAATATAAACTTCCGAAACGCCTGTCCATATTCGGTCTCTCAAGTCTCCCGCAAATCCAGCTTGATACCTTTCGAGCACTTTCAGCACGAATGGATATCGATATTTACTTTATGAACCCTTGCCAGCACTACTGGGGAGACATTGTCTCAGAAAAAAATATCGCAAAGAGATCTGTGCGGCAGCTAATTGGCAAGCCCGAAGCGCTGGTTGAGGAAGACTATCTGGAGGTTGGAAACCCCATTTTGGCATCTATGGGCGGCCAGGGTCGTGAGTTCCTGGAATTGATTCTGGAAACAGAAAATGTCGTACCAGTCGATGCTTTCATTGAGCCAGAAATGAACACAGCACTGGGATATATCCAGAGAGACATACTGAATCTTGAATTCGGGGGCCAGTGGGGCCGCTCCGTTACTCCCGATAAAATATCGTTAGACAGTGAAGACAGAAGCATCCAGATTCACAGTTCACACAGTAAGCCAAGAGAAATTGAAATTTTGCTGGACCAGTTGCTGGTAAACTTCGATCAGAACCCAGATTTGATGCCTTCAGACATCATTGTCATGATGCCAAGCGTCACTGAATACGCACCCTTTATCCACGCAACTTTTAAGAACCGTCTGAACTACGGCATTGCCGACCGATCTCTTGTCGAACAGTCAGCACTTGTGGCGAGTTTTCGCAAGATCCTTGACCTGCCAGACTCAAGATTGACCAGCACCGAGGTGATGGATTTCCTTGAAGTTCCCGCCATTGCTCGAAAATTTAAACTTCGTGAAGAAGAACTCGAGACCATTTCCTACTGGATCAATGGTGCGGGTATCCGCTGGGAAATGAACGGTAGGAGTAAATCGGAACGATGGCAGGTGCCTGGGGTAAACCAGAATACCTGGCAATTTGGTCTGGACCGTTTACTTCTTGGCATGGCAATGGACAACACAGCAGGAACTTTTCAGTCCGACCTGCCTTTTGACGTTAGTTCCAGCGAAAGTGAATTACTCGGCACACTCACCTATGTCGTTCATTTAATCAATGACTATCGAGAGCGACTATCAACTACCCAAACGGCTATTGAATGGCAGACCAGCATCAATACCTTGTTGGCCGAGATTTACCAGCCGGATGAAAATGAGTCACTTGAACTCTCAGTGATTCAGGGGCTTCTTCAACAGCTGGTTGACGAATACGAAACGACTATGTTTGATGAAAAACTATCAGGACACCTCTTTCGCTACTGGATGAACCAACACCTCGAAAGCAGTCAGTCCTCCATGGGGTTCATTTCAGGCGGCGTGACGTTCGCAACGCTCATACCCATGCGAAGCATCCCTTTCAAAATGGTCTGTTTGCTGGGTATGAACGATCGCGACTATCCCAGGGAAGGCAGGCAGCTTTCTTTTGACCTGATGAAATTTGATGGTCACAAAAAAGGCGATCGCTCAAGGCGCTCAGATGATCGCTATCTGTTTCTCGAAGCGTTGCTTTCAACCAGCGAAATTTTTTACCTGAGCTATGAAGGCAGATCTACCAGGGACAATCAGGTCAGACCCCCATCTGTAGTCGTTAGTGAGTTGATCGACTATATGAAACAGGTGTTTGATGTCATTAACGTCACAGAGCACCCTCTGCAGCCTTTTAGTCGCCGTTATTTCGAAGATCCTTCACTCGTCACCTATCAAAAATTTTGGTACGAGGCCCTCACCAATGAACCGGATCCTGTCAGATTTTTAGATGGCGGAATCATGGTGCCCAACGACCCCGTTCTCGAATCTATCCAGCAACTGGTTAATTTTTGCAAACACAGTGGAAAGTATTTTCTGCAGCAAAGACTTGGAGTCTATTTCCAGGGGATTGAATCTGATCTCAAAGAATCCGAATCATTCTCCCTTGATAACCTTGAACGCTACAAAATTTCAGACCTGGCACTACAGTCTCTGGTCAGAGGTAATGACATGGCTCGCTGGAGGCAGGAGATGCTGGCATCCGGCTTCGTTATGGATAGCCCGGTAGGCCTTAACTATCTCGACATTGAATTGCAACGCGCAGAACTTATCTACTCTAAGCTGCAAAGCCATCTCGATGAAGCAACTGGTACCTACTCCGGCAGGCTTGACCTGGCAGGACACCCCGTTCAGGGTCAGCTTAAGAACCTCAGTGATTCAAGTCTCTTGCACTATCGATCTGGAAGGCTGAAAAAAAACCAGCTACTGGAAATCTGGATAACGCATCTGTTCGCCAATGCATCCGGGCTAATCATTGAGTCCATTTCAATTTCGCGTGGTGACAATGAGGCACAGCTGGGACGCTTCGGAGCGGTTGATCCACAGGAAGCACTGGGACACTTGAACGAAATTGCTGATCTTTTTGTAAAAGCGCTTGGTCAGCCACTGTGCTTCCCACCTGAAACAGCATTCAGCTATGTTGAAGCCATGCAGGAAGCGACCAGCATTAACCAGGCAAAAAATACCGCCGTAGAGACGTGGAGCGGTGGCAATTTCTCTGAGGATAGCGACCCATACTGGTCCCGGTTATTTAGCTTTCCTGAAGACCTCGACAGTGATTTTGTTGAAAGGGCACACCTGATTCTTGACCCCCTGCTTTATCACTGGGAAGAATCATGACGGTCATTCTAAAGGCTGAGACGTTTCCACTGGAATCACAACAACTCATCGAGGCCAGCGCCGGTACAGGCAAAACCTATACCATCACGAATCTGTATCTACGATTACTACTGGGTCACAGCGATAGCCTGAATCGGCCGCTGGCATCAAATGAAATCCTTGTACTCACCTTTACCATTGCCGCGACAGAAGAGCTTCGGCATCGGATTCGAACAAGAATCACAGCCGCCAGAAATGCTTTCTCGAGAGGAGAGTCTGATGATGCTTTTCTGCAAAGCCTGATTAATAGAAGCTCAGACAAGGAACGGGACAGCCGCCTGTTAACTGCTGCGACACAGTTAATGGATGAAGCGGCAATTTATACTATCCATGGTTTTTGTGCCCGAGTCCTTGAAGAGCAAAGTTTTGAAACAGGCATATTATTCGACCAGCGTCTTGACGCCGACCGTGATCAATTGTTGGAACTGGCAGCCCAGGACTGTTTCCGCCAGGAAATCCTGACATTACCGGCAGTTGAGCGGGAAATTGCACTTAAAATCTGGCCAAACCCTGAAAAACTGGTGGCTGGACTCAAGGGATTCCTGTTTCGACATAAACTCACTATGTTGCCGCCAGCCGAGAATGCATCTGCCGAGTTACAGAAATATACTGAAAGCCTGTCTGAAGCCAAACGATGCTGGATTGAAAATGGTTTACAAAAGATCATCTATGACGCCGGGTTTAAGAAGAACACCAAAACCATGCTAAGGCTGGAGGCGATGACGGACTACTGTCTTGATGAAGAAAACGTTGATCTGGACTCATCTCTCTGGGAACCCTGGAGTAAAAATACTCTGAAAAAGAATATAAAGAAGGGAGGGGTCATCCCTGAACACGTCTGCCTGGACCTGATCGACCGGCTTTCACAATCAGATATTCTTGGCAAGATTACTTCAAACCTGTGGCAAAAATTGAGTAACAGAGTACTTGAGAATTTGGATAAGTTAAAAGCTGATTCAAATCAACTCACGCTTGATGACCTCTTGACCCAGTTGAATCATGCAGTGACATCGGACTCCCAGTTGGCCGAGCGACTCGCAATCCGATACCCCGTCGCAATGGTTGATGAGTTTCAGGATACCGATGATATCCAGTACGGCATATTTGATGCCATCTATAACCGGCCAGGGCCACAGAGCCTGTTCATGATTGGCGATCCCAAGCAAGCCGTCTATCAATTCCGGGGGGCAGATGTTTTCACTTACATTAATGCTAAAAGAGCCATCAGCCAGTCAAAAGCCAGCAGCCGTTCAGAAGCCAGCAGCCGGTCTACCGACTCCCGCCAGACAACAGCCACCGACGCGGTTGATCAGCACATTCACTCCCTGAATGAGAATTGGCGATCATCGACTTTACTGATTGAAGCGATCAATCACCTGTTTACGAAACAGAATATTTTCGACAACGATTCAGACATCCCGTTTGTACCGGCTGAACCCTCCCCTATTTCGTCAGAACTTTCGTTCAAAATCAATAAGGCAGAGCAAAAACCCATTTCCATCTTTCTGGCAACTGGTGCAGAAAAATCCCTCAAAAAGGACGAGGCACGATCACTATGCATGTCACAAGCGGCAGAAAAAGTATCAAAGCTACTTTCCATGTCGGCAGCCGGTCATGTCAGCATCAATGATAAAGGAGTTAATGCTGGTCAAATAGCGTTTTTGGTTCGTGATAGAAATGACGCGAGAGAGGCGAAGTATGCCTTGTCAGTACGGAACATTCGCAGTGTATACGTCACACTCGAAAGTGTATTCCTTGAGGATACAGCCGCTGACCTTAAGCTTATTCTCCAGGCGGTACTTGAACCTGGTAACGACCGGGCTATTAGAGCAGCCCTCGCCACTCCTCTGCTTCAGTCCAGTGTCACCAGGATAGATTCCCTCTCTCACGACGCTATTGCGCACCAGAAGTTGAGCCAGGAATTTATTGACTATCACCATCTCTGGGAAACCCAGGATATCGCGCCGATGATTGAATCATTGATGATCCGGCGGCAGATTGCTGAAAAATGGTTAGGACAGGCTGATGGTGAAAGACAAATTACAAACCTGCGTCATCTTTCTGAGTTACTGCAGCGGCAATCAGCAAAAACACCCGGGATGCACCACCTACTGAAGTGGTTTGCGAGGGAAATAATAGCGGCTGAAACTATGGCCAGCGAAGACCATCAACTTCGGCTTGAAAGCGATGAAAATCTGGTCAAGATCGTCACCATGCATGCGGCAAAAGGGCTGGAATATGATCTTGTTTATATTCCATTCGCCGGTTTTTATCGCCAACTACCTGCCAAAGAACCTGCTTTGTTCCATCAGGAAACTAAAACAGGCTTTGAGACATGCCTGGAACTGGGTAGCAATAGTATTAACCGCGAAAAAGCACAGGCAGAAAACCTTTCAGAAGATATGCGATTGCTCTACGTTGCAATTACCCGTGCAAGACATCAGTGCACCATCGGCATTCCCGACATCCAGGACTTACCCCGGTCTGCCCTGGCCAGGCTACTGGATATTTCTGAAGCCAAAACTGATAAAACGAAGATACAAAACATCCTGTCGCTACTACCTGGAGAATTATTTAGCTTTGAACTGGTTAAAACTACCGACACAACTATTCTCGAGACCGATACTTCACACGACTCTTTAACCGCACCACCAACCCCACCCAGGAGAGACGACTACTGGAGGCTGCACAGTTACACAGGCGTATCCAGACTCATTAAGTCCAGGGATAGCGGAGAAGAATCATTAAAACCCGCCGGATTCGGTGATGACGACACCCTGGAAGATTCATTTTCCTCTGAGCAGTTCAATCGCTACAGTTTTCCCCGGGGTCCCAGGGTTGGTGTAGCACTGCACAGCCTTATGGAGAATATTGATTTTAAGGCAGATGCAGGTTCAAATCGGCTGCAATGCGAACGCTGTTTGAATAAAATTGGCATCACCACAGATTTCGAATCATGGCTTGAAGTACTCACAGACTGGCTTGACGATATTCTTCATTCCCCCCTGACAGGTTCCTTCTGCCTCGCCGACATCAGCCAGGCAGATCGTATGGATGAACTTGAATTTCATTTCCCCCTGCAGGCAGAGCCCAGCTTCCTGAAAGATTTACAGAGTGCGGGATACATGGCGTTCGCCCAGGAAATACCCATTCCACGGCTTGAAGGCATGATGACAGGTTTGATTGACCTGATCGTACGACATCAAGGCCGTTATTACCTGATTGACTATAAATCCAACTACCTTGGAGATTCTCCAGGAGAATATTCGAATCAATCAATAAAACACGCAATTGATGAACACCAGTATGATCTCCAGTACCTCATCTATTGTGTTGCCTTGAATCGATATCTATCTTCGAGGCTTCCAGATTTCGACTACGAACTACAATTTGGCGGGGTCATGTACCTGTTTTTACGCGGCATGAACGGCAGCGATCAAACGGGCATCTACTTTGATAAACCTGACAAACAATTATTGGACAGATTCGATGCTGCCCTCGGAAATTATTCGTGATGGCGTTTCCAATGAGTGATATCCGCCATATCGATGTCGAATTTGCCCGTCTCATGGCTCGATATTCACCCGAAATGAGCACTGAGGTTACAGACCTGATTGCGAACCTGAGTTATGGACTGTCTCAACAACATAGTTGCCTTGACCTTGCGCCAACCCACTCGGCGTTAATGAAAGAACTTCAATCGCTGGCGATTGTCGGTGACGGGACCACGGCAACCCCACTGGTTCTGATGAACGGAAAACTTTACCTGCACCGCTACTACCAGTACGAGAAGTGCGTGGCCGATTCACTTATCGCCAGAAACAAATCACTGGATGTTAAAGCAGACTGGGCCACGCGCCTGGACCAGTATTTTGATCAATCAGGTGGCACCGTTGACTGGCAGAAAGTCGCGGCCTTACAGGCTCTAACTCGCCAGCTAACCATTATTACCGGTGGCCCTGGTACCGGTAAAACGAGCACCATCGTGAAGATAATGCAATAATGCTTGAACAGCAAAGTCCAAATCTG
>SMVA01041583.1_pt1 | contig 19007 bp, 15 predicted proteins | sample 2456451 | NCBI WGS metagenome assembly SMVA01 (sample SAMN11095933, study PRJNA526329) | marine sediment metagenome | biome: Marine sediment; feature: Surficial sediment; material: Deep marine sediment; isolation source: Hadal surficial sediment | place: Pacific Ocean | collected 2014-05 | depth... | reverse complement strand
ATGCACCCAATATCTCACGAAGAACCGAAATTGGCAAAACGACCGATGCATTGACCGCAAGGTGCCGGGCCGGACGCGGCCCGCTGACGGGTGTGACGTACGATCTGCAGGCGCCGTCGCCGGTTGTCAGCGGCTCGGTCGGGATGCGCGCTTGCACGAGCGGCGACGCATGGCGCCGACCGCGAGCAACGCGACGATACCGATCCAATGGAGTGCGCCGCCGCCGCGACGACTGTCACTCTCGGCGGCAAACGCGGTCGCCGTCAACGGGCGCAGGCAGGAGGCGGCCACGATGACCGGCTGCATTTGCTCGATACTGCAGTCACTGAATTGATCGTTGCTGACATACTTCAGCCTGGACGACATCAGGTACTGACCCGACGGTGTGTCGATGCAGGCGTTCGGTTTGGCCGGAATGCCGGATGGCTCGCCGTCGTGAGGCGCACCGAAGGTGTGGCCAATCTCGTGTGCGATCACCAGGCTCGTCAGGCTGCCGATCCACTCACTGACCGATACGCCGGTGCGGTCGTCGCAGACACCCGACTGGCCGGGCGAGCCCAGGAAGCTGATGCCGGCAATCGGCCCGCCGTCATCATTTTGTAACTGGCGATTCGTGATCAGATGCGTAAGGGCATACTGAGTGTGATTTTTCATCCGCCAGGCGCTGAGTTCCGCGAGCAGATCCTCCCCGTTGCGCGTCGTACTGACCGGACTGTCGCTTCCGTCCGGCGCGTCAAAAATATCGACCGCGTCAATCCTGACATCGAGCTGCTCGGTGTAGATGCCGTCGACCACCGCGAACAGCGCAGCCACGGCGAAATCTGAGTCCTCACTCTGCGAGGCGCGGAACGAAGCATCCGTGATAACCCCGATCCGGGCTACGTCATCGATGCCATCGACGTCATCGGCCTGCAGCGCTGCGTTCGTGCCGAGTTCGGCGGTCAGCTCGGCGAACGCGACCTTCGCGTTGACGGGATCACCCTGGGCGTTCGTACCGTGTGTCGGGCACGACAGGAGGCCCGGTTCGACGAGCGTGTCCGCGAGTCGATAAATGATGTTGATCGAGTCCGAGTGCGCGTCCTGGCTGATCAATTTCGCTGGATTCGCGGAGCGCGGCTCGACGACATACGTGTCGGTCTGGTCATGGATGCTGCCCCGCAACTCAGTGCCCCGTGACTCATCGATGCGTCGCGTCAGCCTGACCCACGAGCCCGGCGTCGCCGTCAGGACGCCCGTGATGATTTCGATGTCTGCCGTCGAACCGCTCCGGATCGGGGCAGTCAGTTCGACCTCGAAACGTCGGCCGAAGGCGTCGAAGCGCAGGCCCTCGCTCGGGCCGTCGATGGCAGGGTCGTCCTCCAGCAGCACCAGTGGCTCATGATAGAGAATCCATACCGGTGACTCAGCGAACGACGACCCGGGGAACAGTATGGCCAGGGCCATGGTCAGGAAAACGGTCGCGAATATTCCGCCTCCCCAATCTTTTCTTATTGGCATGATTGGGATCTATTTTTATTAGTATGATCGGAATTCTAATGCATCGCGCTGTCGTCATACACGACCTGGCGCACGAACCAGGATAATCATGGAAAATAAATATCCGGACTTGACGTAATACGTCGAATCTTCTTCGATCGCGGGCAGATGTTATGTTGATACTCATACGTCGAAGCGGTAGACGTCTCCGTCCCGGACAATTCGTCCGGCCGTAGGTCTGGCGAAATGTGTGCCGATGATCAGTACCGGCTCATCGGCGAAGTCATCGAGGAAACGTTCACGGGTCGCGAGCGCCTGCTGCGAGTCAAAATCAAACGGGCTGCACCATTTCGGATGCACCATCTGGCAGGGGTGATGAATCAGGTCCCCCGTGACGACCGCGTGCTCGCCGCCGGATGTGATGCGCACGCACACATGTCCCGGGGAATGGCCCGGTGTCGACTCGAGCCAGACTTCGTCGGTGATCCGATGACCGGGAACGATCAGGTCAGCGAGACCGGCTGCGAAAATCGGGCGAACGGAGTCTCCGCAAAAATCGCCGAGCGGCGTGACGGGCGCGTTGTCCAGCCACTCCCAGTCCTTCTCGCTGAACAGGTAGCGCGCATTCGGAAACGTCGGTTGCCACTCGCCATCGACCCACATCGTGTTCCAGCCGACGTGATCGGGGTGCAGGTGCGTACACGCGACGTAGTCGACCGACTCCCGCGGGAAGCCCGCGGCTGCGATCTCCTCCAGGAAGGCGCCCTGGCGCTGGTTCCAGTCCGGCACGATGCGTTGCTTGTCGTTGCCCAGGCAGGTGTCGATGACGAGCCGTTTGCCCTGCGTCTCGACGAGCAGCGAATAAATCGCGGACTTCAGGCGGCCCTCCTCGTCGATGAAATGCGGCCGGAGCCATTCGATCGGCAGGACATTTTCGGGCGTGGCTTCGGGTAACATGACTTCGGCGGGCATCGACGTGTCTTCCTGCTCGACGATGCGGGTGATCCGGACCTCACCAATTTCCCAGCGTAGCATCCTGCCGATTCCTCCTCTTGCGATTCGCGTGAGCCGCGAAATCGCGCGGCTCGGAGGCTCGACAGCATAGCTCAAATTCAGCCTCGACCCGGGTTACACTACGGGCCGCTCATCCGTTGGTCGTGATCGGCCCTTTTGTGATTGGCCCATTTGTGCTTGGCCCATTTGTGCTTGGCATAGGGATCGGGCGAGCCAGCTTGCATGGAACCACACAATGTCCGCATTTGAAGACATTCCGGATCGACTCGCGCGACTGAAGCGGCGTGGGATGTACCGGCAACGACGAGTCGTCGACAGCGCCGTCGCGCGCGAGGTCGCGATCGACGGCCGGCACGTGCTGAATTTCTGCAGCAACGATTACCTCGGCCTGGCCAACGATCAGCGCATCAGGGACGCCTTCAAGGCCGGCGTCGATCGCTGGGGCGTCGGCGCGGGTGCGTCACATCTCGTCTGCGGCCACACGGCGGCGCATCACGAACTCGAGGAGGCGCTGGCGGAGTTTACCGGCCGTCCGCGCGCGCTCTTGTTCTCGAACGGCTACGCGGCCAACCTCGGTACCATCAACGCGCTGGTCGGTACGCACGACCGGGTATTCGAGGATCGACTGAATCACGCATCGCTGCTCGACGGGGGCTGGGTCAGCCGCGCCGCGTTCCACTGGTATGAACACGCGAATGTCGTCGATCTCGAGCAGGGGCTCGCCGCGGCGGCGGCGGGCCGAACCCTCATCGTCAGTGACGGTACGTTCAGTATGGACGGCGACCGCGCGCCACTCGACGAACTCGTGTCGGCCGGCAGGCGTCACGATGCATGGATCATGATCGACGATGCACACGGGTTCGGCGTGCACGGCTCGGGGGGCTGTGGGCTCGTCGACCCGGCACGCTACGGCCTGGCCGACGTCCCGGTCCTGATGGCGACGCTCGGCAAGGCCATCGGCACGTTCGGTGCATTCGTGGCGGGCGACGAGGCGTTGATCGAGTTCCTGATCCAGCGGGCGCGGAACTATATCTATACGACGGCTCTGCCGTCGTCGATTGCGGTGGCGACCCTGAAGAGTCTCGAGATCATCGTCGACGAGGAATGGCGCCGCACCCACCTGCAGGCATTGATCCGGCGCTTCCGCTCGGGCGCGGAACGAATCGGCTGGGAGCTGCGGCCATCGGACACGCCGATCCAGCCGATCGTCGTCGGCGAGCCCGACCGTGCCGTTGCCATGAGCCGGGGACTCGAGGCCCGCGGCGTGCTGGTGACGGCCATTCGGCCGCCGACCGTGCCGGTCGGTACGGCGCGGCTGCGCATCACGTTGACCGCCGGTCACAGCGAGGCGGACATCGATCGGCTGCTGGAAGCCCTGGCCGAGGTGCGCGAGAGCGTGGCGGAGGGCTGACGATGACGGAGCGCTATGCCGGTCGGGTCTTCTTCGTGACGGGTACGGACACCGGGGTTGGCAAGACGCGGGTCGCGGAAGGTCTGCTTGCCGCGGGCGCGCGCGCGGGGTTGCGTACGCTCGGGATCAAGCCGGTCGCCGCGGGCATCGACGGCGAGCGCGGTGGCAATCCATACAATGTCGACGCGCGCGCCCTGCAGGCCGCAGCGACGCTCGACGTCGATTATGCCGCCGTTAACCCGATCCTGTTGCGGCGTCCGATCGCGCCGCATATCGCGGCGGGCGAAGAGGGCGTCGATATCCGCGTCAGCGCGCTGGCCGCGCATTGCCGGAGTCTGTTAACGGCGGACGTCGACCTGGCGGTCATCGAGGGCGCCGGCGGCTGGTTGGTACCGCTGAACGATCAGGAAACGCTGGCGGACTTTTGCGTCGTACTGGGTCTGCCGGTAATACTGGTCGTCGGCATGCGACTCGGTTGTCTGAATCATGCGTTGCTGACGGCCGCGGCGATTCGCGGCGTCGGACTCGAACTGGCCGGCTGGGTCGCGAACTGCGTCGAGTCGGATATGATCGAGCTCGATGCGAACATCGAGACCCTGCGCCGACAACTGTCGGCGCCGTGCCTTGGCCGCGTGCCACATCTCGCCCCGGGCAGCGGGCCGGACGACGTCGCTGAGCATCTGCATCTCGCAAGACTGATCGATGATTGAATTCGACAAGCAGCATATCTGGCATCCGTACACGTCGATGACCGATCCGCTCCCGGCCTATCCGGTCGTGTCGGCCAGTGGTGTACGGCTGAGGCTCGAAGACGGACGCGAGCTGATCGACGGCATGTCGTCGTGGTGGTGTGCGATCCACGGCTACAACGTGCCGGAACTCAACGATGCGGTGACGGAGCAGCTCGCGAAGATGGCGCATGTCATGTTCGGTGGCCTGACGCACGCACCTGCGGTGCGTCTCGCGCAACATCTCATCTCGCTGACGCCGGCCTCCTTGCAGCACGTGTTCTTCTCGGATTCGGGATCCGTGTCGGTGGAAGTCGCGATCAAGATGGCGATCCAGTACTGGTTCGCGAACGGTCGTCCCCGGAAGAACCGATTGCTGACGATTCGCGGCGGCTATCACGGTGATACGTTCGGTGCGATGGCGGTATGCGACCCGGTCGGCGGCATGCACGAGAAGTTTCGCTCCGTGCTGCCGCAGCACCTGTTTATCGACCGGCCGTCCGCGCGCTTTGGCGAGCCGCCGGCAGCCGGGGAGGTCGAGTTGCTTTCGGCCATGCTGCAGCGTGAGCAGGACGAGATCGCGGCCGTGATTCTGGAGCCCATCGTGCAGGGCGCCGGCGGCATGTGGTTCTACTCGGCCGAGTACCTGGGCGAGGTCGCTCGTGTGTGTCGCAAGTTCGATGTGCTCCTGATTGCCGATGAGATCGGCACGGGTTTCGGCCGCACCGGTGCGATGTTTGCGTGCGAACACGCCGGCGTCGAGCCGGACATCATGTGCCTCGGCAAGGCGCTGACCGGGGGCTACCTGAGTCTCGCCGCGACGCTGACGAGTGAACGGGTCGCACACGGCATCTCGGCCGACGACGGGGTTCTGATGCATGGCCCGACCTTCATGGCCAACCCCCTGGCCGCGAGCGTCGCGTGCCGCAGCATCGAGCTGCTGCTGGAGAGCCCGTGGCAGCAGCGGGTTGCCCGCATCGAGGCGCAGCTGCGCGACGAGCTGTCGGCGTACGCGGACCACCCGAACGTCCGCGACGTGCGCGTGCTCGGTGCGATCGGCGTCGTCGAGACATGCGAGCCCGTGAATGTCGCCGAAGCGCAACAGCGATTCGTCGACGCCGGCGTCTGGATCCGTCCATTCGGGTCTCTGGTTTATCTTATGCCGCCGTACGTGATCGAAGCGGAAGACCTGTCGCGGCTGACCGGCGCGATCGAACTCGCGCTGTGACTTTCGGTGCGTAGGAGCGGCTTCCAGCCGCGAATCCTTGGCGTGCCGGCGGGGGATCGCGGCTGGAAGCCGCTCCTACTTCTTTTTCTCTTTGTCGTCGTCCGTGGAGCCACCCATGCCCGGCAGGCTCATGAATCTGCGCATCTGCGCCTGGAAGCGTTGCTGCGAGCGAATGAGCCCGGAACTTGGCAGCATCAGGACGCGCTCGCCTTCGTCGAGGCCGGACAGGACTTCGCTGTAGTCCAGGTCGGTCAGGCCCGTGACGACGTTGACCGCACGCGGGCCCGAAGGCCCGTCGACGAACACCCAGTAGCGGCTGCTGAACTGATAGCCGTTCTGGCCGGCGCCATGCGATGCATTGCTCACCGGCTCATCGTCGCTGTCCGCACGCAGTTGCTCGGTCACGGCCGCGCGTGTCAGACCGACCAGCTGACTGGACACGTCTATGTCGGCATCGACGCGCAGCGCGACGGTCGGCACGGCGACAACGTTGCGTCGTTCGGCGATACGAATCTCGACATCGGCGTTCATGCCCGGCCGCAGCAGGCCATTCTTGTTATCCAGCACGATCAACACCGAGAATGTCGTTACGGTTTGATCGTCGGAGGCCTTCGGCTCGATCTTCGCGACCTCGCCTTCGAACGGCTGGTTCGGATAGGAAGTGAGCGTTACCGTAACGGGCTGGCCGGGGCGAACTTTGCCGATGTCGGTTTCATCGACGAGCGCCTTGACCTGGACTGAGGTCAGGTCGGCCATCGTCAGCAGCGGCGTGCCGCCGCCGACGTCCATCGTCGGTGAGGAGATGACCTGCCCGGTTTCGACGAGTTTCTCGATGATCGTGCCTGTAATCGGCGCACGTACGTCCGTGTCGTCGAGCGCGATACGCGCATTCTCGACGGCGACTTCCGCACGGATGACGTCGGCCTTCGCATTCGCATATTCGAGGACCGTCTGCTCATAGTCGACTTCGTTGAACGTGCCAGATTCGAACAGGGTCTTCGCGCGCTTCGACTGGGAAGCGGCGATATCCCGGCGTGCATGTGCTGCCTCGAGCTCGGCATCGGCCTGCGCAAACTGGTTGCTCGGTGCGCGTTTGTCGATTTTCACGAGCAGCTGTCGCCGCTCGATGACATCGCCGGTCTCACCCTCGATACTGAGGATTTCGCCCGACGCTTTCGACTTGACCTCGACCGTCAGGGACGGCTCGATGGTGCCGGCCGCCTCGACGGCGACGATGATATCGCGGCGTATGACCGGCGCGCTCTCGTAGATCCGGACTTCTTGCGGTTGCTCACAGCCGGTCAGGCCGACGATGCCGATCATCAGTAATAAAGTGCGCTTCATGTCTTGTCCTGGTTGCGTTCGTCCGATTCGACGACTCCGTCGAGCAGGCGGACGATGCGGTCTGCGTGACCGGCCACGTTCGCGTCGTGGGTCACGAGCACGATCGTGTGACCCGCCTCGTGGAGTTCATCGAACAGCGCCATGATCTCGCGCGCCGTGCTCGAGTCGAGATTGCCGGTCGGCTCGTCGGCCAGCAGGATGCTCGGCGACGTGACGAGCGCTCTGGCAATGGCGACGCGTTGTCGTTGTCCGCCGGACAGCTCCGTGGGTTTGTGACGCATGCGATCCGCCAGCCCGACGCGCTTCAGCACGTCGGTCGCGCGCTGCTCACGCTGTTTCCTTGCGATGCCCGCATAGATAAGTGGCATCTCGACGTTATGCTGTGCCGTCGTGCGGTTCAGCAGGTTGAATGTCTGGAAGACGAAGCCAATCTCCTTATTGCGGATCTGGGCGAGCTTACGGTCGCCCATGTTCGATACCAGCCGGCCGTTCAACTCGTAGCTTCCGTCGTCGGGGGTGTCGAGACAGCCGATGACGTTCATCAACGTCGACTTCCCGGATCCCGACGGTCCCATGATCGCCACGTATTCGCCCCGGCGGATCGTCAGGTCGACCCCGCGCAGCGCATGCACGATGCTGTCACCCATCGGATAGCGGCGGCGCAGATTCTCCGCGCGGATAATCGCCGTTGCCGACTCACTGTGCGTGCTGGCTGGGTTGTTCGGGGCGGCAGTATCCATCCGAATAGCATAGAGCGATATTGGGGGCATGTCATAGTCGCGGGGAACGAGTTTGCAACACTTTGTAACAGGTTCAAGTGGCGTTAACGGGCGTCCGGCGGCGCTTAAGCCCCGCGGCGCCAGCGGTGTAGCCGCGCCGCAATGCGGAGGGCGAGCGAAGGGACGTGTGATTTCTGCCATGCGCCGGCCGCGTATCGATTCGCCTCGGCCAGCGTCGGATAGATATGAATGGTGTTCAGGACCTTCTTCAGACCCAGGTTGTTGCGCATGGCGATTACGAATTCGGCGATCAGATCACCCGCATGCGGTCCGACGATGGTCACGACGAGGATCCGGTCGCGGCCTGGTGGGGTCACGATCCGCACGAAGCCCACAGCCTCGCCGTCGGCGATGGCCCGGTCGAGATCGTCGATGCCGTAGTGCGTGACTTCGCAGTCGATGCCCCGCGCACGCGCCTCGATCTCGGTCATGCCGACGCGCGCGACTTCCGGGTCCGTGAACACGGCCCACGGCAGCACCGAGTAATCGACCCGAAACTTGCGGAACTGGCCGAACAGCGCATTCATTGCGCAATACCATCCCTGGTGACCGGCCGCGTGGGTTAACTGGTAGGGGCCCGCGGCATCTCCACACGCGTAGATGTTGGGGTAGGTCGCCTGCAGGTATGCGTTGACTGCGATTGTGCCGTCGTCGTTCAGCGCGATGCCGAGTTCGTCGAGCCCGAGCTTCGACGTGTCGGCCCGCCGACCGACGGCCACGAGCACCTTGTCGAATTCGATTTCGACCTCGCTCGCGTCGCCATCGACGGACTCGACGCGCTCACAGCGGGCTACCGTCAGGTCACCGCGCTGCTCGAACGCCACGGCGCGATGTTCCAGCAGCAGGTCGATGCCGTCTGTCGTGAAGCTGCGTACGAGCTCGGTCGACACCCGCGGGTCTTCGCGCATCAGCAACCTTGGCGCCATCTCGACGAGCGTGACGGAACTGCCGAGTCGGCGGAACGCCTGCGCCATCTCGCAGCCGATCGGCCCGCCGCCGAGGATCAGCAGGCGCCGCGGCTGTTCGTCGAGCTGCCACAGGGTGTCCGACGTCAGCGGCGCGACGTCGGCGAGCCCCGGGATCGGTGGCAGCACCGGTTCGCCGCCGGTTGCGATGACGATGCTGCGGGTCGTAATCAGGCGTGCGCCGACGCGGACCGCGTACGGCGACTCGATGCGGGCCTCGCCCTGCACGCAGTCGACGCCGAGCGCCGTATAGCGTTCGACGGAGTCGTGAGGCTCTACTTTGGCAATGACGTCGTGGACGCGCTGCATGACCCGCCCGAAGTCGACCTGCACGTCGCCGGCGTGCAACCCGAATTCCCCGGCACGCTTGAAGTACGATGCGATCCGGGCCGAACGGATCAGCGCCTTGCTCGGGATGCAGCCGGTGTTCAGGCAGTCACCGCCCATCTTGCCCTTTTCTATCAACACGACGCGCGCCTTGGACGCGGCGGCGATATAGGCGGTTACGAGCCCCGCCGAGCCTGCGCCGATGACGACGAGGTTCGCGTCGAAGTGCTTCGGCTTGTCGAAGCGACCCAGCAGTCGTCGATTCGCGAGCGCCGTAATGAGCCGTTTTGCGATCAATGGAAAAATGCCGAGCAGGAGCAACGAGCCGAGCAGGGCGGGCGACAGGATATCCCCGGTAGCCTCGATCCGGCCGAGCCGGGTGCCGGCGTTCACGTAGATTAGCGTCGCGGGCAGCATACCGAGCTGGCTGACCCACGCATAGGTTGTTACGCGCAGCCGCGTCACACCCATGACCATGTTGATGATGAAGAATGGGAACAGCGGGACGAGCCGCAGTGTCAGCAGATAGAACGCACCGTCCTTTTTGACTCCCGCGTTGATGCGTTCGGCGGCCTGAGCGAAGCGCCGTTCGATGGCGTCGCGGAACAGGAAACGCGATACCAGGAATGCCAGCGTGGCGCCGAGCGTGCTGGCGAACGAAACGATGACGGTGCCGACGACGACGCCGAACAGCGCACCGGCAACGAGTGTGGCGCCGGCGGCAAGCGGAATGTTCAGCGCCGCCACGGCGACATACGCGACGAAATAAATTGCGACGGCGATCACCAGGTTCGCGTTGACGAAGGCCGTCAGCTGTTGCTGTCGGGCTTGTAGATTGGCGAGCGTCAGGAGTTCATCGAGATCCAGAATAAAGAACGTCGAGAACATTCCGGCGACAGCGATTGCGAGCAGAATTCTGGCTTTTGTCATCGACTGCAATATGCCCATGGGTGGTAGGATCGCGCCACGCCGTGCGTTCCACGAACGGCCCGTACTGCAGGGAGCGATGTACGATTTTCGAAAATTCTACATCAATGGCGAGTGGGTTGATCCGGTCGCGGCAAATGATCGCGACATTTTCAATCCGACCACCGAGAAACCGATTGGTTCGATCTCGCTCGGCGCCGCAGTTGTGGCACAATTTGTTCGCGAAACGGTGGTCCGCGCCGTTTGACCCGGCTGGCGGGTTACGGATCGGGTCGTGTATCGCCGCGGTGCCGATCACGTTACAGTTGCGCGACGATGGGTTCGGGCAGATAAAGGGGCGATATGCAGCAAGCTCAGGGACTCAAGGTCGGTCCGTTGCAGTTGGCGCCGGGCGTCACGCGGTTCAACTTCTGGTCGTTCATGTATGCCTCGTTCATCTGCATCGGCATTCTCGCCGGCATGAACATCATGCAGCCGTACGTGTTGACCGAGATCCTGCACCTGCCGAGAGAGGTGCAGGGTACCGTCAGCGGTAACCTCGGCACGTGGCAGGAGGTCGTTGCGATCCTGCTGATCAATCCGTTCGGCTGGTTGGCCGATCGCATCGGGCGGCGGCCGCTGATGACCGTCGCGATCGTGATTTGCGGCGTGGGCCTCGGACTGTTTCCGTTCGCTGCCGACGTTGGTCAGCTCGTCTATTGCCGGATTCTGTTCGCGGTCGGAGCATCCTGCCTGGCCGCGCTGATCGCCGTCATCGCTAACGATTACCCGGAGGAGTCGTCGCGGGGCAAGATGATCGGCTTCGGCAACGCGATGAATGGGGTCGGCGTGCTGTTCATCTCGCTCGGCATCGCGCAGATACCCGCGATCCTGATGAAGGGCGGCACCGACCCGGTGACGGCGGGTCGGGTCATGTTCCTCGTGGCTGCGAGCCTGTGCTTTTTGTCGGCCATCTGGTTCCGCTTCGGCCTGCAAGGTGGGACGCCCGTGCAGAGCCGCGACCAGCCGGAATGGACGGTGCTGATGATGAGCGGCATCCGGGCCGCGCGGAATCCGCGCATCCTGTTGTCCTACGGCGCAGCGTTCATCGGCCGCGCCGACGTCTCGATCAAGGGCATGTTCATCTCGCTGTGGGCGCTGGCCGCGGCGGCGGATGCCGGGCTGACGTCGGCGGAAGCCCTGGCCAGAACGGGGCAGCTGGTCGGTATCATGAGCCTGATCGGCATGGCGTGGGTCGTCGTGTTCGGCTGGATTCTCGACCGCGTGAATCGCGTGACCGGCCTGGCGATTGCGATGGGCCTGGCGGGCGCCGGCTACTCGTCGATGTGGCTCGTGGCGTCGCCACTCGATTTTTCGTACCTGCCGTGGTTCATTCTGCTCGCGCTCGGGCAGACCAGTGCGATCTGTGCGTCCGTGACGCTCGTGGGCCAGGAGGCCCGGCCGGCGGAGCGCGGCGCAATCATCGCCATGAATGGTTTCTTCGGCGCCATCGGCATTCTGATCGCGTTTGCCGTCGGCGGTCGCTTATACGATAAATTCGGCCCGGCCGCGCCGTTTGTCATGGTCGGTCTGTTCCAGGTAATCCTGTTCGTCGCCGCGGTCGTGGTGCGCATCATGTCGCCCGGGCAGACGGGTCTGCCGCCTGCCGTGCCCGCGGGCCCGGACAGCGGCGGTTAGGCGCCGCACCCCGGCATCCGGCTACCGGTCAGATGCCGAGTGCAGGGTTGGAACGGGCCGCGGTCCGGGTGAGTCTATACTCCTACGCCTGCATCTAATCCGGGGAGATCGGTGATGAGAGACTTGTTGAAGCAATTCCTCGACCATGACATTTCGCGTCGCGAACTGGCTCTTGGCCTCGCGGCACTCGGGCTCAGTGCCGCCGCCGTCGAGTCGGTCGTCGCCGATGCCACGGCCGATCTGCCGCGCGACGGCATCAAGGTCGAGGGTAACGGGGCCGACGTGTTGCTCGAGACCTTTATCGCTGCCGACCTGAAATACCTGTTCGGCACGACGGCGACCGGCATGTCGGCGCTGTTCGATTCCATGACGCTGAAGCCCGGCGTCCAATGGATCATGTCCATCGCCGAATCCCAGGCGACGGCGATGGCGCACGGCTACGAGCTGGCCAGCGGCGAGACGTCGGCCGTGTTCGTGCCCGGCGTCGCGATCCCGAGCACGATGAACATGCTGTACAACGCGTGGAAAGATCGATCCTCGATCGTCGTGTTTTCCGACGCAGCGAGCAACGAGATCCCGTTCCGCAACATGTTCCAGCAGATGGATGACTGGGTCGAGCCGATGATCCAGTTTACGAAGGCGCGCTGGAAGATCGATGACCCCAGGCACATCAGCGAGTTGTCGCAGCGCGCGTTCAAGATCGCCGGCACGGCGCCCGGCGGTCCGGTACACGTGCGTATTCCGGCGAACCTGCTGGGTGCGAAAAACCTGTCGCAAACGGTCTATCCGCAGAGCCGCTTCCGGATCTCGGCGGAGATGCGGCCGAAGCCCGCGCTGATCGAGGCGACGGCCAAAGCGCTGATCGAGGCGCAGAAGCCGCTGATCTCGGTGGGCTCCGAAGTCACGCGCGCCGGGGCCGTCGACGAACTGGTCGAATTGGCGGAGGTGCTCGGCATACCGGTCGCCCAGGGCTACAGCGTCTACGGCGACTTCCCGTGGCGGCACCCCCTGTGGGCCGGGTTTCATGGCCTCGGCGTGCCGCAGCGCGCGCTGGCCGGCTGCGACGTGTTTATGAGCCTCGGCCTGCAAATGCCGGGGCCGGGCATCTTCACGGCTCGGCCGCCGAGAAGTGCGCAGATCATCGAGGCGCGCGTCGAGTATCAGAGCATCGGCACGACCTATCCCACCGACATCGCCATCGCGGCCGGCGTCAAGGAAACCATTGTCGACCTGACCGACGCGATCAAGGGGATGGCGACCGCGGAGCACCTGAGCAAAATCAGCGAGCCGCGCCTGGAAGCAGCGCGCGAGGCGCAGGCCAAGGCGGACGCGTCGCGACGCGACGCGGCCCGCGAGCTCTGGGACGCGAGCCCGATGTCGTGGCCGCGCATCTCGGCCGAACTCGAACGCGGCCTCGACGAGGATGCGATCATCGTGCCCGAACTCGACTACCGCACGCCGTTCCACTGGCTGAATTTCGACCGTGGCCGGAAAACGGTGATCGGGCAGACGACGGGTTTTGCGCTTGGCTGGGGCATCGCCGCCGCGCAGGGCGTCAAGATCGCGCAGCCCGACCGTCAGGTTGCCTGCCTGGTCGGCGATGGCGCGATGCTGTTCGGCGAGATCGAAGCGCTGTGGAGTGCGGCGCGCTATGACATTCCGATTATCATCGTCGTGTTCAACAACCGCAGCTACGACAACGAGCGTAACCGCATCCAGCTCCGCTCGCCGTTGTACTCCCGGCAAAATACCCGCGATCAGTGGCGTGACATGACCGGCTATCTCGGCGACCCGGTCGTCGATTTCACCGGGCTGGCGAAGAGCTTCGATATCGACGGCGAGCTCGCCGAGACGCCGGCGCAATTCCGCGAGGCGTTGCAGCGGGCGACAGTCGCAACGCGCGCAGGCCGGCCGTACCTGATCGACGCGATCATCATGCAAATCGACCGGCGCGGTCGGGAGACCGACGCGATCTGGTATCCCCAGGTATCGATAGCCGATGGGCGCACGCGCAAGGTCTGATTTCCCGAAGGTGCCGACGCGGGTTGACGGATAACAAAAGGAGCTCGGCAATGGAATACAAGAACCTCGGAAGCTCGGGCCTCGAGGTCTCGATCGTCGGGCTTGGCTGCATGAACTTCGGCATGATGAACGACGAGGCCGAGTCGGCCGAGATCACGCACAAGGCGATGGACCTCGGCATCAATTTCTTCGATACCGCCGACGTCTACGGCGAGCGTGGCAAATCCGAGCAGTGGCTCGGCAAGGCGCTGGGCGGGCGGCGTCCCGAGGTCTTCATCGCGACGAAATTCGCCGGCCCGATGTCCGAGGAGGATGCCGACATGCAGGGCGGTTCGCGCCGCTACATCATGCAGGCCGTCGAGGCGAGTCTGTCACGACTCGACACGGACTACATCGACCTGTACCAGATGCATCGCTACGACGATGAGACGCCGATCGACGAAACCTTGCGCGCGCTCGACGACCTCGTGCAGCAGGGCAAGGTGAGGCACTTCGGCTCGTCGAATTACGCGGCCTGGCAGATCACGGATGCGGCGTGGACGTCACATTCCGAACACCTGAAGCGCTACACGTCGGTACAGAACCGCTACAGTCTGCTGATGCGCGACATCGAGAAGGATGTCGTGCCGGTCTGCGAGAAATTCGGGTTGGGCATCCTGCCGTATTTCCCGCTGGAGTCGGGGCTCCTGACCGGCAAGTATCGCAAGGGCGAGGAGCATCCCGAAGGTTCGCGCCTCGCCAAGTGGGGCGGCTGGGCCGCCGGGGCGTTCGCGTCCGAGGAGAAGATCGACAAGGTCGAGGCGCTGATCGTGCTGTGCGAACAGTACGAGCATTCGTTGCTCGACATGGCGGTGGGATGGCTTGCGGATCGACCGCATGTGTCGAGTGTCATTGCCGGGGTGACTACGACCGCGCAACTCGAGCAGAACGTCGCGGCGGCGTTGTGGAAGCCGTCACCCGAGGAGGAAGCGGCGATCGACGAGATCACGGCACCGCCGCAGGAGCGTTTCGGGCCGCCGCAGCGCTGATGTCGAGAGGTGGCGTCTGACCCCTGATTCTTGCGCCGGGACCGCGATAACCCTACAGTCCGCGCGTATGGAATTCTCCAGGTTCGGCAAACGATTCTCGCGCCATACCGGCGCGCGGCAACTGATGGATGACCTCGGGGCGGCGATGGCCAGCGACGGGCCCGTCATGATGCTCGGTGGCGGAAATCCCGCCCATATTCCGGAGGTGCTGGCGCTGCTGGCACGGCGCATGCACCAGGTTGCGGATGATCCACGTGAGTTGCGGCGGATGGTCGCCGATTATTCGAGCCCCGCGGGTGAGGATAAATTCCGGGCTGCCTTGGCCGCGCTGCTGCAGCGTGAGTACGGCTGGCCGTTGGGGCCGGAGAACGTCGCGCTGACCGGCGGCAGCCAGACCGGGTTTTTCCAGCTGTTCAATCTGCTGGCCGGCGAGTTCGAAGACGGGTCGTCGCGGCGCATTTTGCTGCCGCTGACGCCCGAGTATGTCGGCTATGCAGATCTGGGCATCGACGAGCACCTGTTCGTGGCGCAAAAGCCGGTGATCGAACACCTCGACGACCGGCTGTTCAAGTATCACGTTGACTTCGAGCATCTTAAGGTCAGTGCGGACGTTGCGGCGATCTGTGTGTCACGGCCGACGAACCCGACGGGCAACGTGCTGACGGATGGGGAAGTGCAGAAGCTGTTGGCGCTCGCCACCGACCGGGGCGTGCCGTTGATCCTCGACAATGCCTATGGCCTGCCGTTCCCGGGCATTATCTTCACTGACGCGCGGCCGATCTGGGATGAGAATGTCATTTTGTGCATGAGCCTGTCGAAGGTTGGGCTGCCGGCTGTGCGTACCGGCGTCGTAATCGCGCGGCCGGAGATCATCGACGCGTTAACCGGTCTGAACTCCGTCATCAGCCTGGCGGTCAGCAGCGTCGGCCCGGTGTTGTTACGCGAGTTGGTCGAGACCGGTGAAATCATTCGGCTCGGTCGCGAGGTCATCCAGCCGTTCTACCGGAATCGCGCGAACCAGGCGCTCGAGTGGATGCGCGGGGCGCTGAACGGGTGCGAGTATCACATCCACAAGCCGGAGGGTGCGTTCTTCCTGTGGCTCTGGTTGCCGGAGTTGCAGATCACCTGCGCGGAACTGTACGAGCGCCTGAAAATGCGAGGCGTCTATGTGTTGCCCGGGCATCATTTTTTCCCGGGGCTCGACGAGGCCTGGCCGCACCGGGATCAATGCATCCGGGTGAGCTACTCGCAGCACGAGGATGCGGTGCGCGAAGGCATCCGGATCATCGGAGAGGAAGCCAAACGGGCCGGCGCTTAATCCTTTGGAGCGGACCCGGCGCCTTGTCGGGTGGCCCGCATATTCGTATGCTGGGCCGGCATCGTTCTTTCGCGACAGGAGTGCGCATGGCCGACCAGAACATCATGTTCATTTTCCCGGGGCAGGGCTCCCAGTATTGCGGCATGGGCAGCGATATATACGCCGAGTTCGAGGTCGCGCGTGACGTGTATCACGAGGCCAGCGATGTACTCGGCTACGACATGGTCAAGTTGTCCTTCGAGGATCCGAACGACGAGATCGGTCTGACTCGTTTTACACAGCCGGCGCTCCTGACGCATTCGATCGCCTGTCAGCGCATTTTCGACGAACTGACCGGCGGCTCCGTTACGCCGTCGCTCGCGGCGGGCCACAGCCTCGGTGAGTATACGGCGCTGGTTGCGACGGGCAGCCTGACGCTGGCGGACGGCCTGCGCCTCGTGCAGAGTCGCGGGGAGCTGATGGGTGAACACGGAGACGGTGGCATGGTCGCGCTGACCGTCGATGCGGAGACCGCAGAGTCCATTGCCGACATGCACTACTGCCAGGTCGCGAGCTGCAATCTGCCGGAGCAGACGGTCGTCGGCGGGCGCGACGAGGACCTCGAGAACCTGATCGCGTACATGCGCGAGCACCTGCCGCGCAAGCGCGCGATACCACTGGCGACAGAGGGTGCGTTCCACACCTACCTGATGGTGACAGCGGCGTGTGAGTTCCGCGCCGTGCTGGATGCGACGGATTTCGCCGAGCCGTCAGCGCCCGTGCTGTCCAATTACACGGCCGGCGCACACGAAGCCGATGCGTCCGGCATTCGCACGCGGCTGTTCTTCCAGCTGTTCAAGCCGGTCAACTGGGTCGGGTGTCTGCAGACGGCGATCGGGCAGGGCGTTGATGCCTTTATCGAGTTCGGCGGCGGCTTGGGCAAGGGCGAGACTCCCGGCGAGAAACGTCCCAACCTGGAGAGCATCATCAAGAAGACCTTGAAGGTGTCGGGACACGAGGCGGAATATAGCGCGGCGATCAATTGCGACACGCTGGCTGCGAGGCGATCGTAGCTCGCCCCGGCGTACGCTCTAACCGACAGTATTGCGGCTCAGCTGGAGAGTCCTTGCCGCACGGCTTCCTTGGCCGATTCCATGATTTCTTCATCACCGAATATCGTTTCGGCGAATCGCGCATCCAGGTCTTCGAGGCGGAGCATGCCGGTCGCACTCGTATCATCCGCGTCCATCATCGGAATCGAACTCGATGGCGACTCGATCGGGTCGGAGGCCGGCGTGACCGACGTCGACAATGTCGGTATCGACTGGCCGGGCTCCGGGTCCGTCGCAGGCGTCGCATTCGCCGAGGGCGCGGGGTCGGACAGCAGGTCGGCGATGTCGTAGACGCCCGTGCCGTCGGCTGCGGCCGGTTCCGGTTCCTCGGCAGCCGGGGTATCGGTCGCGGCCGGTTCCGGTTCCTCGACGGCCAATTCCGGATCTGCGGCCGACTCTGCCGCCTCGGTCGCCGGCTGCGGCCGCGGAGCCGAGGCGAGCGATTTCCAGCCCAGTTCCTTGGCGACGAGGTTGACGAGGACCGGACTGACATTGTCCAGTTCGCGGATGCATGCTTCGCTGAGTACTGCATCCATCAACGTGTTGATGAGCCGCGGCACACCACTGGCATAGCGAAAGATTGCGTTGCAGACTTTGCTGTCGAGGATCGAATCGGCGTCGCCGCCGGCCAGCTCGAATTGGTGGCGCAGGTATGCCTCGACCTCGTTCGGGGTCAGCGGCCGTGCACGGTAGCGGAAGCAGACCCGCTGGCGTAAGTGAATCAGGCCCGGTGCATTGAGTATCTTGTGCAGGGCGTGCGGGCCAAGCAGGATGATATTCAACTGGCCGCCGGGTTCGCCGGCCATGTGCACGAGCTGCAGGATGCGCTTCGCGCGTTCGATCGTCATGCCGGTGATATCGATGACGGCCGTGACTCTGCGGCCGGCCTCGTTGTGCTCGGCAATCACCTGTCGCAGGCAGTGGAGTGAATTCGCCTCATTGCCGTCAGTCGTGTCGGCACCGAGATCGAGGAGCAGCATGTCATACAGTAAATCCGGATCCGTCTGACGCAGGTCGATATGTGCGACCGCTGTCTGGTTCTCGCTCAACGCAATAGCCTTGGCAACGATGGCCGATTTGCCGACGCCGGGACCACCGGTTACGACGGCGACCGAATCGCGTGCGAGCAAGGTCTGGCGGATACGTGCGACGGCAGTCTCGACTTCCGCGTTCGGTGAGAAATAGCCGGTTGCGGGACCGTTCGTAAAGGTTCTTTCCTTGAGCTGGAAATGATCGACGTACATGATTGGGGCGCGTCCATGGTCAATGATTCGAAGTCGGCATTGTGTTGATCCACGGGCCGGATTGCGATGAACGTCATCACAGAATCACGTGCCTATTCAACATTTGACGACTTTACATATTGTCCGCAACTCGCCTATCGGGTCGCGATTGCCCACACGCTATGGGCCCGTGGCGACCGGGGGCGCGGCACGGGTCCGGCGGGGGTTATGCTTGTTCGAGTTCGATCAGGGTGCCGGCGAAATCCTTCGGATGCAGGAACAGGACCGGCTTGCCGTGTGCGCCATTTTTCGGCTCGCCGTCGCCGAGCACGCGGGCGCCCCGGGCTGTGAGCCGATCGCGGGCGGCGAGGATATCGTCGACCTCGTAACACAGGTGATGAATTGCGCCCGACGTATTCTTCTCGAGGAACTTCGCCACCGGAGATCCT
>SMVA01465492.1_pt1 | contig 19021 bp, 14 predicted proteins | sample 2456451 | NCBI WGS metagenome assembly SMVA01 (sample SAMN11095933, study PRJNA526329) | marine sediment metagenome | biome: Marine sediment; feature: Surficial sediment; material: Deep marine sediment; isolation source: Hadal surficial sediment | place: Pacific Ocean | collected 2014-05 | depth... | reverse complement strand
TCAGTCACCTGGGCTCATTATTAAAAAACAAAATATCGATCTTCGCCGGGCAGTCGGGTGTTGGGAAGTCCTCGTTAATCACTCAACTTTTACCTGATCTTGATCTCCAGGTGGGTGATTTGTCCCAGGCGACCGGCAAAGGTACCCATACCACCACCACAACCCATCTGTACTCATTGCCGGAAGGCGGTTGGCTGATGGACTCACCGGGTGTATGGGAATATGGTCTGTGGAAGCTGGATAATCGCGAAATTTCCAATGGATTCATCGAATTCAGTCCCTATTCTGAAAACTGCCGGTTTAACGATTGCCTGCATGCCAGTGAACCGGGATGTGGTGTCAAACAAGCGCTTGAGGATGGGAAATTTCTTGCATGGCGTTACGACTCATACCGTAGGTTGCTGGAACAGAATATCCAGGCGGTCTAGCTAGATTTTGAGCCAATAGACCGCACTACGGGCAATGAGCAAGTGAATAGGGTTTGGCAGGATCGCCGAGATTGAAGCCAGCATGAAGGTGGAGGAAGATTAATTTCTAAAACAAATATGATATGCTTTCTACGAGTCGATAAACGACTGGAGAAAAGTCATGACAAGGATTGTTTTTGTAGCTTTTTTACTACTCACTTCAGGCGCAGTTTTCGCAGACGTGCTAATTATTGATGAGGTCCGCCAGGTTGCAAAGATGGACCTGCCTGAGAACGGACAGACCAAAGCAATTATTGAAACGAAATTTGGTGCCCCTGAACAGCGGCATTCTGCTGTAGGCGATCCACCGATCAGCCGCTGGGATTACGGAAATTACAGCGTGTATTTTGAATATGAGCTTGTACTGTTCAGCGTATTGCACCCGGGAAATGTGATCGAAACTTCCTGAAAGCCCAAAACGTAATTTCTAAACCTGGTGCATTAAGTTTGCGCCAGGTTTTTTTATGCCCGCTAATGGACTTTCCAGTGCACCTTAAGCCTGATCTGGGTTATCCTTGCGCCCCTTCCGGTTTACTCTTTATGAATTCCATATGAGCGACATATCTGCACCAACAAACGGCCACCAGGCAGACAGCCCCCAGGCCAACAATAGCCAGGAAACGCAGCCAATTCGTGAAATTGATCGCGATGGTGTTCATTACACCCTGCTTGGCACTGCCCATGTGTCCAAAACCAGTGCTGATGCAGTTACCCAGATGGCTGGAAGCGGAGATTATGATGCTATCGCCGTTGAACTGTGTGCAGCGCGATTACAGGCACTCACTGGCAAAAAAGACTGGAAGGAAATGGACCTGTACCGGATTATCCGGGAGAAAAAGGCCGGGATGGTAATGGCTAACCTCGCTTTGAGTGGCTACCAGCGGCGGATTGCCGAGCAGTTTGGTATCGAACCGGGCGCAGAGCTCAAAGCGGCAGCCGACGCAGCAAGCGAGCAGAACATTCCCCTGCAACTCATTGACCGGGATCTTTCGACCACCCTCAAACGCTGCTACCGGAATATCCCCTGGTACAAACGTTTGTACATGAGTACCGGTTTGATTTTAAGCACGGTTACGTCTGAAGAAATTGACCAAGAAGCGATAGAGAAATTGAAGGAAGGTGACATCCTCGAATCAACTTTCACGGAATTTGCCGAGCAGTCGCCTGAATTGTTTGAATCGTTAATCGCCGAGCGTGACCGCTACATGGCCGCCAACTTACGCAAGCAGAACAAAGGCAAGGAAGGTACTCGCGTGCTGGCGGTGGTGGGCGCAGGACACCTGGATGGATTGGCAAAGTTTCTGGCCGATGGGCAGGAGAATCCCTCTTCGGAAATTGAAAAGCTTGACTACATCCCGCCCAAAGCACGCTGGCCGCGCCTGATTCCTTGGTTGATTGCTGCCCTGATCATTTCAGGTTTTGCAATCGGATTTTCCCGCAGCCCGGAACTTGGTCTGAAACTGGTCCTGATATGGGTTGTGATTAACGGTGGCCTGGCAGGGCTTGGCGCACTTGCTGCCCGCGCTCACCCTGTTACCGTTCTGAGTGCGATCCTTGCAGCACCATTAACTTCACTCAACCCAACCATTGCGGCAGGCATGGTGACCGGCCTGGTTGAATCCTGGATCAGAAAACCAAAGGTTTCGGATCTCGAACGGCTTCGTTATGACGTCACTAGTGTAAAAGGCTGGTATAGCAATCCTGCAACCCGGATTTTGCTGGTATTCTTCTTCTCAAACCTGGGAAGTGCCATGGGTACATGGATTGCCGGATTCCAGATATTCGGTGCCCTGAATTAGAAACTGCAATATGCAAATCGGACCTTATCAACTAGACAATCACCTGGCGTTGGCACCCATGGCGGGGGTCACGGATTTGCCGTTCAGAAACCTTTGCCGGCAATTGGGTGCCGGCTATGTTGTGGGTGAAATGCTGTCCGATAACCCCGGACTTCGAAACACCCGAAAATCACTTTTACGCAGCGACCACGAAGGTGAAGTTACGCCGGTTTCTGTGCAGATTGCAGGTAGTGACCCGACTACAATGGCAACGGCAGCTCAACACAACGTTAATTTTGGTGCCCAGATTATCGACATCAATATGGGCTGTCCGGCAAAGAAAGTTTGCAATCGCATGGCCGGGTCGGCTCTTCTTGAAGATCCCGTTTTAGTAGGTGAAATTTTGCAGGCTGTGGTGGCAGCAGTCGATGTTCCGGTCACGCTCAAGATCCGGACCGGACCTGATTCAACACGACGCAACGGGATAGAAATTGCAGTACTGGCACAGGAATGTGGAATCTCTGCCCTGGCTGTCCACGGCCGCACTCGCGCTGATCGTTTCAAAGGCAGTGCTGAGTTCGAAACCATCCGGGGGATTTGTCGGGAAGTCAGCATCCCGGTGTTCGCCAACGGAGATATTGACAGGCCACAACAGGCAGCCGAAATTCTTGATCAAACCGGTGCAGATGGATTGATGATTGGGCGTGGCGCGCAGGGAAACCCATGGATATTCAGGGAAGTTCTGCATTACCTGAACACCGGTATGCTGTGCTCCCCGCCGACCAGCACCGAGGTGCATAAGGTACTGAGCGGGCACCTCACGGCATTGCATCAATTCTATGGTGAACACCAGGGTTTACGGGTAGCACGCAAACACATTGGATGGTATTTATGTGGACGCCCGGGCGGAAAAGAGCTTCGACGTGAATTGATGCGTGTTGAATCTGCTGACAGGCAACTGCTGTTGATTGACCGTTACTTCAATTCACCCAAAGTCCTTGCCGCATAAATGAGCTTGAAGCAGCATATTTTCAAGCCAAAATGGCAACATAAGGATCCTGCTATTCGCCGCCTTGCAGTTTCTGAATTACACGATCCGGAGCTTTTGGAGTCTTTACAAGAGATCTGTATCAGTGATGAGGATTCAGGCGTTCGAACTGCAGCTGCCCGACGGATCAACGACCCTGAGGTTTTGCTCCAGGCACTGGGTCTTGAACAGGATCAGGAGGCCCTGAAAGTCCTGAACCACCGGATTGAGTCCCTGTGTGCATCAACAGAGGATGCCCGGCCACCATTAGCCGCCCGTCAGAACGTAATTTCAGCTTCCAACGATCGTCAATTGCTTGAACTGGTCGCCCGCCAGGCACCCGAGCCGGAGTTGAGAAAAGCTGCGCTATGCAAAATCAACCGGCAAGGATTTCTGGGCGACAGGGCCATCTCGGACCCTGACCCGGAATTACGCCGCAGCGCCGCTGCGCTTGTTACTCAACATTCAACCCTGAAGCGTGTGATTGAAGCGGTACGCAAGTCCGACAAAAATCTGCATCTGGAACTTCAGGCCCGCTTGCATGCGGAATTGCTTGATGCAAACGATCCGGGTGCTGTTTACAAGGAGGCACTCGCACAATGCATGGCACTTGAGGCCTATGCATTGGAACACCAGGAATCTGCAGTGGTCGTACCGGCTGAAATCTCCAAAGCCTGGTCCGGAATTGAAGCCCATGTGCCCGTCGAACTAACGGAGCGCTACCAGAATATTGCCGCGCGGCTTAGCCAAATTACAAAAGTCGAAGTCCACGTACACCCGCAACCTGTTGAAGATGTAGTAACGGTTGAGAACCCCGGTGCAACCGCGGACGAGCCCCACGCTATGCCAGAGCCAGAGCCTGAGCTCAAACCTAAGCATGAATCCGGGCCTGAATCTAAACTTGAACCAGAACAGGAATTGAAGCCGGCTTCCGATGAAGCCGCTCTAAAGCATAAAGAAGAAAAACTCAAAAAAGATAAACTCAAAAAAGAAAAACTTAAAGAAGAAAAACACAAAGAGAAAAATCTTGTTCAGGCTGAAACATTATTGGCGCAGCTTGAGCAACAACTGGACGATGGTGCATTACACAAGGCACTGGAGACACGTCATTTGCTTACCGAGGCAGGTAAAACGGTCAAGAAAGAACGCCGCTGGAAGTCGGTCTCAAGCCAGGTATCGGCACTGCACGGGAGGCTACAGGAGCTTCGAGACTGGCACCACTGGTCGAATGACAAGATTCGCAATCAACTCATCATTGAGATGGAGGTTTTACCTGAAACAGACCTGCATCCTGACGCCATACTGGACCGGGTCAAATCCCTGCAATCGCAATGGAAATCGCTGGAGACCAGCGAGCAGATACCCGGGGACTCCCATTATCACGCTGCCCAGTGGATGTGGCGAAAATTCAGTGCTGCCGGCCACAAGGCTTTTAAGTCAGCCAAGCCATTCCTGGAAAAGCGCGATGAAATCAGGAACAAGCATCTGCAAATACAAAAAGATTTATGTGAGCAAGTCACGGTTTCAGCGTCTTCTGAGCGCCCGGACTGGGCAGAGCTGAGCAAGCTGTTACAAGGCTTAAGAAAAGAAATGCGCAGCCTGGACACCCTGCCCCACAAAGCCCGGAAAAACGCAGCTTCGCGATTGAGAAAAGCATTGGACAAGGGCAATGCCGCAATGCAAGGGCATTACTCGGAGATCGAAAAACAGAAGCTCAAGTTGGTAAGGTCAGCGGCGCAACTGGTTCATATCGAGGATATGGATGAGGCCATCAGCAAAGCCAAGCGTCTTCAAGCCGACTGGAAGGCGGCAGGCAGACTCTGGCGAAGCCGGGAAAACGAGCTCTGGAAGGCATTCCGGGAGCCACTTGACCCCTTGTTTGGGAAATTGAAAGCCGACCGGGAAAGTAACCGGGCGGCAGTACAGGAAAAACTGGAATCACAAAAGGTCCTGTGTAAAGACCTTAAAACTTTGCTCAGTGGAACAGACGACAGTCTCCACGAAATGCAGGGTAAAGTTCAGGGCCTGAAGAGTAGTTGGCGGGATATTGAACATCCAGACCGTCGCCTGCAAAAGCAATTCCAGGAACTTGCAGAAAATTTCAAGCAGCGGCTTGAGGCCCACCGCGACAAACAAGCAAGCGCGATTCGTGAAAACTGGTGGGTCAAATCCCAGTTACTACACGAACTTGAATCCGCCCTGATAGATTCAACACTTGAATCCACTGACCTGGAAAAGTTTCAGGCCGATTGGCCACCCGGTTCCGGCGAGGAGATCGACCGGGTGCTGGACAAACGTTTCAAAGATGCGATTGCGGGCAGAAATACCACTAAAATCGACAAGGGTATTGCCACTCAGGCCACAGAACTGTGTATTCAACTTGAGTTTCTCGCCGGTCTGCCCTCCCCCGGCAAGGAAAAGGATCAACGCATGAAATACCAGGTTGATCGTTTGTCAAAATCCCTTGCAGGAGAAGCACAGCGGGTGTCAGCCGAGGATGAAGCTCTAATGGCTGAGATGGAATGGCTTACACTGCCCTTGTTACCACAAAAATCTTTTTCCCGTTTTGAGCATCGGATCAAGGCGGCACTTGCAGAAATAAAAAGGAATAATAATGTTTAAATACAAGTATATAAGAGACATACTTAATGTAATAGTATTATTCTTCATCAGTACCACTGCACTTGCCAGCGAAAGTGCACCTGCTGCTGCCGGCAGTTGGTTATCCATCACACCCCCGATGCTGGCTATCGTTTTCGCCCTTGCGCTGAAAAGGGTTATTCCGGCCCTGTTCCTGGGAATATGGCTCGGCACCTGGATCATTAACGATTTTGGTCTCAGCGGACTTTGGATCGGCCTGCTGGAAACATTCCAGGTGTATGTTTTACAAGCCCTGGCCAATCCTGATCGCGCCGGCATCATCCTGTTTTCACTGATGATCGGCGGGATGGTGGGCATCATCTCCAGGAATGGTGGAATGCAGGGAATTGTCAACTGGATCGTGAAATGGGCAGATTCTGTCCGGCATGCAAGCCTTGCAACGGCCTCAATGGGGCTGGCGATTTTCTTTGACGACTATACCAACACCCTGGTGGTAGGCAATACCATGCGCCCGGTGACCGATTCCAAGCGTATTTCACGCGCAAAGCTGGCTTACATCGTAGATTCAACGGCTGCGCCGGTAGCATGTATCGCGCTGGTGTCTACCTGGATTGGATACGAGGTTGGCCTGATCGGGGATTCCATCGATAAGGTCGCCAGCCTGAATGCTGAAGCCTACCTGGTATTCCTCAACACTATTCCCTATAGCTTCTATCCATTGCTGGCCATTGTTTTTGTTTTCATGATTGCGGCCAGTGGTCGGGATTTTGGCCCCATGTTAAGTGCAGAAAGACATGCACGTGAACACGGGGCGTTCACCGACGATCACCTTGCCGAAAATGCTGATAATGACTGCCAGCCCATTGAAGCTGTGGCGGACAAGCCACAAAGGGCCTTGAATGCCATCATTCCGGTGATGGTGCTGATCGTAGGCGTGATGGTCGGTTTATATGTCACCGGCAAAGCCAACCTGGAGATTGCCAATCCGAGTTTACAGGACATCATCGGCGCTGCCGATTCGATCAAGGCACTGCTCTGGGGTTCATTCCTGGGCATGTTGAGTGCAACATTCCTGACCCTGGCACAGCGAATCATGGATCTGGATGCCACCATCAATGCCTGGTACCAGGGGCTTCGATCCATGTTGATGGCCATTATTATCCTGTTATTGGCATGGTCATTGAGCGATATTGCAGATGTCCTCAAGACAGCTGATTTCCTGGTTGATCTGCTAGGTGACAGCTTGCCCCCCTACATCGTTCCGGTACTGGTATTTGTGATGGCCGCAGCAACCGCTTTTGCCACCGGTTCAAGCTGGGGAGCTATGGGCATCCTCGTACCACTGGTGATACCACTTACCTGGGCGATACTTGAAGCCCATGGAATGTCGGGCCCCGAGCATATGCATATATTCTATTCCTCGATATCGGCAGTCCTGGCAGGCAGCGTTTGGGGCGATCACTGCTCGCCCATATCGGACACCACCATTCTTTCTTCGCTGGCATCGGGCTGTGATCATATCGAGCATGTGCGTACGCAGTTGCCATATGCCATTTTGGTCGGGCTGGTCTCCCTGATTGCCGGTACTTTGCCGGTTGCAATGGGCTTACCCTGGTGGCTGGGACTGGCCGCGGGGATCCTGTTGCTTTGGCTGGCATTACGATTTTTTGGCCAGTTCAGTGACCCCCAATCAAGTTGATAACCGTCCCGATCGATGGGAGATCGCAACATTCGACCTGATAGTTCCTGACTTGTGAAAATCAGTCCCTTTAAAGCCAGGTTTGAACATGCCAGCGATAAACCGGTAGCCTGGTTTGGGCTGCATGGAAGCAGCGTTGCACTGGCCATACTGAGTGCCGCAAAGGCATGTGAAGAGCTGGTCGTAGTACTGACCCGCTCAAGCCACCAGGCCAGGGTCCTTGAGCGGGACATGGGGCTGTTCAATGACGAAGTCATACCAGTGCTACATTTTCCTGATCGCGAAACACTTCCTTACGATCCTTTTTCGGCCCATCCCGACATTATTTCTTAGCGCCTTGCCGCGCTTGCATCATTGGCAGGTCTCAAACGTGGAGTACTGATCGTTCCTGCAACTTCCCTGATGCAAAGGCTGGCGCCCCGGCAACATGTACTGGGAAACAGTTTTGAGCTCGCGCCTGGAATCAAGTTAGACATTGGCTCATTCCGGGAGCACCTGACTCAAGCCGGTTATGTTTCCTCCGAGCAGGTGTACCAGACTGGACAGTATGCCGTTCGTGGATCTGTCATTGATCTGTTCCCTACAGGCTCTGCAACGCCCCTTCGTATTGACCTTTTTGACGATGAAATAGATTCTATTCGTCCTTTTGACCCGGAGACCCAACGCTCGGAAGGGAAAATCGATAGAATCAGCATGTTCCCTGCCCGCGAATACCCCTGCGACAAGCCGGCATTCGAGAGCTTTCGAAAGTCCTTCAGATTCCGGTTTGCAGTCGACACCCGAAATGTGACCCTGTACCAGGATCTTCGTAAAGGTAATCACCCGCAGGGCCTGGAACAGTACCTGCCACTGTTTTTTGATGAAACCGAAAGCCTGTTTGACTACTTGCCCATCCCGCCCCGGCTGATTGTTCAGGATGGTGTGGAACAGGCTTTGTCTTCTTTTTGGGAGCAGATACAGGAACGATGGGAACAACGCAGGCACGATAATGAACGACCGGTCCTTGATCCACGTGAGCTTTATTACAGCCATGCCCAGGCCCTGGGCTTTTGTTTGGACCTGAAACAAGTCAGGTTAACCGACAAGGCGGTTAAAGGTGCTTTATCCGTCAGCTTCAACGTAATTCCGGCTCCCGAATTACCTATCCATGACCGTGGATCTGACCCGGGCAAAGCCCTGCTCGCATTTGAGCAAACATTTACCGGAAAAGTCGTATTTGCTGCCGACACACCCGGCAGGCGTGAACTACTGGCCGAGACCCTCTCCGCTTTTGATATTAAGCCTGACAGGTTTACCCGCTGGCAGGATTTCGCTGCATCGCAATCCAGGCTCGGCTTGCTGGTATTGCCCCTCGAGGAAGGATTCATTGCCGGCCAGGAACTGGCAATACTGACCGAGTCCCAGCTATTTGGGGGTAGAGCAAGGCCAAAAGCCGTTCAGGAAGCCGCAAAACGTGATCCTGAGGCAATAATACGTAACCTCACAGACCTTGACCAGGGTGCGCCCGTGGTCCACGAAGATCACGGAATCGGACGCTACCAGGGCCTCCAGGTGCTGGAGATTGACGGTCGGGCGGCAGAATTCCTGATGCTGGAATACGCCGGCGAAGACAAGCTTTATGTTCCGGTTGCGTCCTTGAACCTGATCAGCCGCTACACCGGCAGTGATCCCGATCATGCGCCCTTGCATAGGCTGGGCAGTGAACAATGGACAAAGGCCCGCCGCAAAGCGGCAAAGAAGGTTCGTGATGTCGCTGCTGAATTGCTGGATCTTTACGCGCGTCGGGAATCGCGTGAAGGCTTTGCCTTTACAGTGGATCAAAGAATGTATGCTGATTTCAGTTCCGGTTTTCCGTTCGAAGAAACCCCGGACCAACAGCGCAGTATTGACTCGGTCATGGCGGACATGCTCTCCACTCGCCCTATGGACCGCGTTGTGTGTGGTGATGTGGGTTTCGGTAAGACCGAGGTCGCATTACGTGCTGCATTCCTGGCCATTCAGGGCGGCAAGCAGGTTGCCTTACTGGTACCCACTACCCTGTTGGCACAGCAACATTTTTCCACCTTCAGTGACCGCTTTGCGGATTGGCCGGTGAGAATTGAATTGCTATCGCGCTTCCGGTCCGGAAAACAGTCAGATGCCGTGCTTACTGAGCTTGAATCCGGGAAAATTGACCTGGTGATCGGGACCCATCGTCTGATCCAGCGCGATGTTCGTTTTAAACGCCTTGGTCTTGTCATCATTGATGAAGAGCAGCGATTTGGCGTCCGGCAAAAAGAGCGTTTGAAGCAGCTAAGGACGGAGGTAGACCTGTTAACGCTCACCGCCACACCGATACCACGAACGCTTAACATGGCAATGTCCGGAATCCGCGATTTGTCCATCATTGCCACCCCACCGGAACGACGCCTGGCGATTAAGACGCTGGTTCTGGAATGGGAAAATTCCATGTTGCGCGAGGCTATACAAAGAGAGTTGCAACGTGGCGGACAGGTGTTTTTTCTGCACAATGAGGTTCGAACTATTGAGCGAATGGCCAGGGAAGTAGCCAAACTTGCTCCCGATGCCCGCATCGCCATCGCCCATGGCCAGATGAAAGCAAGGGAACTCGAGCAGGTTATGGTGGATTTTTACCGCCAGCGATACAATGTGCTGGTCTGTACAACGATCATTGAAAACGGTATTGATGTCCCGACCGCAAATACCATCATCGTCAACCGCGCAGATAAATTCGGACTGGCCCAACTGCACCAGCTCCGTGGCCGGGTCGGACGATCCCACCACCGTGCCTACGCTTACCTGGTCGTGCCTGAAAAACGGTCAATGAGCCGTGATGCACGCAAGCGTCTCGATGCGATTGCTTCACTGGAGGAATTAGGGGCAGGGTTTACCCTGGCGACTCATGACATGGAGATCCGTGGTGCAGGAGAACTGCTGGGCGAAGACCAAAGCGGCCAGATTCAGCAAATCGGTTTTAGTCTATATAGCGAATTGTTAAACCGGGCAGTTGCGGCCCTCAAGGAAGGCAAGGAACCCGAGCTTGAGTCGTCTACTGATCATGGGCCTGATGTCGAGCTACACGTTGCCGCGCTGATTCCGGAAACTTATCTTGGCGATGTCCATAGCCGGCTAACCCTCTATAAACGGATTGCCAGCGCAACCGACGATGCAGCCTTGCGAGAACTTCAGGTGGAAATGATTGACCGCTTTGGCCTGTTACCGATCGAGACCAAAATGCTGTTCCGGATCTCGGCCATACGCAGGCAGGCTCTGGCCATTGGAATAAAACGAATTGACCTCGGGGAACGAGGCGGCAGAATTGAATTCAGGGAAGATACCGTGGCCGACCCGGCTGCTCTTTTGAAGCTGCTCCACCAGCACCCATCCGATTACCAGTTATCCGGGCCTTCAAAACTGCTGGTCAAAACCGGGCATGAAACGGGAGAAGACCGGGCAGAACTTGCGCAGGAAATCGTATCGACACTCACACCGGCGGCAATCCCGTGAGATGATAGATGGAGAACTTTCCAACCGGGCCATACACTCATGAAAACACCGGCAGGCTAAAATGATCCAGGAAACACCGCCCCAGCAAGTCCGCGACATTTTCAATGTCTGCAAGGATGGCTTTGCCTCTGGAAAAACACGTTCCATCAGGTGGCGTATGGAGCAACTTCATGCTTTAGAGCGCATGCTCAGCGAGCATGAAGAAACTTTTAAATCGGCCTTACACCAGGATCTTGGAAAGTCAGAAACAGAAGCCTGGTTGCTTGAAATTTCATTTGTCCAGGTAGCCTGTCGGCATGTCCGCAAGCACCTGCCCAAATGGATGCGTGACCGACGTATCAAGGTTCCGGCCTTTGCACAGCCGGGTCGTGCCTGGGTACGCCCGGAGCCATTGGGTTGCATTCTGGTCATATCCCCCTGGAATTATCCGCTGCAACTGTGCCTGGCGCCGTTGATTGGCGCAATCAGTGCCGGAAACAGTGTCGTGATCAAGCCTTCTGAACTGGCCCCTGCAACGTCAGCGGCTATTGCTCAATTGATACCCGAATACCTGGATTCTGACTGTATCAGGGTGGTTGAAGGTGGGGTGGAGACCTCCACCAGTTTGCTGGAACTCAATTGGGACCATATCGTATTTACCGGTGGCGAGACTGTCGCAAAAGTCGTCATGACTGCCGCCGCAAAAAACCTCACACCGGTGACCCTGGAACTGGGCGGGAAAAGCCCCTGCATCGTTCTTCCGGACGCCAATCTGGATATCGCGGCACGGCGAATAGCCTGGGCTAAGTTCACCAATTGCGGCCAGACATGCATTGCGCCTGATTACATTCTTACCGACCCGCAGACCGCGGCAGAGCTGATTCCCAAGCTACAAAACGAAATTTCCGCAATGTTTGGCGATGATCCCGCAACATCTGAGGACTACGGCCGGATTGTGAACGGGTCTCATTTTGACCGCTTACTGTCATTGATCGGCGATAGCAAGGTGGTGATAGGTGGACAATCCAATTTTGAAGACCGCTATATCGCCCCAACTGTTTTGCACCCGGTAAATGAACACAGCCTGTGCATGCAAAGTGAGATTTTTGGGCCGATTCTTCCTGTAGTTGAAATATCCGGCCTGGACCAGGCGATAGAATTTGTCCGTTCCCGGCCCAAGCCACTGGCGGCTTACCTGTTCTCAGACACTGAAGTTTCACGCCAGAGAGTTGTCAATGAAATCAGTGCAGGCAATATTTGCCTGAATGATCTGATGATGTTCGTCAGTATCGAAGATCTGCCCTTCGGTGGTGTCGGCTCAAGCGGAATGGGGCACTATAATGGCAAGTCTGGATTCGACAATCTCAGTCATTGCAAATCAGTACTACAACGATCGATGCGACCGGACCTGAAATTACGCTACGCCCCGGCCAGTAAAACAAAACTTAAATGGTTGAGAAGGCTTCGATGAAGAACGCTGCCAGGCGGCCTGAATTACGTATTTTCGCAGCCTGTACTGCCCTGCTGACACTCATTACCGGTTCCTGCCTGGCGGAAAGCGGTAATTATCGTATTGAAGTGCTGGTCTTCAGTCATCTTGACTCGACAGCCGAGCCGTTGCTTGTGGATGAAATCAGGTCATTTGAAGAATTCCCGGAACTCGGTGAACCACAGGTTCCTGCAGCCCCGGTGCAGTTAAAAGTCATGAGTAACATGATGCAGGATGTGTCCCGGCGGTTACGACTGAGTGCCTCGTATCACCCCATCATGTTTGCTTCCTGGGAACAAACACGTATTGACTACCATCCCCCGGTTCGCCTGCACGACGAAGAACTGATCGCTGAACAACTCAGCTTTCCACATGGGGTGGCGTTTATTGATCTTCGAAAAACCGACCTTTTTGAGGATTACCTTGCGCCCTATTACCAGCTTGATGGAACTGTGCAGCTTCAGCGAACCCGGTTTTTACACCTTAACCTGGACCTCGAATTCCGGCATAGCCTGCTTGCCCGGGGAACAGCCACAACGAATTCTGATACTGCGGGTATCACCGGAATTATTGTCGACATGGCCGATATTAATATTTCTCAGGATGGGGAAATTATTGAGTCTGAACGTATCGAGGATTTCCTCGATCCTAGTCCCGGCCCTGCATTGGTTCACACACTCAAACAAACGCGGCAAATCCGCACCGGGCAAATGCAGTACTTTGATACACCTTACCTGGGTGTCCTGGTCAGGGTGACGGCAACGATGGGCCTGTAAGTCAGATACTGCTGCTAATAGCAGGTGGCGGTACACGGTATTTCAGGCTAATCTTAAGTCCGGATTTACACTAAAAGAGGCCTGAACGTGAACCTTGAAAAAGTTATTTTTGCATTTTTTGTGGTACTGGCACTTACCCTGAATTTCGGGTTTTTCATCGGTGATATTGACAACCCTTCTCACCACGATGCCATGGAACTGGGAGCAGCACTTGCCGTCAGCCTGATCGCCACGGTGGTTAAATTTGGTGATCGCTCACAGATGGGCGCGGTATTGCTGGCAACCAGCCTTGTGGCCGACCTGCAATTGCTGGTGGCCGCCTTTATCTGGGCCTATGCCGCTTATGCAACTGCATCAGGTGTCGATTCGGTAGTGATCACCAGAATCGTATCCCTGTCCGGCGGTGCCCTGCTCGCCAACCTGGTTTCTGTAACGTTGCTGGTGGCTGAAACCGTCATCATCAGGAGATAAAAATTGGGGTTAGAGAACCATTTGTTTAACCGTACAGCCATGCTTTGCTTAACAGCAAGTTAATGGTTCTCTAACCCCATTTTTTACTTATGAACGATATTGTCTGGCTAACCATGCGGCGGATGCGAACGCCGCTGATCCTGCTGATACTGGTTTATTTTATTTCCGTATTTGTTCTGGTTTCAGTGCCCGGCATCGACGACAGCGGCAAGGTTAGCCAGTTAAGCTACCTTGATGCCGCTTACTTTATTGCCATACTTGCGACCACCATTGGCCTGGGTGAAGTACCCCATGCTTTCACCGACGCGCAAAGACTCACGGTTTTTATACTTTTGCTACCCAATGTAGTTGCCTGGCTTTATTCCATAGGCACCATACTGAGTCTGTTTCTTGATCCCCAGTTCAAGACCGTACTGCACCGGACCCGGTTTTCCCAGCGTGTTCGCTGGCTGGGAGAACCTTTCTACATTGTCTGCGGGTTTGGAAACACCGGTTCCATGGTCGTCAGCGGATTACTCAAGCGGGGCCTGCATGCGGTGGTACTGGAACGTAACCCTGAAACCGTACAGCGGATGTTTTTGAACGATACCTACGAGCGGGTTCCGGCTTTTGCGGCAGAACCATCCAGTCGTGCCCACCTGGAATTGGCCGGGCTTTACAGCCCCCATTGCCGCGGCATTATCGCGACCACCAACGAGGATCAGACCAATCTCAAAATTGCGATCACGGCCAAGCTGCTTCGACCCGAACTACCCGTCCTGGCACGAAGTGAATCCAGTCGCGTGTGCGCAAACATGGAGTCATTCGGCACCGATTTCACCATTGATCCATATTCTATTTTTGCAGAACGACTATTCCTGGCCCTGAGTTCACCCGTCAAATACCTGGTCCAGGACTGGTTGATCAGTGTTCCAGGTAGTGAATTACGCGAAGTCCTTAATCCGCCAAGCGGACGCTGGATAGTCTGCGGTGCCGGCCGGTTTGGCTCCCGTATCTTGGCACGACTTGCAGACAGTGGTCTGCCATTTACAGTTGTGGATGTGAATCCCGAGCGACTCGAGAACTATGAAAACGGGGTGCTGGGCAGGGGTACAGAAGCTCATACCCTGGTGGAGGCCGGTATTCACGACGCTGTGGGTATTATTGCCGGAACCGGCGATGATATTGACAACCTTTCTGTGATCATGACGGCACTGGAATTAAATCGAAACCTGTTTGTGGTGGCCCGCCAGGAACAAAGGGAGAACAACGAACTGTTCGATGCTTCAGGTGCCCACCTGGTAGCCAGGCGCAGCCTGATTGTTGCCCGTCGAATTCTGGCGGTAGCCACCACCCCGCTGCTACAGACTTTTCTGCAACACCTGGTCAACAGCAATTCTGACTTCGCCGAACGAACCGCGGCACGCCTGAAAGCCGTGCTGGAGGGGAAGGCCCCCAGTCTCTGGCTGGTCGACCTGGTCGACCAGATGGGTGAGTCGGTTCGATTTGCAAAACAAAACGGGTTTGCGCTGAAGATCGGTCATATCACTCACAATACCCACAGCGAAGATGCTGAAAACCTGTCCTGTGCCTGCCTGGTCCTGGAGCGCGGTGCGCAACGAATATTTTTGCCGGGTGCTGAATATGAGCTACTTCCCGGTGACCGTTTATTATTTGCCGGACGCGAGAGTGCCCAAAGGGAAATGTTGTGGGGGTTAATGGATACTAATTCACTGCTTGGCTTTGCCACCAACAAACATTTGCCGCGGGGCACTATCTGGCGATGGTTATGGAACCGCCGGCAAAAATCCGGCAAAAAATTATCCCTCTAGGGAACCTCTGATTTATTCTGGGCGAAGTAGATTGTGAATCAAAATTTCCAGATTCAAGGCGCGAATCGCACGTACATGGGCCTGTTAACACTACTGGAGTAGTCTCTGTTGCCCTGGAAAATGTGGCAATCAAGACGAGAGGAGAGCGGTTTGGTTATTCCAAATAAGCGACGAGCAACGCAGAGTGACGCTTTTTCCGGGGCAACCCAAAGGGCCGGGTCCATTTTTCGCCCAGCGGCGTTATCACTCGCTGATGTGGCGTTACCAAACTGCACTCGTTCTGCCTTGCTGGTCGATAAAATGGTTCTCGGCAGAGTTAACTCAAGTAGCGTTAACAGGCCCTGGCTGGCTATTGCGAAGATGTGCAACACAGAAGCTGGACATTTTGGACACATGATACAAGTTCATGAATAGATCAAAGGTTCTCTAATTTAAAATGGTCTGCTTCTCGGGAAAATGGTAGTTTTTCGCGGACAGAACGGACTTTCGACAATGAAATCTCAGCCGGACCACATTGCTCTTGTTCGCCCAGTTTGAGCATGGTTTTACCCAGTGGATCGTGCACAACGCTGGCACCGGGATATTCAAACCCATTGCCGTCCTTTCCCACCCGGTTGACTGCCGCAACATAGCACTGGTTCTCAATGGCCCTGGCTTTAAGCAGGGTTGACCAGGCATCAATGCGCGTACCGGGCCAGTTTGCCACTACCAGTAACAGGTCATAGTCATCACGGTTACGACACCAGACCGGGAAACGAATGTCATAGCAAATCTGCGGGCAAATCCGCCATCCCCGGTAGTTGAATATCACCCGCTCCCGACCGGAGATGTAACGCTCATTTTCACCCACATATGCAAATAAATGATGCTTATCGTAAAAACTGACCTGGCCGTCGGGCTCGACCCACAAAAAGCGGTTTCGCCGCCCTTCATCATCGATAGCCGCACTCCCGGCCATCACAGACTGGTATTTAGCCGCCATTTCCCGCATCCAATGAACCGTTTCGCCATTCATTCCTTCGGCGGTTGCAGCAGTATCCCCTAAAAAACCAGTGGTAAATGTTTCCGGGAAAATAACCACGTCAGCATTTTCTCCCTGGTCGGCAATGAGCGATTCCAGGTGGTCCCTGTTGTCTTGAGGACTGCGCCAATGCAGTATTGATTGCACCAGTGTGACTTTTAAAGTGTCCATGAGTAATCCCAGCCTGGTTCTGCTAAACAATGTATCAGGCGACGAAGATATAGTCTGTGCCTTCTGCTCTTCCAGTGCTATTTAAGAATTCAGCGATTTCGCCGCGAACGCCCCTGGCACCGACAGCAACGAGGATTACACCGCTTGCCCATTGCCCGGGATCCGTTGCGCTCCAGACTGGACGGGTTCGTTTCTGGCCACCAATTCGTCGCGGATGTACGTCAATAAACCCCTCTGCCAAACATCCTTGCTGCGCCAGAAGATCATAAAATTCCTTACCACCAGGCCCGGCGCCCCAGATCACCACTGGCCGGCCATCAATTTTGCCGTTAACCAGGTAATAAGCCTTGGCCTGCTGGAAACGTTTCCGTGAGTAGCGTTGACTGGTCCGGGTTAAACGGCCGGCGTGCTCACGCCATCGCAATAAAATTTCATCAGGCTTTCCCATCGATATTCCCAACTGGTCTGCGCGTAAAAACAGATCATAGTCCTCCGGCCAGTCCACGTCCCGGTAGCCACCCAGTTTAAACAGAGTTTCGCGCCGGAATATTGCAGTAGGGTTCGGTATCGGACTTTCAACGAATAATTGCCGACCAATTTGTTCTGCTGTGCAGGTGGCATTTAGCCACTGCTGATAATGAATATTGCCCCCGGCCAGTGGCTGAGCGGAAAAAATATCCACGCATGCGCCGGCAATTCCAACCTCAGGGTGAGCATGAAGATAATTAAGTTGGGTTTCCAGGCGCTGCGGCATGCAAATATCATCGGCATCCATGCGCGCAATATAATCGCCGTTTGCATGTTGCATCCCATGGTTAAATGCCGCTACAACGCCATTTTGGGGACTTTTTAGCACCCTCAGCCGTGGGTCAGACCGGTCGAGCTGCTCAATCGCCTCATCACTGCTGTGATCGTCTACCAGCAATAACTCCAGATCGTTGAATGATTGCCGGAGGATACTGGCAACGGCTTCAGCGAGGTATTGACCACCGTTTTTGACCGGCATGATGACTGAAACCACGGGGACTGAAACCACAGGTCTGGACATTGGCTTGACGATTCCGTTTCAGCTGGCCTCCGGCCGCATATGGGGAAACAGCAATACATCCCTGATGGAATCTGAATTGGTCAGTATCATGACCAGGCGGTCAATACCTACGCCCTCACCTGCCGTTGGTGGCATGCCATATTCAAGCGCCCGGATGTAATCCTGATCAAAGTGCATCGCCTCCTGGTCGCCGGCATCTTTTTGTGCGGCCTGCTGCCTGAAGCGGTCAGCCTGGTCCTCGGGGTCATTCAACTCGGAAAAGCCGTTGGCAATTTCGCTGCCACCAATAATCAGTTCAAAACGATCCGTGATCCTGGGATCCTGGTCATTTCTCCTGGAAAGTGGTGATACCTCGGTGGGATAAGCAGTAATGAAAGTCGGTTGAATCAATTGACGCTCAACGGTTGCTTCATATATTTCTGTCAGAAGCTTTCCGGGCCCCCAGGTATCCTTACTATGTATTTCAAGCTGATCGCATGCTGACGCCAGGACCTCACGGTCCCATAAATCCGCGTTTACAAGTTCAGGGTTAAAACTCCTGACTGCTTCTTCAATTGTGAGACGCTGAAAATCTGCACCAAAATCAATGGTATTACCCTGGAACTCGACCACCTGGCTGCCGGCAACCTCATCGGCAAGACCTCTTAGCATGGTCTCGGTCAGGTCCATTAAATCGTTAAAGTTTGCGTAAGCCCAATAGAACTCCAGCATGGTGAACTCAGGGTTATGTCGCGTGGAAACACCCTCGTTGCGGAAATTGCGGTTAATTTCATAAACCCGGTCGATTCCACCCACTACCAACCGCTTTAAATACAATTCCGGTGCCACACGAAGGAACATTTGCAGATCCAGGGCATTGTGATGGGTAATAAACGGCCTGGCTGTTGCACCACCGGGTATGGGATGCATCATGGGTGTTTCTACCTCTAGAAATTCCCGCCCGGGAGCTTCCATAAAGCCTCGTATATAGCTGATTATTCTTGACCTTGTGCGAAATGTTTTTCGCGTATTATCATTCATAATAAGGTCAACATAACGGCGCCGGTATCGTGTTTCGGTATCAGTTAAACCGTGCCACTTTTCCGGTAATGGGCGTAAAGACTTGGTTAGAATTCGCAGTTCACTTACCTTCAGTGACAGTTCACCTTTTTGGGTGCGAAACATAGCGCCGCTAGC